>Ga0308156_1000226_pt1 | contig 161511 bp, 173 predicted proteins | sample PhyAR2_FD_201041 | JGI IMG/M metagenome (GOLD analysis project Ga0308156, IMG submission 201041) | Phyllosphere microbial communities from UC Gill Tract Community Farm, Albany, California, United States - DLSL A.R2 | ecosystem: Host-associated > Plants > Phyllosphere > Unclassified | place...
TTGAGCAGGGCCACCTGAACGACGATACTATCAAGACTTATCAGAATATCGTAAGCATTTTGCCCACACCTGCTAGCACCACGGAAGGGGACGAGTACGAAGCGGAGGGTGCAAAGGGAAATAGCTTCGACGGCAACTCTAGCGTTTCGATGGAAGCCATTGCACAGGGAACTGGAATGACGGTTGCAGACCGTTGCGGTTCTTTTGAAGCACTGACGAAGCAATAATACCGTCTCGGCTGCAACGAAATGGTGTCAGAGGTCTCGACTATCGCCCGCCGCGACGTTGCTCTGACGCAGTTTTGGCGGACACGGAGAGCGACTAACATGGTGCACCTATCACCCGTAGATATCATTCTTATCATAATTCCCATTGCCCTCGCCATTCTTGTTACTTGCTTAGTGACTTTTCGGATCCTGCGTAGGGAATACTATTGGGGTGTGATCTTGCTTGCGGCCATTGCCGTAGTCACCTTGTTATTGACTGCTTGATCCCCATCGCCAGATTAACGTTAACCGTCGCCCTTATTGTCGTCGGATTTGTTGGTGCGAATAGCTTTGTGGGCTAAGTGATTTTAATCCCCTGGGTCATGTATCTAGGGTATATCCCTGAGCAGGATCATCGATTCATCAAACGGATACCCAAACACATAATAGGCTTCAAAGCGGTTCAATCAGCGTCAGCTCCAATTGCCAGCATTGAAATGTCCGACGGGATACGCAAAAAGCAATTCGCAACTGAAAATGGTTCGCAGATTGCTCCCGCATCCTTCCCATGTTTTGACGCTTCACATAAGCTTGCGGGATTAATCAAGCTGTATGCCCCCACAGGGCCAATCTCCCGACCTCTATGATGACTGTTGAAACACTCGGGTATCGCCCCCGTGATAATAGGTTGTATGGCGAAGAATGGCCGCAATGGCTATTGTCGTAACTCCTTGCCGGGAAGCTCCTCAGAAACTCCCCCAGGTGCCGATCAACATCTTGAGAAAGCGCTCAGCTGCAGGGGACAATGTTCCACCCCTGCGACGCACAACGCCGATGGTTCTGGAAATCTCTGGGTTGCGAATAGGCCTCGTAATCAGCAGTGGGTGCTCTCCTTGTGGCGTTGCCATTTGTGGTAGTACGGATATACCCAAGCCGGCCTCGACCAAACCAAGAGATGTGGACAAGTGGGTTACTTCATAAAACCAGCGAAGTTTGATATTGGATTTCGCCAAAGCCCCATCGAGCAATGTTCGATTGCCGCTTGAGCGATGGACTGTGATCAAATGATAAGGTGCTAAGTCGTCCCAACCGACTTCGGATTTTTCGACCAGAGGATGGTCTTTGCTGGCAGCAAGAACGAAGGGGTCCTCGACAAGCCGATCAAAGATCAGGTCGGGATCGGCTGTTCCCATTATATTGATGCCAAACTCTACCTCACCGCGAGCAACAGCCTGCAATCCGTCCGTCGCCGGCAGATCCAGAATTCTGAATCGGATGTTCGGATACTCGATATTGAACTGCTTTATAACTTTCGGCAGAAAATAGAATGCTGCTGTTGGTAGACAAGCGATTGTCACAAGGCCCCCGCGCTGAACGGCAGGATCACGAACCGCAAAAAGTGAGCTGTCAAACTCCTCCAGCATGCGCCGCACCAAAGGCAATAGTTCCGTACCAAGCGCTGTAAGTGAAACATGTCGAGTGGTGCGCTCCAGCAATGGCGCACCGATTGCCAATTCCAACTTCTGGATGCGTCTGCTCAGTGCTGGCTGGGACATGTTCAGCGTATCCGCTGCCCTATGGAAACTTTCCAGTTCGACGATGGAAAGAAATGCTCTCAGGTCTAAAATCTCGCAATTAATGCTCATTTTGCATCAATACTCCAAATATTCGCATTTTACATATCAATCAGTTTGCCGGAAAGTGCAACAAACAGACTCATTGATACCCACTACACATGAGTGGAGGCGAAAGCGCAAGCATGAACGATCTGATCTCTATCCCCTGTGTATTGATGCGAGGCGGCACATCGAAAGGACCATTCTTTCTGGCATCCGATCTTCCAACGGATTGCAATGAGCGTGATCATATTCTGCTTTCGATCATGGGGTCGGGCCATCCGCTTCAAATCGACGGTATCGGCGGCGGAAACCCTGTGACCAGTAAAGTTGCAATCATTGGTCCATCCAGCATCCCAGGAGCAGATATTGACTATCTTTTCGCACAGGTTCGTATTGATCAGCAGCTGGTCGATACCGCACCGAATTGCGGTAACATGCTTGCAGCCGTCGGCCCCTTCGCAATTGAAGCGGGATTGATGAAAGCACAGGGTGCAACGACGCTTGTTCGCATTCATAACGTCAATACCGGCAAACTCATAGAAGCCGAAGTGCCTACACCTGATGGAAAAGTCTCATATCTGGGCGATGCCAGCATTGATGGTGTACCCGGAAAAGCAGCTCCGATTGCACTCACTTTCATGGACGCTGCAGGGGCAAGAACCGGCAAATTATTTCCAACCGGTGCACCGCATGAAATAATTGAAGACGTAGCCGTAACGTGCATCGACTGCGCAATGCCTATGGTTCTCATTGAAGCGAAGGATATCGGTGTCAGTGGTTACGAGACCGCCGCCGAGCTCAATGCCAACACGGCGCTCCTTACGAGGCTGGAACGGGTACGGATCGAAGCTGGCAGACGTATGGGCATGGGCGATGTCACCAATCACGTAACACCCAAACCAGTACTGATCAGCACGACCAAAAACGGTGGCGATATCAATGTACGCTATTTCATGCCACATGAATGTCATCCGTCACTTGCCACCACTGGCGCGGTTGGCATTGCAACAGCCTGCATAACCGCCGATACGGTCGCCTCAAAACTAATCGGTCTTCGCACACCACCGCTCGTGCTGTCGATCGAACATCCCAGCGGTCATCTCGACGTCAAACTCCAGGAGCGAGAAGGAAAAGTGATTGCCGGAATCCTGCGCACGGCCCGTCGTCTTTTTGATGGGCATGTGTTTGCTAAGCCTGTCAGAAAAGCCGCCTGAGCGGCATAATTCCAGTGGATGCCGGGAGGGCACCACTTATAATCGGAGGAAAAGTAATGCGTAAATTTATGCTCGCCCTGGCAGCAACGGTAGCTTTTGCTGGAACAGCATTTGCTGAACCGGTCCGCATTAGCGTCGGGTCTTACAATCTCAATAATTTACCATTTCCTGTCGCGCAGGGACTGGGCCTTTATGAGAAAGAAGGATTAGACGTCACGGTCGAAAACTTTGCTTCCGGCGGCTCAAAGACGTTGCAGGCACTCGTTGCCGGATCGACAGATATTGCCGTTGGTTTCTACGACCATACCATTCAGATGCAGTCACAGAACAAGGCAGTGGTCGGCTTCGTTGTACTAGCACGCAACTTCGGGCTTGTTCTTGCTGGTGGGAACAATTCAACATTCGATCCAGCAAAACCGGAAACTATTAAGGGTGCCAAAATCGGCATTACGGCACCTGGTTCTTCATCAGACTTTTTCGTCCGCTACTATCTGCAACGCCACAATCTGTCTGCTGATGATGTTGCCCTGATTGGCGTTGGTTCTGGTTCAGCAGCTGTTGCAGCCCTTGAACAAGGCAAGATCGATCTTCTGGTCAATTACGATCCAGCGGCGACATTTATCGAAGCCAAAGGCGTTGGCAAGATCCTCATTGATGGTCGCAGCGACGATGGTGCCAAGGAAATCTATGGCGGCATCTATCCGACATCGGTCCTTTATGCCACACAAAATTACATCGATAAGAATCCTGAAACCGTTCAAAAAGTCACCAACGCCACGGTCAAAGCACTAGAATGGATGAACACTCATTCGGCAGAACAGATTGTCGAAAAGCTACCGAAAGAGTTCATCTCGGGTGATCGCGAGACGTATATTCAAGCTGTTCAGAATGCCAAAGCGATTTTCTCTGCTGATGGTAAGTTCAATGAAGAGGATATTAAAACCCCACTCGTCGTTCTAAACAGCTTCAACAAGAAAGTTGCGGCAACCGATATCGATCTCTCAAAAACATACACGAACAGCTTCGTAGAAAAAGCTCCGCACGCGACTACGAATTAAAGGAGGAGGTAATGTCATTGGCCGTCGTCAAATCTGCGCCGGAAGTCGCAGCAAGTCCCAGCCCGAAAGCAATGGTTTCAATTGATGCCGTGACCATGTCGTTCGGTAATTTCGTTGCCGTCGAAAATGTCAATCTGACCGTTGCAGATGGCGAGTTTCTCGCCATCGTCGGCCCGACGGGCTGTGGGAAAAGCACTATTCTTAATGCCATAGCAGGATTGTTGAAACCCTCGCATGGCAAAGTTTCGATTGACGGCAAGGCTGTCACTGGTGTTCACAACGACATCGGATATCTGTTTCAGCAGGATGCGCTTTTGCCTTGGAAAACAGCGCTGGAAAACGTCGAGCTTGGTCCGATGTTTAAAGGTGTAAATGCTTCTGAACGACGCAAGAGCGCGCTCAACTGGCTGGCCAAGGTAGGCTTGAAAGGTTTTGAACACCGTTATCCACATCAGCTTTCCGGCGGACAGCGTAAGCGCGTTCAAATGGCACAGGCACTGATCACAGGCCCAAAAGTCATCCTCATGGATGAGCCTTTTTCCGCTCTCGACATCCATACGCGTCACCTCATGCAAAACGAGCTTTTGCGGCTCTGGCAGGAAGAGCGCCGTGCGGTTGTTATGATTACGCATGATCTCGAAGAAGCCATAGCACTCGGCGACCGCGTCGTCGTTTTGGCTGCTGGCCCCCGCAGCCGCGTAATCGACAGCTTTCCAGTCGATCTCGACCGCCCGCGCGATGTCGCGGAAATTAAGCTCGATCCGCGTTTTATGGATCTTTACCGCAATATTTGGGCGTCGCTGCGCGGCGAAGTGGAGAAAAGCTATGAACGCCATGACTGAGCGTCTTATCCAAGTTGGCTTGCTAGTCGCTATTGTCGGTGGCTGGCAGCTTGGTACATCACTGGGTTTTATCGACGTGTTTTTCTTCCCGGCACCTCTTAATATTTTCAATCAGGTAGTCGAGTGGATAACCGACACAAGTTTCTATCGCCATGTATCGATCACTTTGACGGAAACCGTTCTCGGCTACCTGATCGGAACAGCTCTCGGCGTTGCTGCAGGTGTCTGGCTGGGCCTCAGCCGTAGCTCTGCACGTATCCTTGATCCCTTCATCAAGTGCCTGAACGCTATTCCACGCGTCGTTCTTGCGCCAATCTTTGTGCTTTGGTTGGGTCTTGGCCTCTGGTCCAAGGTCGCACTCGCCGTCACACTGGTGTTCTTCGTGACGTTCTTCAACGCAATGCAGGGTGTGCGCGAAGTCAATCCTGTCGTGCTTTCGAATGCGCGTATTCTTGGGGCCAAACGCTCTGATCTCCTGCGTCATGTATATTTTCCGGCAGCGGCGAGTTGGATTTTGTCCTCTTTGCGCACGTCAGTCGGCTTTGCAGTGGTTGGCGCAATTATCGGCGAATATCTTGGCTCTTCAGCAGGGCTTGGCTATCTGATCGCCCAGGCTGAAGGTAACTTTGATGCCGTCGGTGTATTTGCCGGTATCCTGATTTTGGCAGTCTTCGTTTTGATCATCGACAGTATTCTTGATGTCGTTGAAACGCGGCTGATCAAATGGCGTCCGAATGCCAGTGAGCGCTCGGCCTGATCCATCCACTCACAACGCTAGAGAGAAGCCCGATGCCATAATGGCGTCGGACTTCACCGTCTTTGAGGTGCTCACTCATATATCCTTCTATATGGCTACCGGAAAAATAGCGTCCTGGCCACAGTTCCGTCCCTGAATTCATCCTTCATGTCATTTCGGCCATTCGTTGCGTCGTTTGGATCGATTCAGCATTTTATGCTTTCCAGTTATTGCGATACTTGCTTTGGCGATGCCATTTGCCAGAGAAATATGCGCCTGAAGGAGACTGGTTTGAAGACGCTGCTGTTGACAAAGAACGAAGTCAGAAACCTCATTTCTCTGTCGTCGGTCATCGCTGCCGTTGAGGATGCATATCGTGCGTTCAGCAGCGGTCAAGTCGAACAGCCAGACTACATCGGTATTCATCTACCTGCCCCCCGTGGAGAAATTGATTTTAAGCTTGGCTACTTAAAATCATCCGAAATGATATCAATGAAAGCGTCATCGGGTGGTTTCATTGACAATCCTTCTCTACACGGTGTCCCCAACGGTATGGGCACTATTCTTCTATTCGACGCACAGAGTTGCGCATTGGTGTGTGTTATGGATGGCAGTCTGATAACAGGTCTAAGAACCGGAGCGGCCGGTGCGATTTCGGTTAGATTATTGGGGCGGAAAGACGCAAAAAAAGTAACTTCGATTGGGGTTGGTAATCAGGCACGCATGCAAATTAGATCAATTCGAGAAGTGATGAGAATTGAGGAGATCCATGCGTGGCATTCTAACCCGGAAACACTATCGAGATACAAGGCTGACATCGAAAGTGAATTTAAGATTCCTGTCGTAATGGCAGCGTCTAAGCGAGATGCTGTAGAACAGGCAGATATTCTGATCACCACTACGCGCGGCAAAGGCTCACTTGTAGAAGCCGAATGGATAAAGCCAGGGACACATATTGTTGCAATTGGAACAGATGCTCCGGGGAAGCAGGAACTAGAGCCTGAGATATTTCGAAATGCTAAAATCGTTACGGATTCGACACGTCAGTGCTCGCAAAAAGGTGAAACTTGGCACGCACTTAAACGGGGTACGATCTCAATAAGTAATATTCACGCTGAAATTGGTGAGATTTTGATCGGAACCAAAGCTGGTCGAGAGAATGCCAAAGAGATAACTCTCTTCGATTCAACTGGGATGGCTGCTCAGGATAACACAACAGCGAATGCGATCTATCAGAGTGCCCTCCGCCAGAATGTAGGCACCACATTTTCCTTCTTTGAAGACTAGCCGTTTCCAGCCTGGGGCGCACAGTTTCGAACATCAAAGCAAAGCGAATGCAAACGGTGATAAATGCTAAACTATCCTACAATTGAAAACATTCGAGAAGCGCAGAAGCGGATTAAGCCATACGTGTGGCATACACCCCTTTTACGCGCTGGCAAAATTGAAGCCAAAGTCGCTTGTAATCTTTTTCTGAAGCCAGAAACCCTGCAAGTGACGGGCGCATTCAAGATACGCGGCGCTCTTAACGCGGTTCTAGCGCTTCCATCCGAGAAAATAGCTAGTGGGATTATTTCTTCGTCTTCTGGAAATCATGCGCAGGGATTATCATACGCGGCACGAATGATGGGTGTCAAAGTTGTACTTGTGCTTCCCGTTACTACTCCAAAAATCAAGATTGAGAACACACGTGCTTTGGGAGCAGAAGTCATTCTGTTTGATGGTGACAACGCCACCAGATGGAAGGAGGTCTATCGGATTGCAGAAACAAATAACTACGCTGTGGTACACGGTTTTGAAGATCCGATGGTTATGGCAGGCCAAGGTACAATTGGATGTGAAATTCTCGATGACCTGAAGGAAGTCAACACCGTGATTGTTCCTCTCGGCGGTGGCGGTCTGATTTCGGGTGTGGCGACGGCAATCAAGGAAATTAACCCCTCCGTTCGTGTTATCGGCGCAGAGCCCGCTCTGACGCCCAAATATTATTGGAGCCGAAAGAACGGTGAACCCACCTCACTTCCTCTCAACGAGACCATCGCCGACGGTCTGAGGATCAGTGTGCCCGGGCGCAATCCTTATCCTATTATAGAGAAATATGTCGATGAAATCGTTCTCGTTGAAGATAAACATATTATCGCAGGAATGCGGGCATTGGCGACTGACGCAAAACTCATTGCCGAACCCGCTGCGTCGATTGGAATTGGCGCTCTCCTTGCTGGATCTATAAAGGTTCAAAAGGACGAGAATGTCTGTGCAATCTTGACAGGCGGCAATTGGGGTCTTGGTGACCTTGCCGAAATCTATCGCGAGTAAGAATGAGCAAAGGTGGTCGTGTCGCAAATTTCTTACATCTGTTGAGTTATCAAATGAAAATATGCAGACCTTGATTGTGGCGTTAGCGCATGGCGGTCGATTTCAAAGTGCACTATTCGATGTCCTATCGTGAACTGCGGAGATACTAGGTCGTACACTCATAAATAGGCTAGCTATTTGGATGGATTAGTGATTCAAACGCCTCGTAACACGAGGTATTTGATGTCACGTCGTCGCTATGAACTGACAGAACGGGAATGGTCGATTATTGCGCCACTGTTGCCATGCAAACCGCGCGGCGTGCCCCGCGTTGATGATCGCATGGTGCTCAATGGTATTCTGTGGCGGTTTCGCACCGGGTCATCATGGTCCGAAAGCCCTGAGCGCTATGGTGTTGCAACGACCTGCTACAACCGGTTCGTTCGTTGGCGGCGTGCTGGTGTCTGGGATCGATTGCTGGAGGCCGTCTCTCAGGCCTATGACGGTGATATCGTTATGATCGACAGCACCTGTGTTCGTGTTCACCAGCACGGAGCAACAGGAAAAAAGGGGATGCCGACGATGGTTGCATGGGACGTTCCCGGGGCGGCCTCACAAGCAAAATCCACGCAATTGTTGATGCAGAAGGCCGTCCGATCAATCTTTGCCTGACGGGTGGTCAGGTTGCTGACTGCTCGCAGGCTCAAGGTCTCATGGCGTGCGTTAAAGAAGGCGGCACGCTGCTTGCGGACAAGGCTTACGATACCGACGCAATCCGCAAGACAGCAGCAGACCTCAAAATCTGGGCCAATATCCCTCCCAAATCCAGCCGTAAAGACGTCTCCGCGTTCTCACCATGGGTCTATCTGTTGATTGCCGCTGAGAAGTGAACCGGTCGGGGTGCGGACAAAAACTTGGACTATCAGGGAGGTAGTTCATGTATTCCTACGAAGACCGGATGCGAGCAGTTGCGCTTTACATCAAGCTGGGCAAGCGCCCGAAAGCGACTATTCGCCAATTGGGTTATCCAAGCAAGAATGCTTTGAAGGGCTGGTGCCGGGAATATGAGCACCATCTTGAACTGCGTTTAGGATTTGCACCCCGAGCGCCTAAGTTCACACAGGCGCAGAAGGAAGTGGCTGTTGAGCACTACCGCACGCATGGTCGTTGTGTTTCTGCAACGATGCGTGCTTTGGGCTATCCCGGTCGTGCAACGTTGACAGCATGGGTTCGTGAGGCGTTCCCTGAAGCTCAAAAATCTACAGTTGGTAGGGCTGCTCCTCCACGGTATCCAGAGACGTTGAAGAAGACTGGCGTCGTCGGACTTTATAATCGGCAAGAAAGTGCGCAGTCCCTGGCTGAAAAGCTCGGCGTATGCAGACCGACACTGTATAACTGGAAAAACCAGTTACTTGGTCCGGAGGCTCCTGCAATCATGAAACGTAAGAACAACTCGCCGCCAGTGCCAGAGCGAGAAGAATTAGAACGTCAGCTCGCAACACTGCAGCACGATATTCAGAAACTGCAGCTTGAGCACGACCTTTTGAAGAAAGCGAATGAAATTCTAAAAAAAGATCTGGGCGTCGATCTGCAACTCCTGAGTAATCGGGAGAAAACGCTGTTGGTTGACGCCCTAAAAGATCTTTATCAACTCTCCGATCTGCTTGCTCAGTTGCGACTGGCGCGCAGTTCATATTTTTATCATCGAGCCCGTATGAGGGTGATCGACAAGTACCTCACTATACGTCAGAACATCACCGAAATCTTCGAAGCCAACCGTCGATGCTATGGCTACCGCAGGCTACAGGCGTCATTGGCCAAACAATGCGTTACAATCTCGGAGAAGGTTGTGCAGCGCTTGATGCAGCAGGAGAACCTGATCGTTGCCACGCCAAAGCGGCGTCGATACCGCTCTTGTCTTGGAGAAATCAGTCCGGCACCCGAGAACCTTATTAATCGCGACTTCCAGGCCTCAGCCCCAAACGAGAAATGGCTGACCGATATCACGGAGTTCCATATCCCGGCTGGCAAAGTGTATCTCTCACCCATCATCGACTGTTTCGATGGTTTGGTTATCAGCTGGTCTATCGGAACGAGACCAGATGCGGAATTGGTCAATATGATGCTTGATGCCGCCATAGAAACTGTGACCGGCGCAGATAAGCGGCCAATAGTGCATTCTGATCGGGGTGCACACTATCGCTGGCCGGGTTGGCTATCGAGGATTAGTGATGCGAAGCTGGTGCGCTCAATGTCCCGCAAGGCGTGCTCCCCAGATAACGCCGCATGCGAAGGTTTCTTTGGCAGGCTAAAAACGGAGTTCTTTTATCCCAGCGATTGGAGGAACACCACACTCGAGCATTTTATCAATGAAGTTGATGGCTACATTCGGTGGTACAACGAGAAACGGATCAAGATATCGCTTGGCGCACGAAGCCCAATCGAATATCGAAACTGTCTTGGCATTGTGACGTAAAACCAGTCCAAGTTTTTATCCGCACCCCCACCGGGTTACTTCTCAGCGGCAATCAACAAAGATGGTTACAATGTCCGCTACATCAGGATCAATGATCCTGACAATACTGGTTCGTTCAGCGGCGAGATTCAACGCGCGCATCGTGAGCTTCGTCCGGAATCTCTTTGCGTTACGCAGCCCGGCGAGTGGCGTGTTCTCAGGGAAATTAGAAGTTGGTCTAAAACTCTCAATCTCCAAATAGATTTGCGGCCAGATCACCGCTTTATCTGCTCTCACCGCGAGTTTAGGCATTGGGCAGAGGGACGAAAGTCGTTGACGATGGAGTTTTCTATCGCGAGATGCGCCGAAAAACCGGGTTGTTGATGCAGGGCGATAAGCCAGTTGGTGGCCGATGGAATTTTGATTCCGAGAACCGTAAGCCAGCAGAACCAGATCTCCTCAGACCGAAGCACATTCAGTTGCCGCCGGATGCGATTACGATGGAGATTGTGGACTTAGTTGGAAAGCTCTTTTCCGACAACTTCGGTAAACTGGAAAACTTTGGGTTTGCTGTCACCCGGTCCGACGCCATTAAGGTGCTCGACGGGTTCATGTCTGATTTTCTTCCCAACTTTGGCGAGACGCAGGATGCCATGTTGCAGTACGACCCCTGGCTCAACCATTCGCTGCTGTCGTTTTACATCAACATCGGATTCCTCAATGGAATCGAAGTCTGCCGCACGGCTGAGCGGGCGTATCGAGAGGGGAGCGCACCGCTGAACGCTGTCGAGGGCTTCATTCGCCAAATTATCGGCTGGCGGGAATATATGCGTGGCATCTACTGGCTTGCGGGCCCCGACTATGTCGAAAGCAACTTCATCGGCAACACCCTTGCGCTGCCCGCCTTTTACTGGTCCGGCGAGACTGAAATGAATTGCCTTTCGAAGGTTATCACAGAAACCATCAAACACGCCTACGCCCACCACATTCAGCGTCTGATGATCACGGAAAACTTCGCCTTACTGGCAGGCATTGATCCAAAGCAGATTCACCATTGGTATCTTGAGGTCTACGCAGATGCCTACGAATGGGTGGAGCTTCCTAATGTCATTTGAATGAGCCAATTCGCCGATGGAGGGTTTCTCGGTACAAAGCCCTATGCGGCAAGCGGCAAATACATCAATCGGATGTCAGACTATTGCGGCAACAGCAGCTTCAATCCTAAGCAGAGGGTTGGACACGACGCCTGCCCGTTCAATGCCCTTTACTGGGATTTTCTGGACCGCAACCAGGACAGGCTTAAATCCAATCGCCGTTTGGCGCAGCCTTACGCAACGTGGTCGAGAATGAGCGATGAGATCCGTGACGAGACCAGGCGCCAGGCTGCCAACTTCCTCGCAGACCTCAGATAGCAGCTTCACTAGCCGAAACTCTTAATATGATGCGAGCCGCAACTCGGAGGTGCGCGCGATGATCGTCAACCCGATCCCGATCCGTGACTATTCGTTCTTCGTTATGCGATGAGATAAGAGAGCCTAACTGTGCACTTCCACAGCGGGTTTTCGTGCTTGTACGCGAGCGGTCGGCATTGATAGAATTAAGATCTCTAATTCCACTAAAGAGGAGTTATTCTACAACCTCCAGCATCTCGTAGATTGCATTTCAGGCTCAGCGTAATGATGTGGGGACCTGGCGAATGAAAATCTTTAACTCGATGTTAAGTGCCTCTAAGAACAAATCTCAATCGGAGATGCGCGAAAAGTATCGCGCTCAAATCAACGGTTTTCTGATAAGTCTAATAAGACCTCCTACATTAGTAACAACGTGGAACCAATCATTATTATAATCATTTTCGAACGATGAGCGGGACGCTCGTGAAAATTGATTTGAATACCGCTTTGGCAATGGTGAAACGACGAGTTAACTTGTCAGAGTTTTCACTTGCCTGGAGCATTACGAATTGTCGCCAAAAAGCTTTACCAATCGCAGTAATACGAAAAAAATTGTTCCTTTATAGGATATCCCATGGTCGAGAAAACCAGTACTGAGCAAACGGCTGAAACGCTAAAAGAAACTCTTCCATCAAAATCTGCTGCGATACACGAATTAATCCGCAGACATGGTGAAAAAGAACTCGGACGCGAAGTGCTTGCACTCCTCTGGTCCGCGATAGCAGCGGGTATATCGATGAGCTTTTCTATGATGGCGAGAGGTATCCTTGAGGCCAATCTGCCAGCTTCAGAAATCTCATTTCTGATTAGCTCCGCAGGTTATACTGTCGGCTTTATTATCGTAATTATTGCCAATCAACAGCTTTTTACCGAAAACACGATTACTCCCGTTCTACCCTTTATGGATCGGCCTAGTGCCCGAAATTTATGGCGGGTTGGCAGGCTTTGGGGCATTGTTTTGACAGGAAATCTGATTGGAGGGGGAATAGCAGCGTCAGCCTTTGCGATACTCCCTATTTTTTCGGACGACACGCTTCGCGCCTTTGTTGCGATGGGGCATCACCTCATGGAAAACTCAGTAGCCGAAATGTTTGGTAAGGCCATAATATCAGGATGGCTCATCGCTACTCTCGTATGGATGTTGCACAGCACCAAAGTATCCCACATCGCGATAATCTTTCTTATAACATATTTGATCGCAATTGGAGATTTTACTCATATAATTGTAGGTTCGATCGAAGTAATCTTCCTTCTCCTGATGGGCGAGGTCTCTATCCCTGACGCCATTATGCAATTTTGTATCCCTACCCTTTTCGGAAATGTCTTTGGAGGTACTTTTATTTTTGCGCTCATATCACATGCGCAAATCAAAGCCGACGAATAGCGGATTAGAAACCGATCGAGAGATTGAAAAATCTCGTGTGCCAGTCAGGAATGAATTCTTCTGGGCTTGAACGGCAGCAATAGAGCCGAAATCTGCCAGTTCCTTTAACGCCCATCTCAGGCTTTAGTCCAGGATAAGCGCAATTTCCGCTGTAGAACCTGTAGGAATGCTACGCCAATGACTACGCGCGGTGCTGACGCGCAACAGCTTCTCCGCAAGTAGGGTGGTGAGCAATAGGGGGGCTTCTATTACTCATAATATATGATACTGAGAGTGATAGAAATGGATGTTATCGCTCATGCCCAGGAATTGGAAACAGCCTGATTGGCCGCATTTTCGCTATGACGCGTCTGCACTCGCGGCACTGGAACAGAGATTTCTGCTCTCCTCCGGCGAAGTCATCGGCGCTGTGCGTCACATCGGTCCCGACGACCGCGACCGGTTGCGCATCGAACTCTTGAGCGACGAAGCGATCAAGACGAGCGCGATCGAAGGCCACCGCGCGAAGCTATCGAGACCGCTCTGAGGCTTTCAGCAAAGATGCATTCCGATAAGACGCACCCGCCAGGATGCTTGATGATCCTCGGTGCCAGCAACTGTGCGCCCGACAATCGTCACGTAGATGATGTGCTCGCAGCCGACCGGACGAAATCGTGGAGGCATCGAAACCTGCATCAGGCGTGCGGTCGATGCGGGAGAGCTTGTCAGCACCACGAATATTCGGGGGCTAGCGAACCTATTTCATACCTTCCTGATGGAATTGCATTTGAAGCGCGGGACGGTGCTGATGGCGGCGATATCAACGAAGCTGTGACAGCACTGATGCAGATATGGGATCGGCACATGGCGACGTGAGAGTGGCCTGGTCAAAGGGGCGGTACTGGATGACTGCTTCGGGGCCACTGCAAACCAACTGTGTTTAGCTAAGCTCTTGAAGGGGTTCGAACTGGCCACCCACTGTTCCTCACTTCCTGTGGCTGAGGAGTATTATCCCAGAATTCGCGAAGTCGAAAATCCGAGCGTAATTCCATGGACGTAACAAGGAAAAGAGTTTTTGCAGCACTTCCTGCTCGAAGAGGAACAGTCCCATCCAACTTTAAGCCTTTCTGAGCTTTCCGCCACGTCTGCCAGCAGCAGAGTGGTCGCATACTCCATATTGGAACGTGCCAGAACGATTGACGACATGACGGAACGCGACGCAGCCACCGCGCTAAAGATCTCATCCGCCAAAACGCATCGCTCCGTTCTTGAACGAAAGAAATTCCGGCGATACGGGATCGCCAGAACTCCTATAAACACGAGATTATTATCCATGGGAGGGTAGAAACACACCACGGAACCGCATTTTGCCGGAAGAAAGCCGATCATAAGCCTCCGTTGCCTGGTCCAGCGAGAAGGTTTCGACAATTGGCTTGACCTTCCCCTTCGCGGCAAGGTCAAGAATTTCGGCTAGATAGTGCTGTCCCCCATGCGTGGAACCAATCACCCGTTGACGCATCATGTGGAACGGCTTGCCGTCGGACGGGATAGAGAACGGCTTACTGAAGTCTAGTCCGCAAAGGACGATGCGCCCGTCGGGCCTTACTCCCCCGATCGCCTTTTCGGCGGTGTCGAAGTCATTTGTCGTAACCAGAAGAACGTCCGCACCTCCGGCATCCAGCAGCTCCTTGCCATCGGCGACGACGATGTCAGCGCCGAGATCGGTGGCCAGCTTGTGCTTGTCCGGTGAATGCGTGATCGCGATGGTCTCGAATCCCAATGCTTTGGAGAATTGTAGTGCGACGTGGCCCAACCCGCCGATGCCCAGCACCGCGATCCTGTCACCGGGCTTCGGCTCCGCATCGCGCAGACCGCTCCAGGTGGTATAGCCCGCGCACATCATAGGTGCGGCATCCGTCTAGTCGAGCCAATCGGGCAACAACACAGTACCTTCGACCGAGATCGCGATGTACTCTGCGTGCCCGCCTTGCGTCGCGAAACCGGTCGTTCTGGGTGAATCGCAGTTCATGGCCGTCTGGCCGGTCAATGGTCGGTTCTGGCGGCAGTACGAGCATCGGCCGCAAGAGGACTGCACCCAGGTGGTGCCGACCCGGTCTCCCACCTTGCGTGTATGAACGCCCGCACCGACCTCAACAATCTCGCCGACCACCTCGTGACCGGGGGTTTGCGGATAGATGTCACCGCCTGCGCCCTGGGTCGCCCAGACGTCCGTATAGCACATGCCGGATGCGTGAACTTTCACAAGGACTAGGCCTGGCTCTGCCTTGGGTACGGGAACCTCTTGAACTTCCCAGGGGCGGTTCGCCCCGGTCATCACAACAGCTTTCATCTTCATTAATTTCTCCTCTCTTCGCGGGCCACTGGTGTGGTTGGCGGCCTGACCCTTGCGAGAAACCATCCGGTAACCCGCCCCGTCCCACTTTATGACGCGTTGACTACCGAAACAATCTGAGCAATTCTTGCCGTGATGATGAAAGCAATTCACCAATCTAAGGGCAACGATCTGGCGGCCTTCGCCGCATTCTTAGCGGTCGCGACCCATCGCAGTTTTCGGAGCGCCGCTCAGGAACTCAACATGACGCCTTCGGCGATCAGCCATTCGATCAAGGTTCTCGAAGAGCGGTTGAACGTCCGCCTGTTCAACCGAACGACTCGCAGCGTCTCGTTGACGGAGGCAGGAGAGCGCTTTGCCGCAAAACTGCGCCCTGCGGTGGCTTCAATTGAGGAAGCCGTTAAGGATCTGGAGGGAAATGATCCGGTCCCGAGTGGAACCGTACGGATCAATGCCAGCGAAGGGGCTATCCGGATGGTATTGCGGCCGGTGCTCGCACGCTTCCTGCGAGAGTATCCTCAGGTCCATCTCGACATAGTCAGCGATGGTAGGCTCAGCGATATCGTCGCTGATGGCTTCGATGCCGGGATCCGATTGGCGGAGGCAGTGCCGAAAGACATGGTGGCCATCCCGATAATGGGAGAGGTGCGCTTTGCGGCTGTTGCATCCCCAGAGTACTTCGAGCGTCGAGGACATCCAGTCTTACCGCGGGATTTATACCGCCACGATTGCATCCGCTTCCGGTTTGAAAGTGGAGCAATTTTCCGATGGGAATTTGAACATTTGGGCGCTGTCGAACGGATCAACGTTTCCGGTCCTCTCACATTGAGTGACCAACCGCTAATGGTTGAAGCCGCAATCGACGGGATCGGCATCGCGTTCGTGCCCGATCACCTTGCGGCAGATGCGCTGGAAGACGGTCGCCTAAAGCGGGTTCTGGAAGACTGGTGCCCCGCATTTCCGGGGCTGTGTCTGTATCACTCGGGGCGTCGCCACGTATCGTCAGGTCTGAGAGCACTGATCAATACACTCACTGAACCACTGGCAAATATCGAAGTATGAACGAGGTCAGGGTCGTCGCCCGCACAGTACTGAGCTAAATCGCTGGCGAACGGCCTCACGACGTCCACGCGTGTTGAATAGCCAGCCGCTTTAAGCATAAGGTGCAGCGGACAATCGAACGATCACGGAGCCTTGAAATGGACGCGTACGGACATCTGCGGATATTGGTGAGCCTCATTCTCGGCCTTTCCATCACTCGCGTCCTTTCCGGCCTTTCCAGAAGACTCCAAGAGCCGGTGAGAACCGATCGCATGCATGCGCAGATTGTCTGGTCGATTGCCTTGCTGCTTGGGGCTATTCATTTCTGGTGGTGGGAGTTTGCACTTCGCGAGATCCAGAACTGGCATTTCTGGATATACATTTTTGTTTTGATCTACACATCATTGTTCTTTTTGATGTCAACGCTGCTTTATCCCGACCACATTCAGGAATTGTCAGAACGGGAAAGTTTCTTTTTGCGCAGGCGACATGCTTTCTTTGCGCTGTTTGCCGCTTCCTTCGTGTTCGATCTGATGGACACCTATATCAAAGGTAGAGAACACTTCGAGCAGCTTGGACCGTGGTATCTGGCACGGATTGCCGCAGGACTACTCATCGCGCTTGTGGCTATGAGAACCGATAACAGCCGTACAATCATGTGGTTGGGTGTGTTATGGCTCTTGCTTGACGCGATCTGGATAACAGCAATCTACAGTGACTTACTGTAGCCAAAACTTTTTAGACGCAAATACGCCAACAAGACTCGGAATCCGCACCTTACAGTCCGCAGACGCGATCGCGACCTATCGGTTACTTAATCGGAAGCGCACAACTCAACGCACCTCAGACCGGACCGGATCAAAGCATCAGTTACTCATCACGACGTGAGAAAAGCAAGACGAGATTTCCTTGTTGGCCCCCAATTTACGCGCCCATTTAATCAAAACAGGCCCATCTCCGTCATCAGGCATACCACCCCAAACGTCCTTGAACACTGGTGCGCCGGAGGAACTGTCGAAGAAAAAATAGCCTGGGTCAGCAATAGGCGTCGATGCGTATATGACGGTCCAGGTTCCAGAACGAAGAGCCGTATCAATTTCAATGCTCGTGGGCTTCACCTTCTTATCCAGGCTCTTGGCGATAAGCGTGGCATATTCGGCCTTTTTCTGTTTCGTGAGGCTTTGAACGACACCGGCGCAAGGATCAGCAGCAGCCGCAAGTTGGCTGAAGCCAGAAACTGCAAAGAGAACCACTCCGATGGCATACATTGGCATTCTAAACATATTCAGTACTCCTCGCTGCTGGATATTCTTACCAAATATACTTGGTTCTGCAACCCTATAGGGATTTCGACTCACTAATGCGCTAAGAAGCAAGCCCTCTATTGACGGGCGTGAAGCTGGAACTCGATGGACCCGTCGCGCAAAGATGTCAAGAAATTGTCGTCCCGGGGTCGAATACAGCGTATTTCAATTCGGTATCGAGCTCAGCGAGACAACTCCGGCCATGGAAATTGGGCACGTTAATTACATCGGCTGCCTGTCAACGCCGGCCGCAACCAACGAGCCAGGCGTGTTCGCGCCGTAAGCTTCTTTTCCTAGTTATTATCCCGTTAGTTGAGAGATTGCCGCCCTGCTCTTTCCGGTTGAAGAGCGCATCTAAATTTGGCATCAGACAGCGCAAGGCAGACAACCCTTGCTAGTACCGTGAAAGGATAAGAACGTTTGAGCCCTGCCAGTGGGCGATGCGCTGATAGCCAGTCAGGAACGATGCGGCAAGAACTGAGCCTTCTATCAGTCCAGCGTTTAACGTTTATACCAATTAGTGGCCGGCTCCTTCGAGGCTCACAGTCTCGCTCAATCAAGTTTAGTTTGTGCAGTTAGGATCGCCAACTCGCTTGATGTAAGGATGACGGTATATCGATAATGGGATGAACCACGCTCTCGCCCATGAATGGCGCATGCTACGAAAGTGATCTGCAGCCCTCCATCAGATGTAGCTTCTGTATGAGATTCTTTGAGTGCTTCGTTATAAATCGTAGCCGTATCTGCCCATTCGCGCCTTGCGGCTCCAACGTTTACAATCATTACATTCCCTGTCTTATCGTTTGCCGGAGCAATTGATGGTGAGCCGAAGTGCTCCCGGGCGTTTCTATGAGGCTGTCAGGTTTAATAGAAGAACCATAAACGATGGTGTTCTCATCCTGTTTGAGGATGGCAGATAAAAAGGAGCCGCTTGGTTCGATTGGCAGTCGGCACACGTTTTTTATTCGAATACTGGCCACCAACCAACACTCCGCATTTTTGGGTTGGCAATGTGCTCTGTTCGACGAAACTGGGCTCTGCGCTCTTGGAGTGGAGCCTTTAATTGACTATCCGTTTATGTCGCCGAATAGCCCGGTTCAAGCGTCGTGTGCGGAGCGCGATAAGCAAGTCCAAGATTTAAGCGCGATAATGCTTCCAGCAGTGATTGAAAGGCGATAGTAGTTGCCTTCGAATTTTTCTTAGATTCCAATGAGCCAACGAGGATTATCTTGTTGCCTTGTATTCCTGCATTTTCTCAATTTCACGAATGAATTGCTCTGCATATTGAGCTGTGTCAAAATAGTCCTGCTCATTTACTCCAAGATTATGATGACGGGTAAACACTGCCTTCAATCGATCCAGAAACTTGGGCTCAGTCTCAGCCAGATGGCCGATAAGGACCTGAAGTATCTGTTCGTGAGCCAGAACCTTCCGTTCGAGCGCGGTTGTATCATTTCTCATCGGGTTTACCACCTCTCGGTCCATGACGTCCCGTGCGCGAGCGGGAAAATCCACCGCACGCACGTCGCAAGATGTTTGCAAGCCTGGTCCAATCCCGGGAGGGTTCACTCATCTGCCGATGAGCATTTTTAAGGTCGCCTTTACTGGCAGCCTGATCCTCTTCATGGCGCGGACGTACAGGTTGATTGTGTTCAGACGATGTGGATGAACGCTCCTTTTTTATTTCAGCCTCCTGTTAATGCACGCTTGCATTCGCGCTAAAGCGCTTTAGCAAGCGCATTGCTACATGCTGTGGCGAGCGCAGCATTCGGTTGTTCCGCTCCCAACGGCGTGGCCCAGCCGCCGAAGGTAAAGCCAACAGCCATTGTTGCAATCGCACCAACTATCGCTCCGCCAAAAGCGGAATTTATCCATTGGGCATTTTTCATGATGAAATCCGATCTTCAACGATCGAACGCGCCTTATTGCGCGTTGAAATGCATTATACCACTCTTATTTGAATAGCTTGCACGAATTCTACCTGCGTGGAAACCGTAGCTTCCGCATGTTCGTTCGGCGGCGCTTCGAAGGGATCGCGGATCAGTTCAGGAGGTGCGATCCCCCCGTTCGACCAATAGGGTATCGCCGTTTTCCGGGTCAGTGGAAACTGTTGGCAAAAATGTGAAGATATCCTTGCTTGGGCCGCCCCCTAATGTCTGCTTGCGCTTTAGGTCGAAAAGGCGCACTGTTTATTATGCACAGCAGTTGAAACGGGCGCTGTGGTTGGGAGAGAATAATCTCCTGCCCCAAAATGAAGGGGGACACGCGATGTCTTCCGCTTCACGTCTATCCTACTTTGGCCCAGAAGATTTCCCTTCGCTTCGTGCTTTCCTGCAACGTTCCGGATATTCGCTGGAGGGTTGCGAAAAACCAGAGACTCGCCTGGAAGCCGCCAAACACCTTTGTGAAATTTTCAGCGACGGAAGCCATGATCCTGTGCAGATGCTGGACATGCTTTTGGCAATCCGCGCCCAACGGCTATCTCAATCTAATCAAAGAGAACTGGAAGCCTGGGAGAATGAGGGTGGCTATACGGCCCCGCAAGTCACTGCAAAATCCTTGGTCTTGCGATGGCCTCCTCGAAAGCGGCTCCGATTGAGGTTGGCCCATGGCTGATAATCCGCGTTTCCTGACGTAGGACTAAATACGGCGACTTCGAGTGGGGATCGAGAGGCCTGTTTCATGAGTGGCTTACCGGGCTGGCATCGTCTCAATGACACGTGATCAATCTGGCGAGGATAAAATGTCAGCCCAAAAATCTTTGGATCGTAAATTGAGCGTGTATCTGATCGCGTTCCTCATCATATGCATCGACATCGGATTAGTCACGTGGGTGCTCGGTTCCTACGTCTATTAAGTACTGTTATGCGAGGTCCTAAAACGTCTGCTTTCCAACTATAATGAAGTCAGCATTTCCATGTATTCCGACGTTCCTTACATCCACGTTCAGCAAACCGTTGCCTTTTTCCGATGATAACTGAACAAGATCTCCTAGATAAGCTTGCCGGAGAATATCCATGCTTGCCCACAAGACGCCCTTTGTAAACGTCTTCTCACCTTCCGTGAGTATGGAAATACTGTAGCCAACAGAACCCAGGTTCTTTCCTTCGCAATACAAATTGCCTATTGAACTAAATGTAGACGTTCGCATGACTGTACCCCGATACGGGCTGTATCTCCTCAACAAGCAAAGTGGGAGACACAGCTATAATTAATGCCGCTTGGTTTTGATCAAGTCATTGGCAAGAGTAGGAAAGCGACCTGCAACAACATCTGTAGACGCCTTTTTCTCCTTGGCCTTATCTTTCTTTGGCTTTCTTATTTCTCGGTTACTTCTTTTCTGACCACGGGGCATTTTGAAAACTTCCTGTTTTTGAGGAATTAACTAATTCTTTTACCGGACCAATCCAGTGATGGTTCAAATCACCGCTGGAGATACTTCCACATTCTTACGGGCATGTTGCCGAGAAACCTGCGGCATCCCTCACGATGGTGAGCGTCCAGATTGAAATTCCTGAATGAGTAGCCTTGCTGCGAATATGTGAGCGGCACGGTTTTCTGCGGTATCGTAAAGCCGATAGCCGGCGCGTCGCAGTATTTCACGCATCATTCGAAAGTCGGTAGGTCCAAAGTAGGGCTTGATAATTTTGGAAGACATTTCGTCCTCCTTGTATTGGGGCTGGAGTATGCACTCGCAACCGACAGCGCCCGTTTCAAAAGCTGTCGAGACATGCACCATGCGCTTTAAATTTGAGCAAAACAACTGAGGCTGAATTGCGACGGCAGACCGGCACAATCATTGCATAAAAAGCTACTTCATGTCCTCCACGGTGATGCGATAGGAAGTTTGCCGAGCCTTTGAATAGACCTCGCGAGCAGCATCGTAGATCAGTTTCCGTGAGGCGTCGAAGGCAGCAAGAAGCGATGATTCCGTCGCTGCAATGGCGCCATTCTTCTCCAGGGCGGGCTTATCGATTAGAAATGGGACGGAGGTCATTCCATCGTAGCCGACAAATCGCACGCCCACCTCAAGATCATCGAAACTTCTGCTGGGGTTTGGAAATGAAAGGGCCATTACTTTTCGCTTTTTACTGCGCCGCCTTCGTCATCTCAACGATCGGCGGCCTTTGCCATTCTTCGATGTTTCTTGATAAACTGTGTCAGGGCGATCTGTAGCCGACCTTCGTCACGTGTTCCCTCCTGAAATCGACGTGTCAGATAACGTGCAGCATCAGTGCGCAAATCTTGTGTGTCGCCGGGTTTGCGAGCCTCCCTTAGAAGTCGCGAAATCATAGTGATGTTTCTGGAATTCAACGCGATGGAAGACATTGCGTCCTCCTTAGTTGCGGGTCAGGCATTTGAAGCCCAAATGACAGCACCCGTTTCAATTACTGTCGTTATAATCATCATGCGCTTTATGTAAGGAGAAAGCAAATAAGGCTCCAATTCCATTGCTGTAAACTCAGACTGGCTGCTTCGCTAAAAATGCTTCCTTGGTCATATAATCTGCGGTTCTCAACAGCGGTCCGCGGCTATCCATATCAACAATGCTGCCAATGTATGAATGCTGCTGTACCAACTATCAATTGTGAATTCCCCAGGTCTTGCGCAATACGCCTCCGGGCGACTTGGGAGCTAGACAGCCGGACAATTTTACGAACTGGCGACAATGTGTCGAAACAGCTTTGCCTATTGACTTGCCTTTTATATCGATTATTCTAGATGTATGGAAAATGAAGAAGCAATTACGGCGTTAGCCGCCCTCGCCCAATCGACAAGGCTCGACACATTCCGCCTGCTGGTGAAGCATGAACCTGACGGTATTCCGGCAGGGGAACTGGCACGCATTCTGGATGTTCCGCAGAACACAATGTCTGCGCATCTGGCGACATTGTCTCGTGCCGGACTTGTGAAGGGCGAACGTCAGAGCCGCTCGATCATCTATCGCGTTGATCTCGACCGATTTAGAGAACTGACCCTTTTCATGATCAAGGACTGCTGTGGCGGCAGTGCAGAGCTCTGTGCACCTCTTATAAAAAGCCTGACACCCTGTTGCGAACCAAAGACGGTCGCCCAGTAACACAAGGCCGCTGAATTCGGCCTTACACAAACGGACTGATAAAATGACGGATCGGGTCTACAACGTGCTCTTCCTGTGCACGGGCAATTCCGCACGCTCAATTTTGGGCGAAGCAATTCTGAACAAGGACGGCGAAGGTCGTTTTCACGCCTATTCTGCTGGTAGTCGGCCAAAAGGCGACGTTCATCCTCTCGCAATCAAGGAACTGGACGCTCTCGGCTATTCCATCGAGAACCTGAGCTCAAAAAGCTGGGACGTGTTTTCAGGTACCGACGCCCCTCAGATGGATTTCATTTTCACGGTTTGTGATAACGCTGCCGGAGAAGCCTGTCCTGTCTGGATTGGCCATCCGATGACAGCCCACTGGAGCATTGAGGATCCTGCCGCTGTTGAAGGAAATGACGCAGAAAAGCAACGCGCCTTTGCGCAGGCGGCCCGCTTTCTGAAAAACCGGATATCAGCATTCCTGAGCCTTCCCCACACCACTATAGACCGCATTGCGATTCAAAATCATCTGAAAGAAATCGGCACCATGGAAGGTAGCACACAGACAAATGTGGAGAATAACTGATGTCCACATTCGAACGTTATCTGACTGTCTGGGTGGCTCTTTGCATTGTCGCTGGCGTAGCTCTGGGCCATTTCTTTCCGACACTATTTCATGCAATCGGATTTGCTGAAGTCGCCAGGGTCAACATTCCAGTCGCTATTCTCATCTGGCTCATGATCATTCCGATGTTGCTCAAGATTGATTTCAACGCCTTGAGACAGGTCACTGAGCACTGGCGTGGCATCGGCGTCACGCTCTTTATCAATTGGGCCGTCAAACCATTCTCTATGGCGCTTCTCGGTTGGCTATTTATCGGCTGGCTGTTTCGCCCTTATCTACCTGCAGACCAGATCGACTCCTACATTGCTGGGCTGATTATTCTGGCGGCCGCCCCCTGCACGGCAATGGTGTTTGTCTGGTCCAACCTGACCAACGGCGAGCCGCATTTCACGCTGTCGCAGGTCGCACTGAACGATGCTATCATGGTTGTGGCATTTGCCCCTATCGTCGGGCTACTGCTCGGACTGTCGGCAATTACTGTCCCGTGGGACACGCTCGTTCTGTCGGTTGTCCTCTATATCGTCATTCCGGTGATTATCGCGCAAATCCTGCGCAGAAGCATTCTCGCCAGAGGTGGAGAACGAGCTTTCGATGCAATGCTCAAAACGCTACAGCCGCTGTCCCTGATTGCGCTTTTGGCGACACTTGTTCTGCTGTTCGGATTTCAAGGAGAGCAGATCATCGCACAGCCCATGATCATTGCGATGCTGGCCGTCCCTATTCTCATCCAGGTTTATTTCAACTCTGGCCTGGCTTATCTGTTGAATCGCATTTCAGGCGAGCAACATTGCGTCGCCGGTCCCTCGGCTTTGATTGGCGCATCCAACTTCTTCGAGCTGGCAGTAGCAGCAGCAATCAGCCTTTTCGGCTTCTCATCTGGCGCGGCGCTCGCAACAGTGGTTGGCGTTCTTGTTGAAGTGCCCGTCATGCTCTCGGTCGTCTGGATCGTGAACCGCTCAAAGGGTTGGTACGAACGCGGTTCCAATCAAAAGCCAGTCACCGAAACAGGAAAATTCTGATGTCAGTTACGATCTATCACAATCCGGACTGTGGCACCTCTCGCAACACATTGGCCTTGATCCGTGCCAGCGGCGAAGAGCCTGTCGTCATTGAATATGTACAAAATCCGCCTTCGCGAGAACGACTGGTCGAATTGCTTCAAGCAATGCAGATGACACCCCGTCAGCTGCTTCGCGAGAAAGGCACACCGTATGCCGAACTGGGATTGTCCGATCCCAAATGGACCGATGATGAACTGGTCGACTTCATGAAGGCGCATCCTATCCTGATCAATCGTCCAATCGTGGAAACGCCACTTGGCACCAGACTGTGCCGTCCGTCAGAACTGGTTCTCGACATTCTGGAATACCCAGTGTCGTCATTCACCAAAGAGGACGGAGAAGTCATCACCTATGAAAGAAAGTCGCGCTGACATGGATCTGCCGAACCTCGATCAAAATTCCTTCGCATTGCCCGACCTGGATGCACTACGCGCCGACTTTCCAAAGCATAAGCCTCGTATCCTTTTGCTCTATGGCTCACTTCGTGATCGTTCCTATAGTCGGTTTCTGACGCTGGAAGCGCAGCGCCTTCTCGATGCAATGGGCGCTGAAACGCGTGTCTTTCATGCCAATGGTCTTCCCTTGCCAGACGACGGTTCGGCAGAGCATCCGAAGGTTCAGGAATTGCATGAGGCAATGCTTTGGTCAGAAGGGCAAGTCTGGACCAGTCCAGAACGTCATGGAGCCATGAGCGCTGTCATGAAATCGCAGATCGACTGGATTCCATTGCCGGGTGGTGCAATTCGTCCTACGCAGGGCCGAACTTTGGCATTGATGCAGGTTTCAGGCGGATCGCAGAGCTTCAACGCCGTCAATCAGATGCGCATTCTTGGGCGCTGGATGCGAATGATCACTATTCCAAACCAGTCATCCGTCGCAAAAGCGTGGCAGGAATTCGACGACGCTGGACGGATGAAATCCTCATCGTTCTATGATCGCGTGGTCGATGTGATGGAAGAACTGATGAAGTTTACACTTCTGACGCTTGGCATCTCGGATCATCTCACAGACCGTTATAGCGAGCGCAAGGAAGAAGCGGCCAAACTCGAAAAGCGTGTTTCATTGAAATCGATATGAGCGCTGAACGGCTTCCCATTGCGGCCATTGCCGGTCTCGGACTGACCCAGAATATCGGTTACGGCACTTTATATTATTCCTTCAGTATTCTCGCGCCGTCCATGGCGCGGGACTTCTCCGTTTCCAACGAATGTATTTTCGGAGCACTGTCGGTTGCCCTGCTAGCCGGGGGCTTTCTGGCTCCCTGGCTAGGCAAATGGATTGATCGTTACGGTGCAGGTCGCATGATGACGATAGGTTCGATACTGGCCGCCGTCTCTCTCATACTGTGTTCGTTTTCTTCGAATGCTTTGGCGCTTGCAGGCGCGCTGACGATCATCGAAATCGCCGCAAACCTCGTCCAATATGGAACAGCCTTTGCATTTCTGGTGCAAATAGCGCCAAATGTTGCCCAGCGTAGCATCACCTATCTGACATTGATTGCAGGCTTTGCCTCGACAATTTTCTGGCCCATTACAACAACCCTTCAACATTGGCTTACCTGGCAACAGACCTATTTGCTGTTCGCTTGCCTCCATTTGTTTCTCTGCGTGCCGGTACACCTTTTGCTCGCGCGTTCTATTGCAAAGAGTGGTCGGAAACGATCAACGAATGAAACAGTCACAACCGCCTTTTCAGGTGATCTGCCTGCCCATCAACGGCGCAAAGGTTTCGTACTGGTACTCGTGGCATTCTCGACGCAGGCTCTCGTTGCAGCGGCCATTCTGGTCCATATGGTGCCGATGTTGAGCGCGCTCGGTCTTGCAGGTTCTGCAGCATTTATTGGCGCGATATTCGGACCTTCTCAGGTAGCCAGCCGCCTGATCAACATGCTCGGTGGCAAAAACCTCGCTCCGATCAGTCTGGCAGTAATCTCTGCCTCCTTGATGGGGCTAGCCCTCATTGTTCTGCTATTCGGAGCCCCATCCATTATTGCGACGATGATGTTTGCCTGTCTTTTTGGCTTCGGAAACGGTCTATTCAGTATTGTCTCCGGAACGTTGCCGCTGTCTTTATTCGGCAGTGACGGCTACGGTGCCATGCAAGGCAAGATCATGTCAGCCAGACTAATCATTTCGGCCACTGCGCCGTTTGCGATGGCTTTCGGTATAGCGAATTTTGGTGCGAGCTGGAGCCTCACTATTTTGGCTGTTTCTGCCGCGCTAGGCGTCTCGACGCTCACAGGACTGAAGTTTCTTCACTAATGTCAGCTTTCAGCCTTGCGCAATTGGGAGCGAGATGACGGCAATTGAGCGCAAAGCAGTGATGTGCGGATCTGATTGCCAGTCAAGAATCCTGGCTCCAACCCAAAGCCGACGAACCACGTTGCCAAATGCGTTAAAAGCAGAATTGCAAAAAATTTTGCTTCGACATGCCATAATGGAAGGCATGATGCACCTGGGGCAGCTTTTCCATGTTGCTAACACAACCCGACTTGCCATTCCCCTGCGTCCTCGGGAATGGTTGGAAGATCGTCGTACACGAATGGAAAATGGGTTGAAAACACTAGCGCGCGCAGCGCGCAACGGGACAATCTCTGGTGGAACCATCAACACGCTACGAGTGAAGGGTTGGATGTTTACGCTTCTGAGCCTGATCTGCAATCTGCGGCGCGTAAAGAACAATCCAATGATTCAATGTTGCATGGTCAACGTCCACCCCACGCTCGGCCAGATCTCCTGAAGATCACGATAAGAAACGGAATAACGAACATAGAAGAACACCGCATAAAGGGTGACACTTTTGGGGAAATTAAAACCTTCGAAATCAATTGCCATAGCCAGTGACCTCACTCAATTATTCCCACCGAAACGACAATAGCGCAGCATAAATGAAAAATTCGCGCCACAACCCGGGGAAGTGCGTCGGCTACAGAGTCCTCCCCGAACTCATTCCCCGATCATTCGCAGAACGAGCCTGATCTCCCCTTGTCGCGTCTGTTATTGATTTTCACGGAGTAACCTCATTCAGATTCGAAATTCGTGGAATAGGATTGGTTTTCATGACACAATGCGAGTGAAAAAGAATTTCAGGGGAAAGTATCAAAAATTATGCTTCTTGGGCAAAAGAAGCCATTTTCAGGCCAAGTGAGCTTTTTTCACGACCGTCGCCTACCGGAACGAGCAATCCCGGTCGGATACGCGTCCCTAATCGACGCTTTCGAGCTCGCTGTTCCCGTGCCGATCAACCTCGCCGCCATCGGTGCGCGCCACAAAGTCTATAAAGCTGACGACTGGAAGCTTTATACGCCACGCCACCAACCAGACGCTAGTCTCACAGGCCATCTGACCTTCGCTTTACGTTACGAAGGTCTGGACCTGGCCGTCCTTAAAGCCCTGTTTCAGGCTACTGGGCCAAGGCCACTTATCGACATTGTGCATGCAGCGCCGACCGGTGCGTATGCGCGGCGTATCTGGTTTATTTATGAATGGCTGCTCGACACCAGGCTCGATCTCGATGATGCAACCCGGGGCACATACGCCCTGATCGTCGATCCCGATCTGCAATGGGCAATCGATGGGACGACATCCTCTCGCCATCGGGTGAAGAATAATCTGCCGGGCACATCCGCCTTCTGCCCGATGATCTTCCGCACACCCAAGCTAGAAGCTTTTATCGCCCGAGATCTCGGCGCCTGATCGCTGAGGTGCCGGCGGATTTGCTTGCCCGTACTGCTGCCTTCCTGCTCCTTAAGGATTCACGGTCGAGTTTCCAGATTGAAGGCGAAGACCCTCCCAGGGACCGCATTCAACGCGCGGGACAGGTTGTCGCGGAGGCCGGTCGCCATCCAATCGACCGTGCCGAACTGGAACGATTGCAGCGCCTCGTCATTGGCGATGCGCGTTTCGTATACCTTGGCCTGCGCGCTGATAGCGGCTTTGTCGGAGAGCATGATCGCCTGAGCGGCGCGCCCATTCCGGATCATGTCAGCGCCCGGCATGACGATCTGCCGACTCTGATCGAAGGATTGACCGCATTCGACCGCGGTGCAGCACGGCAACTGGACCCGGTATTAGCCGGGGCCACCCTTGCTTTCGGCTTCGTCTATATCCATCCGTTTGAGGACGGAAATGGACGCCTGCATCGTTACGTCATCCATCATGTTTTGGCGGAACGCGGTTTCAATCCGCCTGGGGTGGTGTTTCCTGTCTCGGCAGTCATTCTCGACCGCATTGATGAGTACCGTCACGTGTTGGAGACCTATTCCCGTCGCCTGTTGCCTTTTGTCCGCTGGCGACCGACCGAGCGAGGCAATGTAGAGGTGCTGAACGAGACTGTCGATTTTTATCGATATTTCGACGCAACGCCCCATGCGGAATTCCTGTTCGAATGCGTGGCGCGTACCATTGATGTTGACCTGCCAGCAGAGACCGCCTTCCTGAAAACCTATGATAGTTTCAAGAATGAGGTCTCGCGCATGATTGACATGCCGGACAGACTGCTCGATCTCCTGTTCCGCTTTCTAAGCCAGAATGGCGGTAAGGTGTCGAAGCGTGCTCGCGAAACGGAGTTTGCCGGCCTGACTGAAAAGGAGGCTGCGCGTATCGAGCTCATGTACACTGAATTGCTGCAGTCCTGATTGGGCTTTACCAACGATACGGCTGGGTTCGCCCCATTAAACGGTGCGAATTGGTTGGCCTGTTTCTGATTTTGAGTATGAGTATGAGTATGAGTATGAGTCAAATATCGCCCACGACAGGATATGCACCTAGAATTAGTTTGGACTATCAGAAAGGGCTGCGGTCGTTATTGTGGATTTCATGATCAACCTCGGTTTTCCGTAACATACGGATTTTCCGCAAGTCTTAGAACAGATGGCGTCATTCTATGAACAAACCAACCCAGTGCCTTCAAATATTGTAAGCTGAGCAGAACAACTCGATACGATTGATTCGGTGTTGCCGTTGAACCGCCGCGACATGCTGGCCGCAAATGCCCGTGTCAGCGAGCGGATCGGATTGAATTCCCACTTTCAGCATCCGCAAAGTAGATTCCGGTCACACGGAAGCGTCCGTTAATCCTTTTGCATTGAACAATCACGTCGATCGAGATCTTGAGCAGATTGCGGATGTCGTCCCGGTCGAGGTCCCTTCCGCCTTCGGATTCCATAACGAGAAGCGTGAGCTGCTCGAATGCGAGATTCGGGGAGTCCGCATGCACCGTGGTGATCGAGCCGGGGTGACCCGAGTTGATGTTGCGGATATAATAGAAGGCGGTTCCGTCGCGCAGTTCCTGCAGCAGCACTCGATCGGGACGCATGCGCAGGCAGGATTCCAGGAGCTCCTTCGCGCCCAGCCTGGCCACGCCCTGGCCGCCCTTCGAATAGAATAGCCGGACATGGTTCGGCTGAGAGATAGCCAACTCAGGCGTATCCTCGATGCTGATGAGCCTTTCATCCTTTGGAATGTGCTGGACCAGAGCCTTCGACAGTGTAGTCTTGCCTGAGCCTGTGGCGCCCGAAATGATGATATTCTTTCGCGCAAGCACCGCCCCTTCCAGAAACGCCCGATATTTACCCTCGCGATAGATCTTGAGCAGCGAGTCTTCTGCGGAGTTATGGTCCGTGCTCTGGACGACGGCATCGAACAGGCCGCCATTCTCCATATCCTGCATCGACAAGGACACCGATGACGGTTTGCGGATGGTGATGGAGACGGTGTTTCTCGTTGTTGCCGGCGGGATCACGATCTGGATGCGTTCGTCGTCCGGAAGGGTCGCGGAAAGGAGGGGGCGGGTCTCGTCAATGCCCTGATTGGAAAAGCTGGCAACGGCGCGCGCCAGACGCATGAGCTTGTCGAATGAAAGGTCCGGCAGCTCGTGGCGCTGCCATCCTTGCGACCCCTCCGTCAGCACTTCGCCGGGCCGATTGATGACGACCTCATAGAGGCTCTTGTCCCTGAGGAAGGGAGCGAGCGGGAGGAGGAGTTGGCGAACGACGCCGGCATCGGAATTTTCCGCCATCCCCTGCCCTACTTCGTCACGAGATCGGATTTCGGGTGAAAATCACCCATCACGGCCCGGTCGTAGATCGTGTTGCGCGGCTCGGTCACGCGCAGGCCGTAAATACTGGAGAAATCCAGGTCGCGTGCAACGAAGATCGATACGAGCGAACCCTGGTGCTTGGTCAGTGTCGGCGGAATGTTGATAGACTGCTCGACGGCGATCGCGGCCGCCTCCTTGCCGGCGCTTGTCGTGCCCTGTGCCTGAACATCGCTGCGCTGCAATTCCTGACCTGCGTAGGTGGCGACGTCACCGACAACGGACAGAAGCAAAGCGCTGCCGAACCGCTCCCACCAATGGGGGTCGACAAAGCCGTCGAATCCGGCGCGTCCAATGGCGTCTGTCGCCGGAGAGGCCAGCGTGATGATGACGCCGGTCGGTGTCTTGGCACGGTTCCAAAGCACGAAGAGGCGGCTCTGCCCGCGGCGAAGCCCGCCGCGATATTCGCCGACGACCTGGGTACCCTTTTCCATCAGAACCACGCGGCCATTGTCGGACAGCACGTCGCGCGTGATCACGCAACTGGCAAAGCCCGGTTGGTCCGACGACAACGCCGTCTCGAGCGCGCAGGGAATCGAGGTGCCCATCGCGACAATGAAGTTGCGATTGCCGAGATGCCCGGCTTTCGAGCCCTCCAGCACCGTGGGCTTCAGCATCCGGTTGAAACGCTGATCCTCGTTTTCGCCCTGTCCCCCTCCACCGAACGCGCCATCGACCGGAATGAAATTGGGATCGTTGGTTGGTGCCGCGCCTGTCGGTTGGCGGTTGCTGTTGCCGGTCTGGCCGCCGCCGAAGGCCATGACCGGCGCCCGCCGGGCGGCTTCGAGCAGTTCATCGACGGCAGTGGCTTCTTCTGCTGCGACCGCCGGCGTCGGGAGCTTGATCTCGGGCACGGGCAGCACGACCGGTTCAGGTTCAGCCTTGGCCGGCTCGAATTCGGTGGTCTGCCGGATAACGTTCGAGCCAGGTTGCTCGGCCTCTTCCTTTGGCGCCTGCCGCATCGACCACATGGCAAAGCCCATAAAGGCGACGATCGCGAACACGACAGCGCCGCGCTTCACGAGCGGGTTGGTTTCCTTCTTGTGCGTCGCCGAGGTTTCTCCGCGTTCGCCCGGGATCGTTGCATTTTCAGTGTCTGACATAATGCCCTCCCCTACTGGCCCGCGGTCGGAGCCTTGACCACGCGCTCGACCGAGGGCGAAGTGGTGTTCGTGCCCGGATCCACGCCGACGGGTGAATAGGCTTCGTTGAAGATGCAGAGCGTGTCCGACCCACGGCGCAGGATGAACTTGCGGCTGATCGCATGAACCAGAACGAGATCGCCCTGCACGGTCTTCGGCACCAGGCTCTCCGTCCCGTCAGAGTTCTCGATGTAGATCGCCGGCATTTCCTGATTGTCGCTGAAGGCGAACGTCGTCACCTTGCCGTTGTCGTAGACGGACTGCGGCTCGATCGCCGCGGACCCTTGAGCCGAATAGCGCCAGTTGCGCGGACCATACTGCTCGTGAATGCCGAGGACCTGGTCGGCATAACCGGCCTCGGCGGCGCGCTTGCGCGCCTCTTCCTCAAGGCGGCGGCGCGCGGCTTCGTCGGCCGGGTATCGATACTTCACATAGAAGTAGGTGTTCTGTCCGGCGTCCACGGAGCCGTCCCGCACGACCAGCTCCATCTGGTAGCTGCGCTTGGATCCGTCCCGCCGCGTTGTGACCACGGAAATGTTCGTCGCCGGCTGGTTCTCGCGCGGCTTAAGGAACAGGATATGCCCGGCTGGCGCGACCTCCCAGGCAACCGTGTTGCCCAGCGCGACATGCGCGATTTCTTCATCCGGGGCGAATTCCACCTGCACCGACGATCGGATCGTCCCGACGACGCGCGTAATATTGTAAGGCTGGTAGTTGACGAAGCGGACGCGATTGTCCTGCTGCGCACTGGTCGGAATCTCGAGTGCATGGGCCGGCGGCATCACCAGCAATGCGATGGCGGTAGCAACGAAAAGTCTTGCTTTCTTCAATTGAAGGCCTCCGGATCGGCCCGGTACTCGCTCACCACGAACCCAAGTGGGTTCACCAGCCGGTCGCTGGAGGATGTCGGGGCATTGGCATAGGAATAGGTGATCGTCGCGACCCAATGGGTCGTGCGGATATCGTCACCCCGTGTGATGGTTCTCGTGTATCGGACCGAAACCACATTGTTATTGATCAGCGAGATCGACTTGATCGCGATGCGTGACGTTGACGAGCGCCCGTAGACGTTCTGAGGCGATTCCGGATTGCTGCCACGATACCAGGATGAGAAGCGCTGCTGCTCGGCGGAGTTTGACATCAGCGAGGCAATGCGAAAATTCTCCTCGGCATCCGACCAGACATAGCCCTCGCGCGCCCGGACATAGCGGGCAGCGAAGTATTTGGTCACTTCCTCATCATAGGTGCCGGCCGCCGAGGACAAAGCCGATACGACCTCAACGATGCCGGTCGAGTTGTCGACGCGGATCACGAATGGCTCGACGGTCTTCAGCGGCGTCAACGCAACGACCGCTGCGACCGACACGCAGGCGAGAAGACTGGCGACCGTCGCCACGAACCAGGCAAGCCGCCTCGACCGTTCGGCCGATATCATCCGATCCTGATCGAAGCGTCGAGATTTATCGAAATATTCCTTGAGGCTGTCCGTCGTGACCATAGCCTTACTCCGCTTGGCAGGCGCGGAGAGATCCGGCCTCATCAAAACCCGCGAATGCCGGGTGAACGCCCCCGCTGTTCTGCTTCAGTGTGAAAGCTAGGGCGGACGATGTGCCTGCGGCAAGCGAAGAATGCTGCTGGCCGGGCACCTGCTTACCACTCTCCCATTCCCACATCGATCTATTGAGCGGCCGCTTGGCGTAACCGTCACATTTGGGCAGCGGATAGCTCAGCGTCGCGCAGCCGCTCAACGCAAAGAGTGAAAGACATAACAATAGCGTTCGCCCCATCGATGTGGACCTTTCAAAAGTGCAGGATCGTCGGTCAGGAAGAGCCTGAAAGCCGGAATTTTTGGTAAATTGTCCTGATGCCCCCACGGGCATTCTTCATGCCCCGGGCGAGAATGCCTTCATGTGCATCACGCGCCGCGCCGTAGCCATAGGTGAGCGACGCGCCGCCCGCAGCAAGCGCTGAGGCGATTGCCGGGAGCTGATAGAAAACGTAGAGCGCCGCAAGGCAGATGGCACAGAGCGCGATCGGCCGCATCAGCACATCGGAATAGGCCTCAATGGCAAGGAAAATGGAATCGATCGTGTCGATCAACAACGAGCCGATGGCGACCACCAGAACCTGGAGGATAACGAAATTAACGAGCTGGCCGAGCCACGCCTCGGTGAAACGCCGCGTGGCCTGGAACATGGCAAGTGCAATAAAAATGGGCCCAATGGCCAGAACGATCGCCAGTGCGAGCCTGGCATAGAGGGAAACGATGTAGCCAATTGCCGCGACGGCAAAACTCGCCCCTATCACCAGCATGCCGCCGAGGCCGGTCACGATGTCCACTGGCCAGTAGGCGCGCGCCCAAACCTCGCGCGCCGATTTCTGGCCCTTGTCTAGTAAAGCATCAAAGGTGCTTGCGGTCGGTGTGGCACCAACATTGAGAGCTTGGGATATCTCGCGTGGAAGTGACTCGAAAAACAGGTCGGCAACATAGATTTGATACTCGGCGGCATTCCTGACCAGCATCAGGATAACGGCGAGTTTCATTGCACGAAATGCGAAATCCGTGATTGGCTCCTGGACAGAGCCTCGCAGGATAAGGAAGCCGTAAAGCATAACGTAGAGGGTCAATGCCACTGTGATAGGACCAACCACCCAATTGGCGATGTTCGATGTACCGATTGAAATAAAGTTCTGCAACGGGTTCTGGAACTGCCCATCGACAAAGGCGAAGATATTATACATTTCCCCCGTTAGCCCCCCAAAGCCTTTTTCATGCGTTGAAGGCGCGCCTTGCCATCGGCAGCAGCTGCATTGACACAGTTGGGCGTCTGACCAAGTTCACCTGGATTGTTGCGGCACTTCTCGACATGCTCAGCCAACAGCGCATCGTTTGCCAGAAAGTCGTCGACCGAATAGGTCTTTTCCGCCTGGGAGCATCCTGTAAGCATTCCGATGATCAGAAAGTTGACAAAAGGTCTCATTGAAGCGCCGCCCCCATTTCATCCATACGCTTCTTCCAGTCCTCCGCATGCCGTTGCTGCTCGACCTGGACATGGACCTGCTGGACCATTTGCAAGCCTTGCATCCGTAGAAGATCGGTCTGCAGAAAGGCGCTTTCGGCCTGAATTCGTGTCTGCAGGTCAGCAATCTCCTTGGCGTCGCTCGCCGAGGAGATCTTCTGGCGAAGCTGGTCGATCCCTTCGATACGTTTGGTCGCCGTGTCGTAGATCTTCTGGCCTAGGGACATCTGGCCAGCATTGCGTTTCTGGATTCTCTCGAGTTCATGTGCGTAGAAATCATTCGCCGACGACTGATAGGTCGAATTGCTCTCGGTAAACTTGGACGCGGCATCGCCGAATTGGCCGGAATCATTGCCACTAAGAAGGCTTTCGATGGCGACAAAATCCTGCGGCAGCGCCTTGCGGATTTCGGGCTGGTTCAGAAGCGAAGCCACATCCGCCATGTCGGTCAGCTTGTTCAGGGAGCCGAACAATTTCTCGGCCTGATTAATCTGTTGATTGAGCGCTTCATACTGCTGCTTCATTGCATCGAGCTGGCTGGCCCATCGCAGGATCGCCGTCTTGTCGACGACAGGAATTCCCTGTGCTCCAGCGCCAGCCGACAGGGCGAGAATGGCCACCACCGCCATCGTAGATTTGCGAATTCGCATCAGACTGCACTCCTTCGTTGATGAAATAGAGGAATCCAAACTGCCGGATCGTCCCCCGATCGGGCCCTTATCGTGTCGGCGAGTTCGACATTCGCCGTTCGGCCAGAGAGAATGGCTAATTCGTCGTCGAAGCCGCTCAGATTGAGTTCGGCGACGATACTGTTATGGCCCTGCTTGACGATGAAGCGTCGGCTCTCATTGGAAAGCTCACGCGCGATCAGCTCGTATTCCCGTTCGGTTAGCTTGAATCCGCCGACATAATCCACATGACTGCCACGTGAGTTCGGCATGAAAACCTGCGTTGAGCACTGCTCTATAATCGTATGGGCGATCGGGGAATTGATAGCGTCACGAGGGCTCTGCGTGGCGAACAACATCAGGCCATTCTGCTTTCGGATGGTCTTGAGCTTGTTCTGGGCCAGGTCCCTGAAGCCCTCGTCGGCAAGGGCCTTCCAGAATTCGTCGATGACTATGATGATGCGACGGCCGTCAATAAGCTGCTCGACCCGATGGAAGAGATAAGCCATCAGCGGCGTACGGATTTCCTCGTTATCGAGGAAGTCCGTCATGTCGTAGCCGAGGAACTTCGCCCCAATACCGATCTCGTCGGCGTCATTATCGAAAACCCAGCCGAGCGGACCTCCCTTTTCCCACCGGCGCAACCGCGCGGCGACACCTTCCGGATCGGTGTTGTTGAGGAAGGTGCGCAATGCGCCAATCGACCGGCGCTCGACAGGAAGATCGGAAAGGCCGTCAATAGCACCGGCGATATCTCGCACGTCGGAAACCGAGAGTTCGCGTGTCTTAGAGCCGACAAGCTTGTTCACCCACTGCGCCAGGAACGCCCTGTTCTCCGGTGTCAGTTCCATGCCCTTAAGGGGTGCGCATCCCGTCGGGCGGCCATTCTTCAACGGCAGATAGGTTCCGCCCGCCGCGCGTACGAAGAGATCGGCGCCGCGGTCCTTATCGAAAAAGACGATATGCGAGTCGAACTTCTCGCCTTGGGACAGTATGAAGTTGAGCAGAACGGTCTTGCCCGACCCGGAAGGGCCACCAATGAAGGTATTGCCGAGGTCACCATAATGAAGATTGAAATAAAGCGGCGAGCCGGACGCAGTTTTCAGCATCGCCACGGCCGGCCCCCATTCGTTACCGTCGCGCTTGCCTGCCGGATAGGAGTGGAACGGCGAAAGGGCTGCAAAATTCTTCGACGTTATGGCGCCTGAGCGAACACGATAGCGGAAGTTTCCGGGGAGCTGCGCCCACCAGGCCGCTTCCAGTCCGAGGTCTTCTCGCGCGACGACCGCGCCGCCGTTGGTCAGATGCGTCCGGCTTTTTGCCAGATTGTCGGTTAGATCCTTCACCGATCCCGCGAACACCGTTAGTGTGAGATGATGGTCACCAAGGACAAACCGGTTCGATTCCAGGTCATCAAGGGCTGCGTCCAGTTCCTCGAGTTGCGACCCGGCCTTGTCGCCGGCGCTGATCATCTGGTTCTGTTTGCGCCCCATCACCGTCTTGCCGTCAGCTTTCGACAAAAATGAGAAGCTCTGCGTCAAGATCAGTTCGTATGGAACGGTGAGCAAACCATCGAACATGCCAGGACGCGTTCGGGCCGGATATTCCTTGAAGCCAAACATGCCGGCATAGCGGGTCGTTCCCTCGTGGCGAATTTCGACGGTTTCGCGGCCGATGATGACACGATCAGAATAGATCGCGGACGATGTCCGCCCCTCAGTCAGCGGCACGGCCTCCCGGCGGCCACCGACCAGCTGGTGCAATACCTCGCTCGGCTCTGAGAAGACAAGTCCGTCCCGCACCTGTAACGACAGGATGCGCGGAGTGAAGCGCTTGAGCCCAGCGGTCAAGTCAACGACAGCATTGTTGAGATGCTTCAGCGCTTCTTCGTCGACCTCAAGTCCGGTTCGCCGCGCTTTGCGCAACTTCGACAGCAAAGCCACCACACGCTCAATCGGGTCTCGGCCGGGATACCAAACCAAGCTCAGATAGAGATCGTTGCGGAACAAGTCCTGGTCGATCATACGGTTTCGGTATTTCTCGTTCAGAGTGCGCGAGAAATCATTGGAAAATGTTCCTTCGGGGTAATCGTTGTCGCGGCGGCGGATGACATGCGTCCAAAGAGCCAGCCGCTCATCGGCGATATTGCGATAAAGCGTGTTCAGGTCGCGATGAAGGGCATTCAGATCGAGGGTGTCCGCCGTCTCAAATGACACGCCTTCGAGCGCGATCATAACCATGAGGGCGCGGGAATCGAGGGCTATCACCCGTTCGTCAGCGTGGCGGACATAAGGAATGAACGTCTCTGGCTCGAGCTCGCGCTTCCTTATGATGGTTGTACTAGACAAGGCCGAGATCCCTTTCATCATAACGCCGGACAAGCTTCATCGGTGTAAGGCTTGATCCGCCCCAAAACCTGCTATTACGGGTCCTACCTCGCGTCTCTATCCAGCCAAGCAGAACGCGAAACTTGTTATGATCGTGCTTGACGATTGCCTTGAAGACGGTGTGAAAGACCAATCCCACAAGGACATAGGCGACCGACCCCGCGACGATGAAAAGGATTGTCGTGAAGATCATGTTGATCCCCATCGCCTCCATCGTCACGCCGCCAATCATCGCCGGTCGCGTGCAGGCCAAGAACAGCGTGTCTTGCTCGAGTTCGATCGTCCCAATCATTGTCAGCTGCCTGAAATCATGGAGACGATTTCGGTTGCACCGAAGATAATACCGATACCAAGGACGACGAAGGCGGCTTTGCGGAGGTCCAGATAGCCGAACATCCAGGCGATGCCGACGATAATGACCGCTATGATGGCCAGCAGACGTGCGACATTGCCCTGTAGCATATTGACGATGTTCTGCAGAACACTCTCGATACCGCCTGCTTGGGCTAAGCTCGGCTCGATCAGGGCTAGAGAGAATACGGTTGCCATCGACGCGATCGTCGCGAACGGTTTGATGCGAGCCTGAAGGTTCATGTGTTCATCACTCCTGTTGGTCATTTGAAAAGACGAGGACGGAAGATCGCCTCCCTGAACTGAAGACGTCCCATTTTGGCGCAGGCGGTTCGGAACGACTTCGCGAATGTAGGGTCGCGCCAGTGTCGGAACTCACACTATGGTCCGCCGTCCGATCCCGCCGCTGGGTCCCGCTTGCCTGTTCTTGAGTTATCTCGATAGTCTTAAGGCGTTCGACCAACCGCTTGCGTTCCGCCAAAACGCGCTTGTCATAGCCGACCAATTCGCCGAGCGAAGGGTCGCCGTGGCCGTAATACGAGCGCAGCATGACCACCTCAGCTTGGGCATCCGTCGCGCCCGCCTCAACCGCCACTCGATAATAGCTTTCGAGCAGTGAGGCGCTTGCTTTAAGGTTGAGGCAGAAATCGAACGCATCGCTTACAGACAGACCAAGCTTACCGAGATCACCGGCATTAATGCCTGCGAGACCGAGATCAATGTCGATGCCATCGGCGATCAGGATTGAGGCGGTTTCAATGGCTTGGGCCTCGGTTCGAGGCTGATTGGTAGGGGGATAGTTGGAATTGATGCGGATCGCGAATGGCTTAAAGCCGCTCTCGACACTTACCACAGCTGCGAGTGTTTCGGTCACAATCTGCGGCGCGCATTGCTGCGCAAGATCGACAAAAATCGTTGCCATCGTCAGAACCACACGCGTTGGCGACCTGCACCATCTATTGTCACTTCGACATATCGAGGTTGTTTCCGGATATTGGGACGTTTGGCGACAAAGGCTTTGCAGACTCTCTTCGAATTTTCGAAGTACCATTGGCCTGTCGCCACACTACTGTAATCACTCCTGCACATATGCTTGCTAACGACTTTGGGTTCGATGGACACGCATCCAGCCTCGCTGTGCCCGCGGACGTCCGACCGTGTGACGAGGCGAAACCCGGTATCGCAGTAATAGGGCTCGTAGCGCGGCCGGGACGTCGTGAAACCAATGCCACTACAAATGGGAAAGGTGCGTCCCTTGGCCAGATGTGACCAAAGCCGTTCGATTGGCGAACGGCATTCAGCGTACTCGGTTGGCGAGCCGGGATTGGAAAGGCAAAGCAGCACTTGGCACCCCCAATCATCTGTCCGCGCCACAGATGACGAAAACGTGTATAATGGAGCGCATATTAAAACGCCGGAAAGCACCCGAATGACTGCATGCCTCATGCCATTCTCCCCGTCTATCGCGCCTCACGCGGTTTGCCTGCGCGTATTCACCCTTCTTTCATACTACACGATAACGCATAGTTAAGAAGATGCCAAGTCAATTAGAGAGCCGCTGGCACAACGCGATTTTTGCGACCGTGACGACGCACGAGATCATGTCTAAACCGCTGCCCGACGAGACACCAAACTCGCGTCTGCGTCAGCTTGGAATGATGAATCTGCTCTATAGTCTGCAAAAAGCTGAAATGGTGCTGACCATAACCAACGTAACGGAAGTGACTGGTATGACACGAAAAGCTGCGCAGGAGGCGATTGATCCTCTCGTCACTCGCGGCTTGTTAAAAGAATCCTGGGGCAAGACATCCCTTGGTCGAGGCAAAGCTCGGCAATATGAGATTGCACCCGAGATATTTGAAAAGCTGCAAGGTGTTTATGGCGCCTGATCGTTTAGGAAAGCACTGCTGATCTTCACAATTATATTCATTACATTACGAAAACGCATACTATTAATCTCACCAGCGGGCGCGAGCACTCTTGGAGTTAGTTCACATTGGCGCGGGATTCAGCAGTGATTCGTTTTATCCAATGCACGCAGGATGGCCCCACCCCGGACGCGATCAAAGTGGGCAATTCATTTCTTGATGCGATCAAAAAGAATGCTTCAACGAGTTACTGTATCCGTCATATCTTTGTCCTAACGCAGGAATAGGGAAAGTCGGTCGTTGAAGATGTAAAAGTCAGGGGGCTGGCAGCATTTCTCTGAACGCTCAGTGTGAACTTCGCGCTTCGCTGCTTATGCGAGCAATTCTTGCCCAGGTTTCGGATCGTTGTGACCAAGCCAGCGAGAAGAACAGCCATTCATCCTCTCGAAGTAAGACGAATACCGCTAAGATCACACGAAACCCGTTCGGGAGCCATTTATTAAATCGCCGGTGCGGTATGGTAAGAGCCTCGCGGTCAGGACTGCCATGCCGCAGAACAAGAACAAACGCGCACAGCTCATTGGCTGTTGTTGGATTACGCGCACGAGCACCTCTATCCATTTTGTCCCAGAGCGGAGCTTATCTGCTGGCGGGCAATTATGTCAAAGAAGAACGTTTGATCAGAATTCCGAAGCTGCCGTCGTTTTCTTCTGAAATGAAGACAATGCCGGCTTCTTCCAACACCTTCCTTATGCGCTCAAGCGTTGCTGGCCGGAGGGTTTCACCCTTCTCCAACCGAACAAGGGTTTGCTGAGAAACTCTGGCCGCCGAGGACAACTCACGTACACCCCACCCCAACGCTACCCGTGCCAAACGACACTGAAGACCGTTAATATCATAGCCGTGCACTGATTTTAGTTGCATACCGTCCGCTATATATGTACTCTGTGCTTTGAAGGCGGCCGCCTGAGTGTTCGTACCACCCAGACGGCCTTACCACAAACCAAGCTTATAGGAGCTCGGATCATGGCTGATTCTGAGAATAGCAGAACTTTGCCCTCACGTACCCATCGAAACATTCTTTCCTCCGTCGAGGAATTCCTTTCCCACAAATCACATCCGCCATCGCCTGGGCCCGACGACGATCCTGCAGTACTGAAATGGGAAATCTGGCAGAAAGCCTATACTGAATTCTGTCAGCTCTGCCGGTTGCAGCAGCATCTCGAGAGAAAACTGCTTCGGGAGGTCGGCGAACCTTACATCCAGGTGGAAGTACCCGGGATTGGCAGCTGCTCTGTAATGAGCTACCGGGACATAGAAAACGTTCTACCGGGCCCATCGCTAGCGGAAGCACGCGCAGAAGCAAACACGCGATTGAAAGAGCATTACTCCATTCTCGAGTTTGCGGACGAACTGACCGGATATACGCGTGCGCTTGAAGCGGAAAGTGAAGCTTCCGAACGAGAAGGCATAGCCGCACATGAACTGTGGGATACACCGGCTCGATCCATTTACGGTGCCATCGCAAAACTGCATGCATTAATAACTCTAGGCGTTCTTCAGCCCGACTGCGATGAATTTCCCTGGCCTCCGTTTCGATCAGTGGCCGCCGATCTTCTAATGATTTTGAAGGACACAAGTCTCAATCCTCCCTGCGCGGGCTGATCAACTCCTCGATAGTTACCTCGAGCGCACCTGCCAGTTTCGCCAGATTTTTTAGGGTTGGCGAGTGCTTTCGATTTTCAAGGTTCTGAATCGTCGAGCGATGCAAACCGGAGCGGAATCCCAGCTCTTCCTGAGAGAGTTTTCGCTCGTTCCTTAACCAGAACAGATTACGGGCAAAGATATCGCGGTTTTCCATCCTTGAACTTATTGCGTTCTGTAGAGTATTCAACTACAGAGTAAACTCTACATAATCACGGGAGGGCGGATCAGCCGGGCGAAACAGGCCTGGATGAGAAGGACAGAATTTTTCGCGGGAGAAGCACGAACCCGAAGTGTGGCGTGCTGCGGAACATCAAAGGGAGTAATTCAATGACACTTATAAGCACTTTTAGCCGGGCGCTGGTTTGCGCCGGCGTTAGTATTTCGATGCTGGGAGGCCTGACGGCAATTGAGGCGAGCGCACAGACGTTAAAAGTTGCAACTGCCTACAAGCTTATGACACTCGACCCCCATTATGCGGATCTCAACGAAAACACCTCACTTCTCTCTCATATTTTTGAAAGGCTGGTTTATCAGGACGAAAACATGGAACCCCAACCGGGGCTTGCCAAATCCTGGAAGCGGCTGTCAGACGCACAATGGGAATTCAAGCTTCGCGAAGATGTGAAGTTTCACGATGGCTCGCCTTTTACGGCACAGGACGTCGTCGCTACCGTTGAACGTATCCAGCATTATCTCAAGCCGCCAAGCGGCGGACTGGCGGCCTATACGCAAGCCATCAGCAAAATCACTGCAACGGACCCGCATACCGTTGTCTTCGAAACGAGCCAAGCTGATCCCACCCTTCCACTATCGCTGGCGTCAATATTCATTGTGCGACATGACGACGGCGGCTTCAAAGCAACCGATGAGATGAACCGAGGCTTGGCTGTAATCGGTACTGGACCGTACAAATTCGACAGCTGGCAATCGGGCGAAACCCTTAAACTGGTTACAAACGATGATTACTGGGGAACAAAGCCTGCCTGGTCTGAAGTAGTATTCCGGATTATTGAGAGTCCTGCTGCTCGCGTCGCTGCCCTCGCCACTGGTGATGTCGATCTTGCCGACTATATTCCAGCGCGTGATGTTGAAATGCTTAAACAGCGCGGAGCAAAAGTTGAAAGCACCAGCGCGGCGCGATCCAATTTCCTGCAATTTGACGTCGGGCGCGAGAAGCTTCCCGGCATAACCGACAAATCCGGCTCACCAATCGCCAATCCGTTTCGCGATGCACGGGTGCGCAAGGCGCTGACGATGGCGACAGATCGCGATTTTCTCGCCCAGAAAATCCTAATGGGATACGGAAGTGCGGCCTCTCAGCTTTTTCCGACTGGTTTACCTGGCACCTCCGAACAACTTTCCGTCACCAAACCTGATTATGAAGGTGCCAAAGACTTGCTATCCCGTGCAGGGTTCGAGGACGGTTTCAATGTCGAGATTGGCGGGCCGGGAGGACGTTATCCAGGTGACAGCGAATCCCTGCAAGCCATAGCCCAGAACTGGGCGCGCATCGGGATTCGAGTGAAACCGGCGGTCGCCCCCTACTCTGTCTATGCGAACAAACTGAACCAGGGTGATTATCCGGCTTGGTATGCTGGCTGTTCCGGCGATTCTGTCACGATCTGCCTCGATGCGGTGCTCGCTTCGAAAAATGACGAACAGAAAACCGCTTCGTTGAATTACGGAGACTATCGCAACGCTGCATTCGATGAGGCATTAGCCAACGCGGAGGCTATCGAGGTCGGGCCGAAGCGGGACGAGGCAATCGCTCGCGCCACCGATCTCGTAATGGCGGACTATCCAATTATTCCGCTCTATCATTTCCACCACATCGCGGGCTACGGAAAGCGTGTTGCCTCTTACACTGTTCACCCACGTGGATGGACAACAGCCATGCAAGCCGTCCCGGCGGGAGAGTGACCATGGGGCTGATCACTGCCATCACTCGCCGTCTCGGACAGGCTGTTGTCCTGCTTTTCGTAATGTCGCTGATCGGATTCATCGGCATTCATAGTGTTGGAAACCCTGTATTCAACATCGTCAACATGGAGACTGCGACTGCCGAGAATATAAGGAACGCAACGATTGCGCTGGGTCTCGACCAGCCTCTTTGGCAACAGTATCTGATATTTGTGAAATCGCTTCTCACTGGTTCGTTTGGCACATCCTACATCTACCATCTCCCGGCCTTCTCACTGGTTTTGACCAAGCTGCCGGCAACACTCGAACTGGCTTCTGCAGCAATGCTGATAGCGGCGCCTGGCGGTATCCTGCTTGGCCTCATTGCCGGGCGCAGACAGGGATCCCTGATTGACCGGATTATTCTGAGATCCAGTGTATTTGCAATCAGCGTTCCCGCTTTCTGGCTTAGCATGGTTCTGATTCTGGTCGGTGCGGTCATGATGGGATGGTTTCCGTCGGGCGGTCGCGGCGATACGACACGAATGTTCGGTGTCGAATGGAGTTTCCTGACAGCGAACGGGTTGAAACATCTGGTTCTACCCGCGCTTTCGCTGGCCATTCCAAACATCGCATTAATTGCCCGATTGGCCCGTGCCGGCACCGTGGAAGTGGAAAGTCACGATTTCATCCGGTTTTGCCGCGCAAAAGGCCTCTCATCTGGTCGGATTCTGTTTCGTCACACTCTTCCTAATATCAGTGTACCAATCGTGACGGTGATCGGCTTGCAGTTTGGCGCAATGCTAGCCTTTGCAGTGGTCGTGGAAACGATCTTTGCTTGGCCCGGCGTTGGAAAGCTGCTCATCGATTCAATCCAGCTTTTAGATCGCCCCGTCGTAATGGCAACGCTGACGTTCGTCTCCGTCACCTTCGTTGTGCTCAACGCGCTCGTCGATCTCTTTCACGCGTTCATTGATCCGCGCATACGCCATTCTTCACAAAGGTAGTTGCCATGAATGCCGAAACTCTTCGAAAATTTTGGAAGATCCCTTCCCTGCTTCCCATAACATCTTCGACGGTCATCTTCGCTGTCTTTGCCCTTCTCGCACTTGCGGCACCACTCATAGCACCGCAAAATCCCTACGATCCTCTTCAGATTTTCGCGTGGGAAGCCTCCTCTCGACCGGGAACGACCGGAAGTGGTGGTTATGTTTATTTCCTTGGTACCGACGGATTGGGGCGTGACATCACAAGCATGATTTTTTACGGTTTGCGCATCAGCCTCGCCGTTTCCCTCATCAGCACTGCGATAGCCGGTCTGATCGGACTGACTGCCGGGGTCACCGCGGCATATTTCGGAAACAGAGTTGATGCCATCATCATGCGGACGGTCGATTTGTTTCTAAGCCTTCCTTCGATGCTGATCGCGCTGATCGCGATTGTCGCACTGGGACCAGGCATCGACCGCATCATCCTCGCACTAATCATCGTCCAATGGGCAAATTATGCCCGGGTCGCGCGCGCTGTTGCGCTGAGCGAACGTGGGAAATCGTATATCGACGCTGCGCATTTGCTGCGATTACCGACTTTCCGGGTGATTATTCGTCATCTGCTGCCAAACAGCATAGCACCCGCACTCACGCTTGTACCTATTGAGGTCGGACACGCGATCGCGCTTGAGGCCACCCTATCCTTTCTCGGTCTTGGCGTCCCTGTCGATCAACCATCTCTTGGTTCTGCTGTTGCGAATGGATTTCAGTATTTGATGACCGGCCAATACTGGATCAGCTTTTTCCCGGGGCTTGCCCTGTTTGGGCTGATCGCCAGCGTGAACTTCGTGGGAGAGGATATTCGTCGCAGATTTGATCCAAGGAGCAGCACACGATGACCGAAGATATGAGCACGAACGTTCTTGAGATCAGCAATCTCTCTTTACAGTATTTAACGACAAGTGGCCCCGTACCAATCCTGCACAATGTCAGCACGTCTCTCAGCAAAGGCCAGATTCTCGGCATTATCGGCGAATCCGGCGCGGGTAAGTCGACTTTAGGTAATGCTGTCATTGGATTGATGGGATCGCGGTTCAAGCAAACTTCCGGTTCGATCAGGTTTTCCGGACAAGAGTTGAAATGGACCAAAACGAGCCCAGAGCGAGCGAGGGGTGGACGAATCTCGGCTATTTTTCAAGACCACACCGCATCTCTGGATCCGCTGATGAGCATAGGCGCTCAACTAGATGAAACAATTCGTCTGCATCACAGTGGACTCTCTCGTCGTGAGATCCGCGAACGCGGCATTGATATCCTCGAACGGGTTGGCATCCCACAAGCGGAGCGGCGATATGACGACTATCCGCACCAGTTCTCTGGCGGGCAACGGCAACGCATCGTAATCGCCATCGCGCTAGCAGGATCGCCGGAAATCATTATCGCTGATGAGCCAACCTCTGCGCTTGATGCAACCGTGCAAAAGCAGATTCTGTTGCTTCTGCGCAAACTCGTCGATGAAACTGGTGTGTCCATCATGCTGGTTACCCACGATATGGGCGTCATAGCCGAGATCGCCGACAAGGTTCTGGTTATGCGTCACGGGAAGGTTGTCGAACAAAACTCCACCCGCGCCATTCTCGACGCACCGCAGAATGAGTATACACGGAGATTGCTCGCGGCTGTTCCCCGTTTGCATTTATCCGGCGGCCATTCCGGGTCCGATATGTCATGGTCGACAAATATATCTGATCAACGAGAAGCCGGAACAAACGCGGGTGCTGATATTCTTGTGGCGAGCAATATCTCTAAAAGCTTCCGCTTAGCGGGTCTCCCATGGCCTTTTTCACGAACTGCATCACAAAAAGCACTGGACCAAGTTTCAATTCGACTTCAGCGCGGCAGCGTTACAGGCATTGTTGGCGAAAGTGGTAGTGGAAAGACAACCATGGGTCGGATTATTGCCGGGCTCGAGACGGCGAGTGACGGCGAGATTGCAATCGACGGAGCAAAATTCGACGTGTCCAAGAATGGGCGAACGAGCCGAATCCTTGGACGAGTTCAGATGATCTTTCAGGATCCGTCGGTTTCGCTGAACCCACGCATGGCTATCGGCGATACACTTGAGGAGGCCGCTCGGTCGACAAACCGCCTTGCTGACCGGCGGACGACCGGTTCCGAGATCGGAAAGATGATGGACAGGATTGGCTTGGACAGAAATTTTCTGTCTCGTTACCCACACCAGCTTTCTGGTGGACAAAAGCAGCGTATCTGCATTGCACGCGCACTGCTCGCACGACCAGAGATTATCGTCGCCGACGAACCAACCTCAGCACTTGACGTATCGGTTCAAGCAGAGATCGTCGAGCTTCTGAAAGAACGGATTCTGGAAGATAATATATCGATGATCTTCATTTCGCATGATCTTGCCGTCGTTCAGGATCTCTGCAGCCACATATACATCTTGAGGAACGGTCGCGTGGAAGATTGCGGTCCCTCAGCAACCGTATTTGCGCAATCGCAAAACGCTTACACACGCAGTTTGGTCGGGGCGCGATCCCGCCGGTTTATCCAATAAAAGCACACACCATCAGCCAAACGTGATCGGCTGTGAACGGGATGATGCAATGTCCACGTTCTTATGGCCAGTCACGCGCATGCCAAAAGGGAACTATCATGAGCAACAGCTTCACCATCGCAGTAACCGGCCAATCCCTCATCAAGCACGACACTCGCGGTACTTCCAATCCAGCGTTTCAGGAAGTCTGTGAAATAATAAAGAAAGCTGATCTGGCTTTCACCAATTTCGAAGGCACGATTGCCGGACGCTACGGTGGCTGGCCTTTGAAGGGATCGTTTTTCGATTGCAGCCAGCCCGCCGTTCTGGACGCACTGCATGATATCGGATTTCAAGCTCTCTCACTTTCCAACAATCATGCGTTCGATCTGGGCCCCTCGGGCATACTTTCAACTTTGGAAGAAGTCGAGCAACGAGACTTCCTGCATGCTGGGATCGGTCGAAACTATCAAGAGGCTGCGAGACCCGGTCTGGGTTGGATAGGGCAACGCAAGATTGCCATCGTCGCCATGGATGGCGGCCCCGGCCCCGATTTTATGTATGCCGATGACGCCAGAGAGGAACGCCCGGAGCGTCCTGGAATCAACCGCTTGGGCATTTCCCAGCTAATCGATGTTGACGAAACGACGTTCAACGAACTCCGATCAGTGCGTGAAAAGGTCGGCTATACCCAACTAGCGCTGACTAATGACAGTCAACCCAACGACCCCCAGCCGGTTAACGAACTGGAGGAAGTCTGCATCGGGCGAACTGTCTTCCGACGCTCGGGAGATTTCAGGCGAAGTGTAAAGATCAACGATGGCGATCTCGCCGTGAACCTCCAAGCTATTTCCGATGCCACAGGTGAAGGCTGCCTGGTGATTGCCTATTTGCATCATCACCACTGGGCGACGGATTGGCTTGAGGTACCAGATTGGGTCAGAAGCGTCGCAAAAAATTGTGTCGATGCAGGCGCAGCGGCCTTTGTAAGCCATGGAGCGCCTGTGTTGCAGGGAATGGAAATCTATCGGAAAAGGCCGATCTTCTATAGCCTTGGTAACTTCATTTTCCACGTACCGTCAGAAGAAGGCACATGGCGCGCTCCGGAGGTCTGGGAGAGCGTCATAGGTGCATGTTCGTTTGACGATAATCATAACCTCACCGGGGCGGTCCTTCATCCGCTGATTATCGGTGGTGAGCAATCGTTGAGAGGTGCTACATTCGAGCAACGACTGGTACCTGAACTGGCGAGAAAGCAAAACGCTGATCGAATCCTACGCCAGTTCGCGGAGCGCTCAGCCGTCTTTGGGACCAGCGTTGAGATTTCCAGGGACTGCGGGCGTGTTCACGTGTGAACGATCCGCACTTTGGTAAGATTAGGCAGTCTCATAAGGATGGAAACCGCATAGTATGGATATCAACACTGAATTGACGGAGCGTTTTTTCCGATACATCGCGATCGCCAGTCAAAGCGACGCTACGTCATTACATTTGCCGTCCTCTCCTGGCCAATTGGAACTGGCGCGCCTACTGGCCCGGGAATTGATCCTCATGGGGGTTCAGGATGTCATCGTCGATGACCAGGCCATCGTCACCGGTATACGGCGTGGCACTGTGCCTGATGCGCCACGCATCGGTTTTATCGCTCATCTCGATACCGCTGATGTGGGCCTGGAGGCGAGCATTCGTCCTCAGATCCATCGCTTCGCGGGTTCTGATCTCTGCCTTAACAAGGAAAAAGATATATGGCTCCGCGTTGACGAGAATCCGGAAATCAATCGGTGGGTTGGACACGATGTCATCACAAGCGATGGAACGAGTGTACTCGGAGCCGACAACAAGGCTGCTATAGCCGTTATTATGACACTTCTGGCCCGTCTGGATGAGTCAGGACGGTATGGCGATGTTGCAGTCGCCTTTGTGCCCGATGAGGAAATCGGCTTGAGAGGAGCCAAAGCGCTGGACCTGCAAAGGTTTTCCTGTGACTTCGCCTATACTATTGATTGTTGCGAACTTGGTGAGGTCGTCACCGAGAACTTCAATGCCGCTTCTTGCGAAATAACTTTTCACGGGATCAGCGCACACCCGATGTCCGCAAAGGGCAAACTTTTGAACCCTGTGCTCATGGCGCAGGATTTTATTGCGCAGTTCGATCGACTGGACACACCCGAGCATACGGAGGGAACGGAAGGATTTTACTGGATGTCGAATCTTGTTGCAAACGACAGCAAAGCAACACTGCAGGTTTTGATACGCGACTTCGACACCGTTTCATTTGAGGCTCGCAAGCAGAAGATCGCGACCATTCTAGACGCTATGAAACCAAGATTCCCCTCTGGCGAAATCGATTTCCGCATGAACGACGAATATCGAAATGTGGGTCCGTTTTTCTTACAGGATCCTCGAGCTATGAAATTGCTTCTAACGTCTCTCGATAGCACGAATGTGAAACCAAAACTCATTTCAATGCGTGGCGGAACCGATGGTGCAGTTATATCGGAGCGCGGTATTCCAACGCCCAATATGTTCACAGGCGCTTATAACTTCCATTCACGTTTCGAGTTCCTGCCGGTTCCAGCCTTCGTGAAATCGTACGAAGTGGCGGCGATGCTGTGCTATACTGCACCCAGCTTAAGGTGATCCCATGCACTGGAATGGAATGTTAGCCAAACAGACGCTTCAACCCCTTCTAAGGGCTTGCGCGCCGCGAATGCGAATTGCTGTTGTTCGGTTCCTCCTGAAGCAAATCAGCGGGGGAAACTTCCAGAATATCGGCAAGTGTGGCGAGCATATCGATGGTCGGACTATAAATGCATCGCTCAAGAGAGCTTACATAGGTCCGATCAATACCAGCCTGATGCGCAAGCTTCTCCTGCGACAATCCCTTTGCGTGTCGCATCACTCTGAGGTTGCGCGCAAAAATTTCACGAATTTTCATATTCGCACTCATGCGCGGCGCGGTGCATTCATCTACGGAGTAAACTCGACAAACCGCCGATTGCGATATGACCTGTGGTTACTCAGGACCATTGTCACAGCCAAACATCCGACCTGTTCAGAGGTCGCTAAGCAGAGGATAAGGGGATGCGCGAAACGTACCGCATAGTTTCAGTATGTTCAGGCCCGGCGCGACTTCGTTCCCAGTGGCTAGATTGCCAAACGACGCACCATCAAAACGTCATCAATTTCTCTTCCCTCATGTATGAAGCCAGCAGGAATGCGGCCAGTTTCGACAAAGCCTTCCCGCCGATAGAAGCTAATTGCCACAGGGTTCTCGACACTTACAGTCAGTTCCAGCTGTGTCACGCCAATATCCCAAGCAAATTTTGCAACCATGTCCAGAAGAGACTTCGCTAGTCCACTCCCACGGAAATCCTTGCGAAGGTACACCATCGTGATCGACGCACGGTGAGAAGCCCGAGGCCATTTTTCCCGAACCAGGCCGAGAAGGCCTACCGGCGTAATGTCTTGAAAAATGGCAAACACCGGACTGTTCAATCGCTGCCGCCAGTCGTTGTCCGGCAATGCCGACCAATCACTGTATGCACTCGTAAATGAAGCAGGCTCACAAAGAAGTGCTTCCAGCCGCACACTCCGGAACACCTCCCAGTCAACTGTTTCGAGGCGGCGGATAGTTGTCATGTGTTTAATCATCGATCGGCCTCCGGATTTGACGTGGATATTCGAGTACATTCGACGCGATATGACGATGCGCAGGCTTGCAATCATCAGGGCAAGTGTGGCCAACTTTCCGATTTGGTCCGAACGCACAATCGGGCCCAAAGCTCGTCCTCTATAAATGAAGGCAGGCCCGCACTCGTTGAAATCAGATTATGGTTGTCGAATGCCTTCAGTATCGAATACCTGGCCCCAGCGTCATCACACGTTGCTATGTAGTGTTCCCACGGGGACGTACAGGTAGGCGTAATAGTCCGATGCCCCCAAACACTCGGCATCCGGTCCGATCGAACACTTCTTGCCAGGGCCTTATTGATGGGAGCCGCAGAGCGATCGAGCGCAGACAATAACGCGAAACGCATCAAAGGATAATAGACCACCTGCCGGCTACCCCCCAGTGCCCTCACACCGGGTAGTATGGCAATCACCAGAAAGACAAGAAAGAGACTTGGCACGATCTCGCCGGCTTCCAGAGCTTGTGCCAAAGAGCGGGAATCGAGGTGTAACTCGAATATTCCGGATTCATCGCGTAACCTGTCATTATCGAGCTTCAACCGCTTTATCCGCCCACCGCGTATCCACCAGAAGAAATCCGTGCCGAACCTGAACCAACCAGCCCACGGACCGTTATCGAGCTTACGCACCTCTTGCAGAAACGCTTCGACCATATTGGAGGCACCAAAGAAATGACGTGAGAGCCAAGAGGTTGGATCCAGAAGATGGTCAAGCAAAAGCAGGGCGACATCCGCATCGTCCAATTGCAGATATTTGATCTGGCGACCGAAGCAATATGGCCATAGTCGCTGGTTTGCTGCCTTAATTGCTTCCGCTGCAGAACGGAACTCGTCTTCAGGGAGAATGGATCTTAGCTGGTCAACTGAGGAGTGGGCTGCCTGGTCATTTGTGGGGCTCAACATAAAGCGGAAACGACCTTGGGAGCCGCAGACACTGTTAGGTTCCATCTTGCTACGAGACAAGCCAAACACATTTATGTGCTGGCTATCGAGCCAAAGCCAGCCAGGACCTTTCTTTGCCTTTTCGATGAACTTAACCGTTGAGGCCGTATAATTAATATACCAGCACTCGGAGTGCGCTCTTAAACCTAACGTGGTAAACAGGTGCGTGAAAAAGGCATCCGGCTCGATAATGAGATGACAATGCGGCCCTGTTTGGAGCACCGGCCGGCGTCGAAGTTGACTTGCCAACATATGTGTTTCTGTCTCGCTATGCCCTAACTGCGACGCTCGCTTGCGAATAAAGGTGCAAAGCCGGCCAAATGCATCTTGCCTGACATCTAGCTCCGCCGTTCGAAACCCATCATGTAATGCAGCCGAATACGCTCCGACAGGACGTTGCCAATAATCCTCAACGAGAGGAAGCACGGTATTGAGTCTCGTACGAATGTCAGATGGAAGTATCAATTCCTGTCGCTCCTCTGGCATACCGAACGGCTTTTGATGGTCAATGTCGTCGCTGCAATGATCGCGCAAAAACCATATCCTGCAAGGATGTGGGAAGGTGGGACTGCGTTGCCAACAATCCAGATCAGAACATAAATCAGCAACCCAGTCCCGGTTGCTATGGAATTGATAGCACCTTTCACGCGTCCGATAGTTGCAGTGCTGACAGACTGCTGGACCTGTACGTCCAAACTGATCCTGCTCAGATTGTAAATAGCGCCAAGCAGGACGAGAACGATTGTCACGGGGATGGGAATGGGGAATATCCAGAGCAGTACCAAGGCTGAACCTGAATAGAATAGTAATCCCGGCTGCCTTGACTGCGAAAACGTCGTCCCCACACCAAATGCCAGTACAAGAGATACAAGTATCCCACCGAAGGCCCACGCAGATTCAAACTTGCCAAATAGAATGGCATTACCATTCATCTCCTCAAGGACATAAACTGCGAGGAGAGTGTTGACTAATATTCCAACACCAAAGGAAAAACTATAGACCAAGGTGGGTGAAACCAGTTTGTATTTATTTAGATGCATTATGGAGAAATTGTACTTTAGTCGGCCATTGCCGCCTGGCTCGATCGGACCCTTATAAAAGGACAAACTCGGTTTAGTCGCCAACAGTGTACCGGAGAGGATAAACGTGCAACTAATCAGCGATAATACCGCACCATAAGACAGGAAATGAAGTAGAATACCGGCCAGTCCTGCTCCAAGGAAAGTACCTGATTGCATCATCAGATATGATGCCGAATTTGTGGTGACTGCACTCCAGGGCAAACGTGGGATTATGGACTGCATGGCAGTCAGATACCCACGATCGGCAACGGAATAAAGTGCAATTGAAAAAAATAGCACAGTCACTTCCATTTCCGCTACGATGGCGTAACCAGTTAGTGCAACAATGATAACCCGAACCGCATCCATACCTATCGCTAGATACCTCCGGTCCGCAATGTCGGCTAGAAAGCCGGATAATCCGCTAACCAAAAATTGCGAAAGGGTACTCACAAACAGCAGAAATGGTACAAGCCGCGCATTGTTTCCCCAGTTGAGAGCACACCATATTATGCAGACAAAATATGCGTTGCGTCCAATATTGGAAACAAGCATCCCGGCTAGAAAATGAACCATCATCGCGCGATTGCTTTTGCAGCCGAATCCGCTTTCCAGACTTCCCATCACGATTGCTTAGTGGGCCGACGAAATGTCGGCAGTATGGTGGAAAAACCAGTTAACGAAGTTGGTAAGTCTTCATAGACGTATTCGTGCGGTATACAGGGCTCGCACATTCTTGCTGCGAGCTCCTTTAGATTGTCGGCATTGTTGCTCGCCGCAATTGTGTAGAAATTTCCGCTGTTCCAAGTGATGCAGGCGTGATTAAAATGCTCTCCAATTGTTAGAGCCATAGCCTCGAGAGTGACCTCATTTTCATTCATTCGTTTGAGGATTGTTTCTCTTTTCTTCTCCATTTCTACTGTAGAAAAATATCTCGCCTTGTAACCATAGTCTTTCTGTAGCTCACGTTGAAGATATTCTTCTTGATTTTCTCGTTTGTGCTTCTCTACGAAAATAAAGATTCCGTCCTTTCTCAAATATTGTTTTACAAACCCGATCTGCGCGGAACGATTTGCCGAATACATTTGAAAAGTCGTGTCTTCCAGTATCACGTCAAACTTTCCCGCCAGAGGTTTTAAAATGACATCTGTCGCAAGAAAAGAAGATGTTAACCGGTGGAAAGGACCCAGGAAGAAAGTCGAATATTGCGGTCGCCCAGCCCGATAGAAACTGGCCTTGTTCTCTTCGTTGGGACTACATGACAAAGTCAAGATTGAGCCAGCCGCTAAACTGGACAACGTACGCGCAAAAGTACCCTCAGCGGCTCCAAGGACATAATATCCCACTTGACCAGCGGTTTGCGCCTTGCTTATTCCGTATTCCAGCAATGCGTCGCCAAGCCTGATTTCCTCTTCGAGGCGGTAAGGAATACTACTGAAATAATGGGGATCGAAATTACCCCATAATGTCTGATGTACTTTGGCGAACCGTGACAATTGACCATCAAACTGTAACAACCGGTGATCCACTACAGGGTTCTTTTGAGGCGCTCCGGATCTGCCGCCCGCTGTTGCAGAAAAGAATGCGAACATTTCGTTGAGCCGGGGCGCCCTCTCGCATTCGTTCAGGAACTTTGATGGAGCTTTTGTCATAGTGTTTTCCTCCTCAACCCTTCGGCGGATGCCTGAACCACAGCCGTAACGGCTATCAGGACAAAGTGAACGAACGTCTAGTCAACTTTTACAGAGCTGGTTGCGGCTCCAACCAGGACCAAACCACGGGCAATCAACGAGAGCAGACCAAGAGGGGTGGGCAACATTGACCTCCGCCCGTCTGTCGATGTCTGTAACAACGCAAGGATTAAACTTGCGTCTGTTGGCTGTTCAGCGAGAATGCCAACAAATGTGAGAGAGATAAATCCCGTGAAAGACTTCCCCGATTTCAGGGGGATTGACACAACGCTCATCAACCGAGCGGAGATATGAGCAAGAAACGGATGTTATTTGCCGTCAGTTCCAGAAGAGGGAATAGGCAACAGAAGTTCCGAAGTTCTTCGGAAATCCCTAGAAAAAAGGAGGTGGGAATCCCGTATTAACCGCAGCTTCGACCGATTTATAATATAATTTCATTCACTTTAATAATTATACTTCCTGGCGATTCAACACTATAATTTGATTTCTTATTTATACATTATTAAGAAATTTAATTCTGATTTTATGCTTCACTAATTCCTTTCGGCCGATCTGATCGCCGGTGTTTTCCTTGGGAGGGCTTCAATGGAGCAATATGAATCATCTTTACGCTATCACAATGTCGTTCAGCGTATAAGAACGGCTTCTAATGTTCATCAGGCACTAGTTGCAGTGCAAACCACATATGGCGTTGACTTTGCGACCTACCACCTTGCCCTGACGGTGGCGGACCTCGTCGACGCACCATATGTTCGTACCACTTATCCACCCACATGGGTTTCCCATTATCTCTTGAATGGACACGCGAAAATTGATCCTGTTCTTCGGGAGGGCGTTTTAAGACAAATACCGTACGATTGGCGCGAAGTTGATATCCCGATCGAGGCTCATGAATTTTTAATGGAAGCCCGAAAACACGGACTCGGAGCTAACGGCTATTCAATTCCCATCGTAGATAAAAAGCGGCGCGCGCTCTTCTCTTTGAATTCAAGTAAACCGCCAGATCAATGGAACAAAATTGTAAACCAGTGTCGGAAGGAGTGGCAGGGAATTGGATCACATATCCACAGGAAGGCTATCTTTGAGATTCATGGCGAACACGATCCTGTACCGCAGCTCACCAAACGAGAGAAAGAGTGTCTTTATTGGACTGCACTGGGTAAAAATAGCAAGGATATTGCTGCAATACTCGAACTTTCCGAGCATACCTCGCAAACCTACCTGACTTCCGCGAGAAACAAGCTCGGCGCAACAACAATCGCCTCTGCCACGTCGCGTGCGATCCAGCTTCGTCTGATCAGTCCTTACAGCGATGGCAATACCTTAAATTTAGGGGGCTTTTCTCCGGAGATTTAACAGGCACACATCCAACTACATGCTGCTCTTTGTTAATCAATGGGGCAAGCATGTATCTCCTTGTTAAAGAACACGAGTATCATAAGTACAGCGAATTGCTCGATCAGTCTTTTCGGCTCAGAAAGCGAATATTCGCAGACAAGCTCGGTTGGAGTGTTTCTGTTTCCGGGCCTTGGGAACGCGACCGTTATGACGATCTCAACCCAGCCTACCTTTTATGGTGCAATAACAACTCCACCCGGCTTTACGGCTGTGTGCGACTGATGCCGACAACGGGACCAACACTTCTCTATGACGTCTTCCGCGACACATTCCCCGATGCCTACAATCTGATAGCTCCCGGCATTTGGGAAGGCACACGCATGTGCATCGACGACGGGGCAATCAGACACGATCTACCAGACCTGAGCCTTGGTCATGCCTTTTCGCTTCTGCTGCTCGCTCTCTGCGAAGTGGCACTGGACAATGGCATCGATACGCTCATTTCCAACTACGAACCTCATATGAGACGAATTTACAGTCGCGCCGGCGCTTCGTTTGAAGAACTTGGCCGGGCGGAGGGTTTTGGGCGTTTTTCGGTATGCTGTGGCGTATTCGAAGTTTCGTTGCGAGTGCTCTTGCAGATGCGTCAGAAAATCAAACTCACAAAGCCACTGTACAGAAGCCCAAAACTTAACAGCCCGAGAATGCCCGCCTTGTTTAACTTGGCGCGGGCACCGCTCATATCCTAGTCTGGCTGGCAGCAGCCGATGGAGTAATTGCCATGTATCCGCATGTCGGAGAAGCATTCATCCCGGTCGGGCGCGCTTCGTATTTGTCAGAGACACTCTACACGAAAATAGCAAAATTTTGCCAATCTGCCAGTTTCGAAGGGTCCGAGACGTTTATAGAATTCGAAGACGGGTGCGTAATTATCCAATCGACAATCGAGGGGTTAAGCCTCCTTATTTTCGCCGTCGATTTTTTAACCTTCAATGGCATTCGTACACTCGTTGAAGGCGGCCTGCCGAAGGTTGTATTCCGTTCAGTCGAGTCGGTGGAATGGCTCTGAGAAAATGTAAACCCGCAGACGCAGCAGTCACGGTAAAGAGGTGTCGGATCGTCGGAACAAATTCTGTACCCTTGAAAGCCTGGAACGGGGAGCCGCATTTTGACATCACATGTTTTGGCTCAAAAGCCCTGCGTCGTCCGCGGAGAATTAGTAACGATGTACCGGTATCGGTTAGATGCGCCATTGTCAGCTTGTTGCGTAGACTCAGAAATCACTGGTGTGCTAGTTTCCTCCGCTCATGTTCCCAGCCGCGCTCGCCTTTCACGGCTTAGACATTGGCTGAAATCCCTAGGAGATCCCGCGCCAACTAAGCTGCTCCAGGCTTATCGCACGCTGATCCAAGCCAATCTGGTATTCTTTTCAAATTCTACTTGGCTTAGTAGTCCTGTGTGGAATGCAGGCATTTGCGATGTAGAGGCGCTCAATGTCGACGCACGCTTTTGCCTTGCAACGTCGATAGAGCAGCTTACTTCAAAAAGAGGCTTGGATAGCCTACGCATAGAAGTTTTGTCGTCTAATTCCAATCTGCTTCGGGATCTCACTGTTGAGCTGCAAAGTCGTCCATTGAACTTGAAATGCGGTTAGGTGCAAATTGGAGCAGGAAGGGAGTTAAGCCACGGCATTATCTGCTGATGTGTTAGCGACTGTCGACGCCATATTCGGGAAGCTTCGCATTACTGAAGTGGTCGCGCGTGACTGCCGCGACAAACTGTCAAGTGTAAACGCCCCATCAGTCGCGCCATATCACCTAGAGGGGCTTTAGCTGATTTAGCTCTGATTACCCGCAGCGTTCGATCAGAGTGATTTGCGAACAGCTTCGATGACGATCTCTTTCTGAGTATTCGCCGGGAATTTGGACTAGTGCTCATACTAGCTGATCCTCTGCGTGTTGGTTATCTGTTGATACTTTTGATGCGGGGAAGTGCCCGCATCTGACGCTCAACCATAATCTCCTGCGTATGATCGGCGCGGACCGCCAGTTGCATCACTTTTAACTTCGGTTGCATGGCTTCGAAGACCTTGCGCTGTGCTGTTGGGACGCGATTGATGACAGCCTGATCGCCGCGTGCGATGGCGCCCGGCCCGAAACGGGCGTCGAGCGCCTTGCTGACTGCCGCGAATTCCGCCCTCACCGCGGCGTCGACCGAGCGCACGAGCGGCGTGATGTCCTTTGAAGATTCTCCGGCCGCGGCCAAGAGGCGAATGAGTTCGGCTTCCGCACGTCGTGACAGTCCGGGAACCGGCACGCTCATACGGTTCCTGTCCGCCTCGACCGCCGACTTCTCAGCGTCGAAGACGCCGCGCCAGGCCTGCCCCATAGAGCGAATACGTGCGACGGCTGCGTCCAGGCCATGCTCCGCCTCCTTGCGTTCCTTTCCAGACGCCAGAAGCCGGTCCAAAATCCGGTCGGAGCCGCGCAGCGCGCCATAAGCGGACGGTTCGTTGGCGACAGCTCGGGCAATACGGTCGGGGTCGATGCCTTTGGTGACCAGGTCCTCGATGGTTGCCAGCGTGGTCGACGGATCCCGCCAGATCCGCTCCGCCACATCGCCGAGCGCTGCCCGCTTCTGTGCGTAAAGAGCAGCCTCTGCCGTCCGCCGCCTTGCTTCGTCATCCACCGAGGTTTTGAACTCCGTCACGGCCTCGAGCATCGGCAATGTGGGCGGCGCTGACATCTCCGGTGCCCGGGCCGGATCATAGGCCGCAGGCGCGACGACACGGGACGGATCGCGCTTCTCGGCAAGATACTGCAGCTCGTTGAAACGTCGCACTGCCGCAAACAGTGTCACCAGTCTGTCCTGGTCGTCCCGCGGCATACCCTCCGGCATACGATTGACTATATGCTTTTGCGCGCACTGGTCGGCCTTGTCGGTGAAGGCGCTCCAGCCGAAGCGGGCCGTCAACGCCTCACCTACAGCCTTCATTTCCTGGACAAGGGACCGCTCTTCGGCGGCATAGGCAAAAGCGGTCTTGTACGCACCCTCCCCGCCCTTTTCGCGAACTGCCTCAATCTCCCTGAGCCGTTCCACAGCGTGTGGCGACAGTGCTGACACCGACACTGACATGGCAGACCGACGCGCATATTCGCGGTTCTCAAAATGGCTCTGGTCGCGGCTGAAGCTCTCGCCATGACTGCGCACCAGGGGCCCAAGCTCGGCGACTGCCGCGACTGCCACTGCTCGCTCCTTGCGCGCTGCCTGCCCCTCGACGAGGCTGGCACCGCCACGCATGACGCCAAGCACTGACGGGTCACGCACGAGATCTTCGCCGAGGCGTCGAGGATCAACTTCAAATGCAGAGGCTCGTTCATTCAGCTCCACAAGCGCCGCCGTCGGGTCGCGGTAAATGCGCTCGAGAACTGGAAAAAGGATCGCCTCTCGTTCTTTCCATCGGGCTGACGCCCGATGCTCGGTGCGCGCATCGTTTTCCAGCGAATGTTCAAAATGCTCCTGTGGGGGAAGCAGATAGCGTGACAGGCCTGGCGCGCCGGCGGCCTGCACGAATACGTTGGCTCGCGTGACCGCGTCGTCAACATACGAGACGCTGCGCTCCCGCTCGATCGCGAAACCGAGAGCGACGCTGGCGCGCTGCCAGAGTTCCGCCAGCCGATCACGCTGCGCGCCGATCCAAGACAGCCGCCGCCCGACCCCTTCTTCCATCCCGGCTGCGATATCGGCGGCATGGTCAATGCCCCGGCGTCGGGCAAAGTCGACAATCTGTGCCTGGTAGCCTGCCTCGCTTTCGTAATCGAGCGTCGTGGTCTTGGCGCCCGACCGCGACAGGCGCTCGACCAGTTGCTTGAACAATTGAGGGCGATGGCTTTCCTGCCCGATACGATCCTGCCGCGCCGCCGCCGTCTCGATTTGTTTCGCGGTCCAGACGTTGCGTTCGACCTCACGTACCTCGAAAGTCTTCCTGCCAGTTTCGGGATCGATGATGGGCACGTGAACCTTGACGTTCTCCACGCCGTCCTTGCGCAAGGTCACCGTGTCGCCGAGCCCGATACCGCCGTCCTTGATGGCCTTTGGCAGGCTGACGCCCCAGACACGATGAACCGCATCGTCGTCGGTGCGCACATCGGCAAAGGGGCTAGCGGCGGAACCGGTGTCGCCCCGATAGTGCGCTTCCCCGAGCTCAACCAGTTCGCCCGTAACGCCTGCCGCATGATCAACCCTTGACCTGCCACCCCATTGCTGGCGAGGCGCGAAATCCTCTTGCCCCATATAGAGGTCCGCGCGATCCCGATGGCGCGACATGGCGACATAAGCGAGATGCTGATCCATAAGCCCTGTCGCGAGGACGAACGTGCGATCGACGGTCGCGCCCTGTGACTTGTGAACCGTCGCGGCGTAGCCGTGATCGACATTGCAATAAGTCTCCTGCCCGAATGTGACCTCGCGACCTGCGTCGAGCCTGACGGTCAGCAGCGTATCGCCGCGCTCGCTCGTCGTGCGGACAATGGTTCCCAGCATGCCATTCTTCACATGCTGAATAGCGAGATGCTCGGCGCGCCGTTCGAAGAAGCGGGCATTCTCGAGGAAGATCAATCGGTCGCCGACGGCAAATTCCCGGACGCCGCGTTCCGTCTGGAAGGTACGCTCATCGTTCAACGCACCCTGCCCCGCCATGACGGTCCGGATCGCCTCGTTGAGCTTCCTGACGTCGTCATTGGTCTGCGCCAGAACGAGAAGCTCGGAACCGCTCAGTGTGCGGTTCTGACTTTCGGCTTTGGCCCGATAGTCCTCCCGCGCTTGTCCCCAATCCGTGACGATCTGTTCGATTGCGGCATCGCGCGTTTCGACTTCGACGACCCGGTCATGTTGTGAATAAGCGTCGAGCGCCTCTACTAGCTTTCCGCGCGCGAAGAGACGCGAGGCGTTACGGTCCCATTGTTCCTTCTGACGACGAATGCCGATCAGTTCAGCAAAGCCGACACGCTCGACAATCGCCCGGAAGGCAGCACCGGCCTGGATCGGCTGGAGCTGCATCGGATCACCGACCAGAACGACTTTTGCCTCAGCGCTTTCGACTGCTTTGAGGACACGCGCCAACTGCTCTGACGAAACCATCCCCGCCTCATCGACAACCAGCACATCACCTTTTTGCAGCTGATCCTTTCCGTCCGCCCAGGCGCGTTCCCATGAGGCGATTGTGCGCGATCGGATGCCGGAACTGCCTTCAAGGCCCTCGGCGGCCTTGCCCGCCAACGCTGCACCAATAACACGACGGCCATTCGCCTCCCAAGCAATTCGCGCCGCATCGAGAAGAGCCGATTTACCAGCACCGGCGAGGCCGACGACCGCCGCAATGCCGGTATCGCCAGTGACATGGCGAACAGCGTCGACCTGTTCCACGTCGAGCTTGAATGTCTTTGCAGGATCGCGACTTTCCACCAAGCGGATCGCGTCATCGAACTTTGCGGATGACACCTTGTAACCGGATCGCCGGAACAGCGCCGTCGCCGATTGCGCCATGTCGTATTCCGTGCGGAGCATGCTTCGCGTCGTGAAGACGGCAGTCTCGCTGGCCTTTCCCGTGTCGGGATCGATCCGCTGGGGCTTCAGCGTCACCAGATCCGGCGACGCCATCAGTTGCGCGCGGATATTGGCAAAGATCGTCGGATCGTCGACATAGCGATGCAGCGCTTTGGCGATTTCCCGCTCGTCGAATGTCGAGCGTTCGTTGCTGATCTGCTTGAGCAAAAGGCCGGGCTCGTCGGCAAGGCGATCGGCCATTTCCTGCCGACGCGCCAACGCCGCCGGCGCGAAATACATCTCCTGGCCTTTGCGCGCCAGCGCAGCTTTCGCCGGCCCCAGATGTTGCTGAGCGATGCCGTCCAGACCTTGCTGGGCATAAGAGCGTCCGTCGAGGCGGATATCATGACCCGCTAGCGCGAGGTGCTTGTTGGCGGTTTCGGCCCAGGCGATCTTCCACGCCTTCATGGTTTCCTTGTCGCCCGCCCAGACCCGATAGACGATCTTGCCCTTCGGCCGGTCCGGCGTGACCACCCGCAACGGCTCGCCGTCGTCGCCGAGAACCGGCACCTTCTTGGCACCGAAGCCGTCGTCGGTCAGAGGCCGCAATGTGGTCATCAGATGGACATGCGGATTGCCTTGCCTGTCGTGATAGACCCAGTCCGCGACCATACCCTTGGAGGTGAGGTTCCCCCGCACGAACTCACGCACCAGAGCGATGTTCTCGGTCTTCGATAGTTCCTCAGGCAATGCGAAGATCAATTCCCGCGCAAGCTGCGCGTCCGCCCTCTTTTCGGACGTGTCCACGGCATTCCAGAGAACTTCGCTGGCGCGTGCGACCGTTTCACCATTGATCATTGTGCGCAGCCAGGCCGGCGTATCATCGGGCAGCGCCAGTTCCTCATGCACGAGTTCAGGCTTGCCACCCTCGTAGCGAAAGCTGAGGCCGGTCTGCTCTTCCTCCATCCTCGTACGGTGACGATAGGCGGCGGCCGAGACGACGCTTCGTCCCGCTCCCCGACCGATCACCTGTGCCCGTACAAACATTATCGCCATGCGACCCCGAGACCTTCCCTCAAGCACGTCGCGCCAGCGACGTATATTGCGCCCTCAAACCAATCGGACCGAAGGGCCGATGCCGCCTCAATCCGAATGGCGTGCTCCAACGTAGCATCTTTTACTATTCGTTTATATACTGTATAATCGCGATTATCATGAACGAGAAAAGAGAGTATTTTACCAATATGCGCGCCAGAACAACGCTTTCCGAGATCGATGCGCAGATAGAGAGACTACGAGAAAAACGCCGATTATTGCTGGCCAAGGCCAATGAGCGATTTGCCCGCGCTGCCGCAAAGGCTGGTTTGGCGGAGCTGGAAATTCCGGACGCAGACCTCGACGATATCTTCGAGGAAATCGCTGCGCGATACCGGACGGGCGGCAAGGGGCCTTCCGGTGCATCTGCTTAAACGCCTCGATCAACGAACGACGGCTCTTGACCGAAGACGGCGGCGGACGATGTCGAATGAGCGCAGAGAAGACATGCGCGAGAAGATCGCACTTGGCGGGTTGATCGTAAGGGCCGGTCTTCGTGAGGCGGACCGCGCTTATCTGCTGGGCGTGCTGTTAGAAGCGGCGACGGTGGTAGCGGGATCGGGAGAGTATGTGCGCCTGAAGACTGCGGGCGCTTTGGCGTTCCGGGATGCCCCCGCGGACATTGAGGATACGAGGTCGCCCAGAACGCCTACGTCTGAGAACGGCGACAAGGCGTCCGGCGAGTAAGCCCCATAGGAGAACCCGGATATGGCGGGGAAGATTAGATTAAGCGCGGCGGTTGTGTGGGCTATCGTACCGGTCGCGGTAAGTGCGATTACGGTAATGATCACATCACAGAGATGGCCAGCGATGGCGGCCGGGATTTCTCCGGAATATGCATATTGGTTCCTCCGATCCGCGCCGATCCCCAATCTGCTCTTCGGCCCAATTGCCGGGTTGATTACGGTATTCGCTCTACCGCTGCATCGCCGTCGCCCGGTGGCGGTGACGAGTCTTCTTTGCTTCATGGGCATCGCCGGCTTTTACGCTATGCGCGAGTTTGCTCGCCTGTCCCCATCCGTAGAGAGCGGCACGGTGACATGGGACGAAGTGCTCTCCTATCTCGACTTTTTTGCGGTTATGGCCGCGGCAGTCGGTTTCGTCATCGTGGCGGTGTCGGCGCGGATATCGGTCGTGGTTGCGGATTCCGTCAAACGGGCCAAACGCGCAACCTTCGGCGATGCTGATTGGCTCTCCATGTCGGCGGCGGGAAAGCTGTTTCCGCCGGATGGCGAAATCGTCATTGGCGAGCGTTACCGTGTCGATAGAGAAACAATCCGCGACGTGCCATTCGATCCGATCAACCCTGAGACGTGGGGCAGCGGAGGCAGTGCGCCGCTATTGACCTATAAGCAGGACTTCGATTCCACGCATATGCTGTTCTTCGCCGGATCAGGCGGGTTCAAGACGACAAGCAATGTCGTGCCGACGGCGCTGCGTTACACCGGTCCGCTGATCTGCCTCGATCCCTCGACCGAAGTCGCGCCGATGGTTGTCGCGCATCGAACTGGCAAGCTCGGCCGCGAGTGCATGGTGCTCGATCCGACGAACCCGGTCGCGGGTTTCAACGTGCTCGACTGGATCGAAACCTCAAAACACAAGGAGGAGGATATCGTCGCGGTTGCGCATATGCTGCTTTCTGAAAGTGCGCGTTTCGAATCCTCGACCGGCAGTTACTTCCAGAACCAGGCGCACAATCTCCTGACCGGTCTGCTCGCCCATGTCGTGCTTTCTCCGGAGTATGAGGGGCGTCGCAATCTGCGCAGCTTGCGCCTGATCGTGTCCGAGCCGGAGCCCTCTGTTCTGGCTATGCTGCGCGAGATCCAGGAGTCTTCGGAGTCGGCCTTCATTCGCGAGACGCTCGGCGTTTTCACCAATATGACCGAGCAGACTTTCTCCGGCGTCTATTCGACCGCGTCGAAGGATACGCAATGGTTATCCCTCGACGATTACGCAGCGCTTGTGTGCGGCTGTTCGTTCAAGTCGAGCGATATCGTTGCAGGCGGGAAGGACGTATTCCTCAATATACCGGCGGCCATCCTGCGCTCCTATCCGGGGATCGGACGGTTGATCATCGGCTCGCTGATCAACGCAATGACGCAGGCCAATGGCGCTTTCAAGCGCCGCGCCCTCTTCATGCTCGATGAGGTTGACCTGCTAGGTTACATGCGAGTGTTGGAGGAGGCGCGCGACCGTGGCCGCAAATACGGAATCACGCTCATGCTGATGTACCAGTCAGTCGGCCAGCTCGAACGCCATTTTGGCAAGGACGGTTCCACGTCGTGGATCGATGGCTGCGCTTTTGCCTCCTATGCTGCTATCAAGGCGCTGGAAACTGCGCGCGACGTGTCGGCGCAATGCGGAGAAATGACCGTCGAGGTGGAGGGCAAATCCCGCAATGTCGGTTGGAGCAATTCCAACAGCAGCAATCGCAAATCGGAAAGTCTTAGTCTGCAACGCAGGCCCCTGATCATGCCGCATGAGATCACGCAGCAGATGCGCAAGGACGAGCAGATCGTCATCGTGCAGGGACACGATCCGATCCGCTGCGGGCGAGCAATCTACTTCCGGAGACAGGACATGGATTCCGATGCTAGCGCAAACAGATTCGTCAAGGCTGCCGGCTAAATCGTGGCCGATATCTGTCGAACGGATCCGCCGCGCCAGTGGGCGCGAACCAGTAGGGGAGGAGAATTCAGCCAACATCCCGAACGCCGTCGACAGGAAAAACCACCACAGCATGAGCGCGGTATGTGGCTTGAAGAACATGCCGAGCGAGAGGGTGAGTATGACGATCGCGGCGAGTACGAAAAAGCCTGTGAAGGCACTAGACCCACAGGCGGCGAAATAGAGCAGGTGCCATGCGGTGTAGCAGCCAGCGCGCCCGACCCTCTCAAGCGTATTGAACTGGAATTCTATGAGAACTGGCATCGGGTACAATTTTGACGACCGGTAGCGAAGGAATACCTTCAACGCCTGGGTCGGCTTTTGTAAAACTAGGATGCACGGTCCTTTCGCAGAGCGTTTCATTACACGTGAAAATGAAAGTATGAGAATCGTCAGAGGGCGAGCTGAGGAGACCACCCAGATAATCACCAGCGGAAACAGAGGACCATGAGCCGGCATATCCGCTTGGGCGGGGGTGATGTCGACGTTGAAGACAGCGCATTCTATGAGCGATTGGAGGACGCCAATTCGAACCGCGAACATCAGCTGCGCGTCTGCCAGGCAGGAGGCGTGCCGATGTATATCGCACGGATTGAAGACCGCATATCATGGAACGGATGCCCCCACAGATGCGATAGTCTGATGATACGTTCTATTTTAAGCTGCAACATGCCAATGAATACATTTGGTTAGCCATGGAGGAAATTGGATGTCTAATTGCCATTCACAGATCACTTTGGCGGAACGTCGCCGGCTATTTGAGGTGAACAGCTTAAAGTTCCTCTCGGCGATATTGCGCGACTGATGGGCCGCCATCGCTCAACAATCTATCGCGAGATCAAGCGTAACAGCTTTCGGGACACCGAGATTCCAGACGATAATAGCTATCATAGCGTTGTTGCCGACAACATCCGCAATGCCCGCAGAACACGGTTGCGCAAGCTCAGACGTTATCCAGAGCTGCGCAAGGTTGTCATTAAACAATTGGAACCTCAGACCGGTCGATCGGGCCTACGAGGTTGTGTTGCGGGGCGAAAGCTTCCTAGAAAGCAGGCTCTGCCATCTTAATCGCTTCCTGTTCAGCCCAGATGGTTTCGCGCTTGGCAAGGGCGAGTTCCAGCGCGGCCTTGATCTCGCGGCGCTCGCCACGATAGACTGCGTTCCGCAGCTCGGCGCGCAACTCCTCGATTACCTGATCTATCGACATCTTCGTTTCCTTGACGTTCTTTGAAATATGTCAGCGGCGGTGATGGTAAGCCGAAGGGGTCAAGGTTCGCGGCACGAAACCGGCGGAGCCGGCGAGTGGGGGAGTCGAAATGCGCCAGCATTTTTGGGGATACCACGAAGACCTTGAGCCTTTCGGGTCCCCATGTCGGCTTGGACGATCTGAGCAGACTTCCCCACACACGGTTAGCGTCAAAAATACGGGACCAGGCTCGACGCCTGGTTTCGGCTTCATCGGACGCGGGAGGAACCCCGCCTGCGCGGCGGGGTCCCCTGTTGGGAGGCGATCACTCCCGGTTGGAGCGGGTCCAAATCAGATGGAGACCTTCTTCGCCTTCCACCTCGATCAGGGTGGCGTAGATCGGAGCGGAGAAGCTCGGGTCGTCCAGCTTGACCGAGAGGTATTCGCGGCTTTCTGCGGAGACCTTCTGCCAGGCGGCACCGAGTTCGACATTGCCGGAGAATACGCGGAAGTGGGGTCCCCTGTCGGACGGGTTTTCGATGCGGACCAGCTTGGCCTTGACGTTGAGGTTGAGGGTCTTGATCGAACCGCTGAAGCCGTTGCCCGTGGAAGCGAAGGTGCCGATGGTAGCCATGTGTCTTATTCCTTTTTTGTTCGGGCCGCGCCCATCGCGACCTCGATGACGGTCGATGGACCGGAGGCGATCGACCGGCACCCACATGGCTGGAACGAAGTGGAAGGCGGCCGGGAGAGACTTTCTTGGTACGCGAGGAATGGCGGCGGAGCCGTCAGGGGAAGAAAGTCTCAAAGGCCGTTGCCGGGACAAGATTGAGAGCCCGTGCAAGCGGGGTCGTCCTTCGGTCAGACCAGTCACATCGAGGACGCAGGTGGACATGGCCTTTGTGAAAACTTAAATGAAGACCGGCGTTTCCGTCGTCGGCGTGATCCCCGAGGCATGGCGATCGTTCGCAAATGAGCCTCCCGACTTCCAGTCAGGCTAAACAAAGACCTGGACCCCGGCGAGGAATCGCACCCATAGTCCCTCGACCGCAACGAAACCGGGGCTTGGTTCGGAAGTCCGAACGCTAACTTCGCGACATTTCCGGCCAGGCTGACCCACGCGCTGAAATCAAGCTGCGTCTCTGTCGCGCGATATCAGGAAGGCCGCCGGCAACCGAGCATTCGGCTTGCGTTTCACACCGGGTCAGCGTCCGATAAAGGCGCCCGTGCGTGCGGGGGCATCCAGCGGCAAGCCTTGGTGTCCGATCGTGGGTACGACGATCAACCCGGCGGGAACCACGCGAGCGCCGGACCAGGAAAGTGCATCGACCTTGAGGTCGTCATCAGGAAGAACGCCATACTCATCTTTGCCGACCCTGAAGACGATGACCGGTACCATCAGCGTCCGGACGGGACCGCCATCCCCGCGATGGCGAAGCCCTGAGCGGCGGTACGCTTAGTTAGTCGGGCCTCGCAGGAGGTTGATCGGAAGGGTCCGTGGTGGAACAAGGAAATTAAGCCGGCAAGAGCCGGACTGGGCTCTGACGGGAGCTGCGCTGCCGGCACGAAAGCGCACGCATATTCAGCCGCAAACCGTAGGGCTTCTGATGCCGCCATCATCGGGGTCTTTGCGAAAAGAGGTGATTCCTGTACCGACGATATTGCCACGCAGTGTCACCCAGACGAGTTCCTCCGCATTTGGCGGACAATGAACTAGGACACCACGGCGGCCACCGCGGACCTGATTGGGCTGGCAGCCCGATTTGATCCGGAAAGTTCGGGGCTGCACTGCAGTAGTATGGGAGATAAGCATGTGAGCAAAGTTCGAAATCCGACACTCCGACAAGTGAGAAGTAACTTCCTCCTGCAGGTTGGCGCTATAGTTTTGTATTAACAGCCGGGGCGTGTATATTGCATTGTCCCACTCAGCTTGGGTAAGCAAAGGGTAAACTGATACCCCCAGTCATTCGCGTATTTCTTCTGGCCAAAACCAGGATACGGCGACCCCATACCGAAGAGTGCAATTGCACGACAAAAGAGAAGTTCATCATGCCTCCCATCCCCCGAATTGTTGTTTGGAACGCTAAAAAAACAACGTGCGCTCCTGTTCTTTACTCTCTCAACAATAAGTAGTTAAAGAAAATGGCAAGCAATATAAGCGAACGGTTACAGAACCAAGCGCTCCCTCTTTTTGGCATCCAGGAAATCCTGGAAAAGCCGCTCGTTAATGAGACACCACAGTCGCGCATTAAACAAATCGGTATGTTAAATGTTCTCTATGTGATGCATCAGGCACATGAGCCTTTAACGCTTGCATCTGTTATAGAAATTACAGGTATGACACGTGGTGGAGTCCTGGAGACCATGGACAACCTCGTTGAGCGCGGCATTCTGACACAAACGATGGGAAAAAACTCCCTCGGGCGCGGAACAGCCAGACAGTTTGGGTTCGCAAAAAGCGTTTTTGAACGACTTATATCCAAGAATGAATAGTTTAATTACTATCCTTTTTCTGGTTTGATCAGGGTTGTGGGGATTATCAGGTTACAGGGGAGGCAACCATCGGCGCACTCTTTCCTGAATGACTCGGGCAATGATCTAAAAGGGATATGGATAAAAACTTGGACTTTTTTTACGGCAAAGTTTCAGGACGGTTTACGTAACCGGGTGGAGCGCCAGTTGATATCCATGATGCGTTTCTAGCTAAACCATCATATCCAGCAATCACCTTCGTTGATAAATTGCTTGGGCGTGTTGGACCAATCACGCGGGTAAAACAGTTCTTTCTCCAGCCTTCCTAAGAACAATAGCCGACCCGGCGAGCGGTGGTGGGCAAAGGAATTTATTGCGCTCCAGGCCGGTCATCGGACCGGAAACAGTGTCTACGGCTGCATCGAGCACCCTAATCCGGGATATGGAATTCAGTGAGATCGGTCAGCCATTTATTATTAACCGACCTCAGTTATATTCCACGTTTTCGTCCGCCCCTGCGCGGTGAGTTTTCGGCATAAGTCAACACTCTCGCCATCAACCGCCGCAATAGGTCCGAAAACATTCGTGCGATCTATAGCGTTTCCGTGACCTTGCTAAGGTTCACTGGTGTGTCAGGATTTAACCCGCGGGCCTGTGCTACCTGTTCAATGCATCGATAATAAGCCCCCAGTCCGACGATCGGATCCAGCAAACTGTTGCCGGTGTAAGCTGTGCGAATGGTTTTTTCCGGCACAAACCCTTCACCAATTGCCACGACATCCGCCCCCAGTCCGACCAATCTTTCAACAGCCTGCCGGCTTGCATTATAGGCTTCATCCTGATTGAGGAATGCCAGGATCGGGAAATCACTGCGGACGAGGCGGATCGGGCCGTGCATCACTTCAGCGAGCGAAAATGCTTCTGCATGGATGCCGCAGGTCTCTTTGGCTTTCAGAGCTGCCTCCAATGCCACCGCAAAGCCGGTTCCGCGCCCAACCGCATAGATTTCATTGATGGCTGCGAGACGAGAAATCACAGCGGGATCGATGGTTGAATGGGTCGTCAGTTCAAGCGCTTCCGGCAATCGTGCCAAGGCGCGGTCAAGCGACTGATCCTCCGTAATCGCCGCCGTAACGGCCGCTAGCGCCGCTGCAGCCGCGATGCAGGATTTTGTCGCTGCAACACTTTGTTCCTTGCCGGCGTTAAGGTTCAAAACAATATCGGCATCGTTGGCCAGGGGACTATCGATCACATTGACCACTGCAACGGTCACGGCGCCTCCCTGTTTGGCAGCTTTCTGCAATGCCACGATGTCTGGGCTCGCGCCCGATTGCGATACTGTGAAGTGCAAGCCGTCCTGCAATTGCAGGCGGGCATTGTAAACAGAGGTGACCGAGGGGCCAATCGACGCCACAGGCAATCCAACACTGATTTCAAACAGATACTTGAAGAACGACGCAGCATGATCCGACGATCCACGCGCAGCCGTTGTGAGCACGCGTGGGGCGCGCTGCCGGAAAATGCGCTTGATTTCGTCGATTGTCGCCGCTTCCGCGCTCAACAGGCGAGAAACCACGGATGACGCTTCCATCGTTTCCTGGCGCATAAGAGATGTCGTAGCCATTGAAACCCTCATTTGAAAATTTAAACTTTGTGGTGGTTTAGCCTTGCAGGGCGGAAGCGCCACCGCGAGCCTGAACCGCGAGGCTGCCACGCTGAACCCCAGCCTCCAGGCAGTCCAAGGCACAGCGTCCATCAATCCACCGATCAATGAAGCCAGCATTAAAGGCATCCCCAGCGCCGGTGGTGTCTATAACCTCGACCTTTTCCGCAGGGAGGTGCATGGCCGTATCCGCCACACGGACCCATGCTCCCTCGGCCCCAGCTTTCAGTGCGACGACGGGAAAATGTTGCGACAGGATGTCGAGTGCTTTGCTGGCATCCCTCTCGCCCGTCAAAGCTTCTGCTTCTGCGCTGTTTGGCAGGAAAATATCGACGCCCGCGCAATTTTTCAGGAAATCAGCGCTATAGATCAAAGTCTCGTCCCAGCTCGGATCGAGGGACACGGTCAAACCGGTCGATTTGGCTTCTTTGATCAGATCGGGAATTTCATGCAATGTGGCATATTCAGCGATATGCAGGTGCTTTGCACTTTCCCAGCGGAGCGCCTCTTCAAGTGTCGATGGCTGTGCTGTTCCCGCGCGACGCGACAGAAATGCACGATCATCTCCGATAACGCTCGCCACCGTGACTTGTGGTCCCGCCTCATCGGACACTTCCAGGAAACGCAGATCGAGACCTTCCATTGTCAGATCGGGCATCAAGCCCTGTGAAAGGCTGTCTGTTCCCAGCCGCGCGACCAGGGCAACCGACCGACCCACATGGGCGAAATGCGCCGCGGAAATGAACGCCCCCCCTCCGGCGACGATTTTCATATCAGCCGCGAATACTTCGCGGCCTGGCTGTGGCAATGCTTCCAGACCTGTGAAAATCAGGTCGCAATAAATCCGTCCTATGCTCAGGACCGCAGGCGTTTTGAACGTGTTTGACATTATAGACGACCGAGGCTCTTTTCTGTCTTGGCATCGAACAGATACAGGCTGCCAACCGGCGCAGAGACGCGCAGCGTTGCGCCAGACTTTGGCACGGTTTTTCCCGGTGCTGTCGCAATGATCGCGGCGCCATCGACATCAAGATGGACAAGTGTTTCCGATCCCAGGGGTTCGACAGCCGTGACAATGCCTTGGAGGGATATCCCGCCAGCCGTGCCGTTTTCATCCACCGTCAATTCATGTGGCCGGATACCGATCAGCATGTCGCCATCACCAGCAAATTCCACGGTCTCGCCGCTGCGGCGGCCCTTGAGAAGGTTCATCGACGGGCTGCCGATGAAGCGCGCGGTAAACACATCCACCGGATGCTCATAAAGCTCTGTCGGCGTGCCAGTCTGTAGAATATGGCCATCGCGCATCACCACGATGCGATCAGCCATCGTCATCGCTTCGACCTGATCATGGGTCACATAGACCGTGGTGGTCTTGAGACTCTGGTGCAGGCGCTTGATTTCGATGCGCATCTGCGCACGCAATTGCGCATCAAGATTGGACAAGGGTTCATCAAACAGGAAGGCTGACGGATTGCGCACCATGGCACGGCCAATCGCCACGCGTTGACGCTGTCCGCCGGACAACGCCGCTGGACGTCGATCCAGATAGGCTGTCAGTCCCAATGAGGTACCAACCTCTTCGATACGTCTGGATTTTTCCGCCTTGGAAAGTTTTGAGGTGTAAAGCCCGAAACCAATATTCTGGCGCACGCTCATATGCGGATAAATCGCATAATTTTGAAATACCATCGCAATATTGCGTTGCTTCGGATCGCGTTCATTGACCACGTCGCCGCCTATTTTCAGCTTTCCGGCGGAAATATCCTCCAGACCAGCGATCATGCGCAGCGTCGTTGATTTACCGCAGCCGGAAGGGCCAACGAAAACGACAAATTCTCCGTCTTCGATCTGCAAATCGATTTCGCGAACCGCTTCGACCTTGCCATAGCGTTTGACAAGTTTCTCAAGTTCAATGGTTGCCATTAACGTGTCTCCGCAACTGCGCTGAATTTCTCATCAAGTTCCTGATTGGCTCTGCCTTCATAAGCTTCGTGCTCTGCAGCGCGTGCCGCGAAACCGACAACATCGCGCTGGTAGCGAGCGAGTGCTTCGCCCATCGGCTGCGGTGCCGGACCGCCCAGGCGGTCACGGACCGCAACGAAATGCTGCGGTGAAACCAGTTCTTCAAATTTTGCCCGATCAAAGCTTGGTTCGCGCCTGGTCGCTTCACCAAATGCCGCAAGGAAGGGCGCAAAGCCGTCCTTCTCCAGGCCGCCGCCCTGTGCCACCACCGCGCGCGCCACGCTTGCGGCGATCTCGTGCGCCTGACGGAAGGAAAGATCCTCGATCCGCACCAGCGAATCCGCCAGTTCCGTGATGGTAATGCAGGAGCGACGGATATTTTCCGCAACGCGGGCGGGATCGATGCGGATGGCTTGAATGAATGCGGCCAGCAGATCCAGAACGCGCCCAGCAGACGTGAAAGCCTCATAGCCCATCTGCTGGGTTTCGCCCTCACTGTCGTTCATATCCGTGAAGGGCGTATTGTGCATCACATCGAGCACGGTGCGCGCACGCCCCATGGTCTGGCTCGACAAATGACGCATATGTTCAATCGGCACCGGATTGCGCTTTTGCGGCATGATGGAGGAGATCTGCACAAAGGCGTTCGGCACATAAATCTGCCCGACTTCAAAGCTCGTCCAGAACTGGAAGTCCTGAATGAGCCTTCCCAGATGAATGAACATCAGTTCCAGGGCGGAATAGGTCGAGGTGACATAATCAACTGCGGCGATACAGCTGTAGGAATTCTGTAAGGGGGCAGCAAAGCCCAACAGCTCCGAGACGCGCTGGCGGTCGATCGGAAAGCCGGAGGTGGTGATGGCTGCTGCCCCCATCGGAGACTGGTTCACAATCGCGCGGGCGGTTTCCAGCCGTTCGATATCCCTGATGAGGACTTCGGTCGCCGCAGCAAGATAATGCCCGAATGTGGTTGGCTGTGCCGGCTGTCCATGGGTATAGGCAACGATCAATGTTGTCTGTTCGCGTTCAACAGCCGCAACCAGCACGTCCAGCAAATGCCGTGACTTCTTCAACAATTCATCAATGCGCTTTTTCAAGCCGAGTTTGAACAGCGTATGGTCAATGTCGTTGCGTGAGCGTGCGGTATGCAGACGCCCTGCAATATCGGCACCAATCCGGGCCTTTAGTTCTTTCTCGATGAGGAAGAAGAAGTCCTCAACCTCCCCCGTATAGCACAATTGCGCCGGATTGATTTCCTGATCAATGGCTTGCAACGCACCGGCGATCTGTGCCGCCTGATCGCGATCGAGAATGCCGGTTTCAACCAGCATCACCAGATGGGCGCGATCAATGCGCCTGAAACCATCGACATGGTGCGTCTTGGCTCCGTCGAACAAAGGGCGCAACACGGTTTCTTTGTAGATCGGATCTGGAAAAACACTGCTGTCGGTTAATTTCGGATCAAGCTCGGACATGGTTCAACCTTTCAGACCTGCAAGCATGACGCCCCGCACGATGTAGCGTTGTAGCAGCATGAAAACGATCAGCGTTGGCAGGGTGGCAATAGCGGCCCCGGTCATAATCATTTCCCATTGGATCGATTGTTCAACGGCGAAGCTCGAAAGTCCCACCGGCAACGTATAAAGTTCAGGGCTGGTGGAAACGATCAGCGGCCAGAAAAATGCCGTCCAATTGCCCAGGAAAGTAAAGATCGCCAGAGCAGACAGAGCCGGTGTGACCAGCGGCATCGCAATTTTCCACCAGATCTGGAATTCGTTGAGCCCGTCCACGCGCGCGGCCTCGAGGAAATCATTTGGCACGCCTTCAAAGAACTGCTTCATCAGAAAGGTGCCAAAGGCTGTCATCATGCCGGGGAACATGATGCCCCAATAACTATCCAGCCAGCCAAGTTTGCTCGACATTAGATACCACGGGATGACCAGCATTTCTGTCGGGATCATCAAGGTTGAGAGGATCGCCAGGAAGATGAAATAGCGGCCCCGGAACTGAAATTTAGCCAGCGTATAACCGACAAGACTGTCAAAAAACACGTTGGACGCGGTCACGACCACTGCCACGATCATCGAATTCATGAACCAGCGCAGAAAACGCCCGTCGGCAAGAATGGTGGCATAGTTCTGAAGCGTCGGTTCGGCGGGAATAAGTCGAAGATCATAGACCTGACTGGCGGTTTTCAACGAGGTGGAAAACATGAATGCCAGCGGCGTTACCATGATCAGGCCGCCGATGAACAGCAAAGTCCATGTGACGATCCGCCCGGGCTTGAGATGCTGGAATGGGAGAGGTTTGGTTTGGACGGTCATTTCTTTTCCCTCAGAATCCAGAGCTGCAGCAGGGATACGCAAAGCAGAATGATGAAGAGGATGATGGTTTGCGCAGCCGCATAGCCCATCGCATAGGATGAGAATGCCGTCTGATAGATCATCAGCACGAGAGGTTTGGTCGATCCCAGTGGCCCACCAGGATCATTGGTGGTCATATTGTAGACCTGATCAAAAATACGCAGGAAGCCGATTGAGGAGAACACCACCAGAAACACGGTGGTTGGCTTTAGCAACGGAATGGTGATTTTGCGCAGGATCGCCCATTCTCCGAGACCGTCAATGCGCGCCGCCTCATAGAATGTGCCGGGAATGGCACGCAAGCCCGCCATGAAAATAATGATCTGGAAGCCAAGTCCTGCCCAGATTGATGTTGCCATGATAGCATAAAGCCCCTGATCAACCGAGCGCAGAAAGCCTTGTTGCGGTAGACCGAGAGAACTCAGGATATTGTTGATGAAGCCAATTGGCGCAGGCTGATAGAACCAGCGCCATACCCATGCCATTGCTGCGGCTGTGGTCAGATAGGGCAGGAAATACAGCGCACGAATGAAGCCGTGCATCAGCCTGATACGGTCGAGATAATAAGCGATGACAAAAGCCAGAACCAGGCTGATAGGCGTGCCCACCAACAGGTAGATGAAGGTGTTCTTGAACACTTTCCAGAATTCGGGATCGGCAAACAACTTCTGATAGTTGGCGATACCGATGAATTCCGGCGGGCTCATCAGATCCCAGTTGGTGAATGATAACCAGAAAGCCTCAATCGTCGGATAGAAGCGGATGACGCTATAGAAAAGAATGGGCAGAGCCAGAAAGCTCCATACCCAGATCAATCGTCTGGTTTTCATCGACAGGCGATCTGTCAATCGCGAAGCGAAAGCTCTGCGCGCTCCATCGTCGGGTTCAGCCGTCATGGTCATAGTATAAATCCTTCGGCCAGCGATGCTCTGCATCCACGGTCGCAAGCAATTGCTTTCGACTTCGAGCCTTGTTGTTCAAAACAGCGTGAAAGCTGATGAAAATCGGAAGCGGGCGGCCGTGACAGCCGCCCAACCGAACCGCATCTACTTCGCAGTGTCCAGAATGGCCTGTTCAGCCTTGGCAGCTTCATCAAGAGATTCCTTGACCGGCTGGTTCTGCAGGATCACGCGGTTTGACATGTCGACGACGATCTGACGTTGCTTCAATTCATCGGTGAACATGGTGGTGTGGGCATATTCCAGACCTTTGAGGAATGGCCCATAAACCGGATCCGCCAGATTGGCTTGCGTCAAAGCGGCCGAACGACGGGCCGGCAATTCACCAACACCCTTCAGCCAGATTTCCATGGCTTCAGGCGAGGTGATGTAGTTGAGGAACTTCGCGGCTGCTTCCAGCTTTTCGCCCTTTGCCGACGCACTGATGCCATTGGCAAAATAGCTGGCATAGTTTGAACGCACGCCTTCGGCATTGGCTGGCAGCTCCGTCACGCCCCATTCGAAGTCCTTGATGGTGTTGAAGGCTGCCAGACGGAAGGTACCATCCACCGTCATTGCCGCTTTACCGGAACGGAAAGCTGCATGACCTTCATCCATGAATTTCACTTCACCGACCTTATATTTGGTCTGAAGATCGGTGTAGAACTGCAAAGCCTTTTCACCGGCAGCGTCGTCATAGGCAACCTTGCGATAATCATCGCTGTATGGCTTGCCGCCGAACTGGCGTACCAGCACTTCGCGCCACCAATGCAGATCCTGGCCCGGCATATCCAAGGTGATGCCTTCGCTCAACAGATTGCCGGAAGCATCGCGCTTCGTGGCTTTCTGCGCATAGGCCAGCAACTCATCCAGGTTTTTCGGTGGGTTGTTGGGATCAAGGCCCGCTTCTTCAAAAAGCTTCTTGTTGTAAAACAGCGCCAGAGATCGCACAGCGGTCGGCAAGCCGTAATATTCATCGCCGCGCTTCATTGCACTGACAATCGGGAAGAATTCGCTTTCGATCTTGTCATGCGGAAATGCGTCCTGCGGCAGCGGCTGCAGAATGCCTCCTGCGGCAAACTTGTCGAGCCAGCCGTAGAACAGCTGCATGACCTCCGGACTTTTGCCCGCCATCTTCGCAGCAATGACACGGGTCTGATAATCGTCGTAAGGGAACGTGACCTGTTTGACCTTGATGTCAGGATTGGCTTTTTCGAAATTTTCGATCAGCTTGTCAATCGTCTTGACGCGCGATTCAAAGACATATTGCCAATATTCGATTTCAACTGCCTGTGCGGCATTGATTGCGATTGAGCTCAAACCGGCCACAAGACCTGCAAGCAGCAACTTACCCATTTTCATAAGACCTCCCATTGCTCAGCCCCTCTGGCGCCCGAGCAAGGCATGTGCAGGTCAATGACCTGCCGGTTCCACCATCGCTGCGTTCTTCGCAGCATCCTCACCGTCGACTGATCGGCACACTGCCATCAATGTCGGCAGAGCGACTTCGCCCCAGCGCTAGGCTTCTATTTTGCGACACATTTGTCAATAAGATAATTTAGTTGAATTAATATATTGCTGTTAAAAGTCAGCTGCGCTATCAAATTTGAAGCATTCGGGAGAAGGTATGAAATCGAAGGCGACAACTTCACCAGCTATAGCGCATGCGGACACGCAACCGATCACTCTTGGTAAAAATCCTGAGCGAATCCGGGACCATAATCGGCGTGTCGTTCTGGATGTCGTTCGACGTCATGGCCCGGTCGGTCGCATGCATATCGCCCGTTTGACGCATCTGACTGCGCAAGCCATCGCCAATATTGTCGATGAATTGGTCGCGGAGAATTTTCTGATGCAGCTTGGGCGATTGAAGACAGGACGCGGACAACCCCCTATCCAATTTGCTGTCAATCCATCGGGAGCGATGACCATCGGGATCGAAATGGGTTCGACCCATATTGTGACAACGGTTCTCGATCTGTCAGGCGTGCCACGGAAACAGCAAGTGCATCTGATGGGTGATACGCGTCCAGACGCGCTCTGTGCTCAGCTTCGCATCGAGATTGATCGGATCAAAACAGAGTTTGATGCCCGTCTCCTCGGAATCGGTGTCGTGATGCCGGGGCCTTTTGGTATTGAGGGTATGACATCGGTCGGCCCGACCACTTTGCCGGGTTGGGCGGGCATCGATGCTGCAGATGTATTGAGCCAAGCCTTCGCAGAGCCGGTTATCGTCGAAAATGATGCCAATGCCGCAGCCGTCGGCGAACGCCTGTTTGGCGCGGGGCGTGCCGTTTCAAACTTCGCGATGATCTATTTTGGTGCTGGCATCGGCCTTGGCATGATCCAGGATGGTGCGCCCTTTCGAGGGGCTTTCGGCAATGCCGGGGAAATAGGACATATCTCCATCGTGCCTGGCGGGCGGCCGTGCTCCTGTGGCCAGCATGGCTGCCTGGAAACCTATTCCTCGGTGCATGTTCTCAAGGAAAGACTATCCAATGCTGGGCTTTTCGATGTCAGCTTCGACAAGCTTTCGGAACTGTTGCGCGACAAAAATCCCGTGGTCCTGGATTGGATCGCGGACGCCGCGAAACATCTCGCGCAGATGATCGCAATCATCGAAAATATTCTGGATCCAGAGACCGTCGTTTTGGGCGGAATGCTGCCTGACCCTTTGATCGATTCACTCATCCTGCATATGGATCAACTTCCTATCTCTGTCGCCAATAGAAATGGCCGGATGCTGCCGCGTGTGCTGCGCGGACAGACCGGGCAATTTACCGCAGCGCTCGGAGCGGCATCGATGCCAATGTTTGAGGTCATGACACCGAAGCTCGATACCAATCTATAAGCGCGCACCCGTTGAGACCGGCGGAGCGATGCATGAAACGGCCTGGCAATGCCGCCGCGATCAAATTCTTTTCGCCGGCCATGCGCGTTGGTACAAGACTTTCTGGCATCCTCTCAACCTAGCGGTCCGCCATAATCCCCCCTGAACCTATCGATCAAGCGCTGTGCAAAAGTCAGCTGCCAGCAGATCCGCTGGGTTGAGCTTATCAGTTCAGGCATAGGCCTCAGCAAAGAAAGGCTGGAGAAGGATTCCTCAGGGATTGGAAACTCGAGATGAAACCAACCATTGCGAAAGCCCGCTTTGAGTTTCGGCGATTGGTTTTCCTTGGCGATCGCCACGAGAATTTGTCTGACTGCGGGGCTGAGAAGTTGAGAGACGCTTGCACCCTTGTCCGCGTGAACAGAAAAGACCTGATCAAACTGCGGATCACCGGTTTGAACACGCTGGTCCGATCTCAAGGCGTCTCTGGTGATCGTGTCAAACAGGCTGCTGATGGCGGCACGAGGGATAATTTCCAGACAACCGACAAACTTTAGAGGAACGGAGATTTCTATCAAGTAATGATAGCTTGGCGGTCTTCTGCCAGCACTCTTGTTCAGACGAGGATGAAAGATCGACTGCTCGCTGCAACGATAGGAGATGCCACGATAAAGTCCTGCTGTTTGCCAGGAGGTAGACTTGGAACCGCTTGAGGAGAACTGATCCTTCAGCCACTGCTCGATATCGAGCGCTTCCCACCCGGTTGAAAAACACGTCTGCCCGAACGAAGCGGCAATCTGAGGTGCAACGAGCTTTAATGCGCGCATACGCCAAAGTCGATTGGAACATTCCCAGCATAAACCTGCGATCATCAACGCTGCCACATAAGGCCCAATAACCGCGACATTGAAAAGGCTGAGTTGCGAAACCTTGGCGCCAAGCGCAAAGGCGAGACACAGACTGGCGGATAACGCCTGCTTGCGCGTGCTTTCTGCCGTCTCCAACAGGTGAAGAAGCGCTGTTTGGTCAAGGTGATCAGAAAAAGGGGCGGATGGCGGATCATCTATCGCTTTTGTCATAGCGGCTTCCTATCTGATTCTCGGCATTTCCGCATCGCGCCCAAGGCCTATCACGTCTCCGAGATCTCGCGAACGTCGCATGGAAGCGGGCTTGGTTCTTCAGCGCGCAATTCCCCAGGACCTTCGCCATATAACGTGCAGGAAGGCAAAAGCCCTGCGGCTTTTCTTTCCGGCTTTGCACGTCATCGGCAATCAACCCGCAGCATAGACCCTTTATGCTTCACGCATGAAACAGCGATAGCTTGTCTCAGGTTTGCTCGCAGCCGGCCTCCCCCGCTCCAATCAAGCCATAACGCCGTCTTGCTCAGGATGAATCTATGATGATAGATTGGCGGTCATTGCGAACTATTGTCATCCCGGGCCGATCGCAACGACCTTGCTTGTGATGCTTTGAAATCCGGGGCTTTCCCAGCCATCGATGTTGTGAAACAAAATGCGCTATTAGATTTCATTTACCTGCTTTTCCCATAAATTAACAAAGCCATAGTGAATTAAGCAATACTGTCAGTTAATGCAGCGTTCATCCCCCTTCTCCCGTTCATTGAGACGGTCCTCTAATGACGAGCAACTGATAAAGCGCATTTCTCTATGTTTTGCCCCAGCGATCAGACCGGACGCAGAGCCGCAATCATCAGGCTTGCTATAATTTCATTCCGGGTTGCGTTTTCACCTGCACATTGTCGTCTGCATCTGTTTGACGGGATCCATCAGAAGCAGTTTTGAAACCGACAAATCGCTGATCCTCGCTTTATTGAGGAGAAACCGCAAATAACCACCTGCTGACTGGATCCCAGCAATACGCTGCAGGAGCCACGCAATGATCGCAGAGGTTCTCTCCTGCCCTAAAAACAGCTGCGCCTCCCGATAGACGGATTGCGCAATCCCCAGAAAGCTCGACACGACATGACACGCATCGCTTAATTCACGCCAGGACCGTATCGGTGTGGTGGCATAATCATGAATGTCGGGACAGGTTCGTAGAACGAGATCCAATGAAACATCGACATTCTGTAGACGCGCCTTGGCTGGAATGAGACCAGGCTGCGATGATTGAACTGGCTCTTTCTTAATATCAAACAAATTCTCTTTATTAGTTTTAAGAAGAGATTCAGGTTCTGATTCAATATGTTGCCGCTCAATATGAGCATGATTGACGCTCAATTCTTCTGCATCATCGTTAAAATTCATGCAGTTAGCTATTTCGCCGCGAAGAACGGACAATTCGTTGAAGATCGCGTCCAACTGCTCGCAAGTCGCACGGCGTGGAATGCGATCAACGATAGCCCGGTATTGATCATGATAGGCCTGATGGACATCGCCCTGCTCCAGCAGTTCGGCAGTGTCGAGAAGCTGCAAGCAATCCCTGCGGCAGAGCGTTAGACGCTCCCTGGTGCGCTTTAAATGCTTGGCGTCGGCGACAATGGCCTCAGCAACTTTGGCAATTTCCGAAGCCCGTTCCAGCAATGGAGCAACGGAAAAGCCAAAGGCTTCCTCAATCTCTCCGGCATCTGTCTTATGGGCGTAACGTTTGCCGTTGGGGCTGTCGCGTCGGATTATCAGCCCGGCATCAAGCAGTGACGCAAGATGACGGCGCAGCGTTGATTCCGGCATGCCATGCGCCCGTAACGCGAGTTGCCGGTTCGATGGAAACACCACCAGACCGTTTCGGGCACTCAGTTCATTTTCCGGGTAAAAGGACAGCAAGGCATTCAACACAGCAAGGCAACGATCATTGATGCCGAATGTCGCCTTGGCGATGCAAAGATGTCTATAGACCAACCAGCGATTGACCGTCCCGGTAGGGGAAACTTTCTGGCTAGCAAATTTCATTTGGGCAAACGAAGCCCCTCGCCCACGAAACGTGGACGTGACATTCTCCTGAATGTGCATTTACCTTCACCTTTCTCAAGGCAAAAGAAATCTGCCCGCCAAATTGACGCCTAACGCTCTTGACAGTGATTCATGGAAATGCGATTCTCTAAGCGACCAAACTTGAGGAAGGCTTCCATGACGGCAACGTTATCGGGGGCCTTTTTCTTTTGCTGTTAATCTCCGCTGTTTTGCGTTCTTGCAGTTTTATACTCTTGGTAGAACCGATCCATATTCCCTGACAGCCAGTCACTGAACGGCCGCGCTTCTGCGCTGGTCAATTCAATCGCCACGCTTTTTGGCTTCTGTTTCATGGAAAACCGCACCGATTTATCATCGGAAGCCCAGGATTTCTCAATCACCGCTTTGGCAGGTGCTTTCGCTGTCGAACGGGCACTATATTTCTTCAGATAGTCGTGCAGGGCGTCGAAACGGTCTTCTTCTGGCAATGCCATGAAGGCTTCGGAGTTGATTTTTTCAAGCGCGATATTCAGATAGGCCGGATTGAGAATGAGCTGGCGCAGCGACAGCCATTTATCACGACCGATCTTCTTGGAGGCACCCAAAGCCATGGTCATCGTCAACGGGATCGTCTCGATGACGCTGAGCATCTTTGACAGCAGCGCATCGTCGATACCGATGGCCGACTTGACTGTCTCCTTCGTCATGCCGCTGGAAAGCAGGTTCTGAGCGAAATAAGCCCGTTCAATAAAAGAGAGATTGGAACGAGCCGAGTTTTCCTGTCCCTGCGCGATGGCCGATGCCACATCATCAAGTTTCTTGACGACCGCCTTGACCTTCACCCCCAAATTCATCGCAACGCGTGCACGGCGATGACCAAACACCACCATATAACGTTCGGAATTACGCGGATTTGGACGCACCAGAATAGGCGAGGTCTGGCCATGATCCCTGATTGCCTCTTGCAGGGCAAGAAGTTCGGCATCTTCGTCCGAAAGCCGGTCGGAGGCGAAAGAAACGTCAAGCAATTGCGGCTCAATCTCGACAATCGTCTCGCCATCCATAAGACGCTTGGTGTTTTCTGCCATTTCCTCGATTGAGCGGACAACGGTTTTAGCGGCGCCGGTCATACCATAACCGCTCTTTGCCGCAGGGCCAGTGCCGCTAATCGAAGAAAGATCAAGGTTCGCAAAGGGGTTCTTACGCGACATGGATGATGTCCTCCAGGCTCATTTTGAATAAGTCTCTGAAAATAGGAGAGAATTTACCAAAAAAAACGGCTGACAAATTCATCATTTCCGTCCCCAGGTTTGATGGATGAGTTCTGCGACCTCACCGTTGGAGGCATTGAGGCTTTCCATTGCGCGTTCATAGGTCGACCGCACAAAATCACCCTTCTCGACCTCATAAAGGGTCTGCTTCTTGATCGACGCGTCTGAAATCGCTGTCGACTTGAGAACGTGGTTCCGCAACATGTTCTGAGCAAACATCGATTGCATGAAACCAACCATCTGCGCCTGCGGGATGTCTGTGGGTTCAAATCTGGTAATGAGATAGCGAAACCATTTGACCCTGATTTCAGCGCCGGCGTCTGCAACCGAGGTCATAATACCGCCGAGCATCTGCAAGAACTGCGACATCGACATGATATCGAGCATTTGCGGATGGATGGTGATGAGGATGCCGGTCGATGCCATCAGAGCGGTAATTGTGAGATAGCCGAGCTGGGGGGGGCAATCGATGACTACAACATCGTAGTTGTCTTCGATTTCCTTGAGCGCATTGACGATCCGAAGGTGAAACAGCCGCCCCTCCTCGCCCTTTCGTCCAGAGATGGCAAGCGGAACGTCATATTCATATTCCTGGAGCAGCAAGTTTGCCGGAATGATATCCAGATTGGGAATGTTGGTTGACTGCACCACATCGGCGATCGGCTTCCTTTCCTCGTCAAAACGCAAGGCTTCATAAAGCGAGGCAATTTCGTCGAGCTCCGGCTGGATCCCGAAAAGCGATGTGAGCGAAGCCTGCGGATCGAGATCAATCGCCAGCACCCGGTGCCCGGTCAAGGCGAGATATTGCGCGAGATGTGCCGATGTCGTTGTCTTGCCGGAACCGCCCTTGAAATTGACCACAGAAAGAATCTGCAGCGGCTCGTTGGCCTTGCGGCGCGGCAGATAGATCCTCTTGTCGGATTTCTTGTTTTCTTCAAGATAGGAGCGCAATTCCAGCATCTGCTCTGCGCTATAGTACCGACGACCGGAAACCACCTCGATTTCGGGACCTTTGCCTTCGCTGTGCAACTGCCGCAAATGCGATTGCGTGACGCCAATCAGATCGGCGACCTCCGGAAGCTGAAAGCGACGCAGGGTCTTCCGTGCGTCAGGCGGATATTGTTGCGTGCGCAACATGTTGAGCGCACCGGAAATCTTGGCGCCCTGACTGGCAATTTCGTGGTCGAAACGGTTCGCATTGTGTTCGTTCATTTTTAGAACTAATGTCCTTGCTTATGACACTTTCGCAAAAAAGCGCCCGGCATTCATATTTTCGCAACTATAATTCCGATTCTGTCCGCTCTGCAAGGAGTTTAAGGTTAATGAAAGATTAACGCTCACCCGACAATCGCTTTCTATCAAATAATGTCTATCGCTTCTTCTGCGCGCGAAGTCTCGTTGGCTTTAAAACCGCTACAACTGCCTTGATAAAAGCCGCGCTATTTTTAGTGCTGACGTCCGCTACCTCTCTGCGCCTGGCGCTTCCCTGGCGTAAAGAATCCGTTTGTTGGTCAAACAATCTTTGTTCTCGAGAGATAAACGCGCAGCGCCGGTGATCGATCGCCGTTTTAAGCCCTCAATAGGAAAGCTAAGGGAGATTGCTGATTGTGCTCGCTTGTTCCGCTTAAACCCAGCTAAGGCTCATCTGTAAAACTGTCCGCAAATTGTCCTGTCCGATTTAACGAACTGTCATGCATGACACACAATAATACGGATAGGCTTACTTGAGCCGCCAAAGCGTGCCGGGCGGCTCGCCCATACTTGGTCAATTCTAGTAAATAATTGAAAAAAATAGGTTTTATCGCAAAAAGTACGGCTGACAAAAATCGATGACGCCGCGGAGTTGCCTGTAAGTTGCCGCAGCCTCTAGAATTATCCTTAGTTGAGGCTCCTATAGAGAGGGTAGTGCCGCTCGATTGGTCGCCCTTGGCTAGTACCTATTGAAATGCCTCGTCTCGTTCGAGAGGATTGAATGTAACCGCACCTCTCAGTTTGGCCAGGACCGGTTATTTGGTGAGATAAACTCTGTTACACAATTGATGTCAGTAAGAGTCCTTCTCTTATGAGTTCAAAAATTTGTACCTAAGCGCTGTTGGAAAATTTGTGGACCTGCACCCGGGTGCTGTGACGGCACAACCAGGGTTGCTAACCTCTAGCTTTCGCGATGCCCGTCCGCTACGCTGTTTGGCACTGTTATTGTAATAAGAAGCCTGTTGAACGGAGCAGTGGCGGGATTACTCCATGGCTTACGGCCTGGAATGTCGCGATTGGCGGCTTCGGTCGCCAGCACGCAGACCATGTGCCGAAACTTATTTGCGTCAATGCCCGCGATGTGTGCGCGCTTTTTGACGATCGCATTCATGGCAATTGGTTCTTACGCCCGTGTGGATACATTCCCCAGCGATCAATTCTGCCAAACACGCTGCTATTTTCAATCGTTGCCGCTTCAAGCCAGCGCGTAGTTGCTTCAACGTGCCTCCCGGTCAGGTTACGGTATCATCGTAATCGACCCCCGGTCGTTTTGGTGAAACCGAGGTGAATGCCGAGCTGGTGGAGGCGGAGCCGTCTTCCACGGTGACAGGTGCCTGCTCGACAATTTCTTCTGTTCGAATACTTGCTATTTTGGTGCAACGACGACCACCGTAGGCAAATGCCATCGTCAGCGCTGCCGGCCTCGAATGCCGGTCAGGTTTTATCAGAACAGTTCGCCAAGGGATTAGTAAGAATAGCGCTGGTGATGGCGTTCGCACTCTTGCGACTTGGCGGTTGATTGATGGCGCGTACGGCAAGACGGATGGCGGATTTGATTGCTGGTAAGGAAAAGGTGCCCTTCTGTCCGCACCATCGAGTCTTTGTTGATCAGTAGGCCAGGCGGCGTGGAAGCTGATGCGTGCGGTCCGGATACCCGCAAGAACCCAAGTTTACGCAATTCTTCTTCAACATTGGTAGGCCTGCCATGATTGGGTTCGATCTCCTGCTGCCTAAGGTCGCCAGAGATGATGGTCATCGAATTTCTGCAACAGGGCAACGGGTGGGGCAGGGGCTGCCAGTTTCGGCCATGGGCCATGCTTCGCGATAGGCCAGATCTGAACTCGGCGCGCACGGTGTTGTGGTCCATGCCTTCATTGACGAGATGACGCAGGGTTTCGACATCCGCATCAGATGTATCGATTAAGGTAGCGGAAGCGAGTTCGACTGTAGTGGGATAATATTCACCGAAATCTGTATAAGGGTTGCTGGTGCTAACATGGATAGCGGCACTTCCATCAGGATCGGATAGTACCAATGTACCATGTTGGAAGAGAAACCCTCCATTTTCCGACCCAGAAATATTGAGTTCGCCGACCGTGAATTGCTGCCCGTCAAGGTAGCTGTAATAGCCTTGCCAATTATTTCCTATGAACGTCGCAACTGCTCCTGGCGCATTGGGAACAGTCCCTTCTTGCCAGTTAGTGGCTTCCCCCCAAAGATAAGTGCCATTGTTGACCCAGGTTTCGGCGTGAACCGAAGATTGTAAGTTGAGCGAAGTGCAGACCGCAACGGTCGAGAGCCACATTAAGTTTCGCCGACGCTTTGAACAAAGTGCAAGCGGAGAATTGGTTAGTGTAGGTTGCCGTCCCATCAATGCCCCCAAAACGCTGCCCCACAGCGATGGGGCTTATATATCATCATCGCGTCTAGCTCTGCAATGCAACGACTTCAATACGGCAGATGCCGTATCACATTGTCGAGAACAGCAAAGATGTGGAGAGGTGGAACGACGAGCGATCAGCTCAATAGCCGCGACGCCCGCCCGCTGCGCCGCTTGGCAGTGTTATAATAATCGGAGGCTTGCTGCACGGAGCGATGGCGCGATTGTTCCATGGCTTCGGGCAGCGGAATGCCACGATTGGCGGCTTCGGTGAGATAGCCAGAGCGCAGGCCGTGGGCGGAGAATTCTGTGGCATCCAGCCCTGCCATTTGCGCGCGCTGTTTGACGATCCGGTTGACGGCGCTCGGTTCAAGTGCGCGAGCCGACACATTGCCCCAGCGATCAACTTTTCGAAACACGCTGCCCTTGTCGATCCTGGCTGCTTCCAGCCAGCGGGTCAGGGCTTCGATGGGTCGGCCGGTCAGATAGACAGTTTCATCGTGACCGGCCCCACTGGTTTTGGTGCGACCGAGATGGATGCCGAGCGATGGGAGGGGAGAGCCGTCCTCATCGGTGACGGGGGGCTGTTTGACAAGCTGTTCTACACGCAAGCCAGCGACTTCGCTGCGTCTGCGCCCGCCTGAGGCAAAGGCTACCATCAGGATAGCCCGATCCCGCAAGGCGGTGAGATCCTCGCCGGAACAGGTTGCCAGCAGCTTTTCCAGAATATCGCCGGTAATCGCATGGGCACTCTTGCGGCTGCGTGGCCGGTTCAGGGCGCGCACGGCAAGCCGGATTGCCGATTTGACGGACGGCGATGAAAAAGCACCCTCCAGGCCGCGCCAACGGGTGAGTGTCGACCAGTTGGCCAGACGACGGCGGACGGTGGCAGGCGAATGCGGTCCAGATACCCGCAGAAAGCCTTGTCGGCGCAGGTCTGTTTCCACGTTGGCCGGCATGCCATGATCGGGTTCGATCTCCCGTTGCTGCGGCCGCCACAAATGATGCGCAACGAACTTCAGCAACAGGGCTTCCGGTGCCGGGAAAGGCAGGGGGCTGCCAGTTGCGGCCATCGACCAGGCTTCGAGATAGGCCAGATCCGAGGTTAGCGCGCGCAACGTGTTTTCGCCCATGCCTTCATTGACGAGGTGGCGCAGGGTTTCGATATCCTGATCGGTCAATAGCCCAACGAGCCTGTCGAGGCGGTTCAGCGGCAGAACGGCCGCTATCGTATCTAAAGTCTCGGTGCGTTTTTCAATCGAACCTGACGACGAGCTGCTCATTTCGGCAGTCCGTTCTCGTCATATAGTTCATCGTGGTTCGAATTCTGGTGCGTGTTTGCAGGCCTTCCCTTAAGCGCCAGTGCCCGGACTTCATCCCATGTGCCCTGACCGTTCTGCGAAATTGGCACGATCGCGGCAATAGGATCGCCAGCTCGACAGATGATAACCTCGTCATCGCGCAAAACGAAGTCAATCAGTTCGTCAAATCGCTCCGCCGCCTCGGCAATGTCCACGAATACCTTCACCGTTACTGCCCTTACCAGACTCGCTCATGCAGAATCGCATCGAACGCCAGATTCGTCGAGATGAAAGTGCAGTGCTCAAGCCGCGCCTGAGCGGCAAGAATCCGGTCCCACGGATCGCGATGTTCCCAATCAAAATTTGCTGCAAGTTCGGCATGCAGATCGGTGATGGCCAGTGTTTGCAGGCCGCTTTCCGTGACGGCTGCCCGCAGTTCCTGGGGCTTGAGATCAAGCTTGTTCAGGCGCATCTTGTTGTCCAGCTCATAGAACGTGACCGCACTGACGAGGATAGCATTTGCCTTGTCCTCGATCAGTGATCGTGCCTTCGTGGACAGGCGATCACTACCGATTGTCCACCAGTAGACGGCGTGGCTGTCGAGCAGGATTTTCATTGCGTGTTTTCGCTATTGTTGGATTTGCCTTGCCAGACGCCGGTATCATCATTCCAGTCTCCGGCATCGATCGCCGCCTGCTCCGCATCAGCTGTATCGAACAGGTTGTCGGGCAGGCCACGATGGCGCAACAGGCCAAAAGGGCGCTTGCCTCCGTCCGCTGCCGGACCGATGCGGGCGTAAACTTCGTTGCCACGCATGATGACGATCTCTTCGCCCTGGTTGGCGCGATCAAGGACTTCGGCGAAATTCTTTCGGGCTTCGCTGATCTTGTAGCTTGTCTGGGGCATCGGGACCTCCGGGATTGGTCATACGCCATTGATACCATTGTTTTACAGCACGTACAAGTGTCTCGTACATATCATATCCGATAACCTATACTTATCGGAGGTTATATGCCCAACCAGAAGGCATCGGTAATGCCGGACATTACATATTCTCTGGTGTCCGTTTGAGAATTAGTTTACCATGTTTTCAATGCGTTACGATCTCGACCAATTGCCTCTGAAGACCCTGTTGCAGCCGCTGGCGCGTGCCAGTTCGGCTTTGGCGCGTCTCGACGAGCGTCTTGCCCATTCACCGGTCGGCGCGGGGCTGATTGAACGGTTGCATTTTGCTGATGCCTGCGCCTCGCTTTGGCTTGATGGCGAATTGGTCGAAATGGAAGATCTCGTCCTGCATGAGGCGGCGCGCGATATCCGCTCACCCAGTCATGCGCTGACCATTGCCCGCGACGTGTTGCAGACAAGGCGGCGCATTGCAGCGCAGGCGCCGGACTGGGCGCTGAGTGCGAACGGCTTGCGCAGTCTGCGGCAGGCAGGGCCTGCAGCCTCACTGGGTGGTGGTGGCATTGCCGCGGAGCGCGATAGCGCCGTGGTGCACGATGCGGCGGTCGAGCGGGCGGATCGGAACGGGGAGGGGAGAAAAAATCGTCTGGATGGCGGGCCCGAGCTGCCCGGTATCGATCTCGACGCCATCGACGCGGTGCTGGCACGCTCCCAAGAAGTTCTCGCCAAAGTAAGACAGCCGCAGCGTTTGGCGCAACGTGATACGGATCCACTGATCCGCGACCCCGACTGGGATGAAGACGAACGGCTCGAGGAATGGCGAGCCGTCTTGCGGTCGAACCGCGATCTGCCGCCGGTGTTACAGGCCATCCTGGCGCTCGATGCCTGGAACGAGCTCGCGGTGTTGCAACGGGCACCGTGGCTGGGCCGTCTGCTGGCCGCATCCCTGTTGCGGCGCGATGGGCTGACAAGTCAGGCGCATCTCCTGGCCTTTAACGCCGGCCTGAAAACCATCCGTGTCGAATGGCGGCGGCATCGCAATTTCGAAACCCGGCTCCTCGCCTGTCTCGACGGGTTAATGGCCGGAATCGAACGTGGCTTCAAGGAGCATGACCGGCTGCTGCTGGCGCAGCAGATGCTGGAACGGCGGCTGAGGGGCAGGCGCACTTCGTCAAACCTGCCGGGTTTGATCGAACTGGTATTGGCGAGACCGCTGGTTTCGGCGGGGATGATCGCCGCGGAACTCGACATCACGCCCCGTGCAGCCCTTCGCCTCGTCGAAGAGCTCAACCTGCGCGAAATGACCGGCAGGGGGCGGTTTCGGGCGTGGGGTGTGATATAGTTGCGGCTTTGAACCTGTTGATCGAACGCAGCCAACTTCTTCTCGACGTACAATCTTAGAAACGCAAAAGGCTGAGTCTTATCTGAAATTCGAGCGTAAAACCTCCCAGCTTACGAGCCGGGCGACGCTTTCGCTGGGTTCCAGCAACACGTAGTTCCAGCCCGAAGGATCCTTTGTCGACCCATATCGAATAGCGTCGAAGCCGGCTGACTTTGCGCAGTCGGCTACGAAGCGCGAAAAAACATATTGCTGCCTCAGCCAACCCTTACCTGTACGGGGCGCCGCGAGCAAAGCGGAGTTGGCGACAGCTCCGAAAAGCTCGTAGGATGAAATTTCCTCATCGATGTCGACGAGGTCGAAAACTTTCAAAGGCTGATTGATCGCCAGTGAAGCGACGTTGAAATCTTTGTCAGGCTCGCCAATTTCCCTCAGAGCCGTGTTTGCCGTATTTGCTAGATAAATCATTGGCGAGCCAGCATGATTGAAGCGCCCTTCGGTCACATATTCAGGCGGCGCCGCACCGTAGGATTGGATTTCACTCGGCAACTGGCCGAGTTCTATCATACTAGCGGCTGCTCTCGCCCTATAGAGAAACTGAGGAAGCGGTGCGGGCGAGACTGTCGAAGCGTGCTGGCGGATCGCCTCCAGAAGCTGCCTTGCAAGCTCATGTTCGAGGATCAGGAAAGGCGTCCGCCTTCCGATTGCCGACAGTTCCTCAATGGCATCTTCCAACTCCTCGGCGTCACTGAACCGATGTTCGTACAGCCACATATTGCCCGCGATGTTTTCATGACAGCGCGGACATTCGACAAAATGCCGGAGCGTAGAGAGTTCGGTTGGAGTGTAGCAGTCAACTATCCGCGAATACTCGATGAACCAGAACAGGCTCATCGACTGCGTCTGGAATTCCATTTCCCGGTACGCCACGCCCGGCCAGTAGCGTTGAAAGTCGTCGTAGCAGGCATCGCAACAGCAGATGCTCGACGTGTAGGCCGAGTCCACTTCTTGCGCGATAACATCATTGAAGAAATTGATGTCGTGCTGCGTAACCGGCATGAACGGCCCAAACACATTGTCGGGCACATATATTTCTTCCGAGTGCTCTGCAGATATATCGTCAGATGAGAAACTATCCATATCATGATTCCGGTTTAAAGCGGCAAGGGTTTAGCATTGCGATTTATGCTCTCGAGCCGAAGCTGACTGCGACGCATTAGCCAAGCGCTCAGCTGGCTTCACACAGAACATTCAAGACATGCTCCGCTTGCACGTGACGGTGAAGCGAGCCAATCTTTCGTCATCGATGACGCGGGTGAGGATGCCCTTGCTTTCCACCTCGCCGAGCGTCTCTCTGAGGCGGGCAACTCGGTTTCGGGCTTCGACGGTGGTCGCAAGCGCGAACTGCAAACCGCTGAAGTCTACAATATCGGAGTGAAAATTGTTTGCTGAGCCGTGATGCGGCAAGGTCATGACAGCAATGCGCTCCCCGAAGTCACCAAAGAATTCCTGCCAAGGTCGTCGCCATTTATCCTGGCGCAGTGCGGCGTCACCCGTGCTTAACCAGCCACTGCCGCCCTGCTGCCAAAAGAACCGACCATAAGCGGGCTCTTCGAAAGAAGAATGCCATTCGCTGGGCAAAGTGGTGGGATCCCTGCTTTCTTCCGAGCGCCTGGACAACGGTCCCGAATAAAGGGACATGGAAATCGAATTGTGACCTCCTGCAAAATGCCGGCTATAGATGTCGATAAGCTTCTTGGCGCCTTCGACAGATCGCAGTTTTTGGAGCAGCCGTTCCACGAGTTTGACCTTGTCGCTTCCGCGTAAGCCAATCGCCTTCTTGACATCCGTCAAGAACCGCTTGCGGGTTGCATCGACAACCGGATGAACATAGGGGAGAAGAATCCAGTCCCCCCTGCGCCAACGGTCGCCTCGAGAGGTTTGCCACTCAAGCTGTAGATAGGAACCGGACGCTGCAATAAAGGAGCCGCTTTCGAACTCACGAGATGTCGGGTCAGTAGGGATGAGCTGTTCATCGGTCGCGCCGTGTGGTGCGCGCCAGTAGGTTGCCAACCGGCTTGCAGGTATTCTCTTTTGAGGAGCGTCCTCAATTTCTATCCGGCGGCTACCTGAAGGACCGTCGACCGGTCCATCGGGCTCTCCCCCGCGGGCAGGGGGTACGTCGTCTGGTCCGCCCTGCTGCAGGAAAATCACCCTCTGCGCGCCTCTTGATAGCCACCAAGCCACTGGGTCTTCGAAATAGTCGAGGGAATTCCTGGATACCGTTCCTTGCTCGAAATCGGAGAGCACGAATAATAGGCGCTCTACGGTATCGAGATATGGAACGACGACGGTTTTGGCCGGTGCCATGGCATGAAGGCGATCAATGCCATTGATGTGATCGGCATGGAGATGCGAAACAAAAAGGACGTCCGTCACTCCAAGGGATGCCGCACGATAGAGGGACAGTTCGCTGTTAAAGGCGTCGCTTCGCTCCGAGCCACAATCGTAGACGTAGGAAAAACTTGCGATTGGACGGTCGCTCGTCGTGCGGATGCCATCAGGCCTTCCCTCGACTATCGAGATCAATCCCGAGTGGAAACCGCCATGACCGACTGGGTGCTGAGTTCGAGTGATTTTTACGTGCTGCATTGATCTTTTGAGAGATTGCTTCGAAAATCCCTACCCTAGATCCCCCATCACGGGAAGCGAACAGGGCATGATCCATGATTTTAGCTCGAACGCCTTTTCACGGGTTTCGGGCGTTATATCAAAGTCGAGGCACGGAATTCGTCAAACTTGCCGAGTCGTCGGACAGCCCGGCGAGGTAGGTCCGATACGCCTCCGGGAGACCGTGATGGATGGCGCCGTTCCGCAAGTGGTCTAGGTAGGCAAGACTCGGTAGATGCAAGCCTTCCTGGGGCGATGCTAGGTAAGTGTCGGCATCCATCCACTCTCCGTTCAGATTGATCTTGATGGGCCGGCGATTGTAGGCGTTTGCGGACGGTTCCCTTTCGCGACGATAGCCTTCATTGATGTCGAGCGATGCAAAATCTTTGTCGCTTAGCTCCCAAACCACCCCCCAAGTATCATGGCCAATCTTCGGAGTGACCGACGACACCCCGCAACCGCGGCTTTTTGATCGACGCGGAAAACAAAGGATGTGATCCGGCAGATAGCCGAGGCCAATGAGCTTCGCGTCGGGGCAACGCTCCATCATCTGATCCGGATCCATGTTGGATCCATAGGCGAAGTAGAGCATATTACCTCCATCATGAAACGTCTCGACTCAGCCTATAGTCCATCATATAATTCATGAAATGCAATGGGTTGTGGCTTAAGTGGAAGAAATTTACCATTCGTTATTGAATTCTCGTCCACTTTAGGTGAGACTGGATGCCAGCATACGAGGATTTCCACACATGACAACGGCAAAAGCGGATTTCGATTCTGACATCATCAGCCTTGCGCGCCTGGCTCTCGCCGGCCGAGCTCAGGATATCCAGATGTTGGTGCAACGCATTGCGCGCAAAACACGTACGGACAAGCCTGAGCTTTCCAGTTCGCTGACCGCTCTTCTTCGAGAAGCGCCCTCGAAAGAAACCCCGCTGCGCCGGATGGCGGAAGTCCCGATGCCGGTTGATTCCGATTCGCGCCTTCATCTTCTGAAGATTGAGGAGACTATCGAGCTTGATCATCCGCCAGTGCTAGCCACGGAGGTTTCCGCCGCGCTTGACCAGCTGATTGCGGAACGAGGCCGGCTCGAAGCGCTCGACGCGGCAGGACTGGATCCGACCAGGACTGCACTTTTCGTCGGTCCGCCCGGGGTCGGCAAGACTCTTGCCGCAAGATGGTTGGCAAAACGGCTCGGCAAGCCTCTGATGATCCTCGATCTTGCCGCGGTTATGAGCAGTTATCTCGGCCGTACCGGAGCAAATCTTCGTCAGGTACTGGACTATGCCAAGCAGGTGAACTGCGTTCTCCTGTTAGATGAGCTTGATGCAATTGCAAAGCGTCGGGACGACCGCGACGAGCTTGGCGAGCTCAAGCGGCTTGTGACCGTACTTTTGCAACAGATCGATGATTGGCCGGCGACTGGGCTGTTGCTTGCAGCCACCAATCATCCAGACTTGCTCGATCCAGCTGTGTGGCGGCGGTTCGAGATGAAAGTTGAGTTTCCGATGCCAGAGAGATTGGCAATTCAGGAACTCGTCAATGGCTTGCTTCAACCCTATGATGAAAGCGCTCATCACTGGGCGAATGTTCTTTCAATCGCACTTCACGGTCAATCATTCAGTGACATCAGGCAATCTGTGGAACGTGCGCGTCGGGCAGCTGCGATTTCCGGAGATGCGCTGGAGACCCATTTGCAGGCTCTGATTTCACCCGATCAGCTGTCAAAATCAGAGCGCATCAATGTGGCGACAATGTTGGTTGATGGCGGGCTTTCCCAGCGGAGCGTGCAGAAGCTGACCGGTGTCGCCCGTGACACCGTACGTAGCCATTCGCGGGAAGCGAGCCCGCGCAAACGAAAGATGGGTTGATGGCGAGGCAGAATTTCCTCTTGGGAAAAGGCGAGCGCTTGGTATCTTCTGTCACAGGCGTCAGGGGTGGCGCCCCCAAACAGCATCCCTACACGTTTTTCGAGTCTCGTTCGCGCCTGGCACCGATGCTGAGCCGTGCGGTGTCTCTGGTCGACAGTTTGCCAGCAGCGGCATGCCCCGATGATAAGGCAGTTCTGTCGGTAGTTCTCAACCCGGAATACATCGCAAAGTCGTTCTATCCGAAGGAGCTCTTTCAGCAAGTCGGCGTGGAGGCCGTCGGGAGCCGTACGAGATCGATCACGCCGCAGAAGCGATCGCTTGGAAGGCCCGCAGAAGAAACCCTGACGACCGAAATCTTTGTAATGGGGCCAAGGTCATCGCTGCGTAGCTGGAGCTCAGCTATGCCTCAATGGAATAACGCGTCCACCGCAACGAACGGGATTATCTCTATCGAGGAAATTGGTGCTCCTGACGCAGACGACAAGCTGAAAGGCCATCTGCCGGAAAAGGGGAGTGTGACGTTTGAAGCGGTGCTGCACACTGATGAACTTCTTGGCGAGCAGAAAATCGTTCGCGCGTTCCGAGCGTATCTTTCGGAGCTTGGGATCGATGCCCCAATGGACAACCGCTTTTATGCTGGCGGGCTTTGCTTTGTCGAGTTGACCGCGCCAAGTGAACGCGCCGAGGAGATTGTGACATTTACCGCGGTCCGCGCACTTCGGCAGATGCCGACGCTTCGCGTGCTCCGGCCGACTATTCGGGCGGCCGCTACCCCTTCGCCTCAGATTCAATATCCTTCTGAAGCACCAATGGATCCGGGAATCAAGGTCGCCATCTTTGATGGGGGTGTGCCAGACAATCATCCGGTGACAGCCTGGACCACACCAATCGATACCACGGGCGTGGGCAGCTCGCATGAGGATCTTCGCCGTCACGGCGTGCATGTCACATCGGCGTTTCTGTTCGGCCATATCGACCCGACTAAGCCGCTTCCAAGACCTTACGCGCCGGTTGAGCATTATCGTGTTCTCGACACCGACCCCAGCCAGGATCCGGATGGGCTTTACGAGGTGCTCTACCGGATCGACCAGACGCTGCTTGCTCGGCAATTCGATCTGGTCAACATCAGTCTCGGGCCGAATCTTCCTATTGAGGATGACGATGTTCACGCGTGGACTGCGGTGCTCGACGACCGCTTTGCAAGGAACGATACGCTGGCAACGATCGCGGTCGGAAATGACGGAGAGCGGGATGCGGCGCTGGGGTTCAACAGAATACAGGTGCCGGCCGACTGCGTAAACGCGATGGCCGTCGGCGCCGCCGATAGCCCGGACGCTACTTGGGCACGGGCGCCCTACAGTTCTGTAGGTCCCGGCCGAAGCCCGGGTCTCATCAAGCCTGATCTTGTCGATTTCGGCGGTTCGCTGCAGCGACCGTTCCTCGTTACAAGTTTGGACGGAAGGCCGCAGCTCGAGGTGACCGGAGGAACTTCCTTTGCCGCACCGAGCCTGTTGAGGGTAGCCGCCGGGGTGAAGGCGCACCTTGGCGCGAATGTCGACATGCTTGCCGTAAGAGCGTTGCTCGTTCATACAGCCGAGGAAACCTCGATTTCTGCTGAAGAAGTCGGTCGGGGTCGCGTCGCCAGAACGATGGACGACATTCTATTGTGTGACGATGACACCGTCCGTGTTATCTATCAGGGTACTATCTCCGCACGCAGCTACGTGAGGGCGCCGATCCCGGTTCCGGTCGCTGAAATGGATGGCAAGGTCCAGATAACGGCGACGATCTGTTACAAGACACTCACCGACCCTCATCATCCAGGCAACTACACGCGGGCTGGCTTGGAAATCGCGTTTCGTCCAAAGGATACAAAGCGAAAAGGGGACAAGAAGCTGCATGCCGATACACAGAGCTTCTTCGGCAAAGCTCAGAAAGGCTTGACGGAGGGGGATCTTCGCCGGGACGCCTGGAAATGGGAGAATACACTCCACGCCTCTGTCGGCTTTCTTGGAAAAAGCCTCCGCAATCCGGCCTTCGACATCCACTATAATGCCCGCCTCGAAAGCCGAGACTTCGAACCGGAAGACGAGCTACGTTACGCGCTGGTCGTCAGCGTTAAGGCAAAGCGCGTCGCGGATCTCTACGATCAGATCGTTCGCCGGTATCAGACGCGGCTCGAACCGCTGCGTCCGGTCGTCGAAATTCCGATCCGCAGGTAGTCTGCATCAATCGCACCACCGGATCTTTCCGTTGCGAATAAAAAAATGGGAGCGGCAACCAACCTGCCGCCAGACCGAAGGGTGGAGCGTGCCTGTTCCATCCTTTTCCACCTTCGCGCGCCAGACGGCTTTCTCATCAGGAACCAGGTTCATCTCGAGGGCAGCGCCGCATCCGCATGGGCACATCATCGTCGCCTGCCACGGGTCGCCGTCTTCGTTCAAAATGTAGAGGGTCTTCGGGGCAACAAACCGCGGCATGCTACCTTCGCGGACTACGCCGCGGTACGGGCGGTGTAGCAGTGCGCGGAATGTTCCCCCTAGGTATTCAGCGGCATCTCGGAACCACGTCATGAACGCCCCTCCGAAAGTTCGGGCAATCCAAGAAGCGGCGAAATCCGGCCGTGGCCAAGCCAAGGGCGCAGGAGTGCGCAATCTTCCTGCTCTTCGTCCGCAGTCAGGCGCAGCTGGCCCAAGCTGAACTCTATCGAGCCGACATCGCTGTTCGGCATCTGGCGAAAGGAGTGGATCCGTGCCAGAAAATCATTCACGGCCAAGGCTGCCGCGAACATGTTGATGCTGATCACCGCAGGCCGACTGACGTTCAAGCCGCGGAAATACTTATCGCGGACCTGCTGTTCTTCCGCTTGCGGATCGGCCTCGGCCAGACCTTCCTGCGCAACGGTGCGAAGCGAGATCACGTCACGCGAAATCAAGCTCGACCGTCCGGGGACGATGTAGTGGATCGTGCCCAGGATGTCGCGAATTCGCCCCGCCTCATCTCCATCGCCGGCAGCATCGAGCATGACGCCGACGTCGAAATACGGAATAATATGGTATGTCGAGACCAGGTTCATCGCGAAGCGCCCGGTATGCGTATCGACGCAACCGAAAATAACATCGCAGACCGACAGGGCATGGATCGCCGCCGGCGACATCAACGTCGACGGGACCTTGATAATCTTCGTCGGGAGCTCCGTTGCGATGGCTGCGGCCTCGGCTACATCGACCTTGAGCCGGCCCGCGCGAGCATCGGTGATGCTGGTATTCAAGATCCGGTTCAGATTGCGCTCCTCGACGGTGTCGGGGTCGATGATGACGATTTCGCCAAAGCCGAGGCGGATGAGCTGTTCAAGCAAAGGGCTGCCGGTGCCGGAAAGGCCGACAATGCCGGCGCGCAGCCTCGCAAGTGTTGCCGTCGTTCCATCCCCGAATGCTTGATCCTGAGATCGGGCGAACGGAGAATTGCGATTGTGAGCCTTTGCAGGGAAGAGCCGAATGTCAGGCCCTGTAACGCTGATCATGTCCATCGACCGCATCTCGTCGCCTTGCCAAAGATAGCGGCCAAACAGCCGTCCACAGGGTTGCATGACGATGCTGCCGTGAGGAATGTCGGTGCCTACCCACGAGCGGACCACCGGCAACAGCTCGCGATCGCCGACGTCGTCAACTTCGGAGAACTGCGGGAAGTTGCCGGGGTGGCAATGAACCTTCACCACACTCAGCCCAAGCTCTTCGGCATGATCGAGATATCGAATAATCAGGTCGGTGGGCCAGGAAATGCGGTCGTCGAGCCTTTTGCACTTGTCATGATCGAGCAAGACGACATCGCGAACGGAGAGCCGGTAACGGTCTCCATGACGGCTTCCGCCGCAGAGCAGGAGGGCGGCGGCCTCAAGGTCGTCACCGGGGAATAGATGATGACGCAGCATTTCATGCTGGTCGACCGTCATGTTGAGGGTAACGTTCATCGGGAAGCCTCCTGCTCGAAAATCTCCTCGATGAGGAAGACGTGGGTTTCCAGAGAGTCCACGCCGGGCACCCACAGGTTCGCACCGGAACGATGACGCGACCAACGCTGGAAGATCTTGCCTTCGATCGGCTGTTCGACCTGCGTCTGCGGAATCTCGCGCCCGTCGATGCGAGACAGCTTAGGATACACGTAGAGCATGTCGAGCGGGGTCATGGGGTAACCCTGCTCAATGCGGATCGCGAGCGACACGCTCTTATGGTCGAAGCAGGAGGGCACCTGGAAGTCATGAAGGATGGCCCACGTCGAGCCGTCCTTGACGATATCGAAGCGATGACCATAGACCTCCAGGAAGGTCATGTCGGCGTCCAGGAGCGGCGCATCGCGCCGCCCCTGAACTTCGCCGTCGGTCTGTTCCTTGCGGATGGCGCGGAACTTTTCTGTGCCTGGATGCTGGAGGTCCACCTTCTCGTCAAGCTCCACCTTCTGCGGCTTGTGGCCGGCGAGCTTGACGCGAAGCGTATAGTTCTCCGGCGGGGTCAGTCCGGAAAGAACGAGAACTTCGCGGCCTGTGATATACGGCTTGTACCAGACGAACGACTTGTCGTTGATCTTGAAGCGGTAGCCCTTTGCGAGAGGCGGGCGCTTGCCCTCCTTGGCGTAGGCCTCCAATTCGATGATCTCATCAAGGATGTCTTCGAGAAATTCCTCGATGCGGGAGGCCGGGTTTTCATTTCCGATGATGTGCATTTTACCCTCGTGGGTTTGTGGTTGGACTGACCATCCCACCGCGTTCGGCCAGTGAATGCATCATCCTTCAAGCGTGCTAAGTTTGTCAAGCAAATAAATAGCATGCTTGATAAAAATAGCATACAGAACGCATGCTTGACTTATCAAGCGTCAGAGGTAGAATGTCTTGCGCCGCGAAATCCACTGGCAGCGCTGGCGCCAGAAACGCTGTCATCGAAAGAGGAGAGTCGTGAAAGTCACCCTTGGAGAATATCTCGGGTCAATCCGCACAGATAGAAAGCTTACTCTTCGCGCCGTCGAAGAGGCGACAAATAAAGAAGTCTCAAACGCTTATCTAAGCCAGATTGAGAACGGTAAAATTCAGAAGCCGTCCCCAAACATCCTTTATGCCCTCGCGAACCTTTATGGCGTGGACTACGATAAACTGATGGAGTTGGCAGGTTATATAACGACGACGCGTACCGATGTTGAACGCCATGGAAGGGCGGCGACTTTCGCTGAATTGAACTTAACGCAGGCCGAGGAATCCGAACTGCTGAAGTATCTTGGTTATCTGCGATCGAAGAAGGATTGACCTCTTGAAGCCTGACGACAGTTCGCTCACTGCGAGCGAGTATGCAGCAATCCACCGTGCAGCGACCGATCTGTTGAATAAGGCAAGCGCATGGGACCGGCTGCCAACGCCGGTCCCAGATCTGCTGGACGCCGCGAAACTTCGCGTTGCGCCAATGAGCGCATTCGATCCGCGTCAGCTTCTCCGTCATGCCCGCGAATTTGGTGAGCGGGCGGCGAGCTTGGTCAAGTCTGCAATCGACAAAGTCAGGGGGATCTTCGACGTCCACGACGATCTAATCCATATAGACACGACGGTCGTGGAGTCTAAGCAGAATTTCCTGAAGCTTCACGAGGCGGGCCATAAACACATTCCGCACCAGTCGAAGCTTTTTCGCTGGATCCAGGATTGCGATAAGTCGCTATCGCCGGATGTCTCCGATCAGTTTGAGCGAGAAGCCAACATCTTTGCGTCTGTCGTCTTGTTTCAGGATAACCGATTTGCGGAGATGGCCGCCGATAGCGCGTTCAGTATCAAAGTCCCGCTTGCATTGAGCAAAAAGTTTGGTGCCTCCGCTTATGCCTCTATGAGGGAGTATGTCCGGCGAAATGAGCGCGCGTGCGCTGTGATTGTCCTCAACCCTGTAGAAATATGCCCTGTTCTCGGGATGCGTTCCGAGCTTCGTCGTGTAGAACTCTCGCCGCTTTTCCAGAAGCGGTTCGGTGAGTTGACACTACCTGAACATGTTGACCGATTGAGCCCGCTTGCAGAATTCGTACCACTTGCAGGCCGACGCCTGTCCCGTCCTGGAACTCTGCGACTTGAAGACAAGAACGGTGATGTCGTCGAATTTGTCGCTGAGGGATTTGCAACGCCTTTCAACAGCTTCATCCTCATCCATGCGACAGCGGAGCTGAAGAAATCAATCGTTGTGCCTTTTCCGTCGAGTCGGATCGTGCGAATTGTGACGCAGCAAAAATTCTGAGCGCTACGAGCGGCGCCCGTGGACTCCGTTCCGGCCTGAGCTCGCCTGCCGAGGGGCCGAACTCGACTTTTTAAGGCGACCTCCACAATTGAGACCTGTACTTAACGCGCTGAGAAAGATTTAATAGGTTCTATGGTTATGCCCTACAGAGTCCCAGAGTGGCCAGAAATACGTGCAAAGGGAGAGTCGCTCGCCGCCGAACATCCCGATGATCACTTTATGAAGACCGTGCTTGAGGGCGCCTTTCTCGTCGGCGAGAGCGAAAATCCAATTCGGGGCAACCTATGTGCGGCAGCCATGCGTGAACTCACAGGTCACGTACTTCATTCAATGGCTCCCGACGAACGGGTGACAGCGTGTCGCTGGTACGAGCTCGTCAAAGATACCAGAGGCCCGACGCGGATGCAGCGGGTCACCTACATAGTGCAAGGCGCATTGCCGACAGACTTCGTGGAAAAGGTTCTGAAACTTGACCTCAGCAAAATCGCGCGTCCACTGCTGAAGACAATCGAAAGGCTTAATCGGTCAACGCATGTGCGGGAAGAAACCATCCTCAATGACGATGAGGAGATTCGTGTACTGGTGGATGACGCGCTTGATGGCTTGTTGGATCTTTATGACTCGGCTCGGACTTGCCGAGACGAAGTCCATCGCTCGTTGAGAACAGAAGTTTTCGACGCGGTTCTCGAAAGACTTATATCGGAGACCATGCAGGAGCTCGATGAGCTGTCCACGCATACCTCCGTCGATGGACATGAGATCGACGACTACACGATTACGCTCGTCGATGACGAATTCATAGAACTAACCGTCGCGGGTACCGTTTACGTCGAGCTTCAATATGGCTCCAGGTCGGATATCCGAAATGACATGGGAGCCGTTCTGTCTGACTCCTATCCGTATACCGCAAGCATGAAAGCGCGAGTAATCGAGCCACAGCGTATATTGCAAGACAGCGTCGTCGTCTCTGTCGACAATAGCGCTTTCTATGAATGATATCCTGGCTTACGGTCTGGAAACTTTCTCCCAGTTAATTTTGAAACCATCGGCTAACTACCGTGCTACCGCCGCCCGCCAACCGTCTTCCATAGGTTGATAAACGATACCAGCGAAATGCGATGGTAGCTCAACGTCACCGCGTGTTAGGGCGCAGACGTTTGACCGCCCCAGACGGCCGATGAAATAGCCTAATTCGAGCATGACATTCTGAAGAGCCCGGAATTTGAAGCTTCCGTTCATCTTTCGACCATCATCATCAGGTGTTAGCAGTACGACAGCGAAACCCACATTACCGTACGCTTCTATCTTTTCCATGACTGTTCGCCACGATTGGCCTTCTCGTGAAGGATAATTACTTTGAATTCCAATTTTGCTAGAAATCGAGCTACGGTCTCCCGCGCCCCTTCGTCATGCCCATGAACAACGAATATCTAACGTTTCAAGGGACTGCTTTTAGGAGAAATAGTTGGAGCGGCGGTCGCGGTGGAAAAATGTGGATCGCTAGTCGAGACCGCCGTGTGTCAATCGGAACGGAATATTCACCCCCTTTACTTATCCAATATTGACCCCCTGATTACGGATTAGCACTTGGCCTGCCCGACGCTGGCCGGGGTTGCAAAGGGTAGGCCACGTGCGGGTGATTAGCTCTTTCGTCTTTAGCTTTGAGAGCGGTTTTTAAAGCGGATCGTTCTTTCTCGCTTAATTAGTCATCCAACCATTGCGGTAGATCTCGCCAGCTTTAGCCAGAATCTCGGACTGAAGATAATTGCCGTCGGGAGTTTGCAGCTCCGGGTTTTTCAGTGCATAAGTCGCGAGCGATATCGCCCTAGCCATCAAACCATTCCCCGTTCCAGCGTCGGTATCTTGCAGATCCGATTCCAATCGAAGCGATTCAAAGCCGGAGTGTCCGACGAACTTCAACATATTCGCGGAATGCGATAAGTAAACCTCTTGATGGAAAAGGCGGCATCTTACGGATCTGAATCACGTCGTTCATTCTGCTTCTCCAACCTTGATGACGGACATTACCACAGCGAGACACTTGTTGGTGTCAATGGTGCCATTCCGGAGAGCAAGTAGTTGCCTGGGCTGGAAAATTTGATGTCAATAAAAGCTAGTCAATCACGGGATCGGCTGTTCGACTCCTTTCAAGGCGAGGAATCAAACCGCGATGAGAGCGTCTACTCTATAGTCCGCTACACTCAACGAAGGTCCTCTAACCTGCTTCAAACGCGGCCGAAAATTATCTCGTTCGTATTTCTGCGATTTTCATCTATCAATTTATGGTTTCTGGAACATTCAGGCCTGTGATTTGACTCAGGGAGGCACCAAACCGTTGGTGCAACCTATTGTTGCTAACTTTGCGAAGAAGTTGGGCTTTCAAGAGCAAGATGGGGAAACCCTCTTAGCTTTCTGCTGTGTTTGAAAAGACAGAATAGACATCTCCACGTACAGATGCGATACGAACTGAAAGATACCCGTATTGCGAGAGATTCGATGTCTAGCGTCCTCCCAGAAATGCCCGCAACTGAGGTAGAGAAACAGACGATTTGGAGTGCTCTCAGCGATTGGGCATACACGCTGCCTGAATGGCAACGGTTTATTGTCTCTCATGCGGTGCGAGATGGTATCTTAACTGAACAGTTGGTAGCCGACGCCTATATATTGTTCTTGGAAAAGGCGGAATTAGGTTCGAGTGATCAGCTGCTTCCTACACTTCCTGCCTCGGTTACCGGCAGAGTAGATTCGGCTTCAAACACACCGTTTTCCATAACTCGTGTTCAAAATCCCAAACATATTAATGCTCTGCCGCAGGATGCTGCAATCACCTTTTGTCCAACTCTAACTATTATTTATGGCCATAACGGCGCAGGAAAGAGTGGTTTTGCTCGGATCCTGTCTTCGGCCTGTTTCAGTCGCTCAAGAGAACGAATTCTTCCTAACGTGTACGCACTGGACTCCGAAACCCCAACGGCTTCCGCCGACATAGTTGTGCGAGTTGGGAACGCCGGAGAACACACCGTGCAGTTTGTTCCGGGTGTTGAAGATCAGGGATTGCGTCGGATCAATGTTTTTGATTCCTCGATCGCGCGTATTCATCTTTCGGAGGAGACGCCGCTCGGATTTAAGCCTGTTGGCTTTGATGTATTCGATGAGGTTGCCCGTGTAATTGCTGAAATCGGTCAAAAGCTAGATCAGGCGATTGCCGCCCGAACGTCCGATAACAAGTTCGACCGTATTTTTATCGGCAAAAGCTCGGTGGCCGAGAAAGTGAGATTGCTTTCACACGACTCCGACCCTTAAGAGTTGAAGTCGCTCGCTATTTTCGGCGACACGGAGATAGTTCGCCTTGGCGAAATTGATACCCGCCTCGTGGAACTTCGAACAGAGTCACCTGAGGCAATTCTGAAGACTCTGGGGCAGGCCACTAAAGATATAGAAGCCGTACGGTCGAATATCTCTCTGCTTTTGGCGCAATTGGATTTGCCGGCGGTGACAAAGTATGCGGCAGAACTTTCAGACCTTCGGGATAAGACAGCAACGGCGCGTGAATTTGATCCAGCATCTTTGGGAAACCCCAAACTGAAGACTACAGGATCGTCGACGTGGGTCAGTTTCGTCAAGTCGGCTCGTGAGGTATCCAAGCACGAAGCCGAATCTTATCCGTCAGAAGGTGATTATTGCTTGTTGTGTCACAGGCCACTTGATGAGCCATCTGTATCTTTAGTCAGAAGATTTTGGGGCTTTCTCGACGATGAAACTCGCAACAATGCTGAGAAGGCCAACGAGGTTATTTCAGCAAGGGTTAAATCGCTAAAGGAACTTATGCTTGACCTGCTACCTCCGGATAGTCGCATTCGAGCGGATTTAACGAGAACAGCACCAAAAACTGTCTTAATTTTCGATGCTTTGACTAAGCAGCTGTTGGACCGCAGAGAAACGATTGTTGCAGCTCTCGACACCGGGCGCGGAGAATTCCCAAGTTCGGAAATAAACTGGACTGGAAGTGACATTGCTGAAGTGTTGAGCGACATAGCAAAGCGCGAGACCCAGTTGCGCGAAGGCTTGGCCGATGAGGCAATCAAAGCCCTTGAAGAAGAACGTATCCTGCTTCGTCATCGACAGGTTCTCCATCAAAATATTGCTGATGTCCTGTCGTTTATATCCAATGCGAAATGGGCTGAAAAGGCAAGACAAAAGAAACGAACCCTCACGACGCGGTTCGTAACTGAAAAGCAAAAAGAACTATTTGCTAGCCTTATTGAAGGCGGTTACAAAACTCATCTTAAACAAGAATGTGAACATCTCAATTGTTCGCTTCCGGTTGAATTCAAAACAAGAGGTTCAAGTGGTCAGACGCTTCGCGGTTTGAAGATTGCAGGCAGCCACAAGCCTTCTGAAATTTTGAGTGAAGGCGAACAACGGGCGGTTGCTCTTGCCGATTTTTTGACCGAAGTCATTTTGAACCAATCGAGCGCAGGCATAGTCCTCGATGATCCTGTGACATCGATGGATCATCGGCGAAAGCGTTTGATTGCGGTTCGACTGGCTCGTGAGGCGCAAGCGCGGCAGGTCATCATATTCACACATGACCTCGTGTTCCTTCAATTTCTGATGGACGCTGCTGAAGGCGCTACCACCGAGTTTACAACGCATTGGATCACGCAGAGCCACGATGGTAGCCCGGGTGTTGTTACCCTGAACGAATGCCCCTCAAATTCCAACGCATACAAGACTCCACATCGAGCGAAGGAGGCCTTAGCTCAAGCGAAAAAGGTCGCAGGTCAACAACAAATCGACAAGATACGCGCCGGTGCTGCCGCTTTGCGAAACACCTTAGAAGAAATCGTAATCCGTGACCTATTCAAAGGGACGGTTCAGCGTTGGGATGAACAGATACGTCTAAGCAGTGTAACCAGCATTAAATGGTCAGAGGAAATCGCCGATGAGATTGGCGCACTTCAAGGCGATATCTCGCGCCTAATCGAGGCCCATTCGACGTCTGATGAGTACGCAGGCGGAATGCCAGAAACCGGCGAGCTTGAGGCTCTTATTGCGCGCGTTGAGGCAGTACAGGCCCATGCGAAGCAGAAGCGGAAGTGATATCTGCTTTACGAACATAATAAACCTCGTGCCGACCTGCATGAAATAGCTCAGCATCGCGGCGCTCGGAGACCTGCTTATGGCTAAGTAGCATCGGGCAGATATGCCGCACGTTGGGCTCAACGCCACGCTGTATTTCGGTAGGCGACGGCGTACCGATAGTGTGCCGATCCGGTATCAGCTATAGCCGTTGAAGAGGGGTAGCCGCCAAGAAACGTGAATGATTTCGATGATGTAGGCAGAAACTCTACGACTGGTTCGTTACTGCTTTTTAAGAAGATAATCTATTATAGGCGTTTATTCAGTCCGCTTTTTTTACTGTTCCCTTAATACCGCTTTGATCAGATTGCTAAATGCAGCCTTAGCAGATGTCGAAAATCACCTTGACCGCGCGGATATCGATCGTTCACAAGATGTCGCATAGGTTAGAACTTCAGGAATATCTCTGGAAGCTTTAAGCCAAGGCTCAAGGAATTTGTCATGCATGAAATCATCTGCCCTCATTGTAGCAAGGCTTTTAAGATCGATGAGGCCGGATATGCGGATATCCTGAAGCAGGTTCGTGACGGTGATTTCGAAAAGCAACTGCATGAGCGTTTGGAGTTGGCCGAACAGGACAAGCGGAACGCAGTTGAACTGGCACAGGCTAAGGTCGCCAGTGAATTACAAAAAACCACTTCAGCGAAAGATTCTGAAATTCAGGAATTGCGCGCAAAGCTTGAGGCAGGTGAAGTTGCGCGCAAACTTGCGGTCGCAGAGGCTTTGAGTGAGGTCGAAAAGCAGCGCGACAAGCTGGTGAACGATCTTGATAACGCTAAACGCGATCAGGAAGCGATGTCCAAATTAGCCGAGGCCAAGCTCAGTTCTGAATTACAGAAAGCTGCATCAGCGAAGGATGCCGAGATCCAGAGCCTGAAGGCGAGACTTGAGGCGGGGCAGCTTTCCCAGCAACTCGCCGTTACTCAGGCGGTCACTGCGATAGAAAAAGAGCGCGAGGAACTAAAGAGTGGTCTTTCTCGGGTAGAGCTCGAAAAGAAGCTGGCTGAAACGGCTCTCAAGGACAAGTATGAAACACAGCTCCGCGATCGCGATGACGCGATTGAACGCTTGAGGGATATGAAGGCGAAGCTGTCGACAAAAATGATCGGTGAAACACTCGAACAACATTGTGCCACCGAGTTCGACCGTATTCGGGCGACCGCTTTCCCGCGCGCTTATTTTGAAAAAGACAATGACGCACGCGGCGGCAGTAAGGGCGACTTTATTTTTCGTGATATGGATGAGACGGCCTCGGAAATCGTTTCGATCATGTTCGAGATGAAGAATGAGAACGACGAGACGGCTACAAAGAAGAAGAATGAAGACTTTTTCAAAGAGCTGGACAAGGATCGCAGTGCTAAGGGCTGTGAGTATGCAGTGCTGGTTTCATTGCTGGAGCCTGAGAGCGAACTTTACAACACAGGCATTGTAGACGTTTCGCATCGTTATCCGAAAATGTACGTGGTGCGACCGCAATTTTTCATTCCAATCATCACGCTGTTACGAAATGCGGCGATGACTTCGCTAAAGTACAGGACAGAGCTCGCGTTGGTGAAAGCGCAAAACGTTGACATTACCAACTTTGAATCTCAGCTCGACGATTTCAAATCAGCGTTCGGGAGAAACTGGCGTCTGGCTTCCGACGGTTTTGAAGAAGCAATCAAGCGTATTGATGAGGCCATCAAGGATCTGGAAAAGACGAAAGAAGCGCTTCACAAGTCGGCAAACAACTTGAGGCTTGCGAATGACAAGGCTGAGGACCTGACGGTCAAGCGCCTCACACGGGGTAATCCAACAATGGCTGCCAAATTTGCCGAAATCCAGACTAAAGCCTCTGAAGGTGAATAAGGTAAGTTTACCCTCCTCGTGAGAGCGTTTTCGAACAGTTATCAGCTTGAACGGTATTTTTGAGTAGAAAAAGCTCGTTTTCTACTCTTTTTATCACACTTTCGATAAATTCAGAGTGTTTCCCCGACTTACAAGTTTCAAGACAAGGTATCCACATTAACCATTTAAGTTAGGGGGAGGGCCAACGTTGAACGGCGAGATTGGCCAGTGCCTTTGATCTGGCTTCAAGATGGGAGAACTTAAAGTCTTTCATCTGCGCGAGCTCTTTTGTGAGCAGGATCGAAGACGCTTTGTATCCCGCCTTTTTCATGCCGAAAACATTGTTGGAGGCAACGATATTTAAAACTCCGGCAAAAAGCGTAAGGTTTCCAATTCGATGTACAAGTTTAGGATGTTGTAACGACGTCCGCTCGCCCAGATAACTTGTCCAGTCGCCGTATTCGTCGCAGCTTTTTTTGGTGTTAATCCGCCGTGGTATGATATGTTCGACATGGACTGAATCTGTTCCCAGCACACCGAGTTCTGTATGCGATCCGTGCTTCATAAGCTCGAGCTGCTCCAAACAGTATCTCGCACGATCCATTATGTTCGGTGTAAAAGCGGCGTTGGCGAATTCTTCGCGGAATTTATCGTCTGACGGGCACTCTTCACGATAAGCTTCGAGGACAGCTGGGATAGGATTTACCGCGTCCGCTTCACATAGATGCGCAAAGAGTCGTTCCGTATCGTTTGATCGTTCACGGCAAACATGGCGCCTTAAAATGAAGTTTTCTGTGAGCTGAAGAACGTCTACAAAAGTCTTTGTACTAGTGCCGTTAGTACGAAGATACATCAGGAAACCGTAAGCCTGAGTGGCCTTTATCATACGCAGGTTTCTCAGGTGCCGGTCAATCTGAGCGTTACCTGTGCGTTGTGTCACGAGTTCGCCGTAAGCTTTCGCTGAATCGACTAAACTTGAAAGAAAGCGCTCAAAGCTGATTTTGCTATCATTCGCCTGACCGATCTCTGCCGTGCTTGTTTCTTCGTTGCTGCCCTCTTCGAAGGGGTCGTCGGATTCTGGTTCTTCTTCATATGCGTACCAGTGCCGATCCGGAAGACTTTCTGCTTCAGCGACTGCATTCATGAAGTGGATCTGGAACTCGTGAACAACATCACTCATTGTTAGTCGTGTTGCGAGGCGGGAAATCAGAAAATATCGAAAGAATGTATCGGTATCTGCTCCATCAAGATACTTCATTAACTTTGACCAGGCCGATTTAGCGTCGTCGAGGTTGGTTTTATCAAAACGGGCTGCGTTGCCGAGAACGAAATTCTTGATCAGATCTGTCGGGCTAAGTCGTAGTCCGCGGTTATTGATTGTTTCGAATAGTTTAAATGCATCCCTTGCGTTATTAACATCAAGTCTTACAACTAGGGCCTGATTGAGAAGACGGTACTGAAACGCAGCCAGAGCCTTTGGCTCCTGTTCTGCGACCCAGTATCTAGCATTTGCGAAAGCTTGTTGTAGCCGCGAATTCATAAACTGCGTATCTTGATAGGACGCGCTCAATTTGAGGTGCTGGCTAAATTCTTCGCCGTCCATTGTGTCGAGTAAGACTTTAGGAACTGTGGGGCCGTCATACGGCGTCGCTTCTAGAAGACGTGCCAATTCCTGCGCTTTTTTCTCGTCACCGTTGGCTTGATGTGTTTCCTTCAGGCATTCTAAAAGAATGCAGATACTGGTTAGGCGTTGCTGACCGTCTACGAGTTCCATGGAGTTCAGGCCTGCGGTGTGTGCGCCTGTCAAGCACACGATGCTGCCAAGGAGATGCGTATCGTCTCCCTCGAGAATATTAATGTCATCGATAAGATCATACAACTGCTGCCCCTTCCATGAGTAACGGCGTTGATATGATGGAATAACAAATCGTTCGTTGGCAGAACCAAGCAACTGATTTAAAGTCAGTGCAGTCGGCGTGATTTTCATTGGGGTGTCTTTCAATTGCTATAGAACGGTGTCGTCAGAATAGCGAATGTTGTTGCAAAGTTATTGCCTTCGACCGATCAGAAATGGTCTTGAAGAAACGGGTTACTCCAGCACTTAAAGAGGAGGCAAGTTCCCTTTTCCTTCCGTCTCTCGGTCAGCATCGCTTTAGTCAAGGCTGAGCAGGCGATACTAACCGCCCTTCCGGACACGTTCGGAGTTTACAAGCGCTTCGCCAAGGCGGCCAAGTGTTTCTTTCATAGCCTTCTCTGCAGAGCCAGCAAGGGATTTCGCTCCGCCTTCACATGCAAAGCCCGCATCGATTTGTGAGTTGCCGTTGCCTGATACGGTTGTTCCCAAGAGGCGCCCATTCAAACCATCCACGGTAATCGATGCGGATAGTTCGACATTGGTATCCATGCCCGCGGACCAAAATCCGGGAACAACTCGTAGGCGAGCATCGACGTCCTCACCGCGAACAATAATCATGCCTTTCGCACCGCGGGCTCGCAGATCGCTTCGATCAATAGGTTGGCTTACGACTTCAAGCTCTCCGACAAGATTCTGAAATGTCTTACGAACGGAGCCAGCAAAGCTCTGAGATAAAGCAAGCGGAAACGTGTGCGCTGCGCAATTGAAATCGGAGGGCTTCACGGGCTTATCTAACTTTGATCCGTCAACATACAAAAGGTACTTTCCTGGCAGTTTCCCATCATACGAAGAATAGACATTGTAAGACGCTACGCTAACTGGCTCTGCTTTATATTGACAGCCAGCTACAACAACTGCTGTTGCAAAAGATGCAACTATCCCAAGTTTCATTTCATATCCCCAATTTGCCCTGTGACCATGTTGCATGGCCTTTTAACAGCAGCAAGAGGGGATTCTTATCCATCTAAGAATCTAACAGTTTTAACATGTGAGGTTCTTAAACTTTAAAGGATCCATCTAGAACTGTATTTATAATCATTGAACGGATCGGTACACTGCTGCCTTTCTATCTCTGATGCTCAAGCGATGCGCAGCACTCTCCAATGCAGGCCCTCGGCAAGGTCTTTAAACTCGACATACTTATACAAATTTGCTTTGATCGCTTGGGGATTGGGGAAAAATGTAATTGTCGAAAGCCAAAAACTGTATCATTGGCGCTGCAGCCATTTTTATCATTGTGAAAGTGTTTGGTGAAGACACGCCAAAGCCTGCGTTGCCGCCTGCTCCAGTTCCTTCCTCCAATGAGTTGCAAAGGCCGGTTGCTGCAGAAGAACAAGAAGTGGCACTCGGCTTCTTGCAAGCAACATCACCGCGAAACTCAGACGAGCCGGCAAGAGTGTCCGCTCAACATCCTTACGTAGGGAAGTCGCTTTACGCGAGCAGTCGGGTCAATATGAGAGCGGGGCCGTCAACTTCGACAAAAGTCATTACGTCTATAAGCCGGGGAGCCACTGTGAAAGTTCTAAACTACAGAAGTGGCTGGTTCAGCGTCTCCTATGCAAATCATGTCGGTTGGGTGTCACAGAGCTATCTATCACAACAGTCGCCCTCCACTGAAACACGACCGTTAAGGGCACCAAAGATCATTATCCCAACAGCACCCGCACGCAGCGCACCCTTAAGGCGTTCGGGACAACCTGTCCGATCTGCCTATATCGGGACTTGCGACTGCCCATACGATCTAATGCGCAATGGCCGACTCTGCGGTGGGCGAAGTGCTTATAGCCGCCCCGGTGGCAGAAATCCGATATGCTATCGTTAGGAATGGTCGATGATATTTAGTCAAAATATTGCAGAGAAGCAAAGACGCAAAAGTACGATCGATGGAATAGCAAGGACAGTTATACCAGAAGGAATGGAGGCAGCATGAACTGGCTCTATACGATTGAGAGCATGATATCGGCTGCTTTGTTAGCCGGAGCGGTTATCATCTGGTTGCTGCCGAAACGATAGAAGATACTGAGTGTGTCAGCTGCGGGACCTGGCATGAGCCAACTTAAGGGGAACAGTGCTAATCGCCGCAGACGAATGGTTTTCATCTGCGGCGGTTTCTTGGCTTAATGAACCCGGTATATCAGCCGCATGTTGCAGCCGCTGATGCTCTTGCCTGATCTGCAGCTCTGTCGTGTTCAATAGCTTGCTGCTGAGACTGAGCTCGTGCTGTACCACTCAGTATTTGTGCGCAATAACGCGAGCGCTTGGCTCCTTCGCGATTAGTTAGTTCGGCACCTCTGGAATTTAAGCACGCCCCACCCGAATTTGCCTTGGCCTGAACGCTCTGAATCCACCGGATGAAAGGCGTATTTGTCGCCCCCTCACAATCGGCGCGATTCTCAGGTGGAACGGGCGGAAAATCCGAAGACGATGTCGTCGGTACGGATGTTCTGCCGGTCTGCATACTTGTTGACGCTGCGCTTTGCCGCTCCTGGGCTTTCCTTGCCAATATGCCCTTAAGCCGCTCCTGTTCATCACTACTAAATTCTCTTGAACCAAAATGATAATCAAGCAGTAGCTGATTGTCTGACAGACGAGGTTTGCTTACGCAACCAGCTATCAGTGTGGCAGAGCAAACCGCAGCTGCCAGCATGAGAATGCCTGTTTTAAACTTCATATTATCCCCTCCCAGCAAGGACGTCCTTGCTAGTGGAATAATGTCTCATTCAATTATAGCGGGCAAACGCTTAATTTGTGCAGACGCTATGGAAGGTTTGCTTCTGCCTTCTGTGTTCAGCAGATCAACCGCCACAAGAGTGATAAGGGCCGGCCACGGCAGATGAAACTGAAATGAGGCAATTCCCCAATGCATTTAGGGGTATCTTTTTGACTCTTACTTTGGATAACAGGGCATCGGTGTGCGTCTGGCTTGATGCCGATCTTCATGTTCTTGACTGGTACTCAATTAAACTCGCAATGCTTTGCGGTGTTCTTTCATCGAATTTAAACCGCTTAAAGCGGTTTGCAATGATGTCTTGTGACGGTACTAACGGTGTTATATCGAGCACTCTGTCGGATTACAAACATGCGCCTTCAGTCTCCATGGACTCCTCGTCTTTCAGATAATGGCAATACAACCGCAAACAGGCTGGTAGAAGCTTTGTCTGAAGATATTCTCTCGGGGCAGTTGCTTGGCGGCGACAGACTGCCTGCCCATCGGGATTTAGCCTGGAAACTGAACCTCGGAGTAGGCACAGTTACGAAAGCCTATGCGATGCTTGAACGGCGCGGATTGGCGCGAAGTGTAAAGGGCAGTGGTACATTCGTCGCCGTATTTGAATCACGAAAGGGCCCTGCAATTGATTTCTCGGTCAATCGGCTGCCTGTTATGCTAAGTGACAGATTGTTGGCCGGCACACTTTCTGCAATCTCCAGAAAAATAAACTCAGCCCACGTCAATCTTTATCCCCCACCAGCAGGCCATGATGAGCATCGGCGTTTATTGGCGCGCTGGCTCGAAAGCCTGAGCATTGAGGCGGACGCAAAGAGGATTATATTAGCTGGAAGCGGGCAGCAGGCACTTTGGCTTGCTTTCGATATTCTGTGCGGCGGCAATGGTTTGATTGTCACAGAACGTCTCAGTTACTCGGGAGCTATTGCACTTGCGCGCTATCGCGGCCATCCAATGCGGAGCGTTGATATTGATGACCAGGGTATGGTGCCGGATGATCTCGATCGGGTGCTATGCGAAGAAGAGAACAGTGGGCGCCGTCGCCTTGTTTATCTGACCCCCACACTTCATAATCCTACGACGATTTCTATGGGAGCAAACCGGCGAAAGGACATTGTGGACGTCTGCAACAAGCGAAACGTCCCGATTGTTGAAGATGGTGTCTATACACTGGGTGCCTCTCCCAACCTTCCTCCACTTGTCACCCTGGCACCGGATCGCGTCTTTCATGTGACGAGCCTCTCCAAGTCACTCAGTCCAGGATTGCGACTGGGCGTTCTGGTTTTGCCTTCAGGCTGGGAGGAGCATGCCGAGGAAGCCTTGCGTGCGCTGCCACTGTCTTCTTCGCCAGTAGACTATGCGCTCCTCGAAGAGTGGTTTACCAGTGGTGTTATGGAAACGGTGAGGGGTACTTTGCGTGCCGAGGCGCGGCAAAGGGCAAAACTGGCCCGGTCATTCTTCGACAACAGAACAATCATAACCGATGATTGTGCTTTTCATGCGTGGCTGCCAATGCCTCATACGGAAGCGGAAGCCTTCGAAAAGGCAGCGGCGACGCTTGGCGTTGTTGTTACAGAGCCGGACGCCGTTCGTGCTGATCGAAACGATAATGCGACGGGTATCCGGCTGTGTCTGGGTGGTCTTGGTATGGAAGACCTGACCACAGGTCTAACATTGCTCTCGCGGTTGAAAATAGGGGATCATTCTTAGAAGCCGACGTTACTCATGAATTCCCAACAGCCCTTAAAGCGGTGTCACCATTTGAAACTGGAAGACACCATAACCTCTCTGCCATCTCCGTAAAGACACTTTGCAAATTCGCAGACAGCGTATTCTTCATTGAAGAGGTTTGTGGCATTCAATGACAAGGTAATGTTTTTGGTCAGTTCATAGCGAACCATTGCATCGACAAGCGTGTAGCCGGGTATTGGCTTACCTATGCCTGATGCGCTGGTCGATCCGGTGTATCGTACACCACCTCCAAAGGTCAGTCCGTCGATGCCCAACTGAGTTGCATCATAAGTCATCCAGAGAGCAGCCTGATGATAGGGCGTGTTTTCGCTGCGCTGACCAAGTTCCAAAAGTTCTTCACTCTTGGTGATCCGGGCATCTGTGTACGAATATGAGCCCACCATGGTCAGATAATCAGTCAGCTCGGCTTTGGCCTCAAGCTCAAATCCACGCGCACGCCGCTGACCGATCTGTGTGATATCACCTGCAAGTGTACGGGTGACGACATTGTTCTGATCAAGCTGATACACGGCTGCGCTGAACAACATGTTTGTTCCAAGCGGCTGATAACGGATGCCGGCCTCAATTTGTTCTCCCGTCATAGGTGAGAAATTCATGTCTTCGACATATTCAGCCACAGAAATCGGGAAGAAGGATTGTGCGTAACTGACATAGGGAGCCAGTCCATTCTCAGCTTCGTAAACCACCCCCGCGCGCCAAGTTGTTTTTTCAGAATTGCGGCTGATCGACTGGTTGTTCGCGTGATAGCCGAAATCCTGATCAGCCCAGTCGTGTCTTACGCCAAGCAGTACGTTCCAGCGTTCATCAAAGGTGATTTTGTCTTGCAGATAAATACCATGCTGTACGGTTTTTGTTTTCGCACCACGGTTACGAGCAGGGTCACGATTAACTGTGAAGCTTGCGCCATAGACGGGATTGTTCAGGTCGATTGATGGAGCAGCTGCGCGAAAATTATCTGAATCATATGTTGTGTCGTAAAAGTCATAACCGACGAGCAATGAATGCGAGAGTGGACCTGTATCCACATCGAATGCAACATTCATATCATGTGTGAAGCCCTTCGCACGATCATGACGGTCGCTGTACTGGCGAGCGAGTATGCCTGTCTGTGCGACCTGATTAACGGCAGCGGCGCTCGTCTGGGCCATCATATAACGCCAGTCCAGATCGGATTCGTAATAGCGTGATTTTGCTGAGAACCGAACATCATTGTCGAAACGATGGGTAAATTCGTAACCCAGCGCACCCATATTAGTTTTCATCCGGTCATAGTCCGGTTCGCCAATAAAAGTGTCGCGGCCGAGGATGAATGGGCCATTACCGATGCCTTCCACAATCTCGTAGGGTAACGCAGCGGGGAAACGTGTGCTGGTCTTCTGGTAGAAGCCAAGCATGGTCAGCGATGTGTCTTCATCAGGCTTCCATTCCAAAGCCGGGGCGATATAAATGCGGTCATTGTTCATGTAATCGACGTCGGTGTTGCTGTCGCGACCAAGAAAAGTCAAACGATATGACAATGTGTCGGTTATGGCATCGCTGAAATCTGCGGTAAGCTGTTTACGGTTATGAAGCCCGCCCTGAACCGAGACTTCACGCAGAGGCTCGGATGTCGGGCGTTTGCTGACGCCGTTCACAAAGCCACCCGGCGAAAGCTGGCCATAAAGAACCGAAGCCGCACCGCGTACAACATCGACGCGTTCAAAACCAAATGGCTCCTGCGTGCCATCATAAGAGTTGTTCTGCAGCCGCATGCCGTCGCGCAGCATCCCGCCGGTGCCGGATTCGACGTCGAATCCACGAATTCTGAACCGGTCAGCGACGCGCGAGAATGGGCCGGGCTGTGCCGTGAAACTTGGCGTATAAGCAAGCACGTCAGCAAGAGTTTGCGCTTCGCGATCTTTGATTTCGGTAGCTGAGACCACCGAAACTGATTGGGGCGTAAGCAGGATAGGTGTATCCGTTTTCGTGCCACTGCTGCTGACCTTAGCCACATATCCCTTAACAGGTTCGGTTGAGCTGGCATTGTCCTGAACGACAATCGTTTGCAGCTGAATTCCAGCATTCGTTTCCTGTGCTAAAACACTGCTGACCGCAAGCGCCATCATCGCGCAAGCGAGTGGAATGCTATATGGCAATGCTGACATGTAGGGCAGGCTGCCGATATTCGATTTCAGATGGTTTACCGGCATAGAATTCCCCAATAGCGATGCATGAATTAGTGGAGGCTGGCAAGTCATCGCATAAACATGACAAGTGCAGTCAACAAAGATATGCTCTGGCTATCATGTGATTCACTTTGAAGAAATTAAAAAAGTGTCACAACACACTTATTGCAGCGCGCTCACTGTCGCGCGGATGATATGACGCGATTGGAAGAGCCTGTCAGAGCCGCTTCTTACAATTGCGCACGGAGATGCTGGCTATGTTCGAAATGAAGCGAGTGAACGTTTATCGTGGCACCCAGCATGTTCTCCATGACATTGATCTGAAAATTCTTCCGGGGCGTTTTACCGCTTTGATCGGGCCGAACGGCTCTGGCAAGTCAACGCTTCTGGGCAGCATGGCGAACACGGTCGCGATACAAAGCGGTCATGTTGCACTTGGATCTAAGCAGCTTGTTTCATATTCAAGACGCGAACTGGCCCGGCAAATGGCATTCTTGCCACAACATGTGCATACGCCGGTCGGAATGAGTGTGCGCGAATTACTGGCACAGGGACGGTTTCCGTGGAGAAGCTGGCTCGGTGGCTGGTCAAGTGAAGACGAAGACGCTGTCTCGCGCGCCGTTGCACTTTGCGGCATTGAACAACTCATCGACAGACCATTGCAGAGCCTTTCAGGTGGTCAGTTGCAGCGTGCATGGATTGCAATGACTTTGGTTCAGGATACACCAGTTATTCTGCTCGACGAACCTACGACATTTCTGGACGTTGCAAACCAGTTAAGCCTGCTTGATCTGCTGTCGGTCTTGCGCGATGCAGGGCGCACAGTGGTTGCAATCCTTCACGACCTCAATCAGGCAGCACGTTATGCAGATCAACTTGTCATGCTGAAAGATGGGCGCGTGGTTGCCGAAGGCGCGACACAGCAGGTCTTCAATGTGCCTAATATCGATAATGTGTTTTCGGTGCGATCAAGAATGCTGGATGATCCGGAAACGGGAATTGCAATGTGCATTGCTTCTTCCTGGGCGTGAAGGGTGCATCCTTTGTCAGTTTATCTGCGTTCTTTTCAGTTTTTCGCCCTTTTTGTGCTGCTAATCGTGGCAGCAATCCTTCAGCTGAAGCTCGGTGCGCGTCAGCTTGACTGGAGCGTGGTCTGGCAAGCACTTGTCGCCTATGTTCCGGCAGACCCATTGCATAATATCGTGATGGAAATGCGCATGCCTCGTTTGATCAGTGCTGTCATCGTCGGTGCAACTCTCGGTCTTGCAGGCGCGTTAATGCAGGCGGTCAGTGAAAACCCGCTTGCAGATCCGGGGCTGATGGGGGTAAATAGTGGTGCTGCCTTCTTTGTCGTTTTCGGTTTGCTTGTGCTCCCCGGTAATACGCTTGCCATGATACCGCTTCTCGCCTTTGCGGGGGCGATTGTTGCAGCAGCGATCGTTCTTCTGAACAGCGGATCGGACCCCAATCCGGTTCGCCTCGTTTTGTCTGGTGTGATGGTTGCGGCCCTGTTCAGTGCCCTGACCTCTATGGTTCTTTTGCTTGACCAGCAGGGGCTTGAAACTCTGCGGCGCTGGCTTGTTGGTTCGCTTGCTTTTGACAGTTCAGTGGCCCGCTGGCAGACTTTTCCATTCATCCTTCTCGCTGGATGCATTGCAATAGCGAACATTCCCGCACTTAATCTCCACCGATTGGGATCGCAGTCGGCGGCGCTGATGGGGCTGAATGTATTGCGGATGCGGCTTTCATCACTTCTGGCGATCGTGCTTCTGGCCGGATCATCTGTTGCAATAGCTGGTCCTATTGGCTTTGTCGGTCTTATTGCTCCGCATATTGGGCGTATTTTTTTCGGTAATGACTATCGGTTTCTCGTCCCGGCAGCGCCTCTGATAGGTGCATTGCTTATTGTTACCGGTGACATCGTATCACGCACGGCATTACGTCCACTGGAGATCAATACGGGTATTGTGACTGCCATTGTGGGCGGCCCTATTTTCATCGCCCTCGTTCTGGGGAGAGTGAAATAATGGCAGTGCAAACCCATGTCACCAATCACACCCGCACTCGGTTTTCTCATGGCCGGATCATTCTGATTGCTGCCACTGTGTTTCTTGGCGTAACCGCAATATTGGCAATAATGCTCGGCAGCTATCCTGTCGCACTAACTGAAATAATCAAGGCAGTTACAGCGCCCCAAAGCACCGATAGTATTTTGCGTAGCATCGTGTTTGATACGCGCCTGCCACGCATATTGCTTGCCATTTTTTCTGGTATGGCGATGGCTCTTGCCGGAGTGATATTGCAGGTACTGACACGCAATTCACTGGCAGCACCCGGATTGGTGGGGGTTGAGGCAGGGGCTGGCATTACTGTTCTGACTGCGCTCATTCTTTGGCCATCTGCGCTGGTTGTTGAGCTTTATCCGCTTGCGGCTTTGCTTGGTGGGCTGCTGGTTGCATTGTTTGTTATCGCTCTTGCCTGGAACAAAGGGGTTTCGCCCTTGCGTCTCATTCTGGTGGGTGTTGGTGTAACAGCAATACTTAGTGCATTAGCAGACCTGCTTATCACCTACGGACGGATCGAACATGTTGAATCGGCTTTGCTTTGGCTTGCAGGCAGCTTGCACAGGGCAGGGTGGGAAAATGTGCGGGGGCAACTTTTGTGGCTGCTCTTTTCCGCTGTTCCCATATTGTTGTTTTCCCGCCAGTTTGACTTGTTTCAGCTTGGAAACGCGGTTGCAGCAAGTCGCGGGCTGAATGTTGCACGCTTTCAGATCATCGCACTTTTGCTGAGTGTGATGCTCACGGCTTCTGCGGTCGCGAACGTTGGCACAATGAGCTTTATTGGCCTCTTAGCCCCTCATGCTGCAAGGCTGCTGGTAGGGGAAAGGCATAGCTTGCTTTTGCCACTCTCTGCATTGATTGGTGCAAGTATTGTGCTTGTCAGTGACACAATAGGCCGAACCGTTTTCGCCCCGCTTCAGATTCCGGCGGGACTTGTGGTTGCAGTGGTTGGCGCGCCTTATCTTCTATATCTGCTGTCGCGAGAAGGAACGACCCGATGATCAGAATAGCGTCAGCTTTGCTTGTTCTTATATGCAGTTTCGGCTTTGTTGTTAGTGCTCATGGAGAAGAAACAAGAACATTTACCAATCGTTTCGGCTCGGTTGAGGTGCCAGTTCACCCACGCTGTGTGGTGTCATTGCACGATTTCAGTCTGACAACGCAATTGCTGGAATTAGGCGTTGTGCCTTGTGGTTCATCGGGCCGCAAGCGCTTGCTCGCGGACACAATTTATAGGGGTGCATCGCAGAGATACGACACGTCAGAAATCCAGTATATCGGAACACATCAGGCTCCTGATATTGAAACAATTGCGGCATTGAAGCCAGACCTGATCGTGGGGTTATCTTATCACGCAGCGCTTCGCGATAAGCTTTCAGCAATTGCGCCCGTTGTGCTGCTGCCTTTACGTGAAGAAGGCATATTAACCTATTCAGAGCAATTGGCTGATCTTGTTGGTAAGCGTCATCGCTTTGATGAATTGCATCGGGAATATCAGGATATAGTCGGTGAATTCGGAAGGCGCGTAGAGAAACCCGCTTCAATGACAGTGACACCGATGGAGATTTATCGCGACGGTTTCAGGATTATCGGGCGTGGTGGCATGGAACAGGTGATAAAAGATTTTGGTCTTGGTCATGTTCCCGCTTATGAGAATAGCGAAAGCGATATACCCTATAGCTTAGAACGCCTTTCCGACTTTGACAGTGATATCATCATTGACACTTACGAAGAAATGCTGGACGAAGAGGCAGAAATGCGCGCCTTCCGGTCGACTGTCCAGTGGCGCAATCTGTTTGCTGTTCGCAATCGTCAATTTCTGTATTTTAACCGCAGTCGCTACGGCGAAACGATGGAAGGCCTGATTGGTTCTGCGACTTTGCTTCTATCGCATATCGGCGAGCGGGAAATCCTCCGGCAGAAGCGTTAATAGGTTGTCAGGCCAACGGCTTAATTGAAACTGCACTCCAGCGTTCAACCTGATCCTTATCGCCGTCTGGCTCTAGCGTGCTGCAGCGTGTATTGACGTCAAACTGATCCAGCCTCAACTGGATGAGCAACTGTTGAGATTGAGTGGAGGCAATAATCTCCGCTTCAATTTCATTCGTGTTCCCTGCTTTGCGCTCAAGAACAACTTTCTCCTGTGGCCCAACATCATTCCAGAATGAAAGCGCGGCGTGCTCGGCGACCTGTTCCAAGGCGTCTAGTTCCGGATTGCCTCTGTACGCTGGCAGGAATGGAACACCTTTGCTAAGGCAGGACAGGAAATCGGAAACGTCCTTTGGTTCGAGACGTCCATATCTGGCGCGCTGTGGCAAAACGAGCAGCGACGCGGCAAAGCGACATCCGCCGATATGCGTTGACTGTAGAACCCGGAAAACCGTCGGGTCGGCCTGATCACGCAGCGCTTTCCAGGTAGCAAAACCATAACGTGCGCAGCAAGGGTCCTGCTTTCCATCTGTACAGCAAAGGATGGTAATGCGCTCATCGCGCTCTCCGCAGAGTTCCCCTCCCGAGGCCAGAACCAGCAATTGCTCGGTCAGAATGTCAGTCGTTGCTGTGCGTAGAATAATGTTGTCGCATGAGAGAGCAATTTCATCTCCCTCCACAAGCGCCACATGGATACCAGCCTGATTAGCCGTTATCATTGCCTGAGAAAGTGCTTCGGGCATGTCAAACGCATTTGTTCTTGGAACGCGCCAGTGGCGTCGCGGCCAATGGAGGAGCACGTAACGTGGGGCGGTCCCACCAGCTCCGGGCATAGGTTCCCCCCGCTCCAGACAGACGTTGCGACAGAATTTATGAGTACTCATTTTTAGCCAAGTTGTAAAAGTTCCTCACACGGCCAACGGTCGGGTAATCCAAAAGACACGATTGAGCTGTTCATACACATTCATTGTGCTTTATCGCAACGATTAACCAACAGACATCTAAAAACGGTTAGTACTAGTCGCGAATTTCTGACTGGTCATCAATGTTGTCAGCCAGCTAAATAACTGAGCGGTAGAGTTCAAAACCCGTGAAACGCCATATCGAGAGCGGATACGATCTCGTCATGCGAATCGGAGAGGTTCGTTACTGGGTTCTTTAATGCCGACACCGGGATTGCCGCCATGAACTGTGTAACTAACACATACTCCTCTCCTTCAATCTCGAAGCCCGGATTGAGTCGTTTGGCTGGGATTGGGGCCAGCGCTTTAACAATGAGAGGGATAACAATACGTGTTTTCAGATCATCCAGTAGGTCAGCCTGTACGTCGAGCACATAGCCGCCACCCGGATTGGAGTAAACGTCATATCTTGGCATTAGAATTGTCGATAATGTTCAAGAGGTAAGCCATTTGCTTCGACGTAAGCATTAGAACTTTGCATTGCTGGACGATTTTCTTCTTTCCAAAGTGCTGACTTGGCAGCAGCTAGCGCCTGCGCAATTCCAATCTCGGCTGCACGCGAAATATTTATCTTAAGTCGACGCGCTTCAGAAAGAAGCTCATTATCGATTGAAAGATTGGTTGCGCGCTTTAAGGTCCGGGCAGATTCCAGTTGTGGCATAAGACATGCTCCTTTGGTGGATCACTATATGCGCATAAATATGCGCATTCAACCGGTATCTGTATGTAACTCGTAGGCAGATAATGACTCCCGAGTGGTCGCCCTCATCTGCATGGTCACTGTGTCAGGATGTATCGCTCGCCGTTCCCATGAAGACGTGAGGTTGCTCGATATAGGAGCAACCGCGCGATCTGGATGGCTGCAAAATACACGAAATTCTGTCTGGCATCTGTGTGAAGGCAACGGCGTGTGCTTGGCTTGGTGCCAAACTTCATGTTCTTGACATGAAATCAGAAAAACCAACGCGCTACCCAACTGCTCGGCTTACTGCTTTTGTCGTCAGCGCGCGCTAGTGAAGCTCTGTCGCGTTTTTATGAATGTTTTATTGGTGTAAGCTTTGATCAGCGGAGCGAGGCCCCGAGATTCCGCGTAGAGCCACTGCCGAAACTTCTTGTTCGTGAATGCAATTTGTCGCCAATTCACCACCTTTCCGAAGAATACAAACTTGGATCTAATCCAATTTTCAGCGATATGGAATCCTTCGTGGATTTCCCTTTTTAGATGATAGAAGATGGCCAGACGCCAGTCGTGACCCGTCCCGGACCACTGCGCAGGCACCAGAGGAGCAGGCCATTTTCGATGCAGAAAGGAAGCTCTATGGCATTCTTGGCGTCTGGAAAACTGATCCGCTGCCAGTAAAAATACAAAACGGCGCCACAGACAGAGCAATGGGATCGAGCCGGTCCCTCAGCCGCAAACTCAGGACCTGGTGGCGGGCATCGAAATCGTTGCAGCCCTATCGGGTGCGGTGACCGGGACGCTCGCCACGGCATTCGTCAGCCAGTCCAGTCAAAGCTACACAACGACGATCTTCGGCGATGTCGATGATGGGGATAATTGATATGATAAACAGAACTCCTCTCATCCTCACCGTTCTGATCATCCTCTATTTTTTCTCGTCAGATCGGTCGTCAGAAGTGCCACTTGGCAAAAATTTGGCCATCGGATGATCGATACGGTATCCTTGCTCGTGGCGGGCGCCGAAATGCCGCCGGAGCAGCGCACCCTTTCGCGCCGCGCTGTGCCAGACACGGGCGGGCCTGTCGGATATCATTGCCAACGGCGCGAGGCGAAGGCTTCGGCGGCGACTTTTTTGGGACAAGCTAACGTCGATAGGGATGCGCAATTCGCAGCCTTGCACGACGCTTGCATGGCCGATCTGGCCATACGTGAAGCGATCGAGAAACGGGCGGTTGCCTTTGTACCCGATTTGCCACTGGAAGACCGGTCCCGGCTGGCAGAGGCGATCGACGACCGGGTCCGCAGAGCTATGGACAGGAGCGGATGGTCAGATAACCAATTCTTCCCGTTACCTTTTTCGCTACCGTTGTGCCGGAAACTCGAGTTTGCGAATGTCGTAGCCGAGTTGGCTCGCCTTGCGCACCATCGTTTTCAGTTTCGCCTTGGACGGTACGTTGCGCGCGTAAATCCAGAGGTCGGTCATGCCCGGATTTGCGCTGATGAACCATGATTTGTCCGGCGACTTGTAGAGCACCCAGTAATTGAACGTGATGAGAAGCGGATAGCGAACCCGCATTTTAGCGTTGGTCGATCCGAGATCGAGGATACGGCCCGTTCCCTCGACGGTTTTCAAGCGGCCTTTTGGAGTGTCCACATGACATCCGTCTTCCACCGCGATTTCGCCCCATTTCTTGCCCGGCCTGTATGTCGAATATCCGGCGACGCAACCATCGGTCAGCCACATTGGTGTCCGACCAATTTCAAGCCAGGTCCCGCGATAATGGTCCATGCCGACGGCAACCGGCTTAGGCTCGGCCCATGCCGGTGTCGAAGAGCCGGAAAAGGCCATGAACACCAGTGCCGCGACATTGATCGTCTTGAAAACTCTCTGCATGCTTCCCTCCTGTTTCTTTTTCTTTGAGATCCTGACGGTCCTAACTCTCATCCGGGCTTGTCGGTTCGCGATCTCTTGCGATCCCGGAATAGCGCAGGGCGACGAACGCCATCAGACTGGCGACGGCAAATGCGTTGAGATTGAAGAGCGTGTAGAGCTCTGTGTCGGCCCACACATGCAATGGCGGCCCGATAAAACTGCGTGAGAAGATAAAGACCATGAATACCAGTCCCGCCAATCCTCGCTGCCACCATTTCTCGTCGGGACGAAATGCGAGCGCTACCAGCATGATACAAGCCGCGAAGAATAGTTCCGTGCCTGAGCCAGGACCGAAGAGCTTAGTCTCGAACAATGTGTCGAAGGTTCCAACCAGCGGCAACGCTACCCGAGCCGTAAGCGGGAACCGGCGCGCAATGAATGGAATGGCGAGAAAAAGCGGCGCCGACAGCAAGGTGCAAAGCGACGCCGCCACGCCATTGCCTACCAGGTACCAGACATAGAGCGGATAGAATGGCTTGTTCAGCGCAACCACCCAGGCGATCGTGACCGTCGCCTGGGTCAGTGGGTCTGACTGAATACCCTTGTTGGACATCATGCAGTCGGCGCCAGTAGATAATGGCCGACGCCCCAGACATCGCCGTTCTCGTGACCGAACAGGCCAGCGGTCGCGAGAAAGAACAGCCGCCAGCGGCGCTGCCACAGCGAGGCGTCCTTGCCATAGACGGCCGTTAAGATCGGCTGGATCCGGTCGATCTCACGATCGAAATTGGCGAGCCAATCAAGAGCTGTGCGCCGATAATGCGTGCCGGACCAGCGCCATTCCAGCTCAACCTGGAAGAGGTCGCCGAAGCGATGCGGCAGGTCGTGTGCCGGCATGATGCCGCCCGTGAAGAAATGGTGGGCGATCCAGTCGGCCGGATCATCCTGATCGAAGCGATAGGACCGATCCTTATGGGTGAAGACATGCAGGAAAAGCCTGCCGTCCGGCTTCACCCAACCGCGCACGCGCTCCAGAAGCGTTCGCCAGTTCGACATATGCTCGAACATTTCGACGGAGACGACACGGTCAAACCGATCCCCTGTCGTGAAGTCATTCATGTCGGCGGTGATGACGTCCAGGTTCATCAGGCCGTCTTTCTGAGCAATGTCGAGGATGTAGGCGCGCTGCGACGTCGAATTCGACACCGAGACGATGCGGGAGCTCGGAAAATTTCGTGCAAGATAAAGCGAAAGCGAACCCCATCCGCAGCCCAGTTCAAGGATCGTCATGCCATCGGTGATGGCTGCGTGCTGCACGGTTTCTGCAAGCGCGGCAGTCTCAGCTTCGCCGAGCGTCATATCGGTCGTAGGATAGAGACAACAGGAATATTTGCGCTGCGGTCCCAGCGCCAGTGCGAAAAAGTCGGCCGGCATCTCGTAGTGCTGGCGGTTTGCTTCATCGGTATGGGTTGCGACCGGAAAGCTTCCCATCGTTTCGACGAACTGCCTTTCCGCGTATGCGGTTGTTTCCGCAAGCCGCCGCTTGGTGCGACCGCAGAGGAAATCGATCCCGGCGAGCGTCATGCCGTCGGTGAGAGGGGCACGCTCGGCGGTGTTGATGGCGAAGGCCAGCATGTTCATGGCTGATATCCTTGATTTTTGAGGTCGGATTTGCGGGGGGCCGGGAAAGTATGCGTTGACGTGCCGTTTAAGGGCGCGAAACTGTTCGCCGCGCGAACGAAGCATGTGTTCTTCAAGCGGCGAGATGCCCGAGACATGCACCAGCAACCAATACATGAGGAGCGCCGCCAGAAACGCCAGCCAGCTCCAGATCGGCGCCGCAAGAGCGAGAAGCGGCCAGCAGCACCATAATAGCCACTCTAAAAAGCAGTTCGGGTGACTGGAATAGCGCCATAGGCCGACCTCACAGACAGATGTTTTCGCCTGCGGGGTCTTGCGAAACCGTGCGCGCTGCGCGTCCGCTACGGCTTCGCCGCCCAGCGCAACGAGCGCGACCGCGATCGCAAGTCCATCGATCGTCCGCGGGAAGGCAACATTGTTGGCCGCCGCGAGATAAACGGCGAGGACCAAAATGAATGCGACAAGTGCCTGGATCTGGAGAAACATGAACAATTTTGAAGATGCGCCCGTGCCCCATTCCTCGATGAGCCTGGCGTAGCGGGGATCTTCACCGCCCCCTCCAGTCCGCACGCTGATATGGCCGCCGAGCCGGATCGCCCAGGCTCCGATGCCGACCGCCGCGGACCAAATCGTGTCGATCCCGCCGCTCTGGCCCTTATAGCGCTGTATGGCACAGGCGCTCGCCATGGCGAGCGACACCCAGATTGCAATGATGATCAGAAGCGAGATGTTCATATGGCTTTCCATGCGCCTTTCTGCTCGCGCATCTGTCTGGCGGTGCACCTGCATGAAGGTGATCTGCCATCAACAACGGAAAGCGGGAGGCCTTAGTTTCGGCTTGAGCAAAAAAACTTTCGGAATTTGTCTTCCCGAAGTGAAACTCTTTCGGGTCGGCTGTCGTAACTGGGATCGTTAGGCCACGAAAAAAATGCCGAGGTATTTGGATTTGATGGGACATTACCCTCGAAACGCAGGCAAGAGACGTTTGAATATAGCAATTATTGGCAGTGGAATTTCGGGGCTGTCGGCGGCGTGGTTGCTCTCACAGTCGCATGATGTGACCGTTTTCGAGGCGTCAGACCGGATCGGTGGCCACAGCAATACAGTTGAGTTCGAAAGCGCGACCGGCCCGGTTGCCGTCGATACCGGCTTTATCGTCTACAACGAGGTCACCTATCCCAACCTGACCGCCCTTTTTCACGCCCTCGATGTACCGACGGCGGCTTCGAACATGTCATTCGCGGTCTCGCTGAATGACGGGGCCTTTGAGTATTCCGGCGGCACGGGCTTCGGTCTTCTCGCCCAGAAATCCAATCTCACCAATCCGCGTTTCTGGTCGATAATGCGCGACCTCCTGCGTTTCTACAGGACTGCGCCGCGCGACCTGGCGATCATGGGCGACATGTCGCTCGACGACTATTTGAATCGCAACTTCTATGGTCGCGCGTTTCGCGACGATCACCTCTATCCGATGGCGGCGGCGATCTGGTCGACCCCGGCGACGCAGGTCGGCGCCTATCCCGCAGCCCATTTTGTAAAATTCTGCTGCAATCATGGCCTGCTCGAACTGTGGAACCGTCCGGTCTGGCGAACGGTGAAGGGTGGTAGCCGCGAATATGTGGCGCGGATGAAGTGCCGTTTTGCTGACAGAATCCGGCTTTCGACGACGGTAAAGGCTATCCGCAGGACTGAGGGACGGGTGGAACTGAGCGACACGCATGGTGTGAGCCACGTGTTCGACGATGTCGTGATCGCGACTCATGCCGATCAGGCGCTCCGCATACTTGCCGATGCGAGCGATGACGAGCGGCGCGTGCTCGGCTGCTTCGGTTATACGCGCAACGAGGCAGTGCTTCATGGCGATACCGCGCTGATGCCGAAACGCCATGCCGCATGGTCGAGCTGGAACTACGTGGCCGATAACAGGTGCGGCGCATGCGACGAGCCGGTCCAGCCGTCAATCACCTACTGGATGAACAAGCTGCAGCCGCTCGGCACGGCGCCCCCGACATTTGTCACGCTCAACCCGCAACATGCGCCGCGTGAGGAAACCGTGATTAGCCGTGAAATCTACGAGCATCCGGTCTTCAATCTCGCCACGGACAGGGCGCAACAGGAGATCTGGTCGCTCCAAGGCGTGCGCAATACATGGTTCTGTGGTGCGCATTTCGGCTCGGGATTCCACGAGGACGGCATTCAGGCGGGGCTGGCCGTCGCCGAAGATCTCGGCGGTCTGCGCCGGCCCTGGCAGGTCGCACAGGAAAGCGCCCGGATCGTTCGCAAACCGCTCGTGAGACCTCATAATCTGCCGGTCGGACTGGAGGTGACGGTATGAGCGCCACACTTCAATCTGCTCTTGTCCCCAGTCATGTGACGCATGCGCGGCCGAGGCCTAAGGAGCAAAAGCTCGCTTATCGAATCTATTCGCTGTTGATCGATATCGACGAACTTGAGATCCTCGATCGCCGGCTGGGATTGTTTTCGGTCGATCGCTTCAACCTCTTTTCGTTCTTTTTCAAAGATCCTGGCGATCGTTCCGGCGCCAACCTTCGTATGCAGGTGGAGAGCTTGATGAGCGCTGTCGGCGTCGAACCGGATGGCGGACCGATCCGTCTTCTCACCATGCCAAGGTTGTTGGACTGGGCATTCAACCCGCTCAGCGTCTTCTTTTGCCATGGCCGATACGGCGAATTGCGCGCAATCCTCGGGGAAGTCGACAATACCTTCGGCGAGCGGCATGCCTACATGATCCCGTTCGAGGAGCGTTCCGGCGACGAGATCGTCCAGCATTGCGACAAGGAATTCTACGTATCGCCCTTCATGGACATGAACCTTCGCTTCACGTTCCGTGTCTCAGCCCCGAAGGGTAGGCTGGCAAGTCGCATCGAAACCTACGACTGCGAAGGCCTGGTGCTTACGGCCGCGAACCTGGGGAATCGGACGGAAGTGACCGACGCTGCTCTTTTGCGGGCATTCTTCACGATCCCCTTGCTGACGCTGCGTGTCGTCGGTGGCATTCACTGGGAAGCTCTCAAGATCTGGCTGAAGGGCGTTCGCCTGAGGATGCGCCCACATCTTCTCGAAGATCCGTTTTCCCATGTCCGCAGATCGAAGGGCGACAGTGAAACATCATTCAGGAAGGCAGAATTGCATGAGCCAGCTTGACGATTTCCCGGGGATCCCGACGGGCCTGCCCTCGGAGAACGAAGATCTCGGTTTTGGCGGCCGGCTGATGAAACGCCTGATTGGCCGCCTTCGTCATGGGCGTCTGAAGGTCATATTGCCATCCGGTGCCGTGGTGGAGGCGGGCGGATCTGAGCCCGGACCGGACGCTGTCATCGTGTTGCGCCGTTGGCGGATGCTGCGTCGTGTGCTGACGTCCGGCGATATTGGCTTCGCCGAAGGGTTTTTGCAGGAAGACTGGACGACGCCGGACCTGACGGCCGTCATCCGGCTCGCGGCTTTAAACGGCGAATCGTTGGCGCCGGCGATCGACGGAAACGGCCTCATGCGGCTGATGAACCGGATTGGCCATATCCTGAATGCCAATTCGAAACGCGGCAGCCGTCGTAATATCGAAGCTCATTACGACTTGGGCAATGATTTCTACAAGGAGTGGCTCGACTCTTCCATGCTCTATTCCTCGGCGATCTTCGACAAGACGACGCCGACCCTGGAGGCGGCACAGCGCAAGAGGCTCGACCGCATCCGCGAAAAGCTTGCGCTGTCAGGCGGCGAACGCGTGCTGGAAATCGGCTGCGGCTGGGGCGCTTTGGCCTCCGACCTCGCCGTCAATTCCCAGGCCGATGTAGTCGGCATTACGTTGTCGCCTTCGCAACTCGCCTGGGCGAAAGACGTCGTCACAAAGGCTGGCAAATCTGATAAGGTCGATCTGCGTCTTCAGGACTATCGCGACACCGACGGCCAATTCGACCGCATCGTCTCGATTGAGATGTTCGAGGCGGTGGGCGAGGCCTATTGGCCAAGCTATTTCGAGACCCTGAAGCGCTGCATGAAACCGGATGGCCGTGCCGTCCTCCAGATCATTTCCATCGAGGAGCGACGTTTCGAAAGCTATCGCGGCAGCATCGACTTTATCCAAAAATACGTCTTTCCCGGCGGCTTCCTGCCGTCCGACAAGGCGCTCGAGGCCGCGGTGAGTGCCGCCGAACTGAAGCTCGTCAACGTCGAACATTTCGGAAAGTCCTACGCGCGAACGCTGCGAGAATGGCGGGCGCGGTTTCATGCACGCTGGCCGGTTATTGCCGCACTCGGTTTCGACGAGCGATTCAAGAGGCTCTGGCACTACTACCTCTGTTACTGCGAGGCAGGGTTTGAGGACGGAAGCATCGATGTCGGCCTCTACACGATCCAGCATTTGTAACTCACTTCGAAAAGGAGACGCCAACATGATGAAGATAATGTTAGCCACGGCGGCTGCGTCACTCACGGCTTTTTCGGTTTGTGCTGTAGCCCATGCCGTCGATATCGACGGCCAGTGGGCGAGAGGCGACGGCAATGCAAAGGTTCGCATTGCGTCCTGTGGATCGGATATCTGCGCAATAAACACCTGGATCAAGCCAGGTACGCCAAAGGAAAAGAAGGGCGACAAGCTGGTCATGAGCATCAAACGGGGCGCCGATGGCGTCTACTCCGGCACGGCCTTCGACCCGCAGCGTGACATGAGCTACAAGCTGACGGTGACGGTGAATGGAGACAAGATGACCACGAGAGGGTGCATCGTGGCCGGACTTCTGTGCAAGGCCATCGATTGGACCCGGATCAACTGAGTGTGGAGGACCGAGCGATGAAGGAGGTTTGCGTGAAGCGTATTTTTGTTTCCTATGTCGCGACGCTTGTCGTCTTCGCCGCGATCGACTTCGTGTGGATGAGCACTATGGCGGGCAGGCTCTATCAGCCGGTTATAGACAATATGCTGATTGCGGATTTCAGGCGGGCGCCGGCCGTCGCCTATTATCTTCTTTGTGTTATCGGGCTGACGATCGCTGATCTCGCCTGGGGGACGATCCTCTCCGCAATGGCCGCCGCAACCAGCTGCTTGATCGCGATGCGCGTTTTTGGACGCGGCGAGAGTCCATTATTGGGAGCATCCAGATGATCGATGGTCGTCGCCTCTCGAATACATCGCTCGACCGAGATCGGCCAGCGCCGAGATTTATTGCCACCGCCTCCTTGCCTTTTAAATTCGGTGAACTCTATATAAGGTCGGTGGCGAGGTATTCCCGAATGCAAACTAATGACATCGCAGATTTGATCAATCGGGTTGCCATCGGAGATCGAGCCGCATTTGCGTCTCTCTATCAGGCAACCAATCCGAGACTATTTGCGATCTGTCTTCGGATCCTCAGACATCGGCCGGACGCAGAAGAAGCGCTTCAGGAAGTCTATATCAAGGTCTGGCAACGAGCGAAGACCTTTGCCACCGGTTCGGGTTCACCATCCACCTGGCTTTCGGCGATTGCCCGCAATCACGCCATCGATGTTATCCGTGCCCGTAAACCCGTCACCAATGATATTGACGAGGCTTACGATCTGGCCGACGAGACGATCTCCACGCCCGAACAGCATATGGTGCTGGCGGATGAAGGCCGCCGCATCGACAACTGCATGCGCGAACTGGATGCCATCCATGCCGGAGCCGTGAGGCGAGCTTATGTCGAAGGGCTGAGCTATCTCGAATTGGCCGACGACCTGAATGTTCCGCTGAACACGGTCAGAACGTGGCTGCGCCGAAGCTTGTTGAAGCTCAGGGAGTGCATGCAGCGATGACACCGGGCGATCACATCGAAGACGGCGGACGGGCACAGGACGAAGTAATTGCTGGCGAATATGTGCTGGGTGTCCTGTCGGCAGAAGCGCGCCAACGTGTGGATCAGCGGATGAAGAGCGACCAGAATTTCTCGCTGCTTGTCCAACGCTGGCAGTCGAACTTCTCCTCGTTCGATGAGGATTATCAGCAGGCGACGCCAGGAGCGGCTGTGTTTGCACAGATCGAAGGGCGGCTGTTCGGTGCGCCGCAATCGACCGCCGCGACCGGGCTCTGGGACGCCGCAAGCTTCTGGCGCTGGGTATCGCTCGCCACTTCGTTCGTGGCGGTCGCGGCATTGGTATATGCGTCCGGCGTATTTCAGCCGTCCTCGTCGCGCGGCCTGGTCGTGGCGCAGCTTTCGGCACCCGACAATCGAGTCAATCTGCTGGCTTCGTTCGACGCGTCCAGTGGACGGCTCAGGATCGTCCCCGTCGCGGCTGGCAGAGCACAGGAAAAATCGCTGCAGCTCTGGTTCGTGCCGGGTAGCGGCAATCCGCAGTCGCTTGGCGTCTTCGAGCCGAATGCCGACGGCGAGTTGCTGATTCCGGCCGATCTGCGACAGACAATTGGCGCCGGTGCTACGCTCGCTGTCAGTCTCGAACCCTTCGGAGGGTCGCGCACCGGGCTTCCCACAGGTCCAATTGTCGCCAGCGGCACGGCGCGGCAGCTCTAGGATATGCTGATACGAATTCTTTGCCTGTTTGCGGCGCTACTAATGGCTGGTTCCTTCGCGCTCTTTGCTCCTTTAGCAGTTGCTGCGCCGAAACAAGGAGCGGAGCCGGTACGTATCAATGTCGGCGGCTTCAAGCTCAATAGCGTCTTGGATGAGCCGGGCAGGAGAGGAGACCTTCCGCCTATCGTCTTCATTCATGGCGCCAGCGCCAGTCTTTACGACCCGATGTTTTCGTTTCGCGCGAAACTGCAGGGGCGGGCGAAGCTGCTCTTCGTCGATCGCCCGGGTCACGGCAAATCCGACATCGGCGGCGAGCAAAATGTTTTGCCCGATGGCCAAGCGGACGCTATAGCCGTGCTGATGAAGAAGCGTGGCATCACGCGCGCGATCATCGTCGGGCATTCCTTCGGAGGGGCTATTGCCGCATCCTTTGCGGTTCGTTATCCGAATATGGTTTCTGGTCTCGTCTTCCTGTCTCCGGCGGTCTATCCGTGGAATGGCGGGATTGCCTGGTACTACGAAGCTGCAAGTTCCCCGGTCACAGGCGCGCTGTTCAGCACCCTGATCGTGCCGCCGATCGGCATTGTGGCGATCAATCGCGCGACGAAAGGTGTCTTCGCGCCGAACCCGGTTCCGCGAGGCTATCTCGAACAGACCAGAGCGAGGCAGGCGCTGCGGCCGGTCGCGTTTCGGCACAATGCAAGGGAGGTTGCCGCTTTGAGCTCCTGGGCCAAAACCGCGTCGGCAAACTACCGCAAAATCAAAGCACCGACGGTGATCATAACAGGTGACACGGACAAGATCGTGGCACCGGAGGTCCACTCCCGGCATCTTGCCCGAGATATTCGCGGCGCAAGCCTGATCGTCGTCCACAATCTCGGACACAAGTCGGACTTCGTGGCCAGCGACCTGGCAATCGCAGCGATTGAAACTGTTGCTGGCCGAAAGGCTAATCTGATTGGCATGAAGCGGGATGTCGAGCGGCGGATCGCGAATGATGGCAAGCATTGATGGCAGGGTTGATGTATGGCAGCGGCGGTGCCGTTGGGTATTGTCCGCGTTTTATGGCCTGGCGGGCATTCTACATATCGTCCTACCTAAACCCTTTCTCGTCATTACACCTGCCTGGGTTCCCGAGCCGGAGACAGTCATTTTCCTGACAGGCCTGTGTGAAATCGCTGGCGCGGCCGGACTTCTGGTGCCGCGGTTGCGCAAAGCTGCCGCTATTGGCCTGGCGCTCTATGCCGTCTGCGTATTCCCCGCCAATATCAAGCATGCAATCGACGGACTGGGGGACGCAACTGCCTCACTGTGGCAATGCCTCTATCATCTGGTCCGTCTGCCTTTGCAACCTCCTCTGGTATGGGTGGCGGTGTTTGCTGGAAACCTACTCGTCTGGCCATTCCGGCGAGCCAAGACATAGCTTCGCGATCGTCAGAAGAAAATTCGCAAATATTTATTGCTTCGGCTGAAACTCTTTTTCTCACGTGCTCGTCTCTTCTTGCGTCACCCAAAGGGGACGGCCTGGGAGGCGCGAATCCGCGCCGAGGCGTTCAGAGGAAGAGGAAACCATCATGTTCAAGTCCGCACTTCGCGCCGTTGCAGTTGCAGCGCTCGTATCCGGCACGGCAGCCGTCGCCTATGCCGCCAATCCGGAAGTCGGTGGTGCCGCCATGTACGAAAACAAGAACATCGTTGAAAACGCGATGAACTCCAAGGACCACACGACGCTCGTCGCCGCTGTGAAAGCCGCTGGCCTTGTCGAAACGCTTCAGGGCAAAGGCCCCTTCACCGTTTTCGCGCCAACAAATGAAGCCTTCGACGCACTGCCCAAAGGCACCGTCGACACCCTCTTGAAGCCGGAAAACAAGGCACAACTCGTCAAGGTTCTCACCTGCCACGTTGTTGCCGCTGATGCCATGTCCAAGACCATCGAAAAGATGATCAAGGATGACAAGGGTATCCATGACGTAAAGACCTTGGGGGGCTGCATCCTGAAAGCTAAGGAAAGCATGGGCAAAATCACGCTGACCGACGAAATGGGCGGCGTCGCCCATGTCACGATCGCTGACGTCAAGCAGTCCAACGGCGTCATCCATGTCGTCGACAGGGTGCTTCTGCCGAAGATGTAGTGTGAGGCTATTACACCATGCAAAGGGCCGGCGACCAAAGGGTGTCGGCCTTTGTTATGAGCATTGATGCGGTTCGAAGTCTCGGCAATGCGATGAAACTGACCTCCCACCTTCAGAGGCCACATCAAGCGGTTGGCCGGGCTCTGTCATCTGCTAAAGGACCGTCGCGATTGAAGAGATTGCCGCGACCGGTTCCAACTGCGCCTTCACTTTGTCGAGGATAGTCGTGGCGGTCTGGACGATTGTTTGCGCCAACTCCTGAACATAGATCGGTGTCATGTTGCCCTTGGCTGAGACATCGAGGACATTCGAGATACGTGCGCGATCAATGGCTGCCCGATTGTCAGGGTAGTGCCAGTCATCGGTGCTGCCTCGGAAATATCATGCGACTGAGGCGCACGTGTGGGTTCCGGCGCAACAATTGTTGTGCGCGCGTCCGGTGGATGGGCGACGGTAGAGAGGCTTTAGCACTTGGGCATGCGAATATTGTGGGCTATCGCCGAAATGGCTTGAAGTGACGCATCAAGCTGCGCAGTCGTGTCGTCGCGACCATGACCGCCATAGTCCAACTCAGGCGTTTTGAACCGGAATGGGCCCGGTATCAAATCGGCCTTTTTCCATTTTCTGCCTCATCCAAAATCTGATGATCCACTTTCCTTGCTACAAGACTCAAATCTATGTTTCTCCTTGTAAGCTTCGACCGAAGTTCGCGCAAGACGGCTGGCAAAAGAGATAGCGCTGTCAGAGTTTTATGGGCCCAAAGGCATGCGGCCGTTGATCCGCGGATGCCGATACTCGACGTTCGTTGTTGCAGGGCCATTAGTTACAGCTGACCTAAGTTCTGCTCTCAATTTGGCAAAGCTACCCCCAGTGTACCAAGCAGGTTCATTAAGTATGTCTTGACTGGCAATCAAATGGTTGAAACGGTTGATCGTCCTCCGAGATCGTTCCGTTCGCTGAAATACAGTGAACAGAACTACTTGCAGATTTGTATATGGATGGGTTCTTCTTCGCTGCTACCCAGTTCCATACAGTGCTGTTTCGAACAGAAAGTCCAGCCTCCACTCGTCTTGCCAGACGCAGCAAGAAGGATTTCCTGCCTAGGAGGAATGGTCGGGTGATAAACATACCAACCCTCTTTCAGAACCGCATCCGCTGGCGGATCCATCCCCGCGCCGGAGCCCTTGATGCGAGCTTCCGACAAGACAAGCCCCTGAGATGAGACAGTCCAGGACTCCCGCCATGGCACTTTCTCAACGCTGTGCGTCCATGAAAGAATAAAACTTGTGGCGGCGATTTTCAGGACGCCGCCAGCCGTTGCAATGCAGACCGCCATCAACCGGATATCGCGACAACGGAAGGCCGCGACCTCCAGAAATGCCACACAAGAAAGGCCGCACAAGCCGCAAAGCCGAGCTCATCGCTAAAGGGATAGGTGGCGAGCATCAGAGCAATGGCAACGAAAGCCCATATGCGTTCCCACATCTTTAACGGTGTTCGAAGATGGCCGATGGCGGCCGCACCCCAAAGCAGAATGCTGAGCAGCGCCTTGATGAACATATAGACGAAGGCGGGCCAGAAACCGAATTTTTCGGAAAGAGGCCCGCCCTCCTGAAGCATGATAACCGGCTCGTACACTGCCATGAAGGGCACTGCAAAACCCGCAACCGCGATCCGGATCGCCTGCATGCCGACCTTCATACCGGACTCTCGCGCAATCGGTGCCGCTGCAAAAGCTGCGAGCGCGACAGGCGGAGTGAGGTCGGCCATGATGCCAAAATAAAAGACGAACATATGCGACACCAGCAGCGGCACTTCAAGGTGAAGGAGCGCCGGTCCAGCTATCGAGGATGTGATGATGTAATTTGGAATTGTCGGAATGCCCATACCGAGCACGAGACAGGCCAGCATGGTCAATACCAGCGAGAAGAAGAGCGAGTTTTCCCCAACACTGACGATCGCGCGTGCGAAAGTTGATCCGGCACCAGTCAGCGCCAGGATGCCGATGATGACGCCAACCAGCGCACAGGCGATGCCCACGGGCAGCGCATTCTTGGCACCTTCCGCAAGGCTTTCGAGGCAAAGGCTCAGCGTTGCACGTCCGCCGCGCACCAGAAAATTTATCGCGACCAACAGCGCAACGAGGCAGATGATCAGTGTGATGCCGCGCAGGACATAGCCGAATATACTGAAGGTGGTGCCGAAAGCCGCAGCCGACATGACGCCGAGCGCGACCCAGAACAGCACGCGCAGCGGCATCGACATCGAGCCGGAAACCGGCACACCGAGGATGATGAGCGCGGTCAGGCTGAGGCCAACCGTGCCTGCAAAAAGTGGCGTATAGCCCGAGAAAAGCAGCCATACCAATGCGACCAGCGGCAGAACCAGAAACCAGCGTTTTCGCATTGCTTCAAGCGCACTTGGCATTTCGCTTTTATTGAGGCCCTTCATCTTGAGACGACGCGCTTCAAGATCAACCATCACGAAGACAGTTATGAAGTAGAGAATTGCGGGAACGATTGCCGCCTTGACGATCTCGACATAGGGCAGGCCGAGCGTTTCAGCCATGATAAAGGCAACCGCGCCCATGACCGGGGGCATGATCTGGCCGCCCATCGAGGCCACCGCTTCAACACCACCAGCAAAGGCCGGGCGGAAGCCGGAACGCTTCATGAGCGGAATGGTGAACGCGCCTGTCGTTACGACATTGGCGACACCGGAACCGTTGATCGTCCCCATGAGTGCGGACGAGATTACCGAAACTTTTGCTGGCCCGCCCCGCGATGCGCCGACCGTTCCCATGGCAATGTCGTTGAAGAGCTGGATCATGCCAGCGCGTTCGAGAAATGCCCCGAACAGGATGAAAAGGAAAATATAACTCGACGAGACATAGATCGGCGTGCCGTAAATTCCCTCTGTTCCCAGAAAGAGAACCTCGACAACCTGCTCGAAATCATATCCGCGATGATTGAATGGATGCGGCAGATATTGCCCGAACAGACCGTAAGCCAAAAAGATCGCGCAGATGAGCGGCAAGGTCCAGCCCATCATCTTTTTGCCCGCCCAGAAGACGAGACCGACCACGAGAATGCCGATCACGATATCGAGCGTATTGGGTTCGCCAGCCCGGATCACCAGATCTGCGTAGAAAATCCAATGGTAAAGACTGAGCGCGAAAGCGACAATGGCAGCCAGCCAGAAAGCCACTCGTTTGGCAGCGACTGTACTCGCATTGGCATAGAGGCCGAAGAGAAGCAGAAGCAGAAATCCGACATGGATGGAGCGGACCACCTGACTTGGCAATGGTGAATAGGCAGAAGTCCAAAGCTGGAAAACCGAAAAAGCCACGGCGATGGCAAACAGGATTTTTGCGCCTGCGCCGACCCCCCAGGCGGGAATATGCTCAGCCGATTCAACGGCGCTGTTCTCGCTCTGCGTCATGAACGAACCTTCATCAGATTATGCAAGTTGAAATGAACAGTTACGGGAGCGATCCGATTGACAGGGATCGAGCGCCGTCGGCCGGAAAAGGACGATACCCGTGCAATGTCACTCGGATATCGTCCGCCGGGCAGGATTGCTGCCGGCCTATTCGATGCCTTTTTCCTTGTAGTAACGCTGCGCGCCGGGATGAATCGGAACCGGAGATACGATGGTGCTTTTGTCGAGCTTGATTGCCTTTGCGGAAGAATGGGCAGCAGCCAGCTGGTCGAGATTCTCGAAGAACCCCTTGGTCATCCGGTAAACCAGTTCTTCATCCATATCGGGACGAACGATCAGATAGTTGATCACGGAAGCCGTCACGACGTCCTTGTCCTGGCCACTATAGGTATTCGCGGGGATTGTGTTGACCTGATAAGGCGCACCAATTTTCTCGATAACGTCTGCCGGAACCTCAACAACGTTGATGTCCACGGAGTTGGCAAGGTCGCGCAATGAGGCCACGCCAAGTCCGGAAGACTGCAAGGTCGCATCCAATTGGCGGTTCTTCATCAGCTCGACAGATTCTGCGAAAGGCAGATATTCGATCTTGCCGAGATCGTCATAAGAAAGCCCCGCGGCCTCCAGAATGGTGCGCGCATTCAGTTCGGTTCCCGATTTGGGCGCGCCTACGGAAAGACGTTTTCCCTTGAGATCGGCCAACGTCTTGATGCCGGATTCCTTGGAGGCGACGATCTGGACATAATTCGGATAAATAGCTGCAAGGGTGCTGAGATTGGTGAGCTTCTTTTTAAAGCCCGCAGCTTCGTTGCCTTCATAAGCGTCGCGCAGGGAATCGCCCAGCGTGAAGGCGACTTCGCCGCGACCGCTATTAATCAGGTTGATATTCTCGATGGATGCCTTGGTCGCCTGAACCGAAGGACGCACATCAGGAATGCTCGAATAGATTTTTTCCATGGCGACCCCGAGCGGGTAGTAGACTCCGCTGGTGCCGCCCGTCAGAATATTTACAAATTCTTCAGCTCGTGTTTGCGTTATGCCGACGGCTAATCCTATAGCCATGGCCAGAGAAACAGTAGTTTTACGATTAAAAAATTGCATGCTTCCTCCTCACCTCGAAAGACACCGCTGGACTATCAGTTCAGCGATCAGACAAAAGGCTATGCAGAATGCTTTTCTGCCATATTCGAAAGTGTCCTCCCACAGATTTGCTGAACGCTACAGCATTCTTTTTAAAATCCCAAACTGTTTTGGAATTCTGACGTCATCAATATAGATTCGTGTTTTATAAAGCAGCATACGAAGCCGAAATAACGCTGATATTATATATAACGTATTGTATTTATTATTATTAATAATAATATTTAGATGGGAATCAAATATATAACTGTGAAAATTGCAATTATACATTGAAGAAGTGACGAAAATTTTAATTTTGCTGAATGGGTAATTCTTTCAGGCCGGCAGCAGCGACCAAAGACCGATCGAGCGCTTGACAAGCGATGGCTAGCTTTTCATGCTCCAAGACATAATTTAAACAAAATTAACGAGGGAACGGAGGGAAATGACAGTGAGAAAGTTCAGTCGTCGGGCAGCATTTGCTGTTGTTGCAGGTTTTGTTGCCGTTGGAACGAGCATTGCTTTTGCACAAGCTCCTGCGTTTTTTCGCATCGGCACCGGTGGAACGGCAGGCACCTATTACCCGATCGGTGGGCTGATCGCGAATGCGATTTCCGGTGCCGGAGATAAAGGTGTCCCAGGATTGGTGGCCACCGCTGTTTCATCCAACGGATCGGTCGCCAATATCAACGCGATACAATCTGGCTCACTGGAGTCTGGCTTTACGCAGTCGGATGTTGCTTACTGGGCTCACACTGGCACTGGCTTGTATGACGGCAAGGGCAAGGTCGAAGATCTGCGTCTGATCGCGACTCTTTACCCTGAAACCATACATCTGGTAGCGCGTAAAGATGCAGGGATCAAATCTGTTGCCGACCTTAAGGGGAAGCGCGTTTCGATTGATGAGCCCGGTTCTGGTACGATTGTTGATGCTCGGATCGTTCTTGAGGCCTATGGCCTGAGTGAAAGTGACGTGAAGGCAGAGCATTTGAAGCCGGGTCCGGCGGGCGAGCGTTTGAAGGATGGCGCGCTCGATGCTTATTTCTTCGTTGGTGGATACCCCACGGGAGCGATTTCGGAGCTTGCTACATCGAATGGCATTTCCCTTGTTCCAATTTCCGGCCCCGAGGCTGAAAAGATCAGAGAAAAATACAATTTCTTCTCAAAGGATACCGTGCCGGCAGATACCTACAAGGATGTTGGGCAGACAGAAACGCTCGCCGTTGCGGCCCAGTGGGTGACGAGCGCAAAGCAGCCGGATGAACTGGTCTACAACATCACAAAGACTCTCTTCAATGATGCAAGCAGGCAGGCTCTCGATGCCGGTCACGCAAAAGGCAAGCTTATCAAGCTTGATACAGCAACCACCAGTCTTGGAATTCCGCTGCACCCAGGTGCGGAGCGGTTCTACAAGGAAGCAGGTGTTCTCAAGTAAGTCTATCCTTTCCAAGTGGAATGAATGGGCACGTTGAAACACAACTCAGAGATGCGGGCGCCAAATTGGTGCCCGCAAAAGGTTGGGTTTCATGACATCCAGATGGATGTGAAACTAAAGAGGGCTGGTGTGGTGAACGGACAAGAAACGAAACTCTCGCCAATGGAATTGGATGAGGCCAAAGCGCGAGAGCTTGAAGAACAGTTCGATTCCGAGATACGGTTTCGTCCGCTGGCGCCGATTGCCGCTCGTATCGTCGGGTTCCTGCTCATCGTTTTATCTTTGTTTCACTACTATACCGCTGGTTTCGGCCTTTTGTCGGAAATGGTGCATCGCGGCATCCATCTTTCCTTCGTGTTGGGCTTGGTTTTTCTAGTCTTCCCCTTTTCGCGGAAGGGTTATGATCAGCCAGAAACCTCTTCGCTGCTAAGACCCCTCGGTATTTCAATCATTGACTGGGCGTTGGCGGTTATCGCTGTTGTGGCAGTGCTGCACGTCCCTTTAATACCGCTTGACGATCTTGCTTTCCGGGTTGGCAACCCGACCACCACAGACGTTGTTCTTGGAGGTTTGTTGGTCGTAGTGCTTTTGGAAGCAACACGGCGCTCGGTGGGTTGGCCGCTGCCCATTATCTCAATTCTGTTCATGCTTTACGCGCTCTATGGACGCCATATGCCCGGTATATTGGTTCATCCGGGTGCGACTGTAAGCCAATTGATTGACCATCTTTATCTGACGACACAGGGCATTTATGGTATCGCGCTCGGCGTCGTTGCCACCTATGTCTTCCATTTTGTCTTGTTTGGTGTTTTCGCGACCCGCATTGGTTTGGGGCAATTGTTTCTTGATTGTGCAGCCTGGGTGGCAGGGCGCTTCGCTGGCGGACCTGCAAAGGTTTCGATTTTTGGCTCCGCGCTGTTCGGTATGATCTCTGGTTCTTCAGTCGCCAACACGGTCACAGTGGGTTCTTTAACAATCCCTGCAATGATCCGGCTTGGATATAAAAGGCATTTCGCGGCAGCGGTGGAATCGGCATCCTCAACGGGGGGGCAAATTACGCCTCCGATCATGGGCGCAGCTGCGTTCCTGATGATCGAATTTCTCAACTTGCCTTATACGACTATCATCCTGGCCGCTATTGTGCCGGCCTTTATGCATTTTTTCGGTGTGTTGATGCAGGTTCATTTTGAGGCCAAGCGCAATGGTTTGCGCGGCATGACCAAGGAGGAGTTGCCAGATCTCGGTGAGGCCTTTAAGCGCGATTGGCCGACAGTCATTCCACTCGTGGTGCTGATTGGTGTGCTGTTGTCCGGCTATACGCCTTATCTCGCGGCCTTCTGGGGGATAACCTTGTGTATTGCGGTCGGCCTTCTTAATCCCCGCAAGCGCATGACGGTGGGGGAGATACTAGACGGTCTGCGAGACGGTGCGAAATACGCTCTTGCCGTTGGTGCAGCGGCGGCTACTGTCGGCATTATCGTGGGCGTGGTGACGCTCACTGGGGTTGGTTTCAAAATTTCCTATATAGTAACATCGACGGCCGCCCAGCTCGCTGGCTTTTTTGGGACGATCCTGCCAGTCACTTCGTTTGGACCGCAGAGTCTCACACTCCTTTTTACGCTCATAATGACCGGAATTGTCTGCATCCTCATGGGGTGCGGCATTCCGACAACGGCGAACTACATCATTATGGCCACCATTGCCGCACCTGCTCTGGGGCTTCTTGGTGTGGAGCCTATCGTCGCGCATTTCTTTGTATTCTATTACGGCGTTCTGGCCGACATAACACCACCGGTGGCGCTCGCCGCCTATGCAGCTGCGGGTATGGCGGGGGCCGATCCATTCAAGACCGGCAATACCGCGTTTCGCCTCGGATTGGGCAAAGTATTGGTGCCGTTTGTCTTCGTTTTCTCGCCGTCCCTGTTATTGGTAACATCCAATTTCAACTGGCCTGACTTCTTTATAGCGTTTTTCGGTTGCGCCCTCGGTATTACCGCACTTGGCGCCGCGCTCTCTGGCTTTTTGTTGGTGAGAACAAAGCCCTGGGAGAACATCCTGATGATCTTGGCGGCGATTCTATTAGTCGCACCGGAGATTTACTCATCGATGATGGGCTTGCTAATGTTAGTTCCGGTTGGAATTCGGCAATTTTCTGGGTTTAAAACAGCAAAGATGCGTGAAGCCCACTGAAGCTCTTCCATCCGATGCAATTTGCAATGCCCATGTCACTCGGCCAGCAATGCTCTCGATATATTGTGCCAAATGTCGAATATGACGATGGATGCTGCGGCCAGTAGAGAAAGAATTGTGGCGATAGGACACGGCGTCTACCGAGCTGCGAGCTTGACTTGGCAATCGGGATGAACTGGTTCGCGTAAGCCGGTAAACGAAGCCGTCGCCCCCGAAATTGATTTGACAAACTTTGCCAATCTGCACTTATACAGACCAAAGAAGGGAGATCCAAATGGCCACGATGAACGTATCACTCCCGCATCCAATGAAAGAATGGGTTGAAGCACAGGCTAAGACAGGACGCTATTCAAACGCGAGCGACTATGTGCGTGATTTAATCCGTAAAGATCAGATGCGCGGCGATAAAATTGCCGCTATGCAGCGTTTCGTTGATGAGGGCTTGCAAAGCGGCGTGGGTACCCGATCGCGGGATGAACTCTTTGCTACAGCATTAGCGAGCGCTGAAAAATTTTCTAGTCGCAAATAATGGAACTTAAACTCTCTGTTCAAGCGGAAGATGATATCATTGCAATCGCCGAGCAGAGCTTGGGCCAACACAGGCAAGACGATATCATGTGGAGCTGTTTAAAACTCTGGATTTAATTGCGAGCACTCCACGAATCGCGCGAGAACGCGACGAAATCTCTCCACCTATTCGGATTCACCCGTTTAAAGCTCATCTTATTATTTATCAGATCGAAAATGACGAGGCGGTTTTTATCATTCGAACACGTCATGCATTTGAAGATTGGATCAGCGATCCCTTCTAATCTTTGTTCTGCCCAAGAAAATTTAAAATAGGCATGAGTTGTCACTCAAAGGGTGTCCTCACAGAGCTTGAATGTCCGGTGTGATTTATCCGGCAGGTAGACTCTGATAGGCCCTGAGAGGTAGTCGTTTATATCCTTTCAAGCTGTGTTGCTGTGCTCGAAGGGGTGGAAAGTCAACAAGCAAGGAGGGCAGAACAATATAGAAGTAATGTGGTGGCACATCGATCACATCATGTATTTGCCCCAGAAGTCGTCTCGCGGTTCGATTTGCTCGACAATATCAATCCATAGGCCCGAAGGGTCTTTAAATCCAAAACGGCGTTGGCCGAACGGCTCATCAGTCAGCGGGTAAGTAACGGGTAATCCCCTTTCTATCAGTTCGTCGTGAGCGGCCTTAGCATCGCCAACCTCCATCTCGAAGCACAGGCCAATTCCGGCGAAGGTTTCGGGGCCGGGCGGTGACGACGGATGATCTGGCGTCATGAAAGCAATCGAAGCAGTACTGTTTTCTGCAGTCAGCAGGCAGAACCATTGACTATCGAAAGTCACATCGAACTGCAAATACTTAAGCCAGAAGTCGCGCGCTTCGTCTTTTTTATCGGTGACGATTATCGGGTAGCGATCGAAAAATCGGATGATAGGACTCCTTGCCAGATTTAAACAAACAGATTATCGGTATGTTTATGATCATATAAACATACAGACTGTCTGTCAATATCTTATAGAAGGGCGATTATGAGCAAAAACGAACTGCGTACCATCCAAACAAGAGGGCGATTGGTTGCAGCTGCGCGGACATTATTTGCCCGCAATGGCTATGCCATGACCAGCACGGATGCGATCATAGACGAGGCGGGAGTAACACGCGGCGCACTCTATCATCATTATCGCGATAAAGCAGACTTGTTTGAAGCTGTATGCCGCGACCTTGCCTCCGGGGCGGCAGAGGCGATCCAAATCGCAACGAGGGATGTGGTCACTTCTATTGAGGCGTTGGAAAAGGGCTCGACGGCTTGGATCGATTTTATGGTTAAACCCGAAAACCGCCGTATACTCGTTGTCGATGCACCAGGTGTACTCGGACGAGAGCAGTGGGAAGCGCTCGATCGCGAGCTTTCTTTTGATCTTCTAAGGATCGGCGTGGAGGAGGCCATCAGCGAAGGTGCCATCCGCTTCTCGTCTGGCCCCACAGCATTGGCTGTGCTGCTCAACGGGGCAATGAACGAGATAGCATTGCGCGCGGAAGACGATGATGTCGCTGGATTGAAAGCTGGGTTGCTGGAGCTGTTCCGCGCTCTCAAGCCATGATTTCAGCCACGTTGATGGGCAGTTCCACCGTTAAAGTTGAAGACCATAAAGGTGACCGAGGCTTCGCTCTTTCCTCGGCGGAGCTTGAAACCATGGTCCGAGTGGAAATCCCCGTGACTGTTATAGTCTTAAACGACGGTATCCTAGGTTTCCAGAAAGACGCTGAGACGGTCAAGTTCAACCGATACACCACACTTGCCATTTTTCAGTAGTCGATCACGCCGCTATTGCCCGTGCGTGTGGATGTGAAGGTTTAAGGGTGGATGATCAGGCGGATCTTCCTCTAGCACTACGAAATGCCGAGTCCGGCTCTCGTTCTACATTGATTGAAGTAATCACGGATCCTGAAGTACACCCGCCGCTTTCGCTTTTTGCCAGCACGCTCGATGACTAATGGCGAAAGCGCACAACAGCGATGTTCGCGGTTGTGCGCTTGATGCGTTCTTGACTGGCAATCAGATGATTGGATTGATCATTTGAAATGTTGATCGCAATATCTTTTTCTCAAAACAAACCGTGAAATGGATAATGTCATTTAATAATTAATTGTGCAGCGGCTCGTAAAGCCGTGCACCGGCTTTTTCAGCCGTAACCTTTAAGCGCTTGTCTCGGGTCCACAGTGAAGCTCGCCGGTCGAGAAGAACTGATGCCAGCAATTGGGCATCAGTATAGCCAATGCCCATGCTAAAAATGCAGTGCATTTCAACCATGGTCATGACTTCGTCATGTGTTGCGACTTGAGCTTCACGCTGCACATTTAAAAAAGCCAATACACTCGTCCTGTCTCGGAGACTGCCCAACGCAAGTTCGCCTATAATCGCTGGATGGCAAAGCAAAAGATCATCAGCGATAATTTTAATGAGCTCATTATCGCCGCTGCGGAAATGGTCAATCCAAATTGAAGTGTCTGCCAATATCACTTCTTCACTGAGCTCCGGCGGCGAGGAGCTGCTTCAACGTTCGGCATCGTGCCTCCAAGGGCGATAAGGCGTTTACCAGTCTCTAGTCGCACAAGTGTTTCTAGCGCTTGTCGGACTAAAGCGGCTGTCTCTTTCGTTCCGGTCAACAATCTGGCTTTTTCTAAAAGATTGTCATCAAGATTGATGGTTGAGCGCATAATTTGACTCCTAGCTGAAGCGTCATAAGTATCACCAAATGATGCCGATATCAACACGATTCGGTTTGCTCACTCTAACGATCATGACGCGCGACTTCGAACAAAAGCACACAACAGGCCAAAACCGCCCGAGACACACCGGGTGTTCTTGACTCTACGTAAAAATCTTCCGGAAAACACACATAACGGATCAGTTCGTGCTACCAGTTCATGCCCGCTTTAAAGGAACCAATGTCTCTGACTGGCACACTAAAACTACTATCTGCTAACTTAGCTGCCGGGTTACAAACACACCGGCCTGTTGAGCGTCACGATGCCTAGTGCTGAAGGCCCAGGTAGTGGTGACGGGTGGTGCCCTCATAATCGCCGATAAACACCAGCACTTAGGCTGCGGAAAAAGAAACAGAGAGCGGCTTCAAAAACCTGACTGACAATCATTTCATTCAGTGGCTTTTGAAGCGGCGGAACCGACCGAAAATCGCGTTTTGGCGATAGAAAACTGTACGCGTCAAAGGGTGAGCTGTGGCGCAACAAAACCACCGCGACCATCAGCTGGCGGTTGGTGAGATTCTCAACACTCGCAGCGCATTAACAATGACGGTGACATCAATCGCTTCCTGGAGCAATGCGCCCTGGACAGGCAACAGATAACCCAACGCTGCTGCGATCATGGCGATAACTGAAAGACCAATCCCAACCACAACACTTTCGACAGCAATGCGTCTTGATCGCTTGGCAATTTCTATCCCGGTGCGAAGTCTGTCTATTCTATCTACGAGAAGAACGACATCGGCCGCCTCTGCCGAAGCCGCCGCTCCCCTCGCACCCATGGCAACGCCAACATCAGCCGCTGCAAGTGCGGGCGCGTCGTTGACCCCATCTCCGACCATCATCACGGGGCCGTTCTTACGCTCGCTGAGCACGGTCAGCACCTTTTGATCGGGTGAAAGTTCGGAGTAGATGGCATCAAATCCCAAACCCTTAGTGATGCGTTTGGCCACTGCAGCACGATCACCTGTCGCCAGCACTATTCGCTTGACGCCATCTTTGCGTAAGCCCCGTAACGTATCGACCACTTCGCCGCGCAAGGGATCGGCCATAATGATATAACCCGTGATGCTACCGTCTATCGCGACTGCAACCAGGGCCGCTCCAGCTTCTGTATGGGGGATTTCACTCAGTATTGCGTTGACCTGCCTCTCAACGAAGCTGTGTCCGCCGACAACGACGCTTTTGCCATCGACCCAGCCCGCCACGCCATCTCCTGCCAGTTCGCTCACATCGGTCGGCAATACAAGATTTATACCGCGCCGCTGAGCGGCTAGTACAAGAGCCTGCGCCATCGGATGTTTGGACACCTGGTCAAGGGAGGCGGCGAAACGCAGTAGATCATTTTCGCTCAATCCAGGCTGCGGGTGGATCGAAGTAATTTGTGGGCGACCATCTGTCAGTGTTCCAGTCTTGTCCAGCACCAACGTGTTGATACGAGCCATGTTTTCCAAGGGACCAGCACCCTTCACCAGCACGCCGAAATGGGCGGTGCGCGATAGACCGGCAACAAGAGCGACAGGTACCGCCAGGATGAGAGGACATGGCGTCGCCACGACGAGGACGGCAACCGACCTTATCGGGTCTGCCGTGAACCACCATGCACCGAAGGCAATCACGACTGTCACGATCAAAAAACCGACAGACCACCGATCCGCCAGTCTCGACATTGGAGCCTTCGAATGCTGGGCCTCTTCAACGAGGCGAACAATGCCAGCGTAGGTACTGTCTTTCGCTTCGTGTCTGGCAACGATATCGAATGCATTACCAGCATTCATTGATCCGCTCAATACATCGGCTCCGGCCGCAAGCGAGACCGGAAGGGATTCTCCCGTCAGCGCAGACGTGTTCACAAAGGCCTTTGCAGACGCAATACTTCCGTCGACAGGGATGACATCCCCCTGACGAATTAGCAGGCGGTCACCCGGACGAACAGTATCAACGGCAATCTCTTCGAGATTGTCGTCGATATAACGCATTGTTGTTCGCGGTGCACGGGACAGCAAAGCGTGAATCTCACGACGTGCTCGTCCTTCGGCGAAGCTTTCAAGGAAGGCTCCGCCGGTGTACATGAGGGCGACAATCGAAGCCGCCAGCATTTCCCCAAATGCCAGTGCGGCCGACATTGACAACGCCGCGACGATATCCAACCCGAACTCTGTTCGCCATAAACTCCTGAAAATCTCGACAAACAAAGTTGCCAGCACAGGCAAAGTGGCAATTGCCCAGATTATCCGTGCTCCCGATGAATAGCCGGAAAAGTGCAGGCCGAGCCCCATCACAAGTCCGCACAAGGCAAAAATCAGCAGGATTGTTTTTGATCGATCTTCAACCGAGAACCGCATCTTCAGTCTCCCCGAGCTATAGAATGAGCAAATTCTAGAGCCATGCCTCTCACCGACTACTTTAATTTTTCTTTACATATGTATTCCCTAAAAACTCAGATCGACGGTCAGACCGCTGTGCCGACCAGGGCCCCAATACCAGCCGTGATTGCCATCGCCAATGCGCCCCAAAAGGTGACGCGAACGGTTCCCTTTATGTCAACGCTAAGGGGGTTCGCGAGAACAAGAATGGCGTTAAGATAAATGGCAAACTTCAGAATATTTACTATGCGCCCACGAACAGATAAGAAGAACGCCGATACCGTAAAACCAAAAAAAGAAATAGAACGCATTGGTTATGCGAGGGTTTCCACAGACGACCAACACCTTGATTTGCAGCTAAATGCGCTTCGCTTAGGAGGTTGTAGCAAAATATATACAGATCAAGGCGTTTCTGGGAAAGTATCTAACCGACCAGGACTTCAGGCTGCACTGGATCACCTTTCCAATGGAGATACGTTAGTAGTTTGGCGACTTGACCGACTCGGTAGGTCTCTCGTTAACCTCGTTGAACTTGTTAATAATCTTGGGATGCAAGGTGTCGAATTTCAGTCATTAACGGAGAGTATCGATACGAGGTCGTCTGGAGGTCGGCTTATATTTCACATTATGGCGGCCTTAGCCGAGTTTGAGCGTTCTCTGATTAGTGAACGAACCAGAGCTGGTATGGAAGCAGCCCGATTGAAGGGAAAGCATATCGGACGCCCGCGAAAGGTGAAAATCAATGAGAGAAAAGCAATAGAAAGCGCGTTTATGAGAAAAACACCTATCTCTGAAATTGCCAAGAAATACAAGATTTCAACGCGTGCCGTTCGCGCTATAGTCAACAAATCAAGTGAAACCGCTTAGCTAAGTGGAGGTGCAGGCAATGTGCGGCCGATACACTCTTTACCTATCTTGGTCGGAGATACATCGGCTGTACAATCTGACACTGACTGATGATAAAGCACGCAACACGAAGCCGCGATTCAACATTTGCCCAACTCAGGATGCCCTGTTCGTCGCCCATTAGGACGAAGGGATGAAATTGCAGGACGGCAGGTGGTGCCTGATGCAACATCAGAAAGCAACTTGTCGAGCATATTTAGGCGTTCTCCGACTGTCCGGGCGGCGTAATCCCTTCCAGTAAAGTGAGCGAATACACTTTTAATAGAATCATGTCTTAAACGGTTTTCTTTGTTGTTTCTCGTTTTAAAGTGTTACACTTTCCTAAGCAGTTAAGCTGACCTATCATGCAAATTCGCAGTGCATTATCCGCAGGAGTCAGTCGTGGTGGACTTCGACCAGTTTACTTCTGATACCGTGAGAATAGCGGCGCTTAAACTGGATGAAGCGATCCGATGCGGTGACATCTGGCCATCCTTCCAACCTATTGTGGAATTAGGTACCGAAGCAATAGTTGGCTTTGAAGTGCTTGCAAGGTGGAAGGATACAACGCACGGTGCATTCTCACCAACGGAGTTTATTCCGCTGGCAGAAAAGTCCGGGCTGATTGATTCTTTGACAGATAACTTGGTGCGCAGGGCCTGCTCTGAGGCAAGCCGATGGCAGGGAGAGTTTATTCTCGCATTTAACCTTTCGCCGGGCCAGTTTCGGGATTCTGATCTCTTTCAAACAATTCGGATGATAGTGAATTCAACCTCATTCCCACCAACACGTATCCACATCGAAATTACTGAAGGGTTATTGTTGGAGAATAATGAGACGGTGCAGTCGAATATTTCGGCCTTTAAAGCTGCGGGTATGGGCGTCGCTTTGGATGATTTCGGCACAGGCTTTGCCAGCCTTACTCAACTTCATGCCTTTCCATTTGACAAATTAAAGATCGACAAGAGTTTTGTAACCAACATCGTAACTGACAGTGGAAGCAGGAAGATCGTGGAGTCTGTTATAGGCCTTGGCCAAAGCCTCGGGATGGCTGTCGTTGCCGAGGGCGTTGAGACCCGACAACAGGCCGATATGCTCCGTTTGCTAGGCTGCGATTTAGGCCAGGGCTGGCTGTTCGGGAAACCTCTTAATGCAGCGCAAACCGCAAGCCTGCTCGACCACCACCTCCAAAAACCGTTGACGGGGCACAAAACCACTGCCCCTTCATTCCAGCGGGTTCACCAGTTGGAAGCGCTTTATCATGCTGCTCCGATCGGTCTATGCTTTCTTGATACGACGTTCGTACATACGAGTGTCAATATGCGCTTTGCAAAGATGTTCGCTCTTTCTCCAGAGGACATGATCGGTCGTACGGTTCACTCGTTTATGCCCGCTACCGACGCAGAAAGTGTTACACAAGACCTTAGACGCGTGCTTACAGGTGAGACGATCATAAGGGAGGCCTACAAGCCTCCGCGTTCGGATCAGTCTTTCCTCGTTGTCAACCAACGCGTCATTGATGGCGACGGCAAGCCAATAGGAGTATCCGTTACTTCGATTGACGTAACGGCCCATCTTCGCGTTGAAGACGTTTTGACGCAGACTGAAGATCATGCCCGGTGGACAATTGATTCGAGTCCCAACATTCCATGGGCAAGCGATCCGCAAGGGAATGTTTATTTCATGGGGCCGACACCCGATGTGACCAAAATTTCAGTTACTGACCGAATTAGCGATTGGATGTCGAGAATGCATCCGGACGATCACGTTAGAGTGAGGCAGGAATGGCTGGATTGGCTACCGTCCCAGATGCCATTTGAAACGCAGTTCCGACTGCGACTTAGACGGGATGAGTTTCAGTGGATGGTCAGCCGCGCAAAACCTCATTTCGACAGTCACGGTTGCGTCGACAAATGGTATGGCGTCATTACCGAAGCTCAGATCCAGTGTAATCCCCCCGTTCTTAGCCTATCTAATGCACACATCTCTGACCAACTATCATTTCTTGTAAGAGACTGATTCACTGAGTGCTGATTTGTTCAGGAGGTTGAGATGGTGATCAACGGTATTGAATTGGAGCGATTTTCAGTCGGTAGATTTGGCGATCTGCGCTTGGAAAAAAGGGGGCCTGGTGCCATGAGGCGTTGGTGGCCCGGCCCGGTTCCTGTATTCATGAGCTTGCCAAAGGTCATCGGCGCGGTGAGGTCGGCTTTGGGCGCTTTTTACGCAATCCCTCGGTGACAGTTGCTGCGTTGAGCGAAGCGGAAGGCAATAGAACTGGGGAGCGTGTCGCAGGCCGCGATATTCTGGCTATCCAAGACACCAGCGAGATTGTGCTGGGCGGGCCGAAGCTGCGCAAGGCAGGCTTTGGACCGGTCGGTCGTGGCGGCTTTCTGGGCGGGGTTCTGCTGCATCCTGTGCTGGCGGTCGATGCAATGAGTGGTGAGTTGATTGGCCTTGCTGACATTGCGGTTTGGAACCGCAGCAAGCGCAGTGATTTACATCATGCCCGCAGGCCTCTGGACCAAAAAGAATCCCGGAAATGGCTCCATGGCGCAAGACGGGTCAGCGAAGTATTGGCCAAGGCTTCGCGCATCACGGTTGTTTCAGACCGTGAAAGCGATCTCTATGAGAATTTTGCTCTTAAACCCGAGAATGTGCATGTTCTGATCCGGGCCAGCTCCAACCGCAACCTTGGTAATGGCCAGAAACTGTTTGACTATGCTGCCAGCTTACCGGAGGCCGGACGTATAAGCGTCACGATCCCGGCCAGTCCGGGCAGGCCCGCCCGCCAGGCGCACCTGGTGTTGCGGTTTGGTCCTGTGAGGATTAAGCGACCGCAACGCGGCATGCCAAGTCCTGACCTCAAGCGTCTGCCTGAGACGGTCGAGCTTCATCTGGTTGATATCTGTGAAGTTGATGCTGCGAGAGGCGTGGAGCCCATCCACTGGCGCTTGCTCACCAGCCATGAAATTGAAGACTTCGGTGCCGCGCACCTTATGCTGGATTTTTACCGTAAACGCTGGATCATTGAAGAATACTTCCGCACACTGAAGTCAGCAGGGTTCAAGATAGAAGATGCCAGGATGAGCGATCCGAAAGCCTTCATGAACTTCACTGCCCTTGCAGCCATTGCAGCAGTCACGGTCACCCAGATGCTGCGCGCCCGTGACAATCCTTCCGGTCAGACACTCGCTGATGCCTTTGATCCCGATGACAGGCGTTTGCTTCTCGCCATCTGCAAGGACTACGAAGGCGAGGCTCCAACCACGCGCCAGAAAAATCCTCATCCGCCGAACACCTTGGCTTTTGCTACCTGGGTCATCGCAAGGCTTGGTGCCTGGACCGGCTACTACGGCAAGCCCGGTCCTGCAACGCTCGCACGTGGCCTCAGGCGTTACTATGAGATGAAATACGGTGCACGAATATCGGCGGGAATTGTGTGAATCGCATAGCCATTTTTAACGGGGTGCGACAGTAGAATTTAAGCAGCCATTTTTAGTTTCTGTGCGGGTGTGATGCCGATGCCAATATTGGGCCGTTCGTTGTTTTACGTCCATAACCACTGCGTGGAAAACTCTCGGGGGTCCTCAATGGTTTCGACGATGTGCTGGTCTAACCATTCATGCCGAACCGTGCAGTTGTATCGTTCGAAATAAGCATTCTGCTGGGCTTGTCTGGCTGGATGTAGCTAAAAGCAATCCCCTGCTTCTCAGCCCATTCCATCACCTTGCCACTGTCATATTCCGGGCCGTAACACCTCCGGAATAACGTCAGTTTTTAGGCTAGGGCCATTTGTGACGCCTTTCAAATTGCGTGAGCAGGTTGGCCACAGCCAGCCTCAGGTCTCACAGTGTTTCTGCAAAGCCACACTGCAACGGGTGCACCGCACGCTATGATCGAGTGCAATATCACAGCGTCTACCCCATTACTGGTAGCGATTGATATATCGAAAGGACGCCATGAGGTGCTTATCGAAGTACCGGACAAAAAGCGTTGTCGTCGGGTTAGCGTGCTGAACACTCTTGATGAGTTTGAGCGCCTGATCAAACTGCTGCGTAGTTTTCAGCGCCCCGTCCGTGTCGCATTTGAAGCAACCGGCAATTATCATCGCGCATTTGCGTTTCAGCTCGGCGCAGCCGGTTTCAACATCAAATTGTTTCCATTGCCACACTTTATCGCGGCCCTCGAGCTGGAGCAGACGTATCCTTCCGGGAACCGCCGCCGCCGGAGGGATGGTGTTTCCAGCGGTGTTCTATATTTACTTTAACTGCAACGATTAGTCCGCGCTCAGGGGATGGGCGGTTCCGACGGCGACCGACATCGCGTTTGCGCGCGGCGTTCTGTCGCTGCTCGGGAAACGAGTTCCGTCATCGCTGAAAATATTTCTTGCCGCGCTGGCTATCATCGATGATCTAGGCGCAGTCATCGTCATTGCTCTGTTCTATACCGCCGACCTCAACCTTCTGGCACTAGCGGGGGTGGCTATTGTCGTCGGCAACTTGATAATCTTTAACCGCTTGGGCGTGAATGCATTGTGGCCCTACATCGTACTGGGTGCAGTGCTCTGGGTTCTGGTATTCTCATTTTGAGTCCATGCTATGCTTGCGGGTGTCGTACTGGCGCTGACGGTTCCGCTGAAATTCACGCCGGGCACTCCGGAAGCCACTCATGCAGAATCTCCTCTCCATAAACTGGAGCACCATCTTCACAAACCAGTGGCGTTTGTCATCGTGCCGATCTTCGGGTTTGCCAATGCGGGCGTCTCGTTTGCCGGGGTATCCATGTCGGTCGTTACCGAGCCGCTGGCCGTGGGTGTCGCCGCCGGGCTGTTGCTCGGAAAACTGGTCGGCGTCCTTGGCACGGTTGCAGTCTGGTAAAATTCAAACTCGCCAAGCTTCCTGCACAAGCGAGCTGGGGACAGATGACCGGCGTAGCACTCTTGTGCGGGATGGGTTTCACCATGTCTCTGTTTATCGGGTCGCTGGCATTCGACGATCCATACGTGCAAGATCACGTGAAAATCGGCATTCTGCTAGCTTCACTGACATCAGGCTTGATTGGTGCGGCTTTGCTCACCGCATTTGGCCGCCGATCCGAGCCCTCAATGGGTGCTTCACGGTAGCAGGTCATCGGCTCCGCAGGCGTCGTTGTCCCAATTTCTCTAACCGACGTGTTTCGAAGCCAAGTCGCATACATAAATTCGATTGCCTCCTAAAAAGGCGTGGGTTAAAATCTTGCTACCCACGGAGCATTTCGCAGTTCAGGTAGATTTCATGGCCAATTATTCTCAAAAAAAGAGCCTCGATAGCTATGAACTTTCACTTGTATGCATAGAACCGCAACACCTTTATGGACTGCAAGCTCTTTCGGCAAGTGTCGGCTGGCCACAGAGAAAGCGAGACTGGGCTACTAATTTGGCCCTAGGAAACGGTGTTGTAGCTATCGATCAGATTGATAGAATTCACGGCTCCGCAATGTACTTCGCTTTTGGTGACGAAAAGTTTTCCATAGGTATGACTATCGCGCATCCGAAACTTGAAAACTCAGGACTAGAAGGGCGGTTAATTCGACATATTGTCAAAAAAACAGGTGGAAAGCCCACGTTCCTCAATGCTTGTAATAATTCAATTAACTCCTATCAATCTATAGGTGCCAGCAAAGCCAGTTATGTTTTTCAGTATCAAGGATACATCATCGATCTGCCAGATTTTAAAGTGACGTGCCGTCTTGCAGATAAGAACGATCTTAAAGGAATCTGCAATTGCGATGCGGAGGCTTATGCTGCTGATCGAGGACATCTTCTGCGTTATCTTGCTGGTATATCTGAAGTTCGTGTTGTTGATCGTGGAGGAAAAATAGTCGGTTTCTCTATGCGGAGACAGTTTGGCAGAGGGTATTTAATCGGTCCCGTAATAGCTTTCACTGATGACGATGCAATTTCGCTAACCGGTTCTCTCATGAAAGGATTAAGCGGTCATTTTATTCGATCCGATACAAGAGCTACTTTTGGACGTTACACTGATTTTCTCATTGCAACAGGGTTGAGCGCTGTATCGAATGTTACGACAATGGGGCTAGGCTCGTGGTCTGAATTTAATCCCAAACTGGCTTATGGGCTATCCAGTCATTCGACTGGATAATTCGTCGTCGGCTTGGAAAGCTGGTCCAGGGGCGTCTTTCCAATGTATAGTATCTGATCATGCTGCGTCGCGCAAAAGGGAGGCGAATACTCCAACGTTTTTTTAAATCCAAGGCACTTGGATGGGGCTGCGCTGAGATCATGGACAAGGGCAGTAACACGCATTTGGTTGACCAGCGTCAGCGAAGTGTAGCTGGGCAAATAAGGTCAAATGCGCTTGTTGAAGTTTGCAACAGCACCTTTTACCATGAGGCGAATGGATCGCAAAGCCAGCCTCTTGCTCCATTCCATCCTTAAAAGCTCTAAACCCCTTTAACTTAGAACGACGATCAAAGATAAAGTTGCGCGCGCGTGATAGGTCAGTGCAGCAAAGGTGTCATTGTTTTTTTTCATAATAGTCGTGAGTGCCGACTGTTGTTTTTGATAATGACGTAATAAAAGGCTCTTGCGTTGAACAAGCGTCGTGACATTGGCTTCTTCCACATTACCACTCAAAGACAATCAAATTACCTTCCAAATTCCCAAATTGTGGAAGATCGCAAATAAGATCAGGGCGTGGATGAATGCGAAACCCTTGGGGAATGGGGGATTCGTATGATCAACTGCTACCGCTTGGGCAGGATCCGCGATGAGGACGTTATAGTATCTCTTAGACGCATAAGGTGTCATGGCTGATCAACAGGATGTTGTGACCGGAAACCAACAGCAAAGCGGTTCCATGCACTAATTGTTGTGATGACAAGGGTAAGTTCCACCATTTCACGCTCGCTGAAAGCCGCGGCCAATTTGCTGTAATCGGGATCCGATGCGCCTGATGTATCCAGGCGTGTCAGCGCTTCGGCCCAAGCAAGTACAGCACGCTCTTTTTCATCGAAAGCGGGGCTTTCCCTCCACGCAGCCAATACGTCGAGCTTTTGCTGCGATATTCCTGCGGTGCGCGCTTCCGTAGCATGAAGGTTGAGACAATATGCGCAACCGTTGATCTGTGACACACGCATTTTCACGATTTCACGTATGGACTGCGGAATTGAGAGGCTTTGGGTAGCCTCCTCGAGAGCTATCATCGCGTTCATCGCTTCTGGTGCCACGCGATAGTAATTCATTCTGCTGGACAAGGTTTTGTAATCCTCACTTCGGTGTTTCGCTCGGCTGGGGTAACCTGACTTCTCAAAACGACGTTGGTCGCATGAAGATAAACCCAATATCGTTCAGCACTTGCACGAAGCTGATCCTGAAGCCGAGTTCTGCGTAGCGGGGCTCTTTGATAAAGACCAGGTCTTGATTGGTGGAATACCTTATAAGGGGGGTTTTGCAAGTTGTATATGTCGCGCAAACATGATTGCGGCCTTCATTCTGGCGTCTTGTGTTCATAACGGTCACCCTGAAAAAAGGTGTTCTCAGGTAATTTAGCAGTCCGCGAACGCCCATCTGCCTCGCGATTTTCCACCTCACACGCGCTGGCTGGCGTCGTATGGCCGGTACCGACCCGTCTGCAATCAACCCGCCATCCACATCCCGGAACTCAAAGGTCCAGTTGTCGCCTGAGAAATCCAACTTGCTCTTCGTGAGGCGTGCGTTGAGCAACAGATGTTCTTGGTTGTATCGAACGACGCGTTCCGTGTTGTTCCACAAACCATGACAGACCATCACGAGACCCGGGATGTCTTTAAGAGCGCTATAGAAGGAGAACTCATTCGCTCGCACCGGTTTCACTTGGCAACGAGTCGCGAAAAGAGAGATTTGCAGCTCGTGATGAGTATCAAGATTGGCTTTGATGAAATCGCAAATCCATATGGCGGCTATTGCACGACCGTTTGTGTCCAGCACAGGCTTAAGATCTTCAGCTTTCAGAAATCTGGTAGCGACCTCGCCGTCTACGGTACCTCCAAGCGATAGCATCGTTCCGTCGTAAATGTGATATGGAGTTGTTAACTTCTCGCCAGCAACGAAAACGGAGCCGTCGAGAGGGAAGCGTTGAAACAATTGTTGCTTGAGCGTCATTGACTGCCTCGTTAATAGTCCGGTTATTCAATCCGTATGGAGCAGAAGAGGTAGAGACGTATAGAACCGAAACGACACGATTGATGAGACGAGTTGAATACGCCACACTGCATAGCCCCGGGCACCGTCTCGGTAATTGCGTTTTTCTCGCAGTGGAGCGCGATACGCGCGGTGTTCATTTGAGCGATGCGGACCGGTTCAACTATTTTCCGGCTACGCCATTCCCTTCCATGACCTGGATACTGGACGGCCAATTGCACATGGTCGAAAGTTCTGCAAAGGATGTTTCAACCCTTGGAAACCCGCTTCCCAACGCCATTTTATCGGGTCCGACAAGAAAACCCTCGGTGAGTTGGTCTCCCGGGGAAATTCGCGTGCTGACCATAAGCTTTTATCCAGAAGCTTTGGCCCGTCTGCTCGGGTCGAAGATCGAACAATACGTCGGCACCGTTCTTCCGCTAGAAAAAGTGATATCCGTGGGTAGATTGGGTCATCTGGCGACCGTCCAATTGGGCCGGGACCCGTTCGCACAAGTTCGGGATTTGCTGAACTGCCTTTGGGATGAAGAACCCGCGCAGCAACATTCCGATATCCGAAGCTGGCTGGCACGGCTGGCCACGCGGAGTGCATAGGTTGCCGGGATAACCGGGCGAAGGTCGGCACAGCGTTTCGTCAAATACTGGACAGGGCAGAGTCTAAGAGACCTTCAACTCTACGCCCGCGCTGAAACTGCGTTCTCACATGGCGGCAAGTTGCCAAATGGGGAACGCTGCAACTTTGCAGCTGTCGCGGCAGAGAGCGGATTTTCCGATCAATCCCATCTTGGGAGGGAGGTTCGGCGGGTTACCGGCCTGCCACCCGCTAAACTCAAAGAGTTGGTCGAGCAGGGAGAGCCATTCTGGATATACAGATTGCTAAAGTAACAAACTTGTTAAGACGTGTTCAATCGTAAAGGACGTGTCGCAATCTCTAGCTTGCTTCTATCTGAACCGTGGAACCCGCATCAGATAGTGAGGTAGAAACGGAAGCTAGACTAGACCAACCAGCGTGCCCTCAGGGGGAGAGGGGGCTGACCAGATAGTCGTTGGTAGATTTGGTAGCGGATGAGCGGCTTTGTCGGGTCACTGGACGCGCTGAAGCCACGTGAATAAGGTGGACTGGGCGGTTGAGCAATCCAATGGGCCGTAACGCGAGTGAATCGTGAGCAAGGCTCGAAAGAGAATATGTGGAAGCCGACCTGCCCGCCTTCTCGTCGTTCGTGTGCGTGGCTTTTGGGTGAGAAATCAGGTCAACTCGACAGCCGGACTCTGAGCTTCCTTCTTATCTGTCCAGGTGTGCACCAACGGTCCAGGTTGTTGGGGAATTAGCACGTCTTCTGTTCGCCATTCTCAGATGCAATGCCGTAGCGGCGCCAGATCAGTGAGGGCAGAGAGGCCAGGGGCAACGAGCCAGATACTCTGGGCAAGGAATTCGCCGTGATGTCGCCGCTATCCAGGCGGCAGGGTTGTGGCCCATCCTCCTGAATAGTACTCAGCGCATCGAATCTGCAACATCACGGCCGTCTGAGGGGCGTCCATTCTAGCAACATTACAATATGACTTGGGTTGCTCAGGAAAATAAGACGACAGCAATTGCTGCCATTCGTTGTCAAACAGCCCGATTGCATCGCGACGATGTAAGCCCCGCAAGGGTTCGCAAGGAAGCCCCTAGATACTGCCGGGAGTGTTACACCAAAAACCCCCACCAGATATGAAAGCAACCTGCAGCTATACCGGCATCCAGCATTCTGACGGATCTTCATGCGCTTGTCATTCTGTGGCAATGACTGCGGTAATTGCTGCAATGTTGAAGAGGTAAATGCGAAATGGTGCCATAATAAGCGAACCTATGCCGGTCACGATAGGATTAGAACGTGTCTGAGACCGATCATTTCGCAGCGCCAACATACCGGGGATGTATTGACCGCAGCAGTGCGACACTGAGCGTGGCTTTTAGGCTAAAATCCTGCATGCTAAAAAACTGGAGCAGCCAATTTCAACTGCAGGTTAGACAGGTCAACATGCCCCTGCATCAGAAAGAGAAAAAGCCCAATCATCATAACACCAAAGACTGCGTATAGTGCGGAAACGCGCTTTAAAACGACATAGGAAGCGAGCGGAGTTCTAACCAAAACGGGATCGACGCTCATACTTTTGAATGCACCTATCCCGAATTGCAATGATATACCTGCAAGCAATCGTGAAGTTATGCCAGGTGGTATCAACCGGATAGCTTCTTCAAAGCATCCAATAAGGCCAGGCGAGATGTTGTGACGCGCAGTGATGAGGAAAGGTGCGGCTGGCGTGGATTATGCCGTTATGATTGGTTCAGGATAACATCAGCTCAGCAGCAAACCAGAAAGCCCGACACCAATCGAAATCGACCAGACCCAGATGCTGTCAAATCTGGCTTAAGATTGGCTACGCGGCAGCCTGAAAAAGAGAATAAGCGTGCCGCCATAATTGACGATAACTGTGATCAATTACGCAACAACAGGGTGTAATATATCATCTATCCGAGCAGCTGTAGCGGTGCGTGCGGAAGGCTTCTCCGAGAGGTCAATAGAACGGCTTGACTTTTACACGCACAGTTGCCTGATATGCCCCTCGATTACAGCAAGAGATACCGTCCATTTGTTCAAGCACTCGCAACTCGAATCTGTAAAAGCATGGCTCAATCACCCAGCGCATACGGCGATGCCACTCCATGCGCGCATTCAACGTGCGATCCGACAACTCATCGTGGACGGAACACTCAGCCGCGGAAAACCATTGCCGGCGTCGCGCGTGCTCTCGAAGTCACTCGGTGTCTCACGCGATACGGTTGAAGCAGCTTATGCGCAGCTTCATGCAGAAGGCTTCATCGACCGTCGCGTCGGCAGCGGTAGCTTCGTGGCACAGATTCCAGAACTTTCACTTGGTCATCGGCGCGCACGATATAATACAGAGCTGAAAGATCAGTCGCCTGAACTCAGCAAGCGTGGCAATGCGATGATTCACAGCGGTGGCGTGCGCGAGAGCTTGGCCCCGCGTGCTTTTGCTCCTGGCATACCCGAAACACGAAATTTTCCGCTCGCGCTTTGGGAGCGTTTGCAAAGACAAGTTCTCAAAGAGATCGGACAGCAAATGCTTTTGCATGGAGATCCGCAAGGTGTTCAAGCCTTGCGGCAAGCGATAGCTGATTACATCAATCTCGAGCGTGGCGCGCGTGCCACTGCGGATTGCGTGCTAATCCTCACATCCTCGCAACAGGCCCTGACGCTCTGTGCGAATGTTTTGTTTGATCCGGGTGAGCGCATCTATATCGAAGATCCTGCCTATTATGGAGCCCGCAAGGCATTTGATGCTGCTGGGTTGAATTGCGTGCCCGTTGCGGTGGATCAGCAAGGAGTAAACGTCGAGCCAATCCTTAATGACCCCCATCCGGCACGCGCTGTGTTCCTCACGCCCTCACACCAATTCCCGACGGGATCGACCTTGGCCCTGGACCGTCGGCTTACATTGATTGAATGGGCAAAACGTCATCGGGGATGGATAATAGAGGATGATTACGACAGTGAGTTTCATTATGCAGGTCGGCCTACCGCCTGTATGCAAGGCCTCGATCAGCATCAAAGAACCATATATATCGGCACTTTTACAAAGTCGCTCTTTCCGGGGCTACGAATAGGCTATGTAGTTTTGCCGGAACAGCTGGTCAAACCGATGACCACGGCCCGCACGCTTCTCGATGGCCATACCGCGTCCCTTTCACAATATACGCTTGCCCGCTTTATAGAAGGCGGACATTTCGGAGCCTATATTCGCACCATGCGCGGTATCTATGCCCAGCGCCTTGAAATATTGAGCAGTTTGGTTCGCAAACATCTTGCGGGATTTGTCGAGCCGCGCGTTCCGGTGGGGGGCTTGCAAATGCCGTGCCTATTGACATGCGACATCTCCGAGCAAATGGTTTTGGAAGCCGCTCGTCGTTCTCAAATTGAGCTGTTAGGGCTATCAGCACTCCATGCCACAGGTGAAGGCGAAGCTGGGTTTCTGCTCGGTTTCGCAGCTTATACGCCGATCGAACTCGAGATCGCGGTCAGGAAACTTGAAAAGATATTCCACACACTTAAGGTCGTTCCGTCATTAAAATGTAGTTAAACCCAAAAAGTTTTAGCTACGTGTAAAAGCCTGCAGCGTATTAACGCCGCAGGCTGCAAAATCATCAAAATGAACGCTCGTAAGTGACCCAGTTGGCTGCTTTTGCAATGTCGTCATAAAGACGACGCGCAGTTACATTGTCCTGCGCAGTCACCCAACTCAGCATCGTCCAGCCGCGCATGCT
>Ga0308156_1000229_pt1 | contig 160785 bp, 146 predicted proteins | sample PhyAR2_FD_201041 | JGI IMG/M metagenome (GOLD analysis project Ga0308156, IMG submission 201041) | Phyllosphere microbial communities from UC Gill Tract Community Farm, Albany, California, United States - DLSL A.R2 | ecosystem: Host-associated > Plants > Phyllosphere > Unclassified | place...
ACTACATTGAGCGGTTCTACAACCCGTTCAGGAAACACTCAAAATTGAACTACCTTAGCCCGGTTCAATTCGAGGAGCGGCAACGTTTAAAGGGCTAGGCAAAGCGTCCGGGAAACTGGGGGAAGCCAACAAGGGGCGATGACGATGGAGAGTTTTCTGAGAGATCTCAAGTTCGCCAAGGGAGTAGCTCAATGACAGATGGCTTAAACCAGCAGCCAACGGAACACGTCATCGACGCCTCTGGCCTGTACTTTGCCGATATTCGATTCCTTCGCGAAACCGTAATGAGCACCTTCGACATTACCGGGCCAATTGATGGCTTCGGTGAGCTGTTGCGGTGGGCCATAACGATCTTGGAATACGAGGTTGCAATTGCGCGAATGAGAGGCAAGTACAAGGTGATCGAGAACCGTCTCACGCTCAGCGCAGCCATTGACAGAGCCGAGCATCTGCGTTGGATCTACGGCATGTACTACGATTGAGCCAGGTGTGGAAGTGGGACGGGGCTGACCACAAATGTGGTGCCATTGTTGTCCTGCTTGAGAACAAAGGCGGGCTGGAAACCGTCTTCTATAGGGAGCCAGATAACGACTGGGTCATTGCGATGATCGCCTTCCCATCCCTTAGAGAGGGCCGCATCTTTAGCTGATTCCCAATGGCTAAGAAAGTGGCTGATGTTGATTCCATCTACACTGCCGTTTCCGTGGTACACAAGCGCTTGCGCTTCTCGACTAGCGATTGCACCTGCGACATCTTCCACTTTGGGGATGTTGTGCCAACCGAAGTCGATGGGCGCGATCTCATACACATGCCAGGTCATAGTTGCTTTCAGTTAACAGAGACTGAAATCCTAGCAGCGCTAGCCGGAACTTTGCTGAAATCTGCAATTTCCTTTTCCACGGGGAAAAAGGAAAGAATCACAAATAGCTCGCTTCTGAGCGTTCATTTATCGCGCCGCGCTTCAGCAGGCGCTGTGCTAATATCAATTGCGAATAATTCCCATTTCTAAATTTCAGAAATGGGTTTTTCTTCGCCTCTATCCCTTCCTACCCGGCCAGCGGTCCCATGTCTAACAAGGGCCGCCGGCCTGTTTGCCGTTGTTTGTCCATGAGTATCCATGATCGCCATGCCCCCCAAGCGCCCAGCGCCTTTGTCCTACCACCATCGCGTCTGCGCGGGCTCGCTGCCAGTGCAGCGCTGGGGCTGACCGTGCTGGGCGGCTGCGCCAGCGCACCCGAGCGCCCAGCGCCTGCGCAGCTGCTGCGCATTGGGCAAACGGTGCAAGGCCAGTTGGCCCCTGGCGCAGAGCAGCGTTGGCAGCTCGACGCCCAGCAGCTGACCGCCGGCAGCGTGGTGCGCGCGGAGGTCGATGGCAGCGGCGTGCAGCTGGATCTGCAAGATGCAGCAGGCCGGCATCTGCGCCGCCTGCTGCGCAGCGATGGTGTGGGGGAGGGCTTTACCTGGCAGGCCCAGGCGGGCGACCAGTTGTTGCTGCACTGGAATGCCCAGCCAGCAGCGGCCTATGCCAGCAGCAACGCAGAGGCCGGCCAGCTGCCTGCGCAGGCGACTGCCGGGCATTACCGCCTGGAGATCCAACGCGCCTGGGCCCCGCGCGCCGACCAGTCGGTGGCCTTACCCAACAAGCCGCTGCAAAGCCCGCGCCTGCAGGCCCTGGCGCGCGACCTGGAAGGCGGCGGCAGCAGCGATGCGTTCTGGCAAGAGATGGCCCAGCGCGGCACGCCCTTGGTGGAGCCCTGGAGCGAAAAGGAGCGGCTCGTAAGCTTTCTGTGGCGCGGTGCACAGCACAGCGTGCGCCTGTTTGGCAGCCCCTCGGGTAACCATGAATCGCTGCAGCGCCTGGGCAACTCGGATGTCTGGTGGAGCAGCTTTGTGATGCCCAGCGATGCGCGCCTGAGCTATGGCATGGCGCCCGATGTGCCCAATATCGAAGGCACGCCGATCGAGCAGCGCCGCAGCATTCTGGCGACCTTGCAGCGTGACCCCTTGAACCCGCGCAGCTGGGCCGCGTCGGACGATGGCGCTGCAGCAGTGGACCTCTACCAGGGCCGCTCGGTACTGCAGCTGCCCGATGCGCCGGCGCAGCCCTGGTCGCAGCCGACCAGCGGGCCGTTGCCGGGCGATCTGCAGCGCCACTGGCTGCATTCGGCGGCCCTGGGCCATGGCCGCGATGTCTGGATTTACCGCCCTGCGGGTTGGGCCCAGGCCCCGCAGGACCAGCGCGCCTTGCTGGTGCTGTTCGATGCCCATGCCTATCTGCGCCAGGTGCCCACGCCACAGATCGTTGAGCGGCTGCAGGCGCAGGGCTTGATCCCCGCCACGGCGGTGGTGCTGGTGGCCAATGCCAGCAGCGAGCTGCGCAATACCGAGCTGCCGCCCAACCCGGCGTTTGCCGATTTCATGGGCCTGCAGCTGATGCCCTGGCTGGCCACGCAGGGGTTGGATGTGCCCGCTGCGCGCACGGTGATTGCCGGCTCCAGCTATGGCGGCCTGGCATCGAGCTATATGGCGCTGCGCCATCCGGAGCGCTTTGGCAATGTGCTGAGCCTGTCCGGCTCCTACTGGTGGGCGCCGGAGGCCGAAGCGCCCAATGCGATGGCGCGCTGGTGGGCGGCCGCCCCCCGCAAGGACGTCCGCTTTTACCTGGATGCGGGCCTCTACGAAAGCGCTCGCGGCGGCCAGGCCGGCATTCTGGAGACCAGCCGCGAGCTCGGCGATGTGCTGCGGGCTAAAGGCTACCGCGTGACCCAGCGGGAGCACAGCTCCGGCCACGACTATGTGCACTGGCAGGGCTCCATCGCCTGCGGCTTGGTGGCGCTGCTCCATCCGGCTGCACTGTCCACGCTACAGGCGGAGTGCAGAGGGCGATAACTGATAGGCGCCCACGCAGCGTGCACAATGCGGGCATGCAACTGACATCTGAAGCGCTCCATGACCACCAGGTGGCTGCCGGTTGGCAAGCCACGGTGGACCAATTCTTTGACAGCCCCAAGGGCCAGCAGCTGTCGCAGTACCTGCAGCAGCGCCTGGACGCCGGCGCGGTGATCTTCCCGCCCGAGCCACTGCGTGCGCTGCGCCTGACCCCGCCCGAGAGCGTGCGCGTCGTCATCCTGGGGCAGGACCCCTACCATGGTCGCGGCCAGGCCGAGGGCCTGGCTTTTTCCGTGGCCTCTGGCGTGCGCCTGCCGCCATCGCTGCAGAACATCTTCAAGGAAATGCAGCGCGACCTGGGCGTGCCGTTCCCGCCTTTCCCCGATCCCGGTGGCAGCCTGGTCAAATGGGCCACCCATGGCGTGCTGCTGCTCAACACCTGTTTGACGGTGGAAGAGGGTCAGGCCGCCAGCCACAGCGGCAAGGGCTGGGAGCAGCTCACCGATGCGATCATCCGCCAGGTGGCCGAGGGGGACAAGCCGGTGGTCTTCATGCTCTGGGGCAGCCATGCGCAAAGCAAGCGTGCGCTGATCCCGCAGGACCGGGGACATCTGGTGCTGACCAGCAACCACCCCTCGCCGCTGTCCGCCTTGCGCCCACCGGTGCCATTCATCGGCAATGGGCATTTCAGCCAGGCGCAGGCGTTTCGCAAGCAGCTGGGTCTGTAAAACAGATTCTTAACGCGGGCCCGGCAGCGCCTGCAGCTCCTGCACCAGCAGCCCCAAAAAGGCCTGGGCAGCGGCGGGCAGCTGGCGGCCCGCCAGGGTTTGCACCTCGATATCGCGCAGGTCCAGGCCGGCATCGGTCAAGGGGCGGGCGACCAGGCTGCCCGCTGCCAGCATATGGCGCACCCCCACTTCGCTGGAGACGGTGACGCCGCCCCCATGCACCGCAAAATTGAGCAAGGTCTTGGCATGGTTGGTGGTCAGCACCGGGTCCAGCTGCAGGCCCTGGCGGCTGCAGGCCAGGTCGATCATCTGGCGGATCGCTGTCTCGGCCGGTGGCAAGGCCAGCGGATGACGGGCCAGCTCGGCCAGGGTGAGCGATGCCTGGCTTGCCAGCACATGCCCGGGCGGCAACACGGCCAGCACCGGCGCACTTTGGCGGTGCACCACGGCAATGTTCTTGAGCGGGGACATGCTGAAGCGCAGGCCAATATCGGCCTCACCGGCCAGCAGCTTGGCGGAGACCTGCAAGGTCGGCACCATGCTCACCTCAAAGCGCAGGCCCGGGTGGCGGCGCTGAAAGGCCACGCAGGCCTGGGGCAGCAGCTCATTGGCAAAGGCATCCGAGGTGGCGATGCGCACCAGACCGGCGCGCAGGCTGTCGAGCGCATGGATGGCATCGATAGCCTGCTCGGCATCCAGGCTGATGCGGCGCGCCAGCTCGGCCAGGATCTGCCCGGCCGCCGTGGGCTGCATGCCCCGCGCATGGCGCTCGAACAGCGCTGTGCCCAGCTGGGCCTCCAGCCCGCTGATCTGGCGGCTGACGGCCGAGCTGGCCACATGCAGGCGCAGCGATGCGGCGCTGACCGAGCCGCACTGCACCACCTCATGGAAGTAGCGCAGCGCGGTGTCCTGCAGATGCGTGGGCGGGCGGTTGGGCATGGTGGTATTGCGCAAATGAATGGTCTAAGCATAAACCCATTGCTTTATCGGCAAACCTACCTTGCCAAATCGGTGGTGGTGCCTGCTGTCACAGGCTTTTAATATGCAAGGCTTCACGCAGGCGCCTTTGCCCTCGCGCGCATGGCACACCCGCCATGGGCGCATAAGAACCGGTTGTTCTGGCCCGCGCCACAAGCGCAGAGTGCTTCGCAGATGTTTTGCAACTCGCTCACCACCATGCCAACTACCCCTTCTCTTCTCTCTCGTATGCCTGGCCGCCGGCCACTGCTCGCCGGCCTGGTGGCTGGCACGGCGCTGGCTGTGCTGTCCCCGTTTGCCGCAGCCCAAGGCGGCCAATGGCCTGAGCGCGCGATCCGCGTCATCGTGCCCTTTCCACCCAGCGGCGCGACCGATCTGGTGGCCCGCGTGGTGGCGCAAAAGGTGTCGCAGGAGCTGGGCCAGTCGCTGGTGATCGACAACCGCCCGGGCGCGGGTGGCACCATCGGCACGGCCGAGGCCGCCAAGGCCAGCGCTGACGGCTATACCCTGCTGTTCACCACCAGCAGCACCCATGCGATCTCGCCGCACCTGATGCCCAAGCTGGCCTACCGCGCGGACAAGGACTTCACCCCGATCGCCCATGTGGCCGATGCCGCCAGCGTGCTGCTGGTGACCAACTCGCTGCCGGTCAAGACCGTGCAGGAGCTGATCAGCTATGCCAAGGCCAACCCCGGCAAGCTGAACTACGCCACCAGCGGCAATGGCACCATCGTGCACCTGAACACCGCTGCCTTTGCGGCCCAGGCGGGCATCACCCTGACCCATGTGCCCTACAAGGGCACGGCCCAGTCGATCAGCGATCTGGCCACCGGCCAGGTGCATATGCTGTTTGACTCCATCCCCACCGGCATGCCCCATGTGGCCAGCGGCCGCCTGCGCGCACTGGCGGTGACCAGCGCCGAGCGCACCCAGCTCGCGCCCCAGCTGCCCACGGTGGCCGAATCCGGCCTGCCCGGCTACGCGTCGGTGACCTGGTTTGGCGTCTATGCGCCGGCGGGCCTCAAGCCCGAGCTGACCGCCAAGATCAATGCCGCCTTCAACAAGGCCATGCAAAATCCCGAGGTGGTGGCCAGCCTGGCCAAGCTGGGCGCCGATGTGGCCAAGCCCGGTACGCCTGCGCAATTTGCGGATCTGGTGAAGGCCGACAGCGCCCGCTGGGCCAAGGTGATCCAGGACAACCACATCACGCTCGAATAAGCCTTGCCACTACCAGACCGGGGCGGTTGTTGCCGCCCCGGCTGCCATCTCGATTGCATTCAGAAAGACAAGACATGACAACCGTGAAAGACTGGGCCCAGCCCTATGCCTCGCAGCGCTCGCCCGTACTGGGCCGCAATGTGGTGAGCACCTCGCAACCGCTGGCCGCACAAGCAGGCCTGCGCATGCTGCAAGCGGGCGGCAATGCGGTGGATGCGGCGCTGGCCGCAGCGATGACCTTGACGGTGGTGGAGCCCACGGGCTGCGGCATTGGCAGCGATGCCTTCGCGATTGTCTGGGACGGCCAGGAGCTGCATGGCCTGAACGCCTCGGGCCGCGCGCCGGCCGGCTGGACGCCGGAATACTTCGACAAGCTCGGCGGCATCCCTGAAAAGGGCTGGAACGCGGTCACCGTGCCCGGCGTGGTCTCGGGCTGGGTGGAGCTGTCCAAGCGCTTTGGCAAGCTGCCTTTTGCGCAAGTGGCGCAACCGGCGATCAACTATGCGCGCCATGGCTTTGCGGTATCGCCGACGATTGCCAAGCTCTGGGCGCTGGGCCTGGCCAAGCTGGGCGACCAGCCCGGCTTCAAGGAATGCTTTGCACCCGAAGGCCAGGCACCGCAGGCGGGCAGCTGGTTCACCAGCGAGGCCCATGCCCGCACCTTGGAAGAGATTGCCGAGACCCTGGGTGAATCCTTTTACCGGGGCGCGCTGGCGCAAAAGATGGCGGCCCACAGCCAGGCCAACGGCGGCGTGATGACGGTCGAGGACCTGGCCGCCCACCGCTGCGACTGGGTGGGCACGGTGGCCCAGCCCTTTGGCGACTCGGTGGTGCATGAGATTCCGCCCAATGGCCAGGGCATTGCCGCGCTGATCGCGCTAGGCCTGCTCGATGCCATCGGCATTGGCGACCAGCCGCTCGACAGTGCCGAGACCGTGCACCTGCAGATCGAGGCGATGAAGCTGGCGCTGGCCGACCTGGCCGAGTACAACGCCGATATCGACCATATGCGCGTCCACCCCCAGCAAGACCTGCTGAACCCGGCCTACCTGGCCGAGCGCGCCAAGTTGATCGACCGCAGCAAGGCCAGCGTTGCCAGCTACGGTGCGCCCAAGCCGGGCGGCACGGTCTACCTGACGGCCTGCGACGAGAGCGGCATGATGGTGTCCTTCATCCAGTCCAACTACATGGGTTTTGGCTCGGGCGTGGTGGTGCCGGGCACGGGCATCAGCCTGCAGAACCGGGGCGCTGGCTTTACCACCGAGGCGGGCCACGCCAACCAGGTGGCGCCGGGCAAGCGTCCTTCGCACACCATCATCCCCGCCTTTGCGATGCATGCCGATGGCACCCCGCAGATGGCTTTTGGCGTGATGGGTGGCCCGATGCAAAGCCAGGGCCATGTGCAGATGTCCGTGCGCGTGCTGCGCTATGGCCAGAACCCCCAAGCCGCTGCAGACGCACCGCGCTGGCGCGTGACCGGTGGCAACCAGGTCTCCGTCGAGCTGGGCTTTGACCCGCAGGTGATTGAAGCGCTGCGTGCGCTGGGCCATGAAGTGACCATCGAAGAGGGCCATGGCGTGTTCGCCTTTGGCGGTGCGCAGCTGATTTTGCGTGAAGGCGCGCACTATGTGGCCGGCTCCGATCCGCGCAAGGACGGCCAGGCGGTCGCCTACTGACGCGCAGCCAGATCCAACACACCCAGGGCGCCACCGGACTTGTGTCGGTGGCGCTTTTTTTGCGTCTGTCTGGGCCCGACCGGATCAGCGCGATTCGCGCACCGACAGCCAGGCGCTGAGCGCGCCACCCAGCGCAATCGCGACCATGCCGAGCACCGCCCAGTGGTCGGGGATATGGCCATACAGCAGCCAGCCCGAGAACACGGCGAAGGGGATCTGGCTGTAGAGGAAGGGCGAGATTGTGGCCGGCTTGGCATGCTCATAGGCCTTGAGCAGCATCAGGTGGCCAATGGTGCTGCCCACGCCCATGGCCAGCGCAGCCAGCCACAGGGCCATGGTGCTGGGCATCTGCCAGAACCAGGGCAGGCTGGCACTGGTCAGCACCAGCGCCAGCAGGCTGGTGTAGATCTGCGTGGTGACGGGCCGCTCCTTGCCGGCCATCTGGCTGCTGACGATCTGGTAGGCGGTGTTGGCCGCCAGCTGCAGCAGCGGCCAGACCAGCGCGCCGCCGCTGAAATTGGCGCCGCCCGGGCGGATGATGACCACGGTGCCCAGAAAGCCCATGGCCACCAGCACCCAGCGCAGTGGGCTGACCGGCTGCTTGAGCCAGAGCGCCGCCACCAGGGTCATCGCCAGCGGCGTCATCGCGACGACGGCGGTGAACTCGGCCAGCGGCAGATAGCGCAGGCTCATCATCGCGCAGGCATTGCTGCTGCAGAACAGTGCGGCGCGGGCAATCTGAAAACGCGGATGCGTGGTGTGGAACACGTCCCGGCCGTACTGGTAGACGCCCCAGCCGACGGTGAACACCGACTGCAGCATGTAGCGCAGCCACAGCGCCATCAGCAGCGGGAGCAGCGCACCCGCGTACTTGGAGCCGGTATCGAGCAGGCAAAAGCAGGCACAGGCCAGCACCGTCAGCACAATGCCCGTCATTGCCGAGCCTTGGCCGGGGCGGCGCGGTGCAGGGGTGCTGGGGGTCTCGGGCACGCGGCTGGCGCTGTCCGGTGCAAGGGCAGGGGAATGCATCAGGCCTCTGGCAGGCAGGGCCAAGGCAGGGTCAGGGGCTGTCGGGGGAGTCACGCGGGCAAAGTCACCCTGGGGCGGCCGGTCTCCTGCGGAGTCGAAGGGCTGGCGGGGTGTGGCTCCATTGTAGAAAGCTGCAGCCGGTTGCAGGCACCCGCGTGGCGCAGCGACTGCAGTTTTCATGCCCGGCTGTCCAATCAGTGACAGTCGGGAGGCTGCCAGATGCGTCTCCGGGTTTGTACCCGCCTTCTACCGAGGGGAACAAAACTGCGTGTTACCATTCAAATGAGAACGATTCGCAAATGTGTCAGCTCTGTAAAGCCTCCGGGCGCTACAGCTTGGCATTCATCAGGCGAAGTTTCCATTCCATCAACCGCTGGGGCTTGAGGTGCGGGCACAAGAAGAATGTAGCGATACGGTCTTGGGTCGGGTGCATGCAGGGGCTGCCAGCTTTCCGACCAAAGGATGTTCCATGTCGCGCTCCGCTCGCTCCACCGTCAACCGCCGCCAGTCGCTGCTGCAACTGGGTGCCCTGGTGACCTTGCCCTGGGCGGCAGGCTCCGCACTGGCGCAGCAGACCCTGGCGGTGCAGCAAGCGGGCGGCACGGTGCAGATCCCCGTCAAGCCCAAGACCATCCTGGTGTTTGACCTGGCCGCACTCGACTGCCTGCGTGCGCTGGGCGCCGAGGTCAAGGGCGTGCCCGAAGTGGTGAAGTTCCCGCCCGTGCTGGAGCAGTACGCCAGCAAGGACTACACCCGCATCGGCAGCCTGTTCGAGCCCAACTACGAAGTGGTGAAGGGCCTCAAGCCCGATGTGATCGTCGCCGGTGGCCGCTCGGCCGCCAAGGTGGCCGAGCTGGCCAAGATTGCGCCTACCTTGGACCTGACGGTGGACAACACCCAGCCGGTGGCCAGCGCCTTCAAGCATCTGAAGATCCTGGGCGAGATGGTCGGCAACGAGGCCCAGGCCCAAACCCTGATGGCCGCGATGCAGGCCGATATCGACAAGCTCAAGGGCATGACGGCCAACAAGGGCACCGGCCTGATGGTGATGACCAATGGCGGCAAGCTCAGCGCCTATGGCCCGGGCTCGCGTTTTGGCATGCTGCACGATGTCTATGGCATCCCGGCCGCGAACAAGGACATCAAGGTGGCCGGCCACGGCCAGGCGATCTCGTTCGAGTTCATCCTCAAGACCAACCCGGACTGGCTGTTTGTGCTGGACCGCGATGCCGCCATTGGCCGCGAAGGCGCATCGGCCGCCAAGTTGCTGGACAACCCGTTGGTCAACGCCACCAAGGCGGCCAAGAAAAAGCAGATCGTCTACCTGAACTCGGCCAACTGGTACCTGCTGGGCAATGCCAGCCCCGGCTCGCTGCATGACGATGTGACGCAGCTGATCAACGCCTTCTCCAAAGCTTAATGGCTTGCTGAGCCAGCGCTTGCGAGCCACAGCATGACAACCACGATTGAGAAAGCGCCACGCGGCGGGCGCGGCCTTGCGCTGCGCCCGCTGGCTTTTGTGCTGCCAGCCATCGCCTTGCTGGCGCTGCTGGCCTTTATCAGCCTGCTGGTGGGCGTCAGCGATGTGTCGGTGACGACCTTGCTGCGCCTGTTCTCCCACAACGACGATGACCTGGCCACCCAGGTACTGGTGGCCAGCCGCGTGCCGCGCACCCTGGCGCTGTTGCTGGCCGGCAGCGCGATGGCGGTGGCCGGCCTGCTGATGCAGATGCTGGCGCGCAACCACTATGTCGAGCCCACGACGATGGGCACGGCGGAGTCGGCGGGCATGGGCATGCTGATCGGCATCCTGTGGTGGCCCGATATGCCGGTGTTCGGCAAGATGGGCCTGGCGGCAGTGTTTGCACTGGCCGGCACGGCCTTGTTCCTGGCGGTGCTCAGCCGCATCCGGCTGCGCTCGGCGCTGATCGTGCCCTTGGTCGGCCTGGTGCTGTCGGGCGTGATCGAATCGGCCACCACCTTTATCGCCTACCGCTTTGACCTGATGCAGGCGGCACGCTCCTGGATGACGGCCGATTTCTCGGCCATCGTGCAGGGCCGCTATGAGATGCTCTGGCTCTCGCTGGGCATCACGCTGCTGGCGATGATGGCGGCCGACCGCTTTACCGTGGCCGGCATGGGCCAGGAATTTGCCACCAACCTGGGCCTCAACTACAAGCGCCTGGTGGCGCAGGGCGTGCTGGTGGTGGCGGTTGTCACCGCCTCGGTGATCGTTACCGTCGGCATCATTCCCTTTGTGGGCCTGATCGTGCCCAACCTGGTGCGCCTGGTGGTGGGCGACAACGTGCGCAAGTCGGTGCTTTGGGTGGCCTGGGCGGGGGCCTTGATGGCGCTGGCCTGCGACCTGATCGGGCGCGTGGTGATCGCCCCGTACGAGATACCGATCGGCACCGTCATGGGGGTGCTGGGCAGTGCCATGTTCCTGGCGCTGCTGCTGTCGCGCCGCAAGCGCATGGGGGGCTGAGATGAACACTTTGTCTACCTCGCCCTCCGCAGCGGCGCCTGCACCTGCACCCGTCTCCTGGCTGGGCACACCAGCGCGGCGCCTGTGGCTGCTGCTGGCGCTGGCGCTGCTGGCCAGCCTCTACTTCATGACCAGCCAGGTGCAGGCCGAGTGGAGCTTTGTGCTGCCCTTGCGTGGCAAGAAGCTGGCAACGATGTGGACGGTGGCCTTTGCCATCGGCGTGTCCACCGTGCTGTTCCAGACGGTGACCAACAACCGCATCCTGACGCCGGCGGTGATGGGCTTTGACGCGCTGTTCCAGCTGATCCAGTCGGTGCTGGCCTTTACGTTGGGGGTGGCGGCCATGCAGATCCCCGAGCTGTCGCGCTTTGGCATGAACGTGGGGCTGATGGTGCTGCTGTCGACCAGCCTGTTTGTCTGGCTGTTCCGGGGCCAGGCCAGCAACCTGCATCTGTTGCTGCTGGTGGGCATTGTGGCGGGCATCTTTTTCCGCAGCCTCAACAACTTTGTCTGGCGCGTGATGGACCCCAATGAGTTCACCGTGCTGCAGGACCGCTTGTTCGCGAACTTCAACACCGTCTCGCTGCCCTTGCTGCTGCTGTCGCTGCCGGCGATTGCGCTGGTGGGCGTCTGGGTCTGGCGCCAGCGCCATCTGCTCGATGTGCTGGCGCTGGGGCGCGAGGTGGCCGTCAACCTGGGCGTGAACTACCAGCGCTCGGTGATGGGCGTCTTGGTGGTGGTGGCCATTCTGGTGTCCATCTCGACCGCGCTGGTCGGGCCGGTGACCTTTTTTGGCCTGCTGGTGAGCAATATGGCCTACCAGCTGATGCACAGCCACCAGCACCGCTACACCCTGGCCGGCTCGGTGCTGCTGGGGGGCTTGCTGCTGGTGGGCGGCCAGATGGTGCTGGAGCGCCTGTTTGGCTTCAACACCTCGCTGTCCATCGTAGTGGAGTTCCTGGGCGGACTGACCTTTATTTATCTCTTAGTGCGCAAGGCCAAGAGCTGAGCGCAGTGACCAGCCATGATTGAAACCGACAAGCTGCGCAAGACCCATGGCACCACGACGGTGCTGCATGACGTGAGCCTGCGCATTCCACAGGGCCGGCTGACCGCCATCATCGGCCCCAACGGCGCGGGCAAATCGACGGCGCTGTCCCTGATCAGCCGGCTGATGCCGATGACCTCCGGCACGGTGCGCATCGAGGGCCAGGACATCACCACCACGGCCAGCGATGCGCTGGCGCGCGTGATGGCCATCCTGCGCCAGGACAACCAAAGCGCGTTGCGCCTGACGGTGCGCGACCTGGTGGCCTTTGGCCGCTTTCCGCATTCCAAGGGCCGGCTGACCGAAGAGGACCGCGTGCATGTGGATGCGGCGCTGAACTACTTGAAGCTCCAGCCGCTCAGCGAGCGCTTTCTGGACGAGCTCTCGGGCGGCCAGCGCCAGCGCGCCTACATCGCCATGGTGCTGTGCCAGAACACGCGCTACATCCTGTTTGACGAGCCGCTCAACAACCTGGACATGGCCCATGCCGTGGGCATGATGAAGCTGCTGCGCCAGGCGGTGCAGGATGCCGGCAAGACCGTGGTGGTGGTGCTGCACGACATCAACTTTGCCGCCAGCTATGCCGACCACATCATCGCGATGAAGGCCGGCGCGCTGTACTGCGAAGGCCCGCCCGAGGTGGTGGTGCGCGACGAGGTGCTCAGCGACCTGTATGAAATTCCCGTACAGGTGCACGAGGTGGGCGGCCGGCGCTTCTGCGACTATTTCTGATCGCTGGTTTGTTTGCTGAGGCTGGCGGCGGGCGGCCGCCTGCCTGTGCGCTGCCATTGCCCCGAGCAGCTATGCAGTGCCGGCACCGGCGAAAGCCTCAGGACGCGGCCATCGGCTGATCGGTTGCCGCATCGGCAGCGACCGGCTCCATCATGCGCTGCAGCAGCATCGAGTCGCCATAGCTGAAGAAGCGGTACTCCTGCGCGATGGCGTGCCGGTACAGACCCATGATGTGCTCATAGCCGGCAAAGGCGCTGACCAGCATCATCAGGCTGCTCTTGGGCAGGTGGAAGTTGGTGACCAGCATGTCCACCACGCGGAAGGGGAAGCCGGGGGTGATGAAGATATTGGTGTCGTCCGAGAGCTGGCCGGTGCGGGCCCAGGATTCCAGGGTGCGCACGGTGGTGGTGCCCACCGCAATGACCCGGCCGCCGCGCAGGCGGCAGCGCTCCAGCGCCGCCAGGGTGGGCAGCGGAATGTTGTACCACTCGCTGTGCATCTGGTGGTCTTTGAGGTTCTCGGTCTTGACCGGCTGGAAGGTGCCCGCGCCGACATGCAGGGTCACGCTGGCGCGCTCCACGCCCTTGGCCTCCAAGGCAGCCAGCACCTTTTCGTCAAAGTGCAGTGCCGCGGTGGGGGCCGCCACGGCGCCGGGGTTCTTGGCAAACACGGTCTGGTAGCGCTGCTCGTCCTCGGCCTGGTTGGGATCCTGGCCGGTCTGCTGCTCGCGCTCAATATAAGGGGGCAGGGGGATGTGGCCGTGCTGCTCCATCAGTTCCCAGGGCGATTCGCCCTGTGGGCCGGTCAGGCGCAGGCGGAACAGCGCGCCCATCTCATTGGGCCAGCGGCCCAGCAGGGTGGCGTCAAAGCCGCCAGCCTTCTTGCCGCCCATCATGTGCAGCACGCCGCCCACGGCCGGCTTCTTGCTGACCTTCATATGGGCCACGACTTCGTTGTCCTGCAGCACGCGCTCGATCAGCAGCTCGATCTTGCCGCCGCTGGATTTCTCGCCAAAGATGCGCGCCTTGATCACCTGGGTGTCGTTGAAGACCAACAGGTCGCCGGCCTGCAGCAGATCGGGGAGTTCGTGGAAGCGGCGGTCCACCAAGGTAGGCTCACGCGCATCCAGCAGGCGGGAGCCGCTGCGCTCGGCAGCCGGGTGTTGGGCAATCAGTGCTTCGGGCAGCTCGAAATCGAAATCGCTCAGGTGAAATGTGCGGCGGGCACCGGAGAAGGCAGTCATCTTTGGCTCATGCAGGCGGAACACACCTGCAGCTCACAGGGATCAAAACAAGGGGGCGATTGTGCCACTGTGGCAGAGGCGCAGCAGGCTGCGCGGGCTTGGCCCGGTTGGGGGCTGCCTCCTACGTGCCTGTGCAGCGCAGTTGCTATAGTGGCCCGATGCAAAATCTTCGCCACTGGATGAGCTTCGCGTTGGTCTGGATTCTGGGTATCCTCGCGGCTCCTGCTGCCGGGGCTGCGCAGGAGGAAACCCTGCGCGTGGGCTCCAAGCGCTTTACCGAATCCTATGTGCTGGCCGAGATCATGGCGCAGCAAGCGCAGGCCGCCGGGGTCAAGACCCAGGTGCGCCAGGGCCTGGGCAACACGGCCATCGTCTATGAAGCGTTGCGATCCGGGCAGATCGATGTCTATGCCGAATACAGCGGCACCATTGCGCTGGAGATTGCCAAACATGCCAATGGCAGCGATCTGGCATCGCTGAATGCGGCGCTGGCGCCGTTGGGCCTGGCCGTCGGTGTGCCCCTGGGCTTTAACGATGGCTATGCGCTGGCCATGCGCCGCAAGCAGGCCGAGGAGCTGGGTATCCGCAGCCTGAGCGACCTGGCGCGCCACAGCGAACTGCGCTTTGGCCTTTCGAACGAATTCATTGGCCGGGGCGATGGCTGGCCGGGCCTGGCCCAGCGCTACAGCCTGCAGGCCAAGCCCCAGGGACTGGACCATGGCCTGGCCTATGAGGCCATCACGCAAAAGCACATCGATGTGATGGATATCTACACCACCGATGCCAAGATCGACCACCTGGGCCTGTTGGTGCTGGAAGATGACCAGGCCTATTTTCCGCGCTATGACGCGCTGCTGCTCTATCGCCAGGATCTGCCCCAGCAAAAGCCCATCGCCTGGGCGGCTCTGCAAAAGCTGCAGGGCCGGATCAGCGAGGAGGCGATGATCGGCATGAATGCCCAGGCCGAGCTGAACGGCCTGGGCTTTGCCGAGATTGCCAAACAATTTCTGGCGGGTGGGGCGCCGCAGGCGGCTGCGGCCACGCCGGCCGATGCAGGGGCTGGCGGCCAGCCCTCCTTTGGCGCCCGGCTGTGGTCGCGGCTGGTGGCGCCTGATCTGTGGCGGCTCACGGCGCAGCATTTGGCGCTGGTGCTGATCTCCGTGGGCGTGGCAGCGCTGATTGCGGTGCCTGCCGGCATTCTGCTGTTTCCGCATGCGCGTTCCAGGGCCTTGGCACTGGGCGCGGCTGGCGTGCTGCAGACGATTCCATCACTCGCACTGCTGGCGGTGCTGATTGCCTGGTTTGGCGTGATAGGCCGCCTGCCGGCGCTGGTGGCGCTCACGGCTTACTCCATCTTGCCGATCTTGAGCAATACCTGTGCGGGGCTGGCCGAGGTGTCGCCCGGCCTGCGCAGTGCGGGCTCGGCGCTGGGCATGACGCGGCCCCAGCGCATGCGCTGGGTGGAACTGCCGATTGCGATGCCCACGGTGGTGGCGGGTATCCGCACCGCCTGCGCCATCGGCATTGGCACGGCGACGATTGCGGCCTTTATTGGCGCCGGCGGTTTGGGCGAGCGCATTGTGACCGGCCTGGCGCTGAACGACAGCGCGTTGATGATGGCCGGTGCCTTGCCCGCCGCTGCGCTGGCCTTGCTGTCAGAGCTGGTGTTTGAGCTCTGGGAGCGCTACCTGCGGCGCCGGCGCGTGCGGCGCTGATACTACGTGCTGCTTGCGCAGGCACTGTTTTTTTAACCAGTCGTGCGGCAAAGCATGCCAGAATGCAGCATTGCTGAAACTGCCTCCATGTCTGCTGCCACGCCTGCCAACTCCGCTGAAGATGCCGCGCCTGTGAAGGGGCGCAAGCCTGGCCGGCCGCGCAAGGCGGCTGCGGCAACGCCTGGCGCTGCGGCTGCCGCCAGCGCCGCAAAGAGTCCAGCGAAGAACCCGGCCCAGCAGGCTCTGGCCAAGTTGGGGCTGGCGCGCGATATCGATCTGGCCCTGCACCTGCCACTGCGCTATGAAGACGAGACCCGCATCATTGCGCTGCGCAATGCCCGCGATGGCGAGGTCGCGCAGATCGAGGCGACGGTGGTGTCTGCCGATGTGCAGCTGCGCCCCCGCCGCCAACTGGTGGTGCGGGTGGAAGACGCCAATGGCGACCCCTGCGAGCTGCGCTTTTTCAGCTTTTACCCCTCGCACCAGAAGACCATGGCTGTGGGCAATACCTTGCGCATCCGTGGCGAGGTCAAGGGCGGCTTCTGGGGGCGGCAGATGCTGCACCCGGCCTTTCGCCTGGCCGGTGGTGAGTTGCCCCAGTCGCTGACCCCCGTCTACCCCACCACGGCCGGGCTGCCCCAGCCCTATTTGCGCCGCGCGGTGATCAGCGGTGTGCAACGCGCCGATCTGAGCGAAACCCTGCCGCCCGGTGTGGACCTGCCCTATGCCCGCTACCAGGGTGAGGGCGGCCTGGGCCGCGCCTATACCTTGCGCGAGGCGCTGCAGTTTTTGCACCACCCGACACCCGATGTGGCGCTGGCCACCCTGGAAGACCACAGCCACCCGGCCTGGCAGCGCCTGAAGGCCGAGGAGCTGCTGGCGCAGCAGCTGTCGCAACTGACGGCCAAGCGCGAGCGCGACAGCCTGCGTGCCCCCGCGCTGGCGGCACAGCGCATGGCCGATGGCAGCCTGAACCTGCATGAGCAGTTTCTGGCCGCGCTGCCCTTTGCGCTGACCGGGGCGCAGCGCCGGGTCTGCGAGGAAATCGCCCGCGATCTGGGGCGCCACATACCGATGCACCGCCTGCTGCAAGGCGATGTGGGCTCGGGCAAGACCATTGTGGCGGCACTGTCGGCGGTGATCGCCATCGACGCGGGCTGGCAGTGCGCGCTGATGGCGCCCACCGAAATCCTGGCCGAGCAGCACTTTGCGAAGCTGGTGGGCTGGCTGGAGCCACTGCTGGCGCCACGCGGCCTGAAAGTAGCCTGGCTGGCCGGTGCGCAAAAGAAGAAGCAGCGCACCGAGATGCTGGCCCTGGTCGAGAGTGGCGAGGCCGCGCTGGTGGTGGGCACGCATGCCGTCATCCAGGACCAGGTGCAGTTCAAGAAGCTGGGGCTGGCCGTCATTGATGAGCAACACCGCTTTGGTGTGGCCCAGCGCCTGGCACTGCGGCAAAAGTTGCTCTCCACCGGTATGGAGCCGCATATGCTGATGATGAGCGCCACGCCCATCCCGCGCACCTTGGCGATGAGCTACTACGCCGATTTGGATGTCTCCACCATCGACGAGCTGCCGCCAGGCCGCACACCGGTGGTCACCAAGCTGATCAGCGACAGCCGGCGCGACGAGGTGGTCTCGCGCATCGCCGACCAGATTGCCCAGGGGCGCCAGGTGTACTGGGTCTGTCCGCTCATTGAAGAGAGCGAGGCGCTGGACCTGTCCAATGCCACCGCCACCCATACCGACCTGAGCGAGGCGCTGCCCGGGGTCATGGTCGGCCTGCTGCATTCCCGCATGCCAACGGCCGAGAAAAAGGCGGTGATGGCCTTGTTCACTGAGGGCGTGATGGGTGTGCTGGTGTCGACCACAGTGATTGAAGTGGGGGTGGACGTGCCCAACGCCAGCCTGATGGTGATTGAGCATGCCGAACGCTTTGGCCTGAGCCAGCTGCACCAGCTGCGCGGCCGGGTAGGGCGGGGCGCTGCCGCATCGGCCTGTGTGCTGCTCTATGCCGTGGGGGACAACGGCAAGCTGGGCGAAACCGCCAAGGAGCGTTTGCGCGCGATGGCGGAAACCGCCGATGGCTTCGAGATCGCACGGCGCGATCTGGAAATCCGGGGGCCAGGTGAGTTTCTGGGCGCGCGCCAGTCGGGAGCGCCGTTGCTGCGCTTTGCGGATTTGGAGGCAGACAAGCATCTGCTGGAATGGGCGCGCGAGCTGGCCCCGCACATGCTCGATCGTTGGCCTGAGCTGGCCGCCAGCCATGTTTTGCGCTGGTTGGGTGGCCGGGCGGAATACCTCAAAGCTTGAAAACTAGTACATCTCTACCAGTTTGGTTGCATGGCAGCATTGCAAACAAGATTTAAAAGTTGTGAAAACACGACGAAATCTAGGTAAATATTGATTGATTCGTGCTATGGCTCTTGCGCACAATGATGACGGTGTTGTTCAAATAGAGGATATAAAACGCATCCTGTAACTAGATTTAGGGCGCTGTGCGGTCGCCGAAACCGCAAATATGTCTTATTTAACAGGGAGGTAGCGACGTAGTTTGCAGCATGACTGTGTAGCATTGTGTAAATGCCAGCATCCATATTTACCCACGCATCCGGTAAGCGAGCGCTTGCATTTGACGCATAATAGATTAATCCTATTTTTGTCGTCACGCATTGGCACCCATGGTGCTCCGGAATAGAGTACAACTCATAGCTTGCGGTTCTGATGAAACACAGTGTGGCACTTTGGCCTCTGGCGCTATAGCCAGGTGGTCCACAGGCCATGCACAATACGCGATTCGCACTAAAAACTGACATGACACTTACAGAGCTCAAATATATTGTTGCTGTCGCCCGTGAAAGGCACTTCGGCCGCGCCGCTGATGCCTGCTACGTGTCGCAACCTACCTTGTCTGTTGCCATCAAAAAGCTGGAAGAAGAACTCGAGGTCAAGCTGTTTGAACGCAGTGCCTCGGAAGTGTCAGTCACCAGCCTGGGTGACCAGATCGTGCGCCAAGCGCAAATCGTGCTGGACCAAGCCGCCGCCATCAAGGAAATTGCCAAGCGCGGCAAGGACCCGCTGGCCGGTGTGCTGACCCTGGGTGTGATCTATACCATCGGCCCCTATCTGTTGCCTGAGCTGGTTCGCCAGTCGATCGAGCGCACGCCGCAGATGCCGCTGATGATCAACGAGAACATGACCGCCAAGCTGCTGGAAATGCTGCGTACCGGTGAGATCGACTGCGCCATCGTGGCCGAGCCTTTCCCCGATACCGGTCTGGCCATGGCCCCTCTGTATGACGAGCCCTTCTTTGCGGCCGTGCCCAGCGTGCATCCGCTCGCTACGCGCGACAGCATCTCGGCCAGCGAACTGAAAAACGAGACCATGCTGCTGTTGGGCGCTGGCCACTGCTTCCGTGACCATGTGCTCGAAGTCTGCCCCGAGTTCGCCCGCTACTCCAGCAACACCGAAGGCATCCGCCGTACCTTTGAAGGCTCGTCGCTCGAGACCATCAAGCACATGGTGGCCGCTGGCATGGGCGTGACCTTGGTGCCCCGCCTGTCGGTGCCCAAGGATGCGCTGGAGAAGGGTGTGCGCCGCCGCAAGTCGGACGAGACCCATATCCGCTACATTCCGCTGACCGACGAGATCAACGACGAAGCACCGAAGCGCCGCGTGGTGCTGGTGTGGCGCCGCAGCTTCACCCGCTACGAAGCCATCGCCGCTCTGCGCAATGCCATCTTCGCCTGCAACCTGCCGGGCGTGACGATGCTGCAAGCCTAAAGCGCGCTGCACGGTTTCTTTTGGACCCCATGCACGGCATGCCGGCATGGGGTTTTGTATTTTCTGAGGTGTTGTGAACGTGTTGTCTGTGTTGTTGCCGCATCGGCGGCTGTCGTCGTTGGCCGCTGGCCGAGACCGGTGTTGCCAGGGTTCGTGCTTCGCCGCTCTGATGCTTTTCGGTGCCGAGCAAGCGATGGCCCAGAGCAGTCACCTGCCTGGGGGATCAAGCTTCGTCTTTGACGCCTTGGCCATGCTGGATGCCTGGATGCCGGCGCTGCTCGCCGCCTGGTTGCTGGGGGGGGCGCTGGTTTGGCGCTGGCTGCCGCGCAGGCAGACTGCTGTTCTGTATGCCGCCCAGCGGCCTGTGGCAATGCCGCTCAGCGTGGCGGCCGGCTGCCTGCTGGTGTTTGCGATGCTGGCCTGGGTGGTGGTCTACCCGGAGCATTCTGGCCATGCCCGCCTGTTGGCGGCAGATGCAGCGGCCCAGCAATGGGCACAAGCCCATGTCTCGGCGCCAATGCGCGAGGTTCTGCATGTGTTGACCGCTGCTGGCGATGTGCGCTGGCTGGCGGTCCTGGTGCTGCTGGTGGCCGCCTGGCTGGCGCTGGGCGCGCAGTGGCAGGCCTTGTGGGCTTGGGTGTTCTTTATCGGCCTCAATGGGCTGGCGGTGCGCCTGCTGAAGAATCTGCTGGACCGTGCCCGCCCCGAGGTGCTGCATGAGATGCTGACCTCGGGTGCGAGTTTTCCCAGCGGTCATACTTCTGGTGCCGTGGTCGTCTATGGCTTGCTATGGCTGGTGCTGCGCGGTCGGCTCTCGCCTGCTGCGAGTCGCATCCTGGCTTGGGTCTGCAGTGCCCTGGTCGTCATCATTGCATTGAGCCGCATCCTGCTGCAGGCGCACTTTGCCAGCGATGTGCTGGCTGGCGCGCTGCTGGGCCTGGCCTGGTGTGCACTGGCTGCCCTGGTACTGGGGCGGGGCGGGCGCGCAAATTGACAAAGACAGGGCACAGGGTAGCGCTGTGACGCTATGCTTGCTGCCATGTCTGCTGCCGCCCGTCCCTCCATCTCTCTATCCGAGCGCTTTGCGCTGTACCTCGATCTGATCCGCTTCAACCGGCCTGCTGGCTGGCTGGTGCTGGTCTGGCCCACCTTGGTGGCGCTGTGGGCGGCGTCAGGGGGCTTTCCGGGGTGGCACCTGGTGCTGGTGTTTGTGCTGGGTACTTTTTTGATGCGCAGCGCTGGCTGCTGCATCAATGACATTGCCGACCGCAAGTTCGACCGCCACGTGAAGCGCACGGCCCAGCGCCCGATCACCACGGGCAAGATTTCGGTGTTCGAGGCGGCGATGGTGGGCGTGGTCCTCACTTTGCTGTCGTTGGCGCTGGTGCTGACCACGCGCTGGGAAGCGGTGGCCTGGTCGGTGCCTGCGGTGCTGTTCACCATCCTCTACCCATTTACCAAGCGTTTCTTTGCGATGCCCCAGGCGTTCTTGGGCATCGCCTTCAACTTTGGGGTGCTGATTGCGTTTGCCGCCGTGCAAGGCCAGGTGCCGATGATGGCCTGGCTGCTGTGGCTGGCCAATATGTGCATGGTGCTGGCCTATGACACCGAGTATGCGATGGTGGACCGCGATGACGATCTGAAGATCGGCATGAAGACCTCGGCCATCACCTTGGGCCGTTTTGATGTTGCCGCGATCATGGCTTTCTTTGGGGTGTGCTTGGTTCTGACGGTGCTGGCGCTGGCACCCCTGCAGCTGGCCTGGCCCTGGTGGCTGGGCGTGGCCGTGGCAGCGGCGCAGATGCTGTGGCACTACAGCCTCATCCGCCGACGCACGCGCGAAGGCTGTTTTACCGCCTTCAGCAAAAGCCATTGGATTGGCGTGAGCCTGTTTGCCGGTGTGGCCCTTGCCTTTGCGCTGTGACCGGGCTGTGACAGTGGCGGCATTGTCGGTTTTTGGGAACGCTGACGGATTCTGACACGGAGCTTTCATCGCCAGCGGCGACAAAGAGAGGTTGTTTGCCACTCCCTCTACTGCTGCCATGTTTGCTCTTCGCTCCATTTCGTCTGCCTGCCGCGTCAGCGTGCGGGCTTCCCAGGGCCTTTCGCTGGCTGCTGCGTTGCTGCTGGGGGCCGGCATGCTGCCCGCCTCCGCCCAGACCACCCTTGCTGCTGGTGAGGTTGCGGTCATCGGTTTCGCCTCGAACACTCCCGACTCGGTCAGCCTGGTCTTGTTGCGCGATATCGATGCCGGCACCGAGATCCGTGTGACTGACAATGGCTGGCTCAATACCGGCGCATTTCGCGCAGGTGAGGGTGTGCTGATCTGGACAGCCGCAGATGCTCTGCCAGCGGGTACCATCATCAAGATCAGCGCCGCTGACACCAAGACACCGTCAGCCAACCATGGCAGCGTCGGCGCGACAGGCAGCTTCAACCTCGCCGCAGGGGGCGACAGCGTGCTGGTCTACCAAGGCTCTGAAGCTGCTCCCCACTTCCTGTATGCCGTCAACAATGTGGACGCTGGCTCGTGGGACACCAATGCCACCAATTCCAATACCTCTGCATTGCCACCGGGCTTGGTCAACGGCAGCACGGCCATTGCTTTGGTCAAGCAAAACAACTTCGCCTATGACCGCACCAAGGGCGTCACAGAGGGCACCGCATCCGAGCTGCTGTCGGCCATCAGCAAGGCTGCCCACTGGACGGGTGCAGGCGCCGAAGTCACGAAGATGACGGTCCTCGACCCGGATGCGGGCGAAACGGCTCTGTTCACACCAAGGGCCGATACGAAGGCGGGCAGCTCCGACGCTTCTGCCGGCATTGCACTTGACGCCAGCTACATGGTGGTGGGTGACGACGAAGGCAATGTGCTGCGCGTCTTCCCCCGGGGTGGCGGCGCAGCCATCAAGGAGTGGGATTTTGGCACCTTGCTGGGCCTGACCAAGGAGCTGGACCTGGAGGCTGGCACCCGCATCGGCAACACCTTGTATTTCACCGGTTCGCACAGCAACAAGTCCGATGGCAGCGAGGCAGACAACCGCGAGCATCTGTTTGCCGTTGATGTGGCGGGAACGGGCGCCAATACGGAGTTCAGCTTCAAGGGTTCATACGGCGGTCTGGAAACGCAGCTCAACACCTGGGACAGCGGTAATGCGCATGGCAAGGGCGCCAACTACTACGGCTTTGCAGCCTCGTCGGCAGACAAGGTGCCGCCAGAGTCGGCATCTGGTTTCTCCATCGAAGGTATGGCTGCCACTGCAGACGGCCAGCTGCTGCTGGGTTTCCGTGCACCATTGGCCAGCGCGCAGCTGCGCAACCGCGCGCTGGTCATCCCGATCACCAACCCCGCCGCCATGGTGGCGGGAACGGCGCCAGTGCTGGGCGCACCGATCGAGCTGAACCTGGGTGGCCGGGGTATCCGTGACATACAGCGTACGGATGACGGCAAGTTCCTGATCCTGGCTGGCCCGCCGGGCAAGGCTGATCCTGCCGTCAACACCAACTTTGCCTTCTTTGTCTGGAACGGCCCAGGCACGACCGCGGTGCAGCAGCTGGACAATGTGCTGGACAACCTGCTGCGCAGCACCGGCGGCAGCTTCGAGACCCTGGTCAGCCCCACCAGCACCGCCCAGGGCACGACCGTGCAGCTGCTGCAGGACAATGGCGACACCATCTGGCCGGGCAAGGGCTCGGTCTCCAAGGATCTGCCTTTTGCAGACCAGCAGTTCCAGGGCAACACCGTCAAGCTCGGCGGCCCCGTTGCTGCGGACACCACCGCCCCCGTGCTGCAAAGCAGCAGCCCGCTGCAAAATGCGGTGGACGTCGGCAAGACGAGCGTTGTGCGTCTGCAGTTCAGCGAAACCGTGCAGCGCGGCAGCGGCAATATCTCGCTGCTGGAAGGTAGCACTGTTGTCGCCACGGTGCCGATGACCGATGCGCAAGTGACCATCGATGGCAGCGCGCTGAGCTTCAAGTACCGCGAAGGCTACCAACCGGGCAAGACCTACAGCCTGGTGCTGCCCGCCGGTGCCGTACAGGACATGGCCGGTAATGCCTTGGCTGCCGAGCAGAAGCTGACCTTTACGGTGAGCAGCGCCGTGGCAGCGACCGCCAAGGTGCTGGTTTCCGAGGTCAACTCCAACGCCGACGGCGGTGATTTCTTTGAGTTGTACAACTACGGCACGACACCCGTCGATTTGACGAACTGGGGCTGGACCGACAGCAGCGGCGCGCTGCCCAGCACCTTCCCTGCGGGTACCAGCTTGGCTGCCGGTGCCCGGCTGGTGGTGTTGAACGAGACCACGCCCGAAGCCTTCCGCACTGCCTGGGGTCTGGATGCCGGCACGGCCGTCATCCTGGTCGCCGGCCAAGGACTGGGCAAGGGTGATGCTGTCCTGGTGTACGACGCCAATGGCTATGTGGCGGCAGCCATGAACTATGGCAGCAAGGCGCTGACGGCGACCGATGGTTCGACCGTGGCGCCTGCCAAGAACCCCAGTGGGGCAGCGGTTTCCACCAGCGACCATGCCGGTGCAGCGGTGCGCAATGCGGGCACCACGGTAGGTAATGGGGTGTCGGCTGTCTGGGATGGCAGGTCCACGTCCGAGCCGCGCTATACCGCAGCAGCGGTCGGGGTGCTCGATGCGAAGGCTCAACCTTCGAATGCCGCCAACATCGGCTCGCCCGGCTTTGCGCAGAACCTGGCACCCGTGCTCACCACCCCGATCTCTGCCGTGCAAGGCTCGGGCGATGCCTCGCCAATGGTCGGCCAGACGGTGACGGTGCGCGGCATTGTGACCGCCTACCTGCCTGGCCTCAGCGGCTTCTACATCCAGTCACTGCCGGAAGACGATGACAAGAATGATGCGACCTCCGAAGCGGTGTTCGTCTACTTTGGCAACAACCAGCCTGCCGGTATCAACGCCGACAGCATTGGCCAGGCGGTGCAACTGACTGCCACGGTCAGCGAGTACAACGGTCTGACCCAGCTGGGCGGCAATAACCTGGCGGTCAGCGTTCTCAATGCCGGTGCCAAGCAGCCCCTGCCTGCGTTGGTGGAGCTGAAACTGCCGATGGCCGACTACGCCAGCTGGGAGCGCTACGAAGGCATGCGTGTGCGCATCACCGGCAGCACCGGCCCGCTGGTGGTGACGGACAACTATTACCTGGGCCGCTATGGCACCGTCAGCCTGAGTGACTCCGCCAAGCTGGTGCAGTACACCGAGCTGAATGCGCCCAGCGTGGCGGGCAACACCGCCTATATGGAGAGCGTCAAGCGCAGCCATATCGTGCTGGACGATGGCAGCAGCACGCAAAACCCGGAAACGGCACTTGGGCGCAATGGCCAGGATCTGAGCGCCAGCAACACCCTGCGTGCGGGCGACAGCACCACGGCAGTTGAAGGCATTCTGGACCAGTTCATCGACAAGAATGCGGGTGCCCACCAGACCAGCTACCGCGTGCAACCGTTGCAAAAGCCCATCTTTACCGGTGCCGCACGCCCGACGGTGGCCGACCTCCAGCAGGCCATTGGCAGCCCAACGGTCAAGATTGCTTCGGCCAACGTGCTGAACTTCTTCAGCACCCTGGGCACGGCCAAGTTCAACAACCCCTATGGCGATTCGCTGGAAGGCCGTGGTGCCGACAATGCGGCCGAGCTGACCCGGCAGACCGACAAGATCGTCAGCAACCTGCTGGGCCTGGACGCCGATGTCTACGGGCTGATGGAAATCCAGAACAATGGCTTTGACACCAGCAGCGCGCTGGCGACCTTGACCCGGGCGCTGAACGCCAAGCATGGCAGCGAGGTCTATGACTATGTGAAGGGCCCCTTCAATGCCGGTGGCTCCAAGACGGCCGTCGCGGCTGGCCATGATGCCATCTCGGTGGCTGTCATCTACCGCAAGGACCGTGTCAGCCCCGTGGGCGTGCCTGCAGTGCCTGATGAGGCGCAGTACGATGCCTTCAATGCCACCTATGGCAACCGCGTGCCGCTGGCCCAGACCTTCGAGAAGACGCTGGCGAGCGGCGGCAAGGACCAGTTCACCGTGGTGGTCAACCACCTGAAGTCCAAGGGCAGTGTCAACGACCCGGACACCGGTGACGGCCAAGGCGCCAACAACCAGTCGCGCAAGCGTGCCGTCGAGCAGCTGCAAAACTGGCTGGCAGGCAACCCGACGCAAGCGGGCAATGGCAAGAACGTGCTGATGGGCGACTTCAACGCCTATGCCAAGGAAGACCCGATTTCCTTCCTGGAAAGCAAAGGCTACAAGAAGCTGGGCACCGGCCAGTATTCGTACAGCTTCCAGACCCTGTGGGGATCGCTGGACCATGTGCTGGTCAGCCCGGCCCTTGCCAGCCAGGTGGGCAATGTGCTGAAGTGGCAGATCAATGCGGAAGAGCCGCCGGTCATCGACTACAACACCAACTTCAAGAGCGCCGCGCAGGTCTCGTCGTTCTATGCGGCTGACGCCTACCGCTCCAGCGATCACAACCCGATTGTGCTGGGTCTGAACCTAGAAGGCGCGCCGGTCGATCCGAAGCCGGAGCAGCACTTTGATGTGGCGTTGCCAGCTTCCGGCGGTGGCGGCAGTGCTGCAGTGCAGTGGACCAGCGCCGATGCCTGCCGCCTGGCCCAAGCGCCGGTGGCCGTGGCTGCTGCATCGCTGGGTGCGCTGCCCCAAGGCCTGAGCGTGCCTTACGGCGCTCTGCAGTGGACGGCCACGGGCTGCGCCATTGGTGGCAATGGCACGATGAGCATCAGTTACCCATCGGCCCTGCCGGCCAATGCCAAGTACTGGAAGTTCGGTCCCACCAAGTCCAACACCACCCCACATTGGTACAACCTGCCGTCGACTGTGAACGGCAACACGCTGTCCGTGCAGATCGTAGACGGTGGGGATGGGGATGACGACATGGTCGCCAACGGCCAGATCGCGGATCCAGGTGGTGCTGGCTGGTTGGCGGATGTGCCGGTAGATCCAGGCACTCCTGTCGACCCAGGTACCCCAGGCGTCGGCAGCGCTGTGCCGGTGCCTGCCTTGGGTCTGTGGAGCCTGCTGAGCCTGAGCGGCTTGCTGGGTCTGCTGGCGGCGGTTCGCCGCCGTATCGGTCTGAGCTGCTGAGCACAAGCTGCCCTGGCGGCCCTGGGCCGATCCGCCCCGCTCTCAAGGACTTGCTTGCAAGTCCTTTTTTCATGCCCGAGCGATGGCCGTTTTCAAGCCGGATTTCGGTGCGCTGCCAATGAAATGCAGACAAAAAAGCGGCCATCACTAGATGGCCGCTAACACTGGAGTCGCAGGAAAAAACGTTAATTTTTTCGAAGAATTGCGTGGATACTTCGAAAAAATGTCTCAAATCATGGTGTTGTGTAAGCCAGAGTTTAATCCAAAGTGTCAAACACTGCATCATCCGGGCCTACAAAAGCCGGAGAACGCCAGGTGACATCCCGCAAATTACGGGCAATCTGGTTCTCAACGCCCATCAAAACCGCAAACAAAGCCATGCGCACAGGAATGCCATTGTCGGTCTGGCGGAAGATGGCCAGGCGTGGATCGAGGTTCAGATCGGTCGACAGATCATTGGCGCCGGCGCGGGCATCGCGCGGCAGCGGGTGCATGATGATGGTGTCAGGTTTGCACACGGCATCGACGAGCGATTTCTGCACCTGGAACTCGGGCGTGTAGCCCTCGATGTTCTCACCGGCAAAGCGCTCCTTCTGGATGCGCGTGGCATAGACCACATCGGCGCCCTTGAGGTCCTGCAGCGAGGTCGAGACCTCCACCACATGGCCATTGGTCGAGGCCAGCTCGATCAGGTAGGCAGGCATCTCCAGCGAGCTGGGCGAGATGAGGGTGAACTTCATGCCCTTGTAGAGCGACAGCAGGCGGATCAACGAGTGCACCGTGCGGCCGTACTTCAGGTCGCCGACCATGGCGATGTGCGCGCCATCCATCAGCTTGCCCAGGCGCGAGAACTCGCGCTGGATGGTGTACATGTCCAGGATCGCCTGGCTCGGGTGTTCGCCCGGGCCGTCGCCCGCGTTGATGACGGGGATGTTGGTGGCACGTGCAAACTCGGCCACCGAGCCTTGCTCGGGGTGGCGGATGACCAGCGCATCGACATAGCCAGCCATCACGCGGCTGGTGTCATAGATCGATTCGCCCTTGGCCATCGACGAGAAGGTAAAGCCGGTGGTATCGCAGACCGAGCCACCCAGGCGGCTGAAGGCGGCGCCAAAGCTCACACGGGTGCGGGTGCTGGCTTCAAAGAACAGGCTGCCCATGACGGCGCCTTCGAGCACGCGGCAGACCTTGTGGCGGCGCGCAATGGGCTGCATCACATCGGCGATGCGGAACAGTTCTTCAAGGCTTTCGCGCTCCAGCTGGGCCACCGACAGCAGCTGTGGGCGGCCATCGGCAGACATGCGCTCGGCCAGCGGGCGGTGGTGCTTCTGGGCATCGTGGCCGGCTGCTTCACGGTACAGGATTTCGGAGACAAACTTCTGCGCCATATCGGGCATGGCGCGCGCTTCGCCCGAAGCCTCGGGCAGCAGCCAAGTGTCCAGGGTGCGGCGTCGCACGCCCAGGCGCTCGGCAAAGGCGTCGCGCGTCAAGTTCAAACGGCGCATTGCGTCGCGAAGAAAATCCTGTTGGCTGTCCATGGGCCGTGCTCCGATGCAGAGGAATGAATGCGGCCGAATTATACGCTTTGCGTTTGACTTTTGTGTGAAATATACGCAATGCGTTGCCGCATTTCTGCAAAGTTGCTGGCGCAGGACGGGTAGCGCGCCTGCCTTCTGCGCAAGGCAGGCGCTGCAGGGCTGGTTTAGCCGCCGAACTCGTCGCCAAGCGCCTTGGCGCGGCGCTCGGCAGCGTGCATCGCGCCGATGAAGTGGGCAGCAATATCGGCGCCGCGCATGTGCTCCAGCGCGGCAAAGGTGGTGCCGCCCTTGCTGGTGACGCGCTCACGCAGCACCGCTGGCGCTTCGCCCGACTGTGCAGCCAAGGCCGATGCGCCGCTGAAGGTGCCAATCGCCAGCTGCAGTGCCTGCTCGGCGGGCAGCCCCATCTCGGCACCGGCTTGCTGCATGGCTTCGAGGAAGTAGAAGACATACGCAGGGCCCGAACCCGACAGCGCGGTGACCGCATCAAGCTGCGACTCTTGCTGCACCCAGACCAGCTGGCCGGTGGTGCTGATGATCTGCTCGGCCAGTTGCTGCTGGGCGGCGCTGACTTGGGGGCGGGCAAACAAGCCCGTCATGCCTTGGCCCACCAGGGCCGGGGTGTTGGGCATCGCGCGCACGATCTGGTCATTGCCCAGCCACTGGGCAATGCTGTCGCTGCGGATGCCGGCGGCCACGCTCAGGTGCAGCGCATGGCGGCTGTGGTCGGCAACGGCGGCAGCGGCCTGGGCAAAGGTTTGTGGCTTGACGGCCCAGACAACGACTTGGGCCTGCGCCAGGCTGCTGTCAGCAGCGGGCAGCGCATGGATGCCGAACTGCTGCTGCAAGGTCTGGCGCTGGGGCTCGTAGGGCTCGACGACCTGGATACGGTCTTTGGGCAGGCCTTGGCGGATCAGGCCGCCGATGATGGCGCTGGCCATGTTGCCGCCGCCGATGAAGGCAATGGCGGGGAATTGGGACAGATCGGTAGTGGACATGGCGGCAGGTGCAAACAATGAGAAAAGAGGGCAGAACCAGCGCGGGCTGCTGTGGCTGCCACTATAGCGGCGGCCTGCACAAAGCTCAAACCGCCAGCGCGGCAAGCCATGCGGGGCGCACAGGTTTTGCTATCAATTTCAATTGCGATGCGATTGACCTGCGCTGCCCGATGGGTTGCCAGATGCATTGACTGATGCAGTGGTGCAGGCTGGCGTCTCCACCAGCGCCAGAAACTGCGTGACTTGGGCGGGGTTGAAGTTGTTGTCGCTGACCAGCAGCAGCACGCGCTCGCCGCTGGCCAGGCGCGGGCCCCAGGTCATGCCTTCGAGGTTGTCCACGGTGCGCAGGCCCAGGTGTGCAAAATCCAGCAACAGCTCTTTATGGGCCGGCGTATATGCGGCGTCGTTTAGCGCATCGGTCGCCAGGGTGTCGCTGGCTTCCTGAGTGTTGATGCGGTAGAGGCGCGCGGAAAAACCGGCGCCCAGCACATAGGCGCGCTCCAGCACCAGCAGGTGGTTGGGGCCGTCGGCTAGGATCTCGCTGACGCCATTGATGGCGATCAGGGGCAGCAGCAGGTTGTCCTTGGGCAGCGCATCGGGGATGTAGGCGATCTGCCGCACGGGCTGCTGGCTGGCCAGATCGTACTGAGTGATGCGCAGCGGCCCGCCGATCTGGCCCCGGCGCGGCAGCGGGCCGTCCTGGCGCAGGGCGCCTTCCATCGATAGCCACAGGCTGCGCTGGTCCTCGCTGATCGCGATGCCTTCCAGGGTCATGTTATTGCGTGGGCCCCGGCCAGTTTCGGGCTGCAGCGGGCCCTGCAGCAGCGCGGGCAGCGGCCAGGTTTTTTGCCAGTTGCCATCCAGCCCGGCTTGCTGCAAAGAGGGCCCAAAGCCGCGTGCAAAGTCTCCTTCGCTGCTCCAGACCACACTGCGCCCGCCGGGCAGCAGCCGCAGTGCTTCAGGGTCCGGCACCGCTGTATCGGCTGTGGCTGTGCGGTTGCTGGGGTAGGGCGTGCCAGATGGTGTTTGCAGGTAGTGTTGGTGCGTGATGCTGACTTGCTGCAGGCCGCTGGCGTCATAGCGGATGCGGGCCTGGTACCAGCGGGCGTTGTCCTTGGCTGAGCGGTCGTCGCTCACCAGGTGGTAGCTGTCATTGGCCGGGTCGTAGTCAATGGACGACAGCCCGCCGATGGGCACGCCGGCCCATTGCGTGTCCAGCGGCCAACGCTGCTCACCCAACAGCCGCAAGGCGGGGCTGCCGGGCGTGTGGCAGGCGACGGCGCCAGGGGTGTTGGGGGATGGAGAAGCGGGGGCTTGGGCCGGTTCCGGAGAGGTCTTGCAACCGGCTAAAAACAGCACCAGAACGGAGAGCGACAGCGCGTTGAATAGACCGAATGAATAATGTATTTGAGTATTGATTTTCATAGCATTTTCAGCAAGTGTATCGCGCTTGTTGCACCGGCAATTGTTGACATTTTCAAACGCGTCTCGCTACTTATCATCTCGCCTGCTTGGACCTGCATGCCGCAGGTCGGCGTGATGAAGGGGTAAGAGAAATGACATCAAACATACAAAAATGGTCGGCGGAATGCCTGGGAACGTTCTGGCTGACTTTTGGCGGTTGCGGCAGCGCTGTGCTGGCCGCTGCTTTCCCTGAGCTGGGAATTGGCCTCCTGGGCGTATCGCTGGCTTTTGGCCTGACGGTGCTGACCGGCGCCTATGCCTTTGGCCCGATCTCGGGCGGCCATTTCAACCCGGCCGTGTCCGTGGGCTTGACGGTGGCCGGACGCTTCAAGGCGTCCGAGCTGCCGGGCTACATCATTGCCCAGGTGCTGGGCGCGATTGTGGCCGCTGGCTTGCTGTACCTGATTGCCAGCGGCAAGGCTGGCGCCCAGGTCACGGACCTGGCGACCAATGGCTTTGGTGAACACTCGCCCGGCAAGTTCTCGATGCTGGCCGCGCTGCTGACAGAAGTGGTGCTGACGGCCGTGTTCCTGCTGGTGATCCTGGGCTCGACCACCAAGAAGGCCGCTGTGGGCTTTGCCGGCATGAGCATTGGCCTGTGCCTGACCTTGATCCACCTGATCTCGATCCCCGTGACCAATACCTCGGTCAACCCTGCACGCAGCACCGGCCCGGCGCTGTTTGGCCCCGCGATTGCGCTGGAGCAGCTGTGGCTGTTCTGGCTGGCGCCGATTGTCGGTGCAGCCATTGGTGCGCTGATCCACCGCGCCTTGCTGCGTGGCGACGAGGAATAAGCGGCTTCCATTGAAAGCATAAAAAACAGGGGCTGCGGCCCCTGTTGTCGTTGTGAAGCGGTGGCTTATCGCGCCGTGGTCTGGCGCACCGCCTGTTCCCAGCGCGCCATCAGCGCATCGGCACGCGCCTTGTCCTGTGTGGGCATAAAGCGGCGCTCGGCCTTCCACAGCGCAGACAGCTCTTCGCTGTTCTGGTAGATGCCGGTGGTCAGGCCCGCCAGGTAGGCGGCCCCCAGGGCGGTGGTCTCCACGCATGCCGGGCGCACCACCGGAATGCCCAGCAAATCCGCCTGGAACTGCATCAGCAGGTTGTTGACGCTGGCACCACCATCGACCCGCAACTCGCTCACCGGCTGGCCGCCGTTGGCGACGGCATCCAGGCTCATCGCCTGCAGCAGTGCCGCGCTTTGGTAGGCAATGGATTCCAGCGCAGCCCGCGCAATATGGGCCACCGTGGTGCCCCGGGTCAGGCCGGTGATGGTGCCGCGGGCATCGGCATCCCAGTAGGGGGCGCCCAGGCCGGTAAAGGCGGGCACCATCATCACGCCGCCGCTGTCAGGCACGCTCTCGGCCAGCTGTTGCACCTGGCCGCTGTGCTCGATCGCGCGCAGGCCATCGCGCAGCCATTGCACGACGGCGCCGCCGACAAACACACTGCCTTCCAGCGCGAACTGGGCTTGGTTGTCGGTCTGTGCGGCGCTGGTGGTCAGCAGGCCGTTGCGCGAGGGGTGGAACTGCGTGCCGGTGTGCATCAGCATGAAGCAGCCGGTGCCATAGGTGTTCTTGGCCATGCCCGGTGCAAAGCAGGCCTGGCCGAACAGCGCGCTTTGCTGGTCACCGGCCATGCCGCCGATGTGGATGGCAGCGCCCAGCACCTGCGCCGCAGTATCGCCAAAATGGCTGGCCGAGGGCTGCACCTCGGGCATCAGCGAGCGCGGAATGTTCAGCAGGTCCAGCAGATCCTGGTCCCAGGTATTGCTGTGCACGTTGAACAGCATGGTGCGGCTGGCATTGCTCACATCGGTGACATGGCGCTGGCCCTGGGTCAGCTGCCAGACCAGCCAGGTATCGACGGTGCCAAAGGCCAGCTCGCCGCGCTCGGCGGCGGCGCGTGCGCCCGGCACATGGTCCAGCAGCCACTGCAGCTTGGTGCCCGAGAAATAGGCATCGACCAGCAGGCCGGTTTTTTGCTGGATGCGTTCGGCATGGCCATCGGCACGCAGCTGGGCGCAGACGGGCTCGGCACGGCGGTCCTGCCAGACCAGGGCGTTGTGGATGGGCTGGCCGGTCTTGCGGTTCCAGACGATGGTGGTCTCGCGCTGGTTGGTGATGCCCAGGCTGGTCACCTGGCTGGCGCTGATGCCGGCGGCCTTCAGTGCCTCTTGCGCCGTGGCCAGCTGCGTGCCCCAGATCTGCATCGGGTCGTGCTCCACATGGCCGGGGCGGGGGTAGATTTGCGGCAGCTCGCGCTGCGCCTGGGCCACGATGGCGCCTTGGCGGTCAAACACGATGGTGCGGGAGCTGGAGGTGCCCTGGTCCAGAGCGAGCAGATAGGTCATGTCTCAAGGCCGGTCTGAGCCGGTAGTTCAGTCAAGTCAACAAAGGGCAGGGGTAGTGCCTGGCCGTCAGGCGACGGTGCAGCGCACATGGGCTTCCTGCAGCAGCCGGGGGAAGGGCTCGGGCGGCGGCGCATCGGTAAACAGCCGGTCGATGCGCGACAGCGGGCCCACTTCCACCATCGCCGGGCGGCCAAACTTGCTGTGGTCGGCCGCCATCCAGACTTCGCGCGCTTGGTCCATGATGGTCTGGGCCACTTTCACCTCGCGGAAGTCGTAGTCGCGCAGGCTGCCATCGGATTCGATGCCGGAGATGCCGATCAGCGCGATGTCCACGCGGAACTGGCGGATGAAGTCCACTGCGGCCTCGCCGATGATGCCCCGGTCCCGGCCGCGCACCACGCCGCCGGCCACGATGACTTCGCAGTCGGCATTGCTGCTCAAGGTGGCCGCCACATTGAGGTTGTTGGTGATGATGCGCAGCCCCCGGTGCTGCATCAGCGCGCGGGCAATGGCCTCGGTGGTGGTGCCGATGTTCAGGATCAGCGAGCAGTTGTGCGGCACCTGGGCGGCCACGGCCTGGGCGATGCGGGTCTTGCCGTCGGCATTGAGGGCTTCGCGCTGCTGGTGGGCCAGGTTCTCGGTGGTGGAGTTGGGCACGCGCACGCCGCCGTGAAAGCGGGTAAGCACGCCGGCTTCGGACAGCCGCTGCACATCGCGGCGCACGGTCTGCAGGGTAACGCCCAGAAAGGCGGCCAGTTCCTCGACAGTGGCTGAGCTGCGGCGCTGCACCTCTTGCAAGAGCAGCAGTTGGCGTGGATTGCTGTTGTAGAGCTCCGTCATGGCGTGGATCTGAAACGAATAAAAACGAAAACTCCCGCCAATATAGTGCAAAACGCAACAGTTCGGCCAGCCGTGGCTGGCGCGCGCTGGGGCGCATTTGCAGCAGCAGCCATGGCTGGCGGGTGGTTTTGTCATCAGATTGGCATGCCAGGCTGGCATGCTGGGCTGCGGAGATCTTGGGATTTGCAGACGGCAAATTTTGCAATAACGAACACAAAAGATCAAAAACGAATAAAATTTAGAGACAAAAGCGCAAAAGCGAATCTCCGCTTCCAGGCTTTGGCTATTTGCCGCGCTGCTGCCCTGTTCGTCAGCGCCGCAACCCTCAGACCTTCATATCTACTTCGCATGTCCACTGCTGCTGCACCGCTGTCTGTTCACCGTACTGATCTGCTGGCCCGCCTGGGCGCCACGCCGGTGTTTGATCTGGTGGTGGTCGGGGGCGGTGCCACCGGCCTGGGCGTGGCGCTGGATGCGGCGGCACGCGGCTTCAAGGTCGCGCTGCTCGAGGCCATGGACTTTGCCAAAGGCACCTCGTCGCGCGCCACCAAGCTGGTGCATGGCGGCGTGCGTTATCTGGCGCAGGGCAATATCTCGCTGGTGCGCGAGGCCTTGCACGAGCGCACCACCTTGCTGAACAACGCGCCGCACATCGCCCAGCCGCTGGCCTTTGTGATGCCTTCGTACAAGATGCTGGACACGCCGTTCTACGGCATCGGCCTCAAGATGTATGACGCGCTGGCGGGCAAGGCGGGCCTGGGCTCCACGCAGTTTCTGTCGGCCAGCGCCACGCGCCGCCTGCTGCCCACGGTGCAGGACAAGGGTCTGAAGGGCGGCGTCAAATACTGGGATGGCCAGTTCGACGATGCCCGCCTGGCCATTGCGCTGGCCCGCACAGCAGCTGCCAAGGGAGCGTTGCTGGTCAACTACTGCCCGGTGATGGAGTTGGTGCAGGAAGAGGGCCGGGTGGCTGGCGTGGTCTGCCGGGATGCCGAGTCTGGCCAACGCTACACGGTGCGTGCGCGCTGTGTGGTGAACGCCACCGGCCCCTGGGTGGACCACCTGCGCCAGCAGGATGCCGAGCTGATGGGCAAGCCCGTCAAACCCATGGTGGCGCCCAGCCAGGGCGTGCACCTGGTGGTGGACCGGGACTTCCTGCCGTCCGACCATGCCTTGCTGGTGCCCAAGACGGCCGATGGCCGGGTGCTGTTTGCGGTGCCATGGCTGGGCAAGGTGATTCTGGGCACGACCGACACCCCGCGCCATGACCTGGCGCGCGAACCCCGTCCGTTCGAGGAAGAGCTGAACTTCATCCTGAGCGAGGCGGGCAAATACCTCAGCCGCGCCCCGACCATGGCCGATGTGCGCAGCATGTGGGCTGGCCTGCGGCCGCTGGTCAAGCCGCAGGATGACGATGGCGAAAACACCAAGGGCATCAGCCGCGAGCACACGGTGCTGACCAGCAAGTCCGGCATGGTGACCGTGACCGGTGGCAAGTGGACCACGTACCGCGCAATGGCCGAGGACGTGCTCAATGCCTGCTTCGATGCCCAGCGCCTGCCGCGCAAGCCCGGTGGCGTGACCGTGAAGCTGCCGCTGGTAGGTACACCGGTATCGGGCCGCGCCCAGCACAGCATGCACATGGCCCAGGGCATGCACTCCTATGGCAGCGAGGCCGATTTTGTAGCCACCCTGCCGGGTGCGGACATCTGGCTGGCCAACGGCCTGAGCGAGGCCATGGTGCGCTTTGCCGCGCGCTTTGAATATGCGCGCACCGTGGAAGACGTGCTCGCCCGCCGCAGCCGCTTGCTGTTCCTGGATGCGCGCCTGGCTGCCAAGCTGGCCCCGCGCGTGTCGGCCATCCTGCAGGAAGAATTGGGGTCAGACACCGCGCTGACCGCCTTCCTGGTGCTGGCGCAGCAGTATGCCGGCGAAAAAGTGGCGTAAAAATACAAATTTACCGCTGGTTTGGGTACGCACTCTTGACGGAGTGTGCTAGCTCTGACAGAATGGAGGGCTTCGCGTTTAATGCGCGAGGTTTCTGCCCAGGAGAAGCATCGTAAATGGTTGCGGTGTGGACGACGGGCCCAAGACTGACTGGCTGCTTGGCTGTCCATGAGGATTAATTCTTATTGGGCTGTCTGGTCTGCTGGTGCAAGTTGGGAATATTGAAATGATCCAGACAGAATCTCGACTCGAGGTTGCCGACAATACCGGCGCGAAGTCTGTCCAGTGCATCAAAGTGCTGGGTGGTTCGCACCGTCGCTATGCGAGCGTTGGTGACATTATCAAGGTGAGCGTGAAAGAAGCTGCTCCACGTGGCCGCGTCAAAAAAGGCGAGGTTTACAGTGCTGTGGTGGTGCGTACCGCAAAGGGTATTCGCCGTGCTGACGGTTCGCTCGTCAAATTCGATGGCAACGCTGCTGTGTTGCTCAACGCCAAGCTGGAGCCTATCGGCACCCGCATCTTTGGCCCCGTGACCCGTGAACTGCGTACCGAAAAGTTCATGAAGATCGTGTCGCTGGCCCCTGAAGTTCTCTAAAGGAATAGCACTATGAACAAGATTCGCAAGGGCGACGAAGTTATCGTGCTGACCGGCCGTGACAAGGGCAAGCGTGGCGTTGTGACGCTGCGTGCGGACGACTCTCACCTGGTGATCGAAGGCATCAACATGGTGAAGAAGCACGTCAAGCCAAACCCCATGAAGGGCACCAACGGCGGTATCGTGGAAAAGGCTATGCCTATCCACCAATCCAACGTGGCTATCTTCAATGCGGCAACCGGCAAGGCTGATCGCGTGGGCATCAAGGTGAACGCCGACGGCGCACGTGTTCGCGTGTTCAAGTCCAATGGCGCTGATATCGCAGCCTAAGGAGTAAGACATGGCAAACGTTGCACGACTGCAAAAACAATACCGTGAGCAAATTGCTCCGGAACTGATGAAGAAGTTCGGCTACACCTCCTCGATGGAAGTGCCTCGCCTGACCAAGATCACCCTGAACATGGGTGTGAGCGAAGCCGTCTCCGACAAGAAGGTGATGGACAACGCCGTGGCTGACCTGACCAAGATTGCTGGTCAAAAGCCTGTGGTGACCAAGGCCAAGAAGGCTATCGCTGGTTTCAAGATCCGCGAAGGCCAAGCTATCGGCTGCATGGTGACCCTGCGTGGCGTTCAGATGTATGAATTCCTGGACCGTTTCGTGACCGTGGCTCTGCCCCGCGTGCGTGACTTCCGTGGTATTTCTGGCCGCGCCTTTGATGGCCGTGGCAACTACAACATCGGCGTCAAAGAACAAATCATCTTCCCTGAAATTGAGTACGACAAAGTCGACGCACTGCGTGGTCTCAACATCAGCATTACGACGACTGCGAAGAATGACGACGAGTGCAAGGCACTGTTGCAGGCTTTCCGCTTCCCGTTCAAGAACTGAGGTGATGCATGGCTAAACAAGCACTGATCCAACGCGAACTGAAGCGTGAAAAGCTGGCTGCCAAGTACGCAGCCAAGTATGCAGAACTGAAGGCCATCGCCGGCGACGCCAAGCGTTCCGACGAAGAGCGCGATGCAGCCCGCCTGGGCCTGCAAAAGCTGCCTCGCAATGCAAACCCTACTCGTCAACGTGCACGTTGCGAAATCACGGGTCGTCCCCGTGGCACTTTCCGTCAATTCGGTCTGGGCCGCGCCAAGATTCGTGAACTGGCATTCGTCGGCGCCATCCCTGGCGTGACCAAGGCCAGCTGGTAAGCAGTCAGGAGATTAAACATGAGCATGAGTGATCCAATCGCTGACTTGCTGACCCGTATCCGTAACGCACAAATGGTGTCCAAAGCCACCGTGCTGGTTCCTTCCTCCAAAGTGAAGGTTGCCATTGCACAGGTTTTGAAGGACGAGGGTTACATCGATGGCTTCGAAGTGAAGACCGAAGATGGCAAGTCTGAACTCGCAATTACCTTGAAGTACTACGCCGGTCGCCCAGTGATCGAGCGTATCGAGCGCGTGAGCCGTCCTGGCCTGCGTGTGTACAAGGGCTGCACTGCAATTCCCCAAGTCCAAAACGGCCTGGGTGTTGCAATCGTGACCACGCCTAAGGGTGTGATGACCGATCGTAAAGCGCGCGCTGCCGGTGTCGGCGGTGAAGTGCTTTGCTATGTGGCTTAACGCGGCATTGAAGGAGAAATACTGACATGTCCCGTGTAGCAAAAATGCCTGTGAGCATCCCCCAAGGTGTGGATGTCTCCATCAAGGAAGACCAAATCAGCGTCAAGGGCGCAGGCGGCACGCTGCTGCTGACCCCCAACGCCCTGGTCAAGGTTTCCAACAACGACGGTAAGCTGGCTTTCGAGCCGGTGAATGACTCCCGTGAAGCCAATGCCATGAGCGGCACCATGCGTCAGCTGGTGAACAACATGGTGGTTGGTGTGAGCAAGGGCTTCGAGAAGAAGCTGTCTCTCGTCGGCGTGGGTTACAAGGCCGCTGCTTCTGGCAGCAAGCTGAACCTGAGCGTTGGTTATTCCCACCCAGTCAACTTTGAAATGCCTGCTGGCATCACCGTGGCCACCCCTACCCCTACGGAAGTGGTGATCAAGGGTGCTGACCGCCAACGCGTTGGTCAGCTGGCAGCTGAGATTCGTGCCGTTCGTCCTCCCGAGCCTTACAAGGGCAAGGGCATCCGTTATTCGGATGAGAAGGTCACGATCAAAGAGACTAAGAAGAAATAAGGAGCTGCATCATGTTGAACAAGAAACAGCAGCGTCTTCGTCGTTCCCTGCAAACCCGTATCCGCATTGCCAACCAAGGCGTTGCGCGTTTGACGGTGAACCGTACGAACCTCCATATCTATGCCACGATCATCTCTGGCGACGGCACCAAGGTCATTGCTACCGCATCTACGGCAGAAGCCGAAGTGCGCGGCAACCTGGGCGCTGCCGGCAAGGGTGGCAACACCGCCGCAGCTACTCTCATCGGCAAGCGCATCGCTGAAAAGGCGAAGGCAGCTGGCGTTGAGAAGGTTGCATTCGACCGTGCAGGTTTCGCCTACCACGGCCGCGTCAAGGCTCTGGCTGATGCAGCCCGCGAAGCCGGCCTGCAGTTCTAAGCGGAGTGGATAGAAATGGCTAAATTTTCCCCCAAAGTGCAAGACGAAGGTCGTGACGACGGTTTGCGCGAAAAAATGATCGCGGTCAACCGCGTCACCAAGGTTGTGAAGGGTGGTCGTATTCTCGGCTTCGCTGCACTGACCGTGGTTGGCGACGGTGACGGCCGCGTTGGCATGGGCAAGGGCAAGTCCAAGGAAGTGCCTGCTGCCGTGCAGAAGGCTATGGAAGAAGCCCGTCGCAACATGATCAAGGTGTCGTTGAAGAACGGCACCCTGCATCACAAAGTGATGGGTCACCATGGCGCTGCCAACGTGATGTTGGCTCCTGCTCCCAAGGGTACCGGTATCATCGCCGGCGGCCCAATGCGCGCCGTCTTCGAAGTTCTGGGTATCACCGACATCGTGGCCAAGAGCCATGGCTCGTCGAATCCCTACAACATGGTTCGCGCCACTTTCGACGCTTTGAACAACTCCACGACCCCTGCGGAAGTGGCTGCAAAGCGTGGCAAGTCGGTTGAAGACCTGTTCGTCTGATCGGAGTCACTATGACAACGCAACAAACTGTGAAGGTCCAACTGGTGCGTAGCCCGATTGGTACCAAGGAAGACCACCGCGCCACCGTGCGTGGTCTGGGTCTGCGCAAGCTGAACAGCATCAGCGAACTGAAGGACACCCCTGAAGTGCGCGGTATGATTAACAAGATCGCCTACCTGGTGAAGGTTCTCTGAAAGGATTGATGATGGAACTCAATAGCATCAAGCCTGCAGCAGGTGCCAAGCACGCCAAGCGTCGCGTCGGTCGCGGTATCGGTTCGGGTCTGGGTAAGACCGCCGGCCGTGGTCACAAGGGTCAAAAGTCGCGTTCGGGTGGCTACCACAAGGTAGGCTTCGAAGGCGGTCAAATGCCTTTGCAGCGTCGCCTGCCCAAGCGCGGTTTCAAGTCCACCACGTTGAAGTTCAACGCCGAAGTCTCCCTGGCTGCTCTCGAGCTGCTGGGTGCTGCGGAAGTGGATCTGGCAGTGCTCAAGCAAGCTGGTCTGGTTGGCCAACGCGCCAAGGTCGTCAAGGTGATCAACACCGGTGCTCTGTCCAAGGCTGTCAAGCTGAACGGCATTGGCGCCACCGCTGGTGCCAAGGCTGCGATCGAAGCCGCTGGCGGCAGCATCGCCTAACCCTTTCTGAAAGATTCATCAGTGGCTACGAACACCGCAACTATTGCAAAGACCGGTAAATACGGCGATCTGCGTCGTCGTTTGGTTTTTCTGTTGCTGGCGCTGATCGTCTACCGCATCGGAGCTCATATTCCGGTGCCTGGTATCGATCCCAACCAGTTGCAGCAGCTGTTCAATAGCCAACAGGGTGGCATCCTCAACCTGTTCAACATGTTCTCGGGCGGAGCGCTCTCGCGCTTCACCGTGTTTGCACTGGGGATCATGCCGTACATCTCGGCATCGATCATCATGCAATTGATGACCTACGTCGTCCCGACATTCGAACAGATGAAGAAAGAGGGCGAAGCCGGCCGTCGCAAGATTACCCAGTACACCCGTTACGGTGCCCTGGCGCTTGCGCTGTTCCAGTCGCTCGGCATTGCCGTGGCACTGGAAGGCACTGCCGGTTTGGTCCTCAACCCTGGTTTCGGGTTCCGTCTTACCGCCGTGGTCAGCTTGACCGCCGGTACGATGTTCCTGATGTGGCTGGGTGAACAGATCACCGAGCGTGGTTTGGGCAACGGGATCTCGATCCTGATCTTCGCCGGTATCGCTGCGGGTCTCCCCAGCTCCATCGGTGGATTGCTCGAATTGGTGCGCACTGGTGCGATGAGCATCATTGCCGCGATCTTCATTGTTCTCGTAGTGGCAGCCGTGACGTACTTCGTCGTGTTTGTCGAGCGTGGACAGCGCAAGATCCTGGTGAACTATGCGCGCCGTCAGGTTGGAAACAAGGTGTATGGTGGTCAGTCTTCGCACTTGCCACTGAAGCTGAACATGGCAGGTGTGATTCCTCCCATCTTCGCTTCGTCGATCATCTTGCTGCCTGCCACTGTTGTGAACTGGTTCAGCGCTGGCGAATCGATGCGTTGGCTCCGGGACATTGCTAGCATGCTGACTCCTGGTCAGCCCATCTATGTGATGTTCTATGCCGCAGCGATCATCTTTTTCTGCTTCTTCTATACGGCCTTGGTTTTCAACAGCCGCGAAACGGCCGATAACCTGAAGAAGAGTGGTGCCTTTATTCCCGGGATTCGCCCAGGGGATCAGACAGCACGTTATATTGATAAGATTTTGGTGCGTTTGACGCTTGCGGGTGCTGTTTACATCACCTTCGTGTGTCTGCTGCCAGAGTTCTTGATCCTGAAGTACAACGTTCCGTTCTATTTCGGTGGCACTTCCTTGTTGATCATCGTGGTGGTGACCATGGACTTCATGTCCCAGGTCCAGAACTACATGATGTCTCAGCAGTATGAGTCGCTTCTGAAGAAGGCGAACTTCAAGGCCTCAGCCAAAAACTGAGATCGACAGGAAAGTGTGCCCTCCAGTCTGTTCGGGCTAAATATTTGAAATGCCGTCACAGACTGGAGCGGATGGAAGTTTTAGGAGAATGAAATGAGAGTTTCAGCTTCGGTAAAGAAGATTTGCCGTAACTGCAAGATCATCCGTCGCAAGGGTGTCGTACGCGTGATCTGCACCGACCAGCGCCATAAGCAGCGCCAAGGTTAATCTAAAGTATTAGAGGACACAAATGGCACGTATTGCTGGTATTAACATCCCTCCGCACAAGCATGCGGAGATCGGCCTGACCGCTATCTATGGCATCGGTCGCACCACCGCTCGCAAGATCTGCGAAGCCGCTGGTATCGACTACGCCAAGAAAGTCAAGGACTTCACGGACGCTGATCTGGAAAAGATCCGCGACGCAATCGCTCACCTGACCCTGGAAGGTGATCTGCGCCGTGAAACCACGATGAACATCAAGCGTTTGATGGACATCGGCTGCTACCGCGGTTTCCGTCATCGTCGTGGTCTGCCCATGCGTGGTCAGCGTACCCGCACCAATGCCCGTACCCGTAAGGGTCCGCGCAAAGGCGCAGCGGCTTTGAAGAAATAAAGAGATTGAAGGTACACAATGGCTAAGTCTCAGAACAACGCAGCTGCACGTGTACGTAAGAAAGTTCGCAAGAACATTTCTGACGGCATTGCACACGTTCACGCTTCGTTCAACAACACCATCATCACGATCACCGACCGCCAAGGCAATTCCCTGTCTTGGGCTTCGTCGGGTGGCCAGGGTTTCAAGGGCTCGCGCAAGTCGACGCCTTTCGCAGCCCAGGTTGCTTCCGAAGTGGCCGGCCGTGCTGCCATGGAACAGGGCATCAAGAACCTGGACGTCGAGATCAAGGGCCCAGGCCCAGGTCGCGAGTCTTCGGTGCGTGCTCTGGGTGCATTGGGCATCCGCATCACGTCGATCTCCGACGTGACGCCAGTCCCGCACAACGGCTGCCGCCCTCAAAAGCGTCGTCGTATCTAACTCACCATAAGCCCACCGCCGCCAGTGCATGGTGCTCTGGCGGCTCCCGCATTTTTGCGGTAGCTGAAAAAAGGATATTCAAGTGGCACGTTTTATTGGCCCTAAGGGCAAACTTTCCCGCCGCGAAGGCGTAGACCTGTTCCTGAAGAGCGCACGTCGCTCGATCGCGGACAAGGTCAAGCTGGACACCAAGCCAGGTCAACACGGCCGTACCTCCGGCACGCGTACCTCGGACTACGGTCTGCAACTGCGTGAAAAGCAAAAGGTCAAGCGCACCTACGGTGTGCTGGAAAAGCAATTCCGCCGTTACTTCGCTGAAGCTGATCGTCGCCGTGGCAACACCGGCGCGAACCTGCTGAGCCTGCTGGAAAGCCGTCTGGACAACGTGGTGTACCGCATGGGCTTTGGCTCGACCCGCTCCGAAGCGCGTCAGCTGGTGTCCCACAAGGCCATCACCGTGAACGGTCAATCGGTCAACATTCCTTCCTACTCCGTGAAGGAAGGCGACGTGGTTGCTGTGCGCGAAAAGTCGAAGAAGCAAGCCCGTATCATCGAGTCGCTGCAACTGGCCGGTCAAGTGGGCTTCCCCGCTTGGGTGGACGTGTCGGCTGACAAGGCTGAAGGCGTCTTCAAGAAGTCTCCAGACCGCGATGAATTCGGTGCTGACATCAACGAATCGCTGATCGTCGAATTGTATTCTCGTTAATTTCACAGTCGTTTTCGACTGCGAAAGTGTATCCGTCCCAGAACCGCGAGGCATCGCGGTTCTGGTGCTTCACCAGCCTTACCGGTGTAACGAGCCGGGGGTATTGAGAGGAAGTTTGCATGCAGACCAATTTGCTGAAACCCAAGACAATTAACGTAGAACAGCTGGGCCACAATCGCGCCAAGGTAGAGCTGGAGCCGTTTGAACGCGGCTACGGGCACACGCTGGGCAATGCGCTGCGTCGTGTTCTGCTGTCCTCGATGGTGGGTTATGCAGCGACGGAAGTGACCATTGCAGGTGTGCTGCACGAGTACTCGTCTATCGACGGCGTCCAGGAAGATGTGGTCAACATCTTGCTGAACCTCAAGGGCGTGGTGTTCAAGCTCCACAACCGTGACGAAGTGACGCTGAGCCTGCGCAAGGATGGCGAAGGCGTGGTGACGGCTGCTGACATTCAGACGCCTCACGATGTAGAAATCATCAACCCTGATCATGTCATCGCCAACCTGTCGCAAGGCGGCAAGCTGGATATGCAGATCAAGGTGGAAAAAGGCCGTGGCTATGTGCCCGGTAACGTGCGCCGCTACGGTGACGAGTCGACCAAGTCGATCGGCCGCATTGTGCTGGACGCATCGTTCTCGCCGATCAAGCGCGTCAGCTACACGGTCGAATCCGCCCGTGTGGAGCAGCGTACCGATCTGGACAAGCTGGTTCTCGAGATCGAAACCAACGGCGCCATCGCTGCAGAAGATGCAGTGCGCTCGTCGGCCAAGATCCTGGTGGAACAGCTCGCCGTGTTCGCGCAGCTCGAAGGCGGCGCATTGGATGTGTTCGACCAGCCAGGTGGCCAGGCGCGCAACAACGCCACGTTCGACCCGATCCTGCTGCGTCCTGTGGACGAGCTGGAGCTGACCGTGCGTTCCGCCAACTGCCTGAAGGCCGAAAACATCTACTACATCGGTGACCTGATCCAGCGTACCGAAAATGAGTTGCTCAAGACCCCGAATCTGGGTCGCAAGTCGCTCAACGAGATCAAGGAAGTTCTGGCTTCCCGTGGTCTGACCCTGGGTATGAAGCTTGAAAACTGGCCACCAGCCGGTTTGGAAAAGCGTTAAGTTATAATGGAGAGCTCTCCCAATGGTGGGGGAGCTCAATCGTAGTGCGTCGAACAGTACCTGATACGGCTGTTTGATTGAACCAATCTAAAAGGAAAAGCACCATGCGTCACGGACACGGCCTCCGCAAACTGAACCGCACCTCGTCTCACCGTAAGGCGATGCTGCAAAACATGATGAATTCGCTCATCGAGCACGAAGCCATCAAGACCACCGTTCCTAAAGCCAAGGAACTGCGTAAGGTGATCGAGCCCATGATCACGCTGGCCAAGGTGGACACCGTTGCCAACCGCCGTCTGGCATTCGACCGTCTGCGCAGCCGCGACAGCGTGACCAAGCTGTTCAATGTGCTGGGTCCTCGCTCGGCCAACCGTCCTGGCGGCTACACCCGTATCCTGAAGATGGGTTTCCGCGTGGGCGACAACGCGCCTATGGCCTATGTTGAACTGGTGGACCGCGCTGAAGAAGCCGGTGATGCCGCAGCTGAATAAGCCCTCTGCAGGTTCACACTGAGAAAGCCCACTTCGGTGGGCTTTTTCTATGGTGGTCAGGCTTTGGTCGCCCATGGCAAGCGGACCCCCAGGCGGAGATTGCACAAATAGTTTTCCAAATGATGACAAAGCGCTTCATATTAAGGAAAACCCGCGCTATAATGCTAGTGCGCGATGGAGCAGTCTGGTAGCTCGTTGGGCTCATAACCCAAAGGTCGGAGGTTCAAATCCTCCTCGCGCAACCACAACACCAAAAGCCAGCTTTCGAGCTGGCTTTTTTGTGGCCGGGTGTCAGGCACAGCCCTGCTGGAGCAGGCGGGCGAGCCTGCAAGGCGGCCCCCGATGGCTGCGGGTTCGAGCCAGCCAAGATTGCTATAAAAGTCGCAGCGCGAAAAATATGCGCTAAAAGCGCCTTCCGGCAAAATGCAGCAGCAAAGTCGCGCTATAATTGCGGTGCGCGATGGAGCAGTCTGGTAGCTCGTTGGGCTCATAACCCAAAGGTCGGAGGTTCAAATCCTTCTCGCGCAACCAGAACACCAAAAGCCAGCTTTCGAGCTGGCTTTTTTGTGCTCGTTTCCCTAGGAGCGGCGGACACCAAGTCTGATAGCTGCGCTAGGCACCACAGGCAGGGCGGCAGCAGCCGCGTGTCCCACCTCCGATGGCCCTTTGGTGGGGCCGCAGCGCAGCATCAATGCGCGTACAACTGCTCCAGCGAGCGAAAGCCTTTGACCTCGATCGGGTTGCCGCTTGGGTCGTAGAAGAACATCGTCCATTGCTCGCCGGGCTCGCCTTCAAAGCGCACTTGGGGCTCCAGCACAAAGCGGGTGTTGGCAGCGCGCAGGCGGTCGGCCAACTGCTTCCAGTCTTCCAGTTTCAGCACCAGGCCAAAGTGCGGCATGGGCACCTTGTGGTTGCCCACCAGGCCGGTATTGCTGGTCTCGAAAGGCTTGCCCAGGTGGCAGGAGATCTGGTGGCCAAAGAAATCAAAATCCACCCAGCTGTCGGTGCTGCGGCCCTCGGCGCAGCCGAGCGTGTCGCGGTAGAAGTGGCGTGCAGCATCCAGGTCGTGCACATGGAAGGCGAGATGGAAAAGGCTCTGCATGGTGGCGGGCTCAAAAGGCGGGTTGCAAGATGGGTCGTACACCGCTGCATGCGACTTATCACATAGGCAGGGGCTGCACAATCCGCTAAGCTGTGCAGCATACACCTTGGCATTGCACACGCGGCCAACGGCCCCAACCACTGGAGACAACACCATGCAGGACTCCGCCCAGCCCTTCAACCCCTTTGCCCCTGGTTTTGATTTTCTGCAAAAGCTCGCAGCAGGCAGCACCTCCAAGCCCTCTGCGGCCTTTGCGCAGTGGCAGGAATGGGTGGCGCCGACGATGAATGTGCCGGATCTGGAAAAGCGGATTCAGGAGCTGAAAACTGTGCTGTTCTGGCTGGAGCAGAACCAGCGCGCGTTGGCCGCCACCATCCAGGCGATGGAAGTGCAGAAGATGACCCTCTCCGCGCTGCAGACCATGAATGTGCCGGTGGAGAACTGGGCCAGCACCATGGTGCAAAGCTGGCAGCAGTTTGCCCAGAGCACGGCAGCGCAGGCGCAAGAGGCTGCCGCAGCGGCTGCGCCGCAGGCCTCGGCCCCAGCGCAAGCCGCACCCAGCCCAGCACCTGCAGCTACGCCTGCTCCGGCAGCAGAAGGCCCTGAAAAGGCCGAGCCGGCCAGCAGTGCCGCAGCAGCCTCAGTGACCGACCCCATGCAATGGTGGGGTGCCCTGACCCAGCAGTTCCAGCACATTGCCCAGCAGGCCGTGCAGGATGTCACCGAGCAGGCGATGGCCCATGCCGCCAGCACCCAGCAGGCGGCAGCATCGGCCGCGCAGGCGGTGCGCAGCACGGCAGAGGAGATGGCAGAGGCCGGCAAGGCCGCGGCCAAAGCGGCAACGGGGCAGCCGACCGCAGCCAAGCGCAGCACGGCTTCGTCCGGAAGCAATCACACTACCAAGGCGTCTGCCCACAAGCCCAAGAGCGGGCCCCCGCCCAGCACAGCACGCAGCGCCAGCAAGCAGGCGGCCCCCCGCAAGGCGACGCCGGCCAATGGCGCGCGACAGTCCACCCCCCGCAAGGCCGCCCCGCGCAAGCCTTCTCCCGGCCAGCGTTGAGTCAGAAAAGTAGATTGAGCGTTGGTGATTTTTAGCGCGGGACTGGCCTTGCAGCCGCGCAGCAGCAGGTTTTTGACAATGGCAGGCACAAAGCTTTTTCCCTATGGCCATGTGACCCACCCCGACTGGCGGATGGCCGTGGCGCTGGTGGTGGCGCAATTGCGCGGGCGCATGGCGCAAGCGGGCTATGCCAGCGCGCCCAATCTGGGGCTGGTGTATTTCACGGATGCTTATGCGCGCCATGCACCGCAGCTGCTGGAGGCCTTGCAGGATGAGTTTCCGCAGATTGGCGACTGGAGCGGCTCGGTCGGCGTTGGCGTGATGGCCTCGCATGCCGAGTACCTGAACGAACCGGCGCTGTCGGTCATGCTGCTGGAGCTGCCCGCCCATTCCTACCGCTTGTTCTCCGGCATTGCGCCGCTGCCGGTGGCGCATTCATCGCCCTGGGAGCGGGCGCTGGTGCATGCCGATGCGGGCCTGCCGGATTTTGCGGAGCTGCTCGAAGAGCTGGCCGCCCGCACCCGCGCTGGCAGTGTGCTCGGTGGCCTCAGTTCCGAGGCGGTGGCGCCGCTGCAGCTGGCCTGGAGCAAGGCGCTGGGCCCCAGCCACAGCGGGGTGCTGCGCGGCGGGCTCTCGGGCATGGCTTTTTCGGCCGAGGCCGGCGTGGTGCAGGAGCTCACCCAGGGCTGCCAGGTCATGGGTGCGCGCATGCGCATCACCGCCATGCAAGGCCATGTGGTGCTGGCCCTGGATGGCCGGCCCGCGCTCGATGTGCTGGAAGAACTGATGCCCGTGCGCCTGGATGCCGACCCCGAGCGGGCCACCCGCACGATGCGCCATATCCATGCGGCGCTGGAGCCGCATGCGCCCGAATCGGCCATGCATGCCGGCCAGCTGGGCCACGAGGCGCGCGTGGTGCCGCTGGTGGGCGTGGACATGGCCAGCCGGGGCATTGTGCTGCCCGAGCTGGCCCAGCCTCAGCAGTACCTCTGCTTTTGCCAGCGCAACCTGTCGGCCGCGCGTGCCGATCTGCTGCGCATGTGTGCCGAACTGCGCGAGTCGCTGGCGCCCGCCGAGGCACAGACGGGCCTGCCGCTGGGCGATAGCGCCCTGGGTGATGCCGGGGCCGGCCGCAGCATTGCCGGTGCCGTCTACATTAGCTGCGCGGAGCGGGCCAGCCCGTATTTCGGCGCGCCTGGCGCCGAGCTGGAGCTGATCCACCATGTGCTGGGCGATATCCCGCTGGTGGGCTTTTATAGCCAGGGCGAGATTGCCGGCCAGCAGCTGCACCGCTATGCCGGTGCGCTGATGCTGTTTACCCAGGCGGCATAGGTCTTCAACACGTTCTTAGCGGTTGCCCCCTGGCTGCAGGCGCCGCATCTCGGTAAACACCGACAGCTCCCAGCTGCGCATCGCCAGCAGCAGGGTATAGCCCTCGCGCTCCTTCTCGGGCAGGCGCTGGTCGGTCAGGTGCTGCTGGGCAAAATCCTGGGCCACGCGCTGCAGGCGCTCCAAAAAGGCCGGCGCCAGGGTGCGGCTGATGGCGCCATGCACGAGCATCAAGCCCTCGCCCGATTTGTCGAAGGTGCCCGAGAAATAGTCGTGCACCGCGTTCTCGCGGAAGTACTCCATCACCGGGCCATGCGGGCGCCAGCGGAAGGTTTTGGCCAGCTTGAGCCGGTAGCGGTTCATCGGGCGCAGCTCGATGATGCCGATGCGGTCGAGCTGCGCCAGGTACTTGATGCCCTCGGCCTCGGTCAAGCGGTAGGTGGTCAGCACCTGCTCCAGGGTCCACTGGCTGAGCACGCAGATGGCCATCAGCAACAGCTTCTTGTCCGCGACCACCGCTTGCTCCTGCTGCTGCGTCAACTCCTTGATCAGCGGCTGGTTATCGGCCACACGGCGCGCCAGGTCGGCAAAGTCCAGGCGCAGCACATGGCAGATGGCGTCGATGCGCGACAGCGGCATGTCGCCCTTGGCCAGCATGCGCTTGACGCTGGACTCCGCCATGCCCAGCGCCTCGGCCAGGTCGGCATAGGTCATTTGTGCAGCTTTCAGCTCTTTCTTCAATGCCAGTACCAGATCGGCGGTGGTGCTCATGGGTATCGTCCTGTCATACTTTGGGTGCCATCATAGGGGATCACGCCAGGATTCCGGGACGCTCGGCTGCCCCAGCGGCACAGTGCAGGCCATGACTGATACCTCCCAACCCCCAAGCCCCCGCAGCCCGGCTGCGGAATACGCGCTGTATGCCTTCTATGCCGCCATGCTGGCCTTGGCCTGCCTGGGGCCCTATGTGCCGCAGGCGGCCCATTACCATGACTTTGCCGACCAGCGCCCGCTGCTGGGCCTGGTCAATGCGGCCGATGTGCTGAGCAATCTACCGTTTTTTCTGCTCGGTGTCTGGGGCTTGCTGGCCACTTTCAAAACGTCTGCAGAGACGCTGCGCTCCCAAGGGGCGACACCCTGGTTGCTGCTGGTCTTTGGTGGCCTGGTGCTGACGGCCCTGGGCTCTTCCTACTACCACCTGCTGCCCGGCGATGTGCGCGTCTTCTGGGACCGCATGGGCATGGTGCCGGTATTTGCCGGTGTCCTGGGCCTGGCGCTGCAGTCGCTGCTCAACACCCGCGCGGCCTGGCTGACGGCGCTGTGTGTGCTGCTGGGCGGGCCGCTGGCGCTGTGGATCTGGTTGCAGACCGGGCAGCTGCTGCCCTGGGCCGTGTTGCAGGGCGCGGGCATGGTGCTGCTGGTGGTGCTGGCCGTGTGGCAGCAGCGCAGCCCGCCGGCCGCGCAGCTCATCCGCTGGCCCCTGGCCGCCATCGTGGCCTGGTATGCGCTGGCCAAGCTGTTTGAGCTGGGCGATGCCGCCGTCTGGGCGGGCAGCGGCCATCTGGTGGCCGGCCATGCGCTCAAGCACCTGGCCGCAGCGCTGGCGGTGCTGCCTTTGCTGCGCAGCTTGCAGCAACTGCGCCATCGGGCGCACGCAAACGGCGCGTCCGCAGGCACAATCGGGGGCGGCGCGCTGGGGGCAGGGCATTTGCGCTGAATGCCCGGTACCGACCACCCCCACCGCCCTTGATCCGCCAGGAGATGCTTGTTCTATGAACCGTCCACATGTCCCGTCTGTGCCCGCCGCTGAGGCGCCAGAACATCCCAACCAGTTTGCCTTGCTGGGCCAGCGCCGCTTTGCCCCCTTCTTCTGGACCCAGTTTGCCGGGGCCGCCAACGACAACCTGTTCAAGTTCGCCTTCACGGTGATGGTGACCTACCAGCTGCAGGTGGCCTGGATGCCGCCGGCGATGGCCGGCCTGGTGATTGGGGCCTTGTTCATCCTGCCGTTTCTGCTGTTCTCGGCCACCTCGGGGCAGCTGACCGACAAGTACGAAAAGCACCGCATGATCCGCTTCGTCAAGGACCTGGAGATTGGCGTGATGCTGATCGCCGGCCTGGGCTTCTGGATCGAGAGCCCGGCGCTGCTGCTGGGCTGCGTGTTTTTGATGGGCCTGCATTCCACGTTGTTCGGGCCCGTCAAGTTTGCCTACCTGCCCCAGGTGTTGCGCGACGATGAGCTGACCGGCGGCAATGGCATGGTCGAGATGGGCACCTTTGTCGCCATCTTGCTGGGCAATGTGGTGGGGGGGCTGCTGGTGGCGCTGCCCGATATCGGCCATGCCTCGGTCGCAGTGGCCTGCTTTGGCTTGGCCGTGGTGGGACGCTTGACGGCCCAGGGCGTGCCGGTCGTGCCTGCCACCGACCCGGGCCTGCGCATCAACTGGAACCCGGTGAGCGAAACCTGGCGCAACCTGAAGCTGGCCCATGGCAATGTGGTGGTGTTCCGCTCGCTGCTGGGCATCAGCTGGATGTGGTTCTTTGGCGCGGTGTTTCTGAGCCAGTTCCCCAGCTTTGCCAAGGAGGTGCTGCATGGCAACGAGCATGTGGCCTCGCTGCTGCTGGTGGTGTTTTCCATCGGCATCGGCCTGGGCTCGCTGCTGTGCGAGGTGCTCTCGCGCCGCCAGGTGGAGATTGGCCTGGTGCCCATTGGCACCATCGGCATGAGCGTGTTTGCGATTGACCTGTACTTTGCGTCGCGCGGCCTGGGGCAGCCGGCCCAGGCCTGGACGGCACTGGGCTTCATCAGCCAGCCGGCGCACTGGCGTGTGATGGCCGATCTGGCCTTGCTGTCGCTGTTTGCGGGCCTGTACAGCGTGCCCATGTATGCGCTGATCCAGCTGCGCAGCCAGCCCACGCACCGCGCCCGCATCATTGCGGCCAACAATATCCTCAATGCGCTGTTCATGATTGCCAGCTCGGTCATCGCCGGCGCCTTGCTGGGGGCGGGATTTACCGTGCCGCAGATCTTCCTGTTCACCGGCATTGCCAATGCCATCGTCGCCACCTATATCTTCCTGCTGGTGCCCGAATACCTGCTGCGCTGCATTGCCTGGCTGGTCACCAACCTGGTCTACCGCTTTCGGGTGCAGGGCGCCCACCACATCCCCACCAGCGGTCCGGCGCTGCTGACCTGCAACCATGTCAGCTTTGTCGACCCCATCCTGATGATGGCCGCCAGCCCGCGTCCGATTTACTTTGTGATGGACTACCGCATCTTCCGCACGCCGTTGCTGGGCTGGCTGTTCCGCCTGTGCAAGGCCATTCCGGTGGCGCCCCGCAGCGAAGACCCTGCCGTCTACGAGGCCGCCTTTGCACGCGCCGCGCAGGTGCTGCGCGAAGGTGACCTGCTGGCCATCTTCCCCGAGGGGGGTATCACCCGCGACGGCGAGCTGCAGGCATTCAAGGGCGGCGTGATGAAGATCCTGGAGCAGGCGCGTGCCGATGGACTGGATGTGCCGGTGGTGCCGATGGCCTTGTCCAACCTCTGGGGCTCGTTCTTCAGCCGTATCGAACCCAAGGGCGCGATGACCCGGCCGTTCCGCCGTGGCTTCTTCAACCGCGTGAGCTTGCGCATCGGTGCCGCCAGCCCGGCCGCCGAATGCTCGGCCGAGCAGCTGCGCCAGCGTGTAGGCGAGCTGCTGGAGCAGGAGGGCGGCCATGGCAGCGGTTCGCCCGCTTTGGGATAATGCAGGCTGGACAACGAATGGCTTTGTGATGACCTCTCTAACGATTCTGTACAAAAGCGTGGCAGCCCTGGTGGCCATGTCCGCCCTGGCCGCCTGCACCAGTACTTCGGGCCTGAAGCCGCTGCATGACCCTGAAGAGAAGGAGGCTTTCACACGCGCCACCGTCTATGCCGGGCCGCGCAGCCCCGCATCGGCCTACTGTGTGCAGATGGGTGGCGCCATCCTCAATACGCCCAAGGGCAAGAACACCTTGTGCCGCTTCCCCGACGGCAAGGAAATGGACCCCTGGGACCTGTTCTGGCGCGACAACCCCTCGAACTAAAGCCCACGACGGGCTGCGGTACAACGCAAAAAACCCCTGCCAGCACATACCGCGCTGGCAGGGGTTTTGTCTTGCTGAGCTGCTGACCAGGCTTTAGATCACGCCATGCGTCTTGAACCAGTCCTGCATGCGCTTCCAGCCGTCCTCGGCCGCATCCTTGCGGTAGCTGGGGCGGTAGTCGGCATGGAAGGCGTGGCCCGCTTCCGGGTAGATATGGAAGCTGGAGGCCGCAGCGGCGGCATTGCCTGCAGCGCCCGCCTTTTGCAGGCTTTGCTTCATCGCTTCGACCGATTCCAGCGGAATGCCCTGGTCCTTGCCACCATAGAGGCCCAGCACCGGTGCCTTGAGCGCGCCGCTCAGGTCGATGGGGTACTTGGGTTGCAGATCATTGGCAGCGCCTTGCAGGCGGCCATACCAGGCGACTCCGGCCTTGACCTTGTCGGTAGCGGCATAGAGCCAGGTGATGCGGCCACCCCAGCAGAAACCGGTGATGCCGGCACGGCTGGTGTCGCCACCATTGTCCTTGGCCCAGGCCAGTGCGGCGTCCAGGTCCTTGATAACCTGGGCATCGGGCACCTTGCTGACCAACTCGCTTTGCAGCTGGCTGATTTCGGTGTACTTGCGGGGGTCGCCCTGGCGCGCAAACAGCTCGGGCGCAATCGCCAGGTAGCCCAGTTGGGCGAGGCGCCGGCAGGTGTCGGCGATGTAGTCGTGCACGCCGAAGATTTCCTGGATCACCAGGATCACCGGCAGGTTGGTCTTGCCGGCGGGCGCTGCGCGGTAGGCGCTGACCTGGAAGCCATCAACCGTGTACTGGATGGTGCCGGCGGTCAGCCCGGCATCGGGGGTCTTGATGGCCGTCTGCGCCATCACCGGCACGGCCGCTGCGGCGTAGCCCACGCCCAGCGCCATTTGCAGGGCGCTGCGGCGGGTGCTGCCGGCCAAGGTGGCGCGGCCCGGGAGAAGAGAGTCGAAATCGGCATTGGGAGTCTGGGACATAGGATTTCCTTTTCTACGGATGGCAGGCCCATTATGGGGGGCGATAAAAAACAGCCTGTGACAGGGCTTTAGCGCCAGGGTTGGGTCAGGAGAGCGTTTCTAAGTTCCGCTCCATGAAAAATGCCTGGCATGGCCAGGCATCGTGGTGGTGGAGGCTGGGTTCAGATCACTTCCACAGCGCACACTTGGTTTCTTCCTTGGTCGTAAACACCTCGTCACCGGGCAGCTTCTTGACGATCTTGTAGTAGTCCCAGGTGCCCTTGGATTCCTGTGGCGTCTTGACCTGGACCAGGTACATGTCGTGGATGTAGCTGCCGTCGGCACGCAGGGTGCCCGAGCCAAAGAAGTCGTCCATCTTCATGCCGCGCCAGGTCTCCATCACCTTGTCGGCATCGGTGGTGCCGGCGGCTTGCACGGCCTTGAGGTAGTTCATCGTGGCCGAGTAGTCGGCGGCCTGGATTTCGGTGGGGCGGCGCTGGGTCTTCTTCATGTAGGCATCGGCAAACTTGCGCGATGCGTCATTCATGTCCCAGTACCAGCTGGTGACGAACTGCATGCCGGCGGTGTTCTTCAGGCCCAGGCTGTGGATGTCGCTGTAGAAGACGAGCAGCGGCGCGATCTTCATCGTCTTGTCGATGCCGAATTCCTTGGCGGCCTTGATGGCGTTGATGGTGTCGCCACCGGCATTGGCCAGCGCCAGCACCTGGGCCTTGGAGCTTTGCGCCTGCAGCAGGAAGGACGAGAAGTCGGAGGCATTGAGCGGGTGGCGCACGGCTGCAGCCACCGCGCCGCCCTTGGCCTTGATGACCTTGGTGGCATCGGCTTCCATTGCATGGCCAAAGGCATAGTCGGCCGTCAGAAAGAACCAGTTCTTGCCACCGCCCTCGACAATGGCGCCAGCCGCACCCTTGGACAGCGCCACGGTGTCATAGGCGTAATGGATGGTGTAAGGCGTGCAGGCCTCATTGGTCAGCGCCGAGGTGCCGGCGCCGTTGTTGATCATCACGCGCTTTTTCTCATCAGCCACCTTGGCCAGCGCCAGTGCGGTGCCCGAGTTGGTGCCGCTGAAGATCATCGTCAGGTTCTGGGTGTCGATCCATTCGCGCGCCTTGCTGGCAGCGATGTCGGCCTTGTTCTGGTGGTCAACGCTCAGCAACTCGATCGGCTTGCCCAGGACCTTGCCACCAAAATCGTCGATCGCCATCTGGATGGCGGTGGCGCCGCCCTTGCCTTCAACGTCGGCATAGAGGCTGGACATGTCGGAGATGTAGCCGATCTTGACCTTGTTCTGCGCATGGGCGGTACCCATGGCGGCGGTCAAGCCGAGCAGACCCAAGGTGGCCAAGGCCTGCGCCAGGCGAGTGCGTTGCATAGTTGCTCCTGATGTTTATGGTGTTATCTCAATGCGGCAGCCGCATGGCACAGATACTGGCATGCACAGCGCTGGGCGGTATTGGGGCAACCACGCGCTGGCCGCCCGCTATGTACCCGCTGCCATGCAACCGACTTGGCATAAAAATAGCTGCCGGTGCTTTGGTTTAAAGCACGGGCAGCTATCAATTCAGGAGTTTCGAGCCAGCCTGGGCACTTGTGCACACTGGCTTGGCTTTTTTGCGCACCCCTTGGGAAAATGCCTCAGGCGGGCTGGCTGCGCAGATAGGTCTGCACGATGGCGGCGGCATCGACCGCAAAATGCTGGCGCAGTGCGGCGCGCGAATCGCTGCGGCCAAAGCCGTCCGTGCCCAAGGTGTAGTAATGCTGGCGCGGCAGGCCACGCTCATCGGTGGGCAGGTAGGCGCGCACCAGCTCTGGCAGCGCACGCACATAGTCGCTGGCGGCAATGATGGGGCCTTGCGACGCTTCTAGCTGCTGCGCAAACCAGCTGGGCGCACTCGCCTCAGCGGCGCGCCAGCGTTCCAGCTGGGCCTCGCCATCGCGGGCCAGCTCGGCATAGCTGGTGACACTCCAGACATCGGCCGCCACGCCATGCTCGCGCTCCAGAATGGCCGCCGCCTTGAGCACCTCGCCCATGATCGCGCCGCTGCCCAGCAGCTGCACCCGGCGCGCGCTGTGCGCCGGGCCGCTCTGCAGCCGGTACATGCCTCGGATGACCCCTTCATGCGCCTCCGGCGGCAGGCTGGGGTTGGCCACGTTTTCGTTGGTGACGGTGATGTAGAAGAACTCGTCCCGCTGCTCCTGCAGCATGCGCTGCATGCCATGGTCGATGATGACCGCCAGCTCGCCGGCAAAGGCCGGGTCATAGCTCTTGCAGTTGGGCACGGTGGATGCGCTCAGCAGGCTGCTGCCGTCCTGGTGCTGCAGGCCTTCGCCGCCCAGGGTGGTGCGGCCGGAGGTGGCACCAATCAGGAAGCCGCGTGCGCGCTGGTCGGCGGCGGCCCAGATCAAGTCGCCCACGCGCTGGAAGCCGAACATGCTGTAGAAGATGAAGAAGGGCAGCATGGCCGTGCCATGGGTGCTGTAGCTGGTGGCGGCTGCTGTCCAGGACGACAGCGCTCCCGCTTCGCTGATGCCTTCTTCCAGAATCTGGCCGCTGCTGTCTTCGCGGTAGAGCAGCATCGAGGCATTGTCCTCGGGCTGGTAAAGCTGGCCAAACGGCGCATAGATGCCGACCTGGCGGAACAGCCCGGCCATGCCGAAGGTGCGTGCCTCATCGGCCACGATGGGCACGATGCGCGGGCCCAGGGTTGCGTCCTTGAGCAGGTTGCCCAGCTGGCGCACAAAGGCCATCGTGGTGCTCATCGCTTTGCCCTCAGCCTGCAACGCAAAGCCGGCGGTCGCCTGCAGATCGGGCACGGCCACCGGCGTGGCCTGGCCTTTGCGCGCCGGCAAAAAGCCGCCCAGCGCCTGGCGGCGCGCCAGCAGGTAGCGCATCTCGGCGCTGCCATCGGCCGGCTTGAGGAAGGCGGCTGAGGTGGCCTGGGCATCGCTCAGCGGCAGGTTGAAGCGGTCGCGGAAGGCCAGCAGGTCCTCGGCGCCCAGCTTTTTTTGCTGGTGCGATGTCATGCGGCCCTGGCCAATGCTGCCCATGCCGTAGCCCTTCATGGTCTTGGCCAGCACCACGGTGGGTTGGCCGCTGTGCGCAGCGGCGCTGGCAAAGGCGGCATGGATCTTGACCGGGTCATGGCCACCCCGTCGCAGCCGGTCGATATCGCTGTCGGACAGGTGGGCGACCAGCGCGGCCAGCTCGGGGCTTTGGTTGAAGAAATGCTCGCGGTTGAATGCGCCATCGTTGGCCGACAGGGTCTGGAACTCGCCATCGACGGTGCGCGCAAAGGTGCGGGCCAGCACATGGCTGTGGTCGCGCGCCAGCAGCGCATCCCACTCCGATCCCCAGAGGCACTTGACCACGTTCCAGCCCGCGCCGCTGAACAGCGCCTCCAGCTCATCGATGATGCGGCCGTTGCCGCGCACCGGGCCATCGAGCCGCTGCAGGTTGCAGTTGATGACGAAGATGCAGTTGTCCAGCCCCTCACGCGCGGCCAAGGTAAGGGCGGCGATGGACTCGGGTTCGTCCATTTCGCCATCGCCAAAAAAGCCCCAGACCTTGCGGCCCGCCGTGTCGGCCAGCCCCCGGTCGGCCAGGTAGCGCATGAAGCGCGCCTGGTAGATGGCATTGATCGGGCCGATGCCCATCGAGCCGGTGGGGAACTGCCAGAACTCGGGCATCAGATAGGGATGCGGGTAGGAGCACAGGCCCTGGATGCCCTGGCTGGCGGCCACCAGCTCCTGCCGGTAGTGCGCCAGGTTCTCCTCGCCCAGGCGTCCTTCCAGAAAAGCGCGGGCATAGACGCCGGGAGAGGAATGCGGCTGGAAGTACACCAGGTCGGCAGCCTGGTGGCCATCATCGGCGCGGAAGAAATGGTTGAAGCCGGTCTCGAACAGATCGGCCGCCGAGGCATAGCTGGCAATATGGCCGCCCAGCTCGCCATGCGCGGCATTGGCGCGCACCACCATGGCCAGTGCGTTCCAGCGCAGGATGGCCGAGAGCTTTTTCTCCAGCTCCACGTCGCCCGGGTAGGGCGGTTGCTCATCCACCGTGACGGTGTTGACATAGGGCGTGTTGCCCGAGGGCTTCCAGGCCACATGGCGCTTGCGGGCATGGGCCAGCAGCGCATCGAGCAGCGCAGCCGCCTGCTCCTTGCCCTGCGCCGAGCCATAGGCCGCCAGCAGTCCATCGAAGGCGTCGCACCATTCGGCCAATTCGGCCGGGTCAGCATGCGGGGTGGCGGGCAAATGGTGGGGCGGCTGGCGCACGGCGGTCTCCTGTCTGGGTCTTGGTTTGGATGCTGGGAATCATGCCATGGAAGCACTGTCCGGGCGCAAGACCCGGCGACACAGGCTGTGCGCAAAAGTATTGCTGTGCGATACCTGTTTCGTTGAAAACTGCTACCGGCATTAAACAGGGATGCTGGCGCAGCCACCTGCACGCATGATGGCGCCGTGTTCAACCAAAGCGGGGCCCTGTTGCTCCGACCCACCATGTCTCAGTCCTTCAACCCTGTTCAGCGTGACACCCGTGCATGGCAATACCAGGTGTGGATCTCGTTCGGTATTGCGATCTCGATGTGCGCGATCGGCCTGGCCTGGCTGCCAGGGCAACACCTGGAACAGGCGTTCATGGTCATGGGCTATATGTTCTGCCTCTCGGCCGCCTTTGTGCTGGCCAAGTTCGTGCGGGACAAGCAAGCGGACAGCAGCCAGGCGGCCGGCGATACGCCCATGTGGCGCTTTGTGGTCTGGGGCGGTTTTGCGATTGCGATGGGCCTGACCGGCTGGGGCCTGCTGGGCATGGACATCAACCCCACCTACAAGGCCTTTCTGGGCGTGAGCTGGATGTACATGATCACCACCGCCTTCACCCTGGCCAAGATGCTGCGCGACAAGCATGAATCGGACCTGGCCAGCGCCATCCACCATGCCCGCAGCATGCGCAGCGCCCCCCGCGACCAAGACGTGGGCAACCCCCAGGAGCGCGTGTGAGCGCCCACCGGATGATGCCACCAACCCGGGAGCAGCACATGTTCAGTCTTACGTTCAACAAATGGCAGCGCCGCGCTGCTGCCACCCTGGCCAGCACCGCCCTGGTGCTGGGTTTGGCCACCGCCCCGGCAGCCCACGCACAAAGCGATGCCTCGCTGATGCTCTCGGCGCTGCCGATTGCATCGGTGGTTGTCGGCACTGCGGCCTCGGTGGGTGCATCGACCAGCGTGGTCGCCATTCCGGTGGCACTGTCGGTCGATGGCGCCCAGCTCATCGTCAAGGGCGTGCAGGCATCGGCCAAGGGAACGGTCTGGTTGCTGGAGAGCGCATCGGACGGTGCAGCGGCCAGCATTGAGCTGTCGGCTGGCGCATTGGGCGCCAGCGCCGCCGGTGTGGGCACTGCCATCCTTGTCAGCGTGGTGGGAGCCGGCGTGCTGCTGTCAGCCGCTGGCGAGGTGATTGCCTTTATCCCCAATGAGGTGGGTAAGGCGCTGCTCTATAACGAGCGCTTGTGAACACGGGAGACGCGCAATGTGGACCTCTTTACGCTTAAGCCTGGTGGCCGCTGCACTGCTGGCCGCCACGGCCGCCCAGGCAGGCCGCAGCTGCGAGCCGCAAAAGCCCACACTCGACAGCGTGCGCCAGAGCCTGAACCTGGCGCAAAACGTGGCGCAGACGCTGGATGCCAGCGGCGCGCAGGTGGTGTTGCTGGGCCGCCAGGGCCAGGATCTGCGCAAGTACCAGCTGCAGTTTTCGCACATGGGCTGGGCCTACAAATCGGCCACCGGCGCCTGGCGTGTGGTGCACAAGCTCAATGACTGCGGCACTGCCGCGTCCCATGTCTACCGCCAGGGCCTGGGCGAGTTCTTTCTGGACGATATGTGGCGCTACCAGGCGGTGATGGTGGTGCCGACTAAGGAGGTGCAGCAAAAGCTGCTGCTGGCGCTGTCGGCCAACGCGCAGCCCTTGCAGTTGCATGAGCCGCGCTACAGCATGCTGGCCTATCCCTGGAGCCAGCGCTACCAGCAAAGCAACCAGTGGGCCCTGGAGACGCTGGCCCAGGCGATGGCGCCGCAAACCGTGCATGACCGGGGCCAGGCGCAGGCCTGGCTGCAGCTGCAGGGCTACCAGCCCAGCGATTTGCGCATTGGCGCGATGACCCGGCTGGGCGGCCGCATCACGCGCGCCAACATCGCCTTTGACGACCACCCGCCGGAAAAGCGCTTTGCGGGCCATATTGAAACGGCAACGGTGGACTCAGCCTTGCTGTTCATGCAGCGCAGCGGCTTGGCGTCTGCGCCGGTGTTGTTGCGTTAAATGGTTTAGAGCGGCGCCGTCCACACCGCGCAGTCGCGCCCTTGGGACTTGGCCTGGTACAGGGCCAGGTCCGCTTCGCGCAGCAGGTCTTCCAGGCTGTCGGCGGGCCGCAGTGCCTGTTTGTAGGCCAGGCCGATGCTGAGCGTGGCCAGCAGTGGCTCGTTGTGGGCCGTCTGGAACTGGCCATTGCGCACGGTATGGCAGAGGCGCTCGGCAATCGCGGTAGCGTCTTCAAAGCTGATGTGGGGCAGCACCACGGCGAACTCTTCTCCGCCGATGCGGCCCAGCACATCCTGCGGCCGCAGCGATTCAGTCAGCACCCGGCTGACATCGCGCAGCAGGCGGTCGCCGCTGGCATGGCCGTGGTTGTCGTTGACGCGCTTGAAATGGTCCAGGTCCAGCATCAGCACCGCTGCCGAGTTGCCCTCATGGGTCAGGCGCTTGAGCAGCGCATGGCTGGCCTGCACAAAGCCATTGCGGCTCAGCACATCGGTCAGGCTGTCGTGGTGGGCCTGGTAGCGCATGCGGTGCAGCAGCTCGGCACGCGCCGCATGCGAGCCCGCCACCGACAGCGGACCCAGGATCAGCATCGTGATGCCCAGGCGCAGACTGGCCACGTCCAGCACATTGGCGGGGATGAAGCCCACGATGTTGGAGATCACGATCACTTTGGTCACAAACACCAGCATGGTGATGATGGCCGTCGTCAGGATGCGGTAGGACAGCGCGCACCACAGCAGCGCAGGCAGCGAGAACGCCAGCGAGCCCACCTTGTTGCCCACCATGTAGCTGGTCGTCTCCAGGCCGATCACCGCCAGGGCGGGCAGGAGTTTCAAGGCCCAGGACTGGCGCTCTTGCACCGCCGCAGGCTTGCTGGCCGAAGGCAGGGCCAGCAGGAACGGCAGCAGCATCATCGCGTTCATCCACTCGCCGGTCCACCACATCAGCAGCCCCTGGCTCATCGACAGCTCAAAGGCCCAGGCGCTGATGGGCCCGCCAATGGACGCCGACGCCAGCGATGCCATGCCGCTGGCAAAAAACACCATCAGTGCGGAAGCCTGGCCTTCCATCTGCAGATCGCGCTTGGACTGGCGGTGCAGAAACAGCCAGCCGCAGGCGGCGCCGCACAGATTGGCGGTCGTAAAGCCCAGGGACAGCCACACGGAGGTGCCGGTGATCAGATCGGCCAGCACAAAGCTGGCAAAAATAGCTGCCAGGCCTACAGGCCGCATCAGGCGCGGGTAGCGCAGCAGCAGCACCAGCACGATCTGGTTGGCGGGCCAGAACACCGACAGATAGCCCAGTGGGCGCAGCAAGATGCCCACCATGGCCGCAGCAAACACGGCCAAGCTGGCGCAGAGCAGCAAGCGACCGCTATGGGGTTGCTCCAAGGGGTGGACGGACGACGCGGTCGGCATGGGTGTGAGGGAGGATGGGCGAAATATACCCGCTCCCCTGCGCAGCCATGGTCCCGACCCCGTGGGCCAGTCACACATTGGCGCGCGGGCGAAGCGCCCCGGTGCGGCAAGGTTCGGCTGAGGTTTTGCTCAATCGATAACCTCAGTCAATCGCTGTTGCTTCTAAATTCGGAGCTAGAGAATCATGCCGGCTGGCATACCAGTCCAAAAAATGCGGTTGTGGGTTAGCGCCCTGGCTGCCGGTTGGTGGCGCATCGGCCAGGGCACCAAGCCCGCCAAGGCGTTGTCTCGTACTTTACGCAAGGGCTGTCAAGCGCTGTGCCGCGTTGTCTCTTGGCCCCCACGCTTTACATGGCAGGGGCCTGGGCAGCTGGTTCTTAGATACCGCGTGCCCGGTCGGACTTGAACTGCGCGCGGAACTGGGCAAAGCTGCCGGCATCGAGGGACTGACGCACTTCCTGCATCAGGTTCAGGTAGTAGTGCAGGTTGTGGATGGTGGTCAGCATCGGGCCCAGCATCTCGCCGCAGCGGTCCAGGTGGTGCAGGTAGGCGCGGCTGAAGCCGTCGCGGCCGCCGTTGTCCCAGCTCACGCCGCTCTTGCCGGCGCAGGCGTGGCAGGTGCATGAGGTGTCGATGGGCTGGTGGTCGGTCTTGTGGCGGGCGTTGCGGATCTTCAGGTCGCCATAGCGGGTGAAGATGGTGCCGTTGCGCGCATTGCGGGTCGGCATCACGCAGTCGAACATGTCCACGCCATCGGCCACACCTTGCACCAGGTCCTCGGGCGTGCCCACGCCCATCAGGTAGCGCGGCTTGTTGGCCGGCAGCAGATGGGGCGTGTGCTGCATGATGTCCAGCATCTCGTCCTTGGGCTCACCCACCGAGACGCCGCCCACCGCGTAGCCGGGGAAGTCGATCTCCAGCAGACCCTGCAGCGATTCCTCGCGCAGGTGCTTGAACATGCCGCCCTGCACGATGCCGAACAAGGCATTGGGGTTGCCCAGGCGCTCGAACTCTTCCTTGGAGCGCTTGGCCCAGCGGCGGCTCATCTCCATCGACTTGCGCGCTTCGGCCTCGGTGGTCTTCTTGCCATTGGTCTCATACGGCGTGCACTCGTCGAGCTGCATGACGATGTCCGAGTTCAGAATCGTCTGGATCTGCATGCTGACCTCGGGCGACATGAACAGCTTGTCGCCATTGACCGGGCTCTGGAAATGCACGCCTTCTTCGGTGATCTTGCGCATCGCGCCCAGCGACCAGACCTGGAACCCGCCGGAGTCGGTCAGGATGGGCTTGTCCCATTTCTCGAAACCATGCAGACCGCCAAAGCTCTTCATCACATCCAGGCCCGGGCGCATCCACAGGTGGAAGGTATTGCCCAGAATGATCTGGGCGCCCATTTCCTCCAGGCTGCGCGGCATCACGCCCTTGACGGTGCCATAGGTGCCCACGGGCATGAAGATGGGGGTCTGCACCACGCCATGGTTGAGCGTGAGCGTGCCACGGCGTGCGTGGCTGGTGGGATCGGTTTTGAGGAGGTCGAACTGCAGCATAACCGCTCATTTTCGCAGATGTGCGGTAGTTGACGGCGCGGCGGGTTTCGCAGGTCCGTCTCTGACACAGAGGGTGCCGGCAGGTCGCTACACTGGGCTGATCTTTCACTGCCAAGGAGAAGCCCATGCTCAACATCATGATCGCCGTCGACGGTTCGCCCAATTCGCTGCAAGCGGTGCAGCACGGCGTGCAACTGGTGCAGCAAGGCTTGCGCGCCCATGTCGTGGTCGCCCATGTGCAAAAGGAAGCCAGCTTTCTGGAGCTGGCCACGCAGGATTCGGAGCTGATCGCCAACGCCAGCTTGGAGGCCGGCATGGACCTGGTCGCCCCGGCGCTCGATGTGTTGCGTCTGGCCGGTGTGTCCTATGAGGTGGAGATCCGGTTGGGCGACATCCATGCCACGTTGCTGGATATCGCCGAGGAGAAGGGCTGTGGCCTCATCGTGATCGGCGCCACTGGCGAGAGCACGCTGGGCAGCATCCTGATCGGTTCGGTCTCGCGCGAGGTGGCGCGCCACAGCCGGGTTCCCACCACGATTGTCAAGATGCCCGAGGTGCTGGAGACCGATGAGGCCGATGGCGACCTCAGCCAGGCCGATACCGCGATGTAATTCCCGCTGAAGGAAAAGGAGCCTGCGGACCAGGGCGGTCCGCAGGCTCTCTGTCATTGGTAGGTGAGGGTCAGCCGGCAACCTGCTCCGCGCGCTGGCCCACAATCTGCCGCAGCAGGCCCAGCTGGTCATAGAGCTCGCGCGCGGCATCCGCGCCCAACGGCGCCAGCAAATGCTCCAGCCACTGTTCATGCGCCTTGGCCATGGCGCTGAACTGCTTTTTTCCGCTGCGCGTCAGGCGCACCGTCATCGATCGGCGGTCCTCGTCATCGGCCACCCGCTCCACCCAGCCTTCGGCCACCAACTGGTCCGTCAGACCGGTGATATTGCCGCCGGTGACCATCAGGTACTCGGAGAGCGTCTTCATGCGCAGGCCCTTGGGAAAGCGGCTGAGCTGGGCCAGGTAGTCAAAGCGCGGCAAGGTGGTGGCGAACTGGGTGCGCAGCTTGCTGCGAATCACCTGTTCGATCTGGGTGCTGCAGGTCATCAGCCGCAGCCACAGGCGCACGGCCTGGTGTTCATCATGGGCGAGACCGGCCTCGCGGCCAGCGCCACCGCCGCCAGTATCGGAGGGGGAATTGCAGAGGGTTTGCATGTCAGCCATGGCGCCCATGGTGCAGTACCGCAGGCGGCTCCAGTGATAGGGTAAGTTCGTATTTTAGTGAATTATTTATGCATCAATAATTTAGTTATAAAGTATTTTTCAGGACGATCCTGGCCATGAAAATTGTCTGCATAGGCGGTGGCCCCGCCGGCTTGTATTTCGCGCTGCTGATGAAGCAGATGGACCCCGCGCATGACGTGACCGTGGTGGAGCGCAACAAGCCCTATGACACCTTTGGCTGGGGGGTGGTTTTCTCCGATGCCACGATGGACAACATGCGCGAGTGGGACCCGGCCACGGCGATGCAGATCGAGCAGGCCTTCAACCACTGGGACGACATAGAGCTGCTGTTCAAGGGCCGCAAGATCCGCTCGGGCGGCCATGGCTTTGTCGGTATCGGCCGCAAGCACCTGCTCAACATCCTGCAGGCGCGCTGCGAGCAGCTCGGCGTCAAGCTGGTGTTCGAGACCGATGTGCAGTCCGACGAGGACTATGCCGATGCCGACCTCATCATCGCCAGCGATGGTGTGAACTCGCGCATCCGCACTAAGTACGCCGAGATGTTCAAGCCCGATATCGTCACCCGCCCTAACCGCTTTATCTGGCTGGGAGCCAACAAGGTCTACGAGGCCTTCACCTTTGACTTCGTGCGCACCGAGCACGGCTGGTTCCAGGCCCATATCTACCAGTTCGACGACAAGACCTCGACCTTCATCGTCGAGACCACCGAGGAGACCTGGCAGGCCTGCGGCCTGGACACGGCCGACCAGGAGCAATCGATTGCCTTCTGCGAAAAGCTGTTTGCCGACAACCTGCAAGGCGCGAGGTTGATGACCAATGCCCGCCATCTGCGCGGCTCGGCCTGGATCAATTTCCAGCGTGTGGTCTGCGACCAGTGGTGGCTGCAGAACGCCAAGGGCAGCCATGTGGTGCTGATGGGCGACGCCGTGCACACGGCGCATTTTGCGATTGGCTCGGGCACCAAGCTGGCGATCGAGGATGCGATCGAGCTGGCGCGGCAGTTCCAGCAGCTGGGCGACGGCAAGGCGCAGATCCCTGCGGTGCTGGAGGCCTACCAGGCGCTGCGCCGGGTGGAGACCTTGCGCATCCAGAATGCCGCCTGGAATGCGATGGAGTGGTTCGAGGTCTGCGGCAAGCGCTACTGCGACCAGTTGGAGCCCGAGCAGTTCATGTACTCGATGCTGACGCGCAGCCAGCGCATCAGCCACGAGAACCTGCGCCTGCGCGATGCCTCCTGGCTCGGCGGTTATGAGGCCTGGCTGGCTGCGCAAAACGGGGTCGAGGTGCAGGGCAAGGCGCCGCCGCCGATGTTCCTGCCCTATACCCTGCGCGGCCTGACCTTGAAGAACCGCATCGTCGTCTCGCCGATGGCGCAGTACTCGGCCGTCGATGGCGTGCCGGGCGACTACCACCTGGTGCACCTGGGCGCGCGGGCGATGGGCGGCGCCGGTCTGGTGTTTGCCGAGATGGCCTGCGTCAGCCCCGAAGGCCGCATCACCCCCGGCTGCCCGGGCACCTACAGCGAGGCACAAAAGCAGGCCTGGCAGCGCATCAGCGACTGGATCCACCACCACACCGATGCCAAGTTTGCGATGCAGATCGGCCATGCCGGTGCCAAGGCCTCCACCCGCCTGGCCTGGGAGGGCACCGACCTGCCATTGACCGAGGGCAACTGGCCGATCATCTCGGCCTCGCCCCAGCAGTACCTCGAAGGCGTGAGCCAGATCTCGCAGGCCATGAACCTGGCCCAGATGGACGAGGTCAAGCAGCAGTTTGTACATGCCGCCCAGATGGCCGCCGAGGTGGGTGCCGACTGGCTGGAGCTGCACTGCGCCCACGGCTATCTGCTGTCCAGCTTTATCTCGCCCTTGACCAACCAGCGCGACGACGCCTATGGCGGCAGCCTGGAAAACCGCCTGCGCTACCCGCTGGAGGTGTTCCGGGCTGTGCGCGCCGTCTGGCCGCAGGAGCGGCCGATGTCGGTGCGTATCTCTGCCCATGACTGGGTGCCCGGCGGCATCACGCCCGATGACGCGGTAGAGATTGCCAAGGCCTTCAAGGCGGCAGGCGCGGACCTGATCGACTGCTCGTCCGGCCAGGTCAGCAAGCAGGAAAAGCCGGTCTATGGCCGCATGTTCCAGACCCCGTTTGCCGACCGCATCCGCCAGGAGGCAGGCATTGCGACGATGGCCGTCGGCGCGATCAGCGAGGCCGACCATGCCAACTCCATCATCGCCGCTGGCCGTGCCGACCTTTGTGCCGTGGCCCGCCCGCACCTGGCCAACCCGGCCTGGACCTTGACCGAGGCGGCCAAGATTGGCTACACCGCCATCGCCTGGCCCAAGCCCTACTTTGCCGGCAAGCGCCAGATGGAAAGCCTGTTCGAGCGCGAAAAGGCCCAGCAAGCGGCCGCTGGCCATTGAGGAGCAAAGCAGATGGCGACCAAGAGCTTGCAAGGACAACATGCGCTGGTGACCGGCGCCGGCCAGGGCATTGGCGAGGCGATTGCGCGCCAGCTGCTGGCGCAGGGCGCGCGGGTGACGGTGCTGGGCCGCCGGCCCGAGCCGCTCCAGAAACTGGTGGATGCCTTTCCGGGCCAGTGCCAGCGGGTGCTGGCCGATGTGGCGCAGGAGCCGGAGGTGGTGGCAGCGTTTGCGCAGGCCGTGGCCGCCTTTGGCGATATCCAGATCCTGGTGAACAACGCCGGCCAGGCGCAGAGCGCGCCGTTTATGAAGACCGATGCCCAGCTCTGGTCGCAGATGCTGGCGGTGAACCTGACCGGCACCATGCTGTGCATGCAGCAGGTGCTGCCGGCGATGCAGGCGGCCGGCTATGGCCGCATCGTCAACGTGGCCAGCACCGCAGGCCTGACCGGCTACGCCTATGTATCGGCCTATGTGGCGGCCAAGCATGGCGTCGTGGGCCTGACCCGGGCGCTGGCGCTGGAGGTGGCGAGCCGGGGCATCACGGTCAATGCCGTGTGCCCGGGCTATACCGAAACCGACCTGGTCAAGACCAGCATCGACCGGGTGGTGGCCAAGACCGGCCGCAGCCCCGAGCAGGCCATGGCCGAATTTGTGCGCGACAACCCCCAGGGCCGTCTGGTGCAGCCGCAAGAGGTAGCCGATGCCGTCGTCTGGCTCTGCGGCAAGGGCGCTGGCGCGATGACCGGCCAGTCCATTGCGGTGGCTGGCGGCGAAGTGATGTGAACCCCGAATCTCTGGAGACAGGCATGAGTGACTACCGAATCGACCCCGCCCTGGTGGCGGGCAACCACCAGCAGTTGGCCGGCTACCAGGCGCAGCATTTTCTGTGGCAGGTCCATGCTGGCGTGGCAACGATCACGCTCAACCGGCCAGAGCGCAAGAACCCGCTGACCTTTGATTCCTATGCCGAGCTGCGCGACCTGTTCCACCGCCTCAAGTGGGCGCAGGATGTGAAGGCGGTGGTGCTGGTGGGTGCCGGTGGCAACTTCTGCTCCGGCGGCGACGTACATGAAATCATCGGCCCGCTGGTGGCCCTGAAGGCGCCCGAGCTGCTGATGTTCACCCGCATGACGGGTGAGCTGATCAAGGCCATGCGCGCCTGCCCGCAACCCATCATTGCGGCGGTTGATGGCATCTGTGCCGGCGCGGGCGCCATCATGGCGATGGCCTCGGACCTGCGGCTGGGCACGGCGCGCAGCAAGACAGCGTTCCTGTTCAACCGCGTCGGCCTGGCTGGCTGCGACATGGGCGCCTGCGCCTTTTTGCCGCGCATCATCGGCCAGGGCCGCGCCAGCGAGCTGCTCTACACCGGCCGCAGTCTAGGCGGCGAAGAGGGCGAGCGCTGGGGCTTTTTCAACCGCTTGGCCGAGCCCGAAGCGCTGCTGGAGCAGGCGCAGAAGATGGCCGCTGACTTGGTCGCAGGCCCCAGCTTTGCCAATGGCATCACCAAGACCATGCTGCACCAGGAGTGGGCGATGACCATTGACCAGGCGATCGAGGCCGAGGCGCAGGCGCAGGCCATCTGCATGCTGACCGAAGACTTCAAGCGCGCCTACGAGGCCTTTGTGGCCAAGCAAAAGCCGCAATTCCAGGGGAACTGACATGGCCGACACCCGTTACCTGCAGTGGCCGTTTTTTGAGTCGCACCATGCGGACCTGGCGCAGACGCTCGATGCCTGGGCCGCCCAGCATGTGGCCCATGTACACAGCGGCGATACCGATGGCGATTGCCGCAGCCTGGTGCAGGCGCTGGGCCAGGCGGGCTGGCTGCGCCATGCGGTGGCGGGCGAGGCGCATGGCGGCGCGGCCGCGCAGATCGACACCCGCGCCATCTGCCTGATCCGCGAGACCCTGGCGCGCCACAACGGCCTGGCCGACTTTGCCTTTGCGATGCAGGGGCTGGGCTCGGGTGCGATAAGCCTGGCGGGCACGGAGGCGCAGAAGGCGCGCTACCTGGGCCGGGTTGCACGGGGCGAGGCCATTGCGGCCTTTGCGCTGTCCGAGCCCGATGCCGGATCGGACGTGGCCGCCATGGCCTGCGCCGCCCGCTTGGACGGCGACCACTATGTCATCGACGGCGAAAAAACCTGGATCTCCAACGGCGGCATTGCCGACTTCTATGTGGTGTTTGTGCGCACCGGCGAGGCGCCCGGCGCGCGCGGTATCTCGGCACTGATCGTGGATGCGGATACGCCCGGCCTGGAGATTGCCGAGCGCATCGATGTGATCGCGCCGCATCCGCTGGCGCGGCTGCGCTTCAGCGGCTGCCGCGTGCCGGTCAGCCAGCGCATTGGGGCGGCGGCAGAGGGCTTCAAGCTGGCGATGCGCACCCTGGATGTGTTCCGCACCTCGGTGGCGGCCGCTGCGCTGGGCTTTGCCCGCCGTGCGTTGGACGAGGCCTTGCAGCGCGCCACCAGCCGCCGCATGTTCCAGGGCGTGCTGGCCGATTTTCAGCTCACCCAGGCCAAGCTGGCCCAGATGGCCACGCAGATCGACAGCGCCGCGCTGCTGACCTACCGCGCCGCCTGGCAGCGCGACCAGGGCCAGAGCGTGACCAGCGAGGCGGCGATGGCCAAGATGACCGCCACCGAGAACGCGCAGCAGGTGATCGATGCGGCGCTGCAGATGTGGGGCGGCCTGGGTGTCGTCAGCGATCAGCCGGTCGAGCGCCTGTACCGCGAGATCCGCGCGCTGCGCATCTACGAAGGGGCGACCGAGGTGCAGCAACTGATCATCGCCCGCGAGCTGCTCAAACAAGTGGCGCCCACCGCGCCTTGACCACTGCCGAGTACCTGGACGCCGGTCCCGGTTTCCGCCTTCAGCCTGGAGTTTGCGAGATGTCTGCCACGCCCTATACCGCGCATATCGACCGCTTTGCCGCCACGCATCTGCCGCCACCCGAGCTGCAGCCGGAGTACCACTTTGACCTGCCCGAGCTGCAGTTCCCCGAGCGGCTCAACTGCGCCGCCGAGCTGCTGGACCGCCATGTGGCCGAAGGCCGGGGCGAGCGCCTCTGCCTGCAGGCCCAGGGCGTGCGCTGGACCTATGCCGAGCTGCAGGCCCAGGCCAACCGCATTGCCAATGTATTGACCACGCAGATGGGCCTGGTGCCCGGCAACCGCGTGCTGCTGTGTGCCCCCAACAACCCGATGATGGTGGCGAGCTGGTTTGCGGTAGTGAAGGCGGGCGGCATTGCGGTGGCTGCCATGCCGCTGCTGCGCGCCAAGGAGCTGGGCACCATCATCGAGATTGCCCAGATCAGCCATGCGCTCTGCGATGCGGCCTTGCTGGCCGAGGTGCAGGCAGCGCAGGCGGCCAACCCGCGCTTGCAGGCGGTGCGCTACTTCAATGGCAGCGGCCTGCCGGCAGAGCAGGCGCTGGAGCCGCTGATGGCCCAGGCCTCGCCGCATTTCGACACCGTGCAGACGGCGGCGACCGACACCTGCCTGCTCGGCTTTACCTCGGGCACCACGGGGGTGCCCAAGGCGACGATGCACTTTCACCGCGATGTGATGGCCATCTGCGCCTGCTGGCCTCGCCATGTGCTGCGGGCCGAACCCGACGACGTCTTTATCGGCAGCCCGCCGTTGGCCTTTACCTTTGGCCTGGGGGGCCAGGTGCTGTTCCCGATGGCGATCGGTGCCTCGATGGCGCTGCTGGAGAAGGCCGGACCGCTGCAGCTGGTCGATGGCATCGAACAATTTGGCGCCACGGTGGTGTTCACCGCGCCGACCTCGTACCGCGTGATGGCCCAGCAGGGCGAGCGGCTGCGCCAGACCCAGCTGCGCAAATGCGTGTCGGCCGGCGAGGCCTTGAATGCCTCGACCCGTGCGCTGTGGAAAGCCGCCACCGGCATCGAGATCATTGACGGCATCGGCTCGACCGAGATGCTGCATATCTTTATCTCGCACCGCGAGGACGAGGCCCGGCCTGGCGCCACCGGCCGCGCCGTACCCGGCTACCGCGCCAAGGTGGTCGATGAGCAGGGCCAGGAAGTGCCGGCCGGCACGGTGGGCAAGCTGGCGGTGCAGGGCCCCACCGGCTGCCGCTACCTGAACGACAGCCGCCAGACCCAGTATGTGCATGCGGGCTGGAACCTGACCGGTGACGCCTATGTGATGGATGCGGACGGCTACTTCGTCTACCAGGCCCGCACCGATGACATGATCATCTCCTCGGGCTACAACATTGCCGCGCCCGAGGTCGAAGACGCCTTGCTGGCCCATGCGGCGGTGGCCGAATGCGCGGTGATCGGCCTGCCCGACAGCGAGCGCGGCCAGATCGTCAAGGCCTTTGTGGTGCTGCGCCCGGGCTTTGCGGCGGACGCGGACATGGTCAAGACCTTGCAGGATTTCGTCAAAAGCACGGTGGCGCCCTACAAATACCCACGGGCCGTGGATTTTGTCGCGCAGCTGCCGCGCACGGCTACGGGAAAACTACAACGGTTTCGGCTGCACAGCCCGGCATAGTAGCGGCTCGTTAAATTTTTTTGGCACACCAACCAGGGAACCAGCATGAAGCGTCATCTTTTGCATCGCAGTCTTGTGAGTCTGTCCATCGCGCTGCTGTGCGCCAGCAGTGTCAGTGCGGCCGACCAGGTCAAGGTGGGCTTGCTCAGCACCTTGTCGGGCCCCGGCGCCGGTCTGGGCACCGATATTCGCGACGGCTTCCAGCTGGCCGTCAAGCACATGAACGGCAAGATCGGCAACCTGCCCGCCGAGGTGGTGGTGGTGGACGACCAGCAAAACCCCGAGGTGGCCAAGCAGACGGCCGAGCGCCTGCTCAAGCGGGACAAGGTGGATTTCATGACCGGCACCGTGTTCTCCAACGTGATGCTGGCCGTGGGCCCGGCGGCATTCCAGAACAAGACCTTCTTCATCAGCTCCAATGCCGGACCCTCGCAGTACGCAGGGGCCCAGTGCAACCCGTATTTCTTCAATGTCTCGCAGCAAAACGATGCCTTGCATGAGGCCGCCGGCCAGACCATGCAGGACAAGGGCTTCAAGCGCGTGGCGCTGATCGCGCCCAACTACCCCGCAGGCAAGGATTCGATCGCCGGCTTCAAGCGCTTCTACAAGGGCGAGATCGGCATGGAGACCTATACCTCGCTGAGCCAGCTGGACTATGGCGCGGAGATCTCCAAGATGCGCGCGGCCCAGGTCGATGGCGTCTACATCTTTCTGCCCGGTGGCCTGGGTGTGAACTTCATCAAGCAGTTTGTCGGTGCCGGCCTGTCCAAGGACATCACCCTGTACGCCCCGGGCTTCTCAGCCGATGAGGACGTGATCCGTGCGGTGGGTGACTCGATGCTGGGCACCTTCAACACTTCGCAATGGGCGCATGACCTGGACAATGCCGCGAACAAGAAATTCGTCACCGACTTCCAGAAGGAATTTGGCCGTATGCCGTCGCTGTATGCATCGCATGGCTATGACGCCGCGCGCCTGATGGATGCGGCGGTGCGCGACGTCAAGGGCAAGCTTGATGACAAGGCGGCCTTGCGCAAGGCCATCGAGGCGGCCAAGTTCGAATCGGTGCGCGGCAGCTTCAAGTTCAACAGCAACCATTTCCCGGTGCAGGACTACTACCTGCGCGTGGTCAGCAAGGACGGGCAGGGCAAGCTGACCAACCGCACGGTGGGCACGGTGTTCAAGAACCACCAGGACGCCTACGTCAAAGACTGCAAGATGCCGTCCTGATCGATGAACACCATCCTGATTCTTGAGCAGACGCTCAATGGCCTGCAGTTCGGCTTGATGCTGTTTCTGCTGGCCGCCGGCCTGACCCTCGTGTTCGGCATCATGGACATGATCAACCTGGCCCATGGTTCGCTCTACATGATCGGCGCCTACCTGGTGGCCAGCTTCAGCCAGGCGAGCGGCTCGTTCTGGCTGGGCCTGGGCCTGGGGGTGCTGGCTACCGTGCTGGTGGGCGTGCTGCTGGAGTACACGGTCCTGCGCCGCCTCTACCACCGCGACCACCTGTCGCAGGTGATGGGCACCTTTGCCATCTTGCTGATGAGCAATGAGATCGTGCGCATCATCTGGGGCGCCCAGCCGCTGATGCTGAACCCGCCGGCCGCACTGTCCGGGCCGGTGATGTTGATGGATGGTTTCTCCTACCCGGCCTACCGGCTGCTGATCATCGGTGTGGGCCTGGCCGTGGCCTTGCTGCTGTGGCTGCTGGTGACCCGCACGCGCTTTGGCATGCAGGTGCGCGCCGGCGCGGCCAACCGCGAGATGGCGACTGCCATGGGCGCCAATGTGCGCCGCCTGTTCACCCTGGTGTTTGCGCTGGGCGCTGCGCTGTGTGCAGTAGCGGGCGGCATGCTGGGGCCGCTGCTGGCGGTGCAGGTGGGCATGGGCGAGAGCATTCTGATCCTCGCCTTTGTGGTGATCGTCATTGGCGGCATCGGCTCGATCCGGGGCGCGTTGCTGGGCGCCATGCTGGTGGGCCTGGTCGATACCGCCGGCCGCACCCTGGTGCCCTTGTTGTTTGACAAGGCCATGGGCCCCGAGGTAGCGGCCAATGCCGGCCCGGCCGTGGCCTCGATCCTGATCTATGTGCTGATGGCTGCCGTGCTGTTCTACAAACCCCAAGGTCTGTTCCCTGCCCATGACTGACACCACCGCCCCCCAGACCGCTACGGCCCAGGCCACGCCAGCGGCGCAGCCCAGCGTCTTCGACCACCGGCTGCAGCCCCGGCTGGTGCTGCCTTTGCTCGCGCTGCTGATCGCCTTTCCGCTGATCGCCCAGGCAACGGGCGAGGACTTCTACATCGGCGTGGCCAGCCGCGTGCTGGTGTTTGGCCTGGCCGCTGCCAGCCTCAACTTCATCCTCGGCTTTGGCGGCATGGTGAGCTTTGGCCATGCGGCCTTTGTGGGCCTGGGTGCCTACACCGTGGGCCTGCTGATGCAGCAGGGGGTGACCTCCGCCTGGCTGGCCTGGCCGCTGGCCATGCTGATGGGCGCGGCCTTTTCGCTGCTGGTCGGCGCCATCAGCCTGCGCACCCAGGGCGTGTACTTCATCATGATCACCCTGGCCTTTGCGCAGATGCTGTACTACCTGATCATGTCGTTCAAATCGCTGGGCGGTGATGACGGCCTGTCGCTGCCCAGCCGCTCGGACATCGGCCTGGGCCTGGACCTGGCGCAGGATGCCACGTTCTACTACGTGGTGCTGGCGCTGGTCAGCACCAGCCTGCTGCTGATGGCGCGGGTGCTCAATGCCCGTTTTGGCCATGTGTTGCAGGCCATCAAGGAAAACGAAACCCGCATGCAGGCCATCGGCTTTCCGGTCTACCGCTACAAGCTGGTTGCCTTCAGCCTGGCTGGCGCCTTTGCCGGGCTGGCAGGCGCGATGCTGGCCAACCAGGGCAGCTTTGTCGGCCCCGGCATGTTGCAGTGGACCCAGTCCGGCATCCTGCTGATCATGGTCATCCTGGGCGGTGTCGGCCATCTGTATGGCGGCCTGGTGGGCGCAGCGGTGTTCCTGCTGCTGGAAGAAGTGCTGGCCGCTTACACGGTGCACTGGCAGCTGGGCCTGGGCGCCGTGCTGCTGATCGTGGTGCTGGTGGCCCCCAATGGTTTGCTGAGCCTGCGGCGCGGCATGTGGAGCAAGCGATGAGCATGGCCAAGATGCCAACCCCGTTGTTGCAGGTGCAGAACCTGGTCAAACGCTTTGGTGGCCTGACTGCCACCGACCATGCCAGCTTTGCGGTGCAAAGCGGCCATATCCATGCCTTGATCGGGCCCAACGGCGCCGGCAAGACGACCCTGATCCACCAGCTGTCGGGCGCGCTGGTGCCCGATGCCGGCCAAATCCTGTTTGCCGGCGAGGCGATGGAGCGCAAGGCCATGCCTGTGCGGGTGCAGGCCGGTCTGGTGCGTTCCTACCAGATCACCAGCATCTTCAAGCGCCTGACGGTGCTGGAGAACATTGCGCTGGGTGTGCAGGCAGGCGATGGATCGAGCTGGCGCTTCTGGCGGCCGGCGCGCAGTGAGAGTGCACGCTATGCGCAGGCCGCCGAGGTGGCCGAGCGCGTGGGCCTGGCTGCCCAGCTGCAGCAGACCGCAGGCTTGCTGGCACATGGCGAGCAGCGCCAGCTGGAGGTGGCGCTGGCGCTGGCCACGCGGCCGCGCATGCTGCTGCTCGATGAGCCGATGGCAGGCATGGGGCCGGACGAATCCGAGCGCATGGTGCAGCTGCTGCTGCAGCTGCGCCAGGACACGACCATCCTGCTGGTGGAGCACGACATGGACGCGGTCTTCCGCCTGGCGGATTGCATCTCGACCCTGGTGTTTGGCAAGGTGATTGCCACCGGCACGCCGGACGAGATACGGCGCAACCCCGATGTGCGCCGCGCCTACCTGGGCGACGAAGCTGCAGAGGAGGCCGCCTGATGAGCGCATTGCTGGAAGTGGAAGCCCTGGAAACCTGCTACGGCAGCAGCCAGGTGCTGTTTGGCATCCATCTGCAGATGGCGGCGGGCGAGGTGGCGACCTTGCTGGGCCGCAATGGCATGGGCAAGACCACCACCGTGCGCAGCCTGCTGGGCATGACCCCCGCGTCGGCTGGCACGGTGCGGTTTCGTGGCGAGCGCATCGATCACCTGCCTGCGGACCGCATTGCGCGCATGGGCATGGCGGTGGTGCCCGAGGGCCGGCAGATCTTTGCCAACCTGACGGTGCAGGAAAACCTGCAGGCCTTTGCGGCCAACCGCAATGCCTCGGAGAACCCTTGGTCGCTCGACCGCGTCTACCAGCTGTTTCCGCGCCTGGCCGAGCGCGCCGGCAACCCCGGCAACCGGCTCTCGGGTGGCGAGCAGCAGATGCTGGCCATTGGCCGGGCGCTGATGACCAACCCGCATCTGCTGATCCTGGACGAGGCCACCGAAGGCCTGGCGCCGCTGATCCGCGAGGAGATCTGGCAGTGCCTGGCGGCCTTGCGCGCGCAGGGCCAGGCGATTTTGGTGATCGACAAATACGTCAAGCGGCTGATGGCGCTGGCCGACCAGCACACCTTGATCGAGCGCGGCCAGGTGGTGTGGCAGGGCAGCTCGGCCGAGCTGGAGGCGCAGCCCGCGCTATGGCAGCGCTATATCGGGGTCTGACATGGCAGCCTTGACCTGGCCCGAGAACGGCGCCGTTTTCCGCGTGGCCACCGGCATCCGCTTTGCGCAGTGCGACCCGGCAGGCATTGTGTTTTATCCGCAGTACCTGGTGCTGTTCCAGTCCCTGGTGGAGGACTGGTTCAACCAGGGGCTGCACTACCCCTATGCCCAGATGCTGGGGCCCGAGCGCACGGGCCTGCCTATCGTGCACCTGGCCTGTGATTTTCGGGCCATTGCCCGCATGGGCGACACGGTGCAGCTGGAGCTGGCCGTGCTGCGGCTGGGCAGCCGCTCGCTGCAGCTGGCGCTGCGCTGTGTCGGCGATGATGGCGCGGTGCGGGCGCTGGCCCACCAGGTGCTGGTGTTCACCAGCCTGGACAGCCATGAAGCGATAAGCATTCCCCCGGCCATCCAGGCCCGCATCGCGCGCTGGATGGCGGCGGAATGCACCGTCTGAGATTTGTTTGCTAAAGGAGGCGCAATGCAAGTACTACTTCCCCCAGGTTGGCCCCGGCCCAAGGGCTATGCCAATGGCGTGATGGTCAGCGGCCGGCAGATTTTTGTCGCCGGCATGATTGGCTGGGATGCGCAAGGGGTGTTCCACACCGATGACCTGGCCGGCCAGGTGCGCCAGGCGCTGCAGAACATTGTGGCGGTGCTGGCCGAAGGCGGTGCCAAGCCCGAGCACATCGTGCGCATGACCTGGTACATCACCGACAAGCAGGCCTATATGGCCCAGCAGGCGGAGATCGGCAAGGCCTACCGCGAGCTGATTGGCAGCTTCAATGCCGCGATGACGGCGGTGCAGGTGGTCGCCTTGATCGAGGACCGGGCCAAGGTGGAGATCGAGGTCACCGCCGTGGTGCCCGATGCTGGCTGAACAGACCATGGCTGCCAGCACGCCACCCAGGCTGTACCGCGATTTTGCATCGCAGGCGCAGATCGATGCGCAGTACGACACCACGCGGCCGGTGGCCGATCCGGCAGCTGCCCGCCAGCATTTTGCCGAGCGCAGTGCCCAGGCGCGTGCGCAACTGCGCTGCGTGCTGGATGTGCCGTTTGGCCCGACTCTGGCAGAGACGCTCGATATCTTCCCTGCAGCGGACGTGGCACCCGCGCCGGTGTTCGTGTTTCTGCATGGCGGCTATTGGCGCGCCAATACTTCCAAGGAGTTCAGCTGCGTGGCCCTGGGGCCGCAGGCGCTGGGTTTTTGCACGGTGGTGGTGAACTATGCGTTGTGCCCGCAGGTCAGCATCGACGAGATCGTGCGCCAGTGCCGCGCCAGCCTGGCCTGGGTGCTGCGCCACATCGCCGCCTATGGGGGCGACCCGGCGAGGATCGTCGTGGGTGGGCATTCTGCCGGTGGCCAGTTGGGCGCGATGTGCCTGCAAACGCCCTGGGCGCGCGACTATGGCCTGCCCGATGACCCGCTGCGCGGGGCGCTGCTGGTCAGCGGTCTCTATGACCTGGCTCCGTTGCGCTACAGCTATCTGCAGCCGATGATCCAGCTCGATGATGGGTTGATTGCCCGCAACTCGCCTGCGTTTGGGGCCAGAAGCTGCGCCACCCCCATGCACCTGGTCTGGGGTGGGCGCGAGCAAACGGAGTTTGAGCGACAGTCGCTGTTGATGCACAGCGCCTGGCTGGCTGCAGGCAATGTGGCCGAGCAGGCGGCGCTGCCCGGCTGCGACCATTTCTCGGTGCTGCATGGGCTGGAAGATCCGCAGTCGGATCTGTGCCAGCGCTTGCTGCGGCTGTCTACCTGAAGATCCCAGGGGGAAACGGGAAACGCCTGCCAAGCAGACGTTTTCTGTTTAGAAGTCCAGCAGGCTGAAGCCGAGCGAGAACACCGTCCGCTTGTAGTTGTAGTCGATCAGGCTGTCACCATAGCCGTGGAAGACTTGGGCATGCAGGCGCAGGTTGCTCTTGCCGCCCATCCAGCCTTCGCCCAGGGTGTGCATCCACTCCACGCGGCCAGAGCCCTTGCCATGGCCGTTGAGCGAGCCGCGCGCGGTCACGCCCATCCAGTTGCGCTGGTTCACGTTCCAGCCCAGTTTCAGCTCGCTGCGTCCGATGTAGTTCTGGATGTTGGGGTTGTTGTCGTCTTCGGCGCTTTCCTTGATGCGGTGCCAGATCTTGGCCTGCAGCTGCAGGCGGTTGTCCAGCTCGAACCCGGTCATCAGGTAGGTGCGGTTCCAGCTGCGCGAGAGCGGGTCGCTCTGGCCATTGGACTGGTGCTCCAGGCCAATGCCGCTGTAGCGCCAACGCCAGCCAAAGGGCAACTGGGCGGTGGTCGGATAGATGTAGAAGATTTCAGGCTGGTGGTCGGTCGTGCGGAAGGGGCGCGACAGGTCCGAGTTGAACACCTGCCAGTAGGACAGACCGGTGTAGCCAATCCACAGCGAATCACGCAGCTTGCCATTCGGATCGGTCAACAGGTTTTGCGCCAGCTTGGTACGCACCGACAGCTGGATGCGCATTTCCTGCTTCTGGTAATCGGTCTCGGTCGTGGCCGAGTTGACGGGGTTGAGCGAGCTGGGCTGGCGGTTGACCTTGTCGCCGACGGCAAACGATACCGACAGAGGGCGGTAGCCACGGAAGCTGAAGGTGCCGCAGTCGGTACCGGCTTCCAGCTCCCAGAAGCGGGACATCTCGGTGTAGCCATCATTGCGGCAGCCGCCGATGGGGGCAGGCAGGTCGGCAGTGGCCAGCGCACTGGCGGGTGGCGTCAGGCCTTGCATGGCATTGGCCGACGTCGGCGGGGTCGTGGCTGCGGGCTGTGCCTGTTGGCTGACCAGTGGCTGCTGCGATTGTTGTTGCGCCCATTGGTCAAAACAGGCCAGGCGGGCGGGGCCGTCGCTGAGCGCCGTGCACTGCTGCCACACCGTGGGTGTGGCGCCCGAGCCGCTGGCAGCGGCGGGCGTTTGCGCGAAGCTGCCCAGCGGCAGACCGGCCATCAGCAGGCTCGCCGCCAGCGGGGCTGGCGAGCGCAGAAATTTCGTTGTTGTCATGGTCGAGAAGGGAGAGGAGGGGCGCGTGGCTGGAATGGCAGCGCGGATACACATTATTGCGTTTATCGCGCTGTTTTCGGTGGCTTGCGCATGACGAAGGCGTGGCTGTTGTCGTTTGCATCCAACCATTCGCCCCGGATCTCGCGACCGCAACTGCCGTCGACCACCTCGCCCAGCCAGGTGCCCGAGACCTTCTTGCCATCGGCCGACTCTTCCATTGTCAGCTTGCCCTTGTCCACATCACCGACCACGATGGCCGTGCTGCCGGGCCGCTGGATCTGGCCTTTGACGGTGCCGTTCCATTCGGGATGGGGCGCCAGCTGCAAAGTCACGGGGCCGGGCAGGCCGGGAAGGTCGGCCTGCCAGTGGCCCAGCAGCTCAGGCTGCTCCATCTGCATCGCAGTGGGGCAGGCGGGGCGGGGGGCTGGGGTGGTCGTACAGGCGCTCGTCAGTGCAGCGCAGAAAGCGGTCAGGATCAGGGTCTTGGTCATGGATACTCAGTTCGAATCGGGGCTGGCGGCGGCGCTGCTCTGGGCCTTGCGCGCGGCGAACTCTTCGCGCAGCTTGCGCAGTTTCTCGCGCGGGTCTTCGCGGGCGGTGTTGCTGTCCAGGCCCATCTCGGCAATAAAGCGGCTGGGCAGCGCAGAGACCAGCTCGCGCCCCTTTTTGCGCCGCTTGGTCCAGCTCACGGCCAGCGAGCGCTGGGCCCGGGTGATGCCGACATACATCAGACGCCGCTCTTCCTGCAGGCGCTGCGCGGTGTCGTCGCTGACCTTTTGCTGGCGGCCGTCATCGTCGTCGAGCTTGAAGGGCAGCAGCCCTTCGTTGACGCCGATCAGCATCACATGCGGCCATTCCAGGCCCTTGCTGGCATGCAGGGTGGACAGGATGACCATGTCCTGCTCCTTTTCGCGCTCGCTGATGGTCGAGAGCAGGGCGATGGTCTGCGAGACTTCGAGCAGGCTCTTGGACTCGCTCACGGTCGTGGTGTCGGCCGCCGTCGTGGTCTGGCCGCCGGCGCGCTGGGCCATCCAGTCGCAGAACTCCAGCACATTGGTCCAGCGGGCGGCGGCGACTTTCTCGCTGTCTTCGGCGTCGTAGAGGTGCTGCTCGTAGCCGATTTCCTTGAGCCAGTCGAGCAAAAAGGCCAGCGATTCCTCGGCCCCGCGCGTCTGGCGGGCGCGGTATTCGAGGTCGTTGATATAGCGGCCAAACTCCAGCAGGCTCTCGCGGCCCTTGGCGGGCATCGCGTCTTCCAGCATCGCGTTGAACAGCGCACCAAACATGCTGCAGCGGTGGGCCTTGGAGAATTCGCCCAGGCGGCCCAAGGTGGTGTGGCCGATGCCGCGCTTGGGGTTGGTGATGGCGCGCAGAAACGCCGGGTCGTCGTCGTTGTTGATCCACAGCCTGAACCAGGCGCAGAGGTCGCGGATTTCAGCGCGGTCAAAAAAGCTGGTGCCGCCCGATACCTTGTAGGGCACATTGGCCTTGCGCAGCGCCTTCTCAAAGGGCTTGGCCTGGTGGTTGGCGCGGTAGAGGATGGCGAAATTCTTCCAGTCCGGGGGCGGGTTGGCGGCGGCGCGCAGGCTCAGGATGCGGGCGACGGCACGCTCGGCCTCGTGCTCTTCGGAGTCGCAGTCGACAATGCGCACCGGTTCGCCCTCGCCCAGCTCGGAAAACAAGGTCTTGGGAAACAGCTTGGGGTTGGGCTGGATCACATTGTTGGCCGCGCGCAGGATGGCGCTGGTCGAGCGGTAGTTCTGCTCGAGCTTGATGACCTTGAGCTGGGGGTAGTCCACCGGCAGCTTCTTGAGGTTGTCCAGGGTTGCACCGCGCCAGCCGTAAATGCTCTGGTCGTCATCGCCCACGGCGGTGAGGTGGCCGCGCTCGCCCACCAGCAGCTTGAGCAGCTCGTACTGGGTGGCATTGGTGTCCTGGTATTCGTCGACCAGCACATGGCCCAGGTTGGTCTGCCACTTGGCGCGGACCTCGGGGTGGTCGCGCAGCAACCGCAGCGGCATGCCGATCAGGTCGTCAAAGTCCACGCTCTGGTAGGCGGTCAGCCGCTCGTCATAGCGCTGCATCAGCACGGCAATGGCGCGCTCGTTGTCATCGGCGGCCTGGGCCAGCGCCTCCTTGTAGTCGAGGCCCATGTTCTTCCATTTGCTGATGGTCCACTGCCACTGGCGGGCGGTGGCCACATCGGCGGTGCCGCCAGCCGCATCCTTGAGGATGCCCACCACATCGTCGCTGTCCAGAATGCTGAACTGGGGCTTGAGCCCCAACACATGGCCGTCCTCGCGCACCATCTTCACGCCCAGCGCGTGGAAAGTGCAGACCAGCACATCCTTGGCCTGGCGGCCGATAAGGCTCTTGGCGCGTTCGCGCATTTCGGAGGCGGCCTTGTTCGTGAAGGTGATGGCGGCAATCTTGCGCGGCGCCATGCCAGTCTCGATCAGGCGGGCAATCTTGTGGGTGATGACCCGGGTCTTGCCCGATCCGGCACCGGCCAGCACCAGGCAGGGCCCCTGGGTGTAGTGCACTGCTTGTAGTTGGGCGAGATTGAGACCATGGGCCATGGGGGCTGGAGAACCTTTGTAGATCTGGAACGAAAGCGCAGAAGAATAGCCGCAAAACGGCTTTCGGCTGCAGATGCGGGACTTTGGTTTTTACATATTTGCTTACACAAAAAACCACAGATTTTCTAAAATTGTTAATGAATGTAGAGCAGTTGGTAAAACCTGTGCGGAAAAGCTTGCGTCTGGTAAACAAGCTTCTAGAATGCCGATAGCATTGCTTCTATCAAGTGGCAAACGCTATTAATTAAGCCAATAAAAGTCTGAAACAAGCGCCATGCAGACCGCCGGTATTTCCGCAGAATTGCTGACTCCCAGCAGCCGCAACCGCTTTGCGCCGCTGTATGGCGTGGCGTCGCGCAAATCGGTGCTTCCGTGGAAAGAAGTGCCGCGGGATCGCGCCCAACTGATTGTGCTGGACCAGGGCATGGCAGACGCCATCTCTTCGCTTGGCAAGGCGCCCTGCGTGGTTTGCATCGGCCAGGTCAAGACGGCGATGCTCGATGGTGCGAGCTGGGTGGGCCGGCTGGAGGTGGATTACACCTTGAGCGATCTGATCGACATGTTTGACCGCGCAGCGGTCTTTCTGCTCGACTGGGATGCGCGCAACAAGGTCATCCGCCAGGAGTCGGTGCAGGCCGCTGCACAGCCGGCACCGACGACGCGCCAGGAGTTCCGCTACCAGCTCAAGTCCTGGGTGTCAGTCGGTGCGCCGTTCAATACGGGCGCATGCATCCGCGCGCTGGCCCTGCTGTCGCGCGAACCGGTGTCCATCGCCCAGTTGTGTCTGCACAGCGGGTTGGATAACACCATGGCCCGTGGTCTTTTGGTCGAACTGGGCCGCCGTGGCGTGCTGCGCGGCGTCGCTATGCCGGTAATTACCTCCGCCTCTTCCCCCTCCCACCATCGCGAGCCGCTACACTCCAAAGGTTTGCTCAGCCGTTTGGGCCGATGGATACGAGGGGGAGGTAAGCCGGGATGAACCAAGAAGCAGGCGGAACAGGGCCGCAGAAGATGCCGCGCATTGCGCTGTGTGGCCCGATGGGTATCGGCAAGACAACTGCCGTGCGTTCGCTGTGTGGCTCTCTGATGTCCAGCTCCGATGTCCGCAACCTGGATCTGGTGGCCCACAGCAAGGAGCTCACCACGGTCGGCACCGAGTTCGGAGAGATCGACCTGGGCGGCGGAGAGGTAGTACAGATCTGCGGCTGCCCGGGCCAGGAGCGTTTCAGCTTTGTGCGCCAGTGGGTGCTGTCGGTGTCGATGGGCGTTTTCATCATGACCGATGTGAACAACCCCAACAGCCTGGCCGAGACCAACCACATCCTCCATGAAATACGGCAACTGCCTCAGCCACCTGTCACGCTGGTACTGAGCGCGCGCCCGGCAACAACACAACAAATTGAAACATTCGCCCAAGGCGTGTATTCTGCTGGCCATGGGGTGATTCCCGTTCTGGAAGCGGACCCACGCGACCGTGGGCAACTGCTGGATGCGATGAGCGTACTTGTTTCCATGCTGTCTCTGCAAAGCGAGAATTCATGACTGCATCACAACCTCTGATCCCTGCCCAGGTCGTCAAGGCAGGCCAGCAGGCGCTTGATAAGCTTATTGGTCCTGTCGACGGCGTGCGTGTTGCACTGCTGAGCACGCCCGATGGATTTGAAATTGCGTCCCTGCGCACGAACAGCGAACTGCAGCTGAACCGCCTGTCGGCCATGGCCGGCTCCTTGATGGCGATGGCGCGCGCCGTGGGGCGCGAGATCAACCACACCGGTTGCAAACGCCTGACCTTCGAGACCGAGAGCGGTGTGGTCGTTTTCCAGTCGGTCACTTCCGAGTTCCCCTGCATTCTGTGCATGGTGCTCGATACCAATGCGATCCTCGGCCGCGTGCTGTGGGCGGCGGCCGAAGTGGGCGCCGAGATGAACAAAGTCTGATGGTTTGGCTGGCGACGAGCCAGCACTCAGCCATGGGAGAGCTGCGCATGCGCCGCACTGGCCGCAGGGCGCGGTAACGATAAACCGCCAGTGTGTGAAGGGGGAGTGCGATGGCATCGGTTCAAGACGCGTTGACGCAACTTTTGACAGTGGAAGGCGCCATGTGCGCCGCGCTGGTGGACAGTGGCAGCGGCATGCTGCTGGGCAGTGCCGGATCAGGCCTGGACCTGGAGCTGGCTGCAGCGGGCAACACCGAGGTGGTACGTGCCAAGCTCAAGACGATGAAGTCGCTGGGTCTGCAGGATTCCATCGACGACATTCTGATCACGCTGGGCTCGCAATACCACATCATCCGCCCGGTGGCGCTGAAGGAAGGCCTGTTCCTGTACTTGGTGCTGGACAAGCAGCGCAGCAACCTGGCACTGGCGCGGCGCAAATGCGCTGAAGTTGAAAAACTGGTGACGATCTAAGATTTTTAGACTGTTTTAGGCGCTGATCTGGCTTTCTGGTAGATCTGGGCCTTGCAAGACTGGCCATGCGCATGGCTGGTCTTTTCTTTTATGGGCCGGGCGCATTGCTGCCGGTCCCTCGCGCTACATCTGCGCTGGCGCATTCTGGGCACAATCGAGCCGTGCTGTCCGTCTTTTTAGTCACCTTTCCATTTTTTGCGCTGGTTCTGTGCGGCTTTGTGGCCACGCGGCGCGGCATTTTCCCGCTGCAGGCGATCGCCGGCGTGAATGCCTTTGTGCTGTATTTTGCGCTGCCTTGCATGCTGTACAAGGCCGGCTCCTCGCTGCCTTTTGCGCAGCTGATGAATCTGCCGATCCTGCTGCTCTATGTGCTGTGCCAGTTCCTGCTGGTGGCGGGCTGCGTGGCGGCCTCGCGCCTGCGGGGCATGGACTGGAACAATAGCGCCTTTGGCGCGCTGGTGACGGCCTTCCCCAATACCGGTTTCATGGGTCTGCCGCTTCTGGTGGCGCTGCTGGGTGATGCGGCGGCCGGCCCGGCCATTGTGACCATGCTGGTGGACATGGTGTTCACCACCTCGCTGTGCCTGGCGCTGTCGCGCATGGATGGGGCGGCGGGCAATGCGCGTGCGGCGCTGCTCAAGGCGCTCAAAGGCGTGCTGACCAACCCGATGCCCTGGGCCATCTTGCTGGGCGCGCTCGCCTCGTTCATGGAATGGAAGCTGCCCCAGGCACTGGACCAGACCACCGGCCTGCTGGGCAGTGCCGCCACGCCCGTGGCGCTGTTTGCCGTGGGTGCCGTGCTGGCCCGCTCCAAGATGGTGGAAGAGGAATACGCCGCCCCCGCCAGCTATGTGCCGCTGGCGCTGGTCAAGCTCTTTGTGCACCCGCTGCTGGTGCTGGGCCTGGGCCATGCCGCGATGGCGGCGGGTCTGCCCATCAACCCTTTTGCCCTGCTGGTGGTCGCCTTGGTCGCTGCGCTGCCGAGCGCGAGCAATGTCACCCTGCTGGCCGGCCGCTATGGCGCCCACAACGGCCGCATTGCGCACATCATCCTGGTCAGCACGGCTTTGGCCTTTGTCAGCTTTTCGGCGGCCGTGACCTGGCTGGTCTAGATCGCCTGCGGGTCCACATCGACCAGCCAGCGCACCAGACCCTTGTGCTCCGGGTGCGCGCGCAACCAGTGCAGGCAAGGCTGCCAGGCACGCAGGAACTGCTGCAAGGCCTTGCGTGACGGACTTTCGATCAGCATCTGGGCACGCTCCACATTAGCAACGCGCTGCATGGACAGCGGAATGGGCGGGTAGACAAAGACCTCGCTGCCTTCCAGCAGCTGCTGGCTCTGGGCCAGCTCGGACGCGGCGCGCAAAAAGGCCTGGGCCTCCTGTTGCGAGCGGGCATCGGCGCGGATGATGGCCTGGTGGGCAAAGGGCGGCATGGCGGCATCGCGCCGCTCCTTGAGCTGCTGGGCGGCAAAGCCGCTGTAGTCCCACTGGCGCAGGGCCTGGTAGACGGCATGCTCGGGCTGCTGGGTCTGCAGCCACATCTCGACCGCGCTGCCCTGCGCAGCGACATAGGCGGCATCGCGCCCGGCGCGGCCGGCGGCCTGCAGCAGCAGCGAAAAGAGCCGCTCCGGCGCGCGGAAGTCGCTGGACATCAGCGCATCATCGGGCTGCACGGCGGCGACCAGGGTCACGCGCCGAAAATCATGGCCTTTGGCAACCATTTGGGTGCCGACCAGCACATCGACATCGCCGGCATGCACATCGGCCATCTTTTCTTCCAGCGCGCCCTTGGCCTTGGTGGTGTCGGCATCGATGCGGGCGATGCGGGCCGGCTGGCCATCGGGGCGCTGCACATTGCGCAGCAGGCGCTCCAGCGCTTCTTCCAACTGTTCGGTGCCCTTGCCCAGCGGCAGGATGTCCGGATTGCCGCAGCTGGGGCAGGCCAGCGGCACACGCTGGCTGTAGCCGCAGTGGTGGCAGCGCAGTGTGCGGTCTATCTTGTGGAAGACCTGGTGCGCGCTGCAGTGCGGGCAGTCGCTTTTCCAGCCGCAGTCGCCGCAGAACAGCACCGGCGCAAAGCCGCGCCGGTTGAGCAGCACCAGCGCCTGCTCGCCCCTCTCCACCCGCTGGGTAATCGCTTGCAGCAGCGCGGGCGAGAACAGGGTTTGGCGGGGCTGCTGGCGCATATCGACCAGGCGCAGCCGGGGCATGTGGCCCGCGCCAATGCGGCTGGGCATGGCCAGCCGCAGGTAGCGGCCGCCTGTATCGTGGCGCGTCGCCGGGCGGCTGGCCCACCAGCTCTCCAGCGAGGGTGTGGCTGAGCCCAGAATTACCTGGGCCTGCAGATCATGGCCGCGCCAAATGGCCAGGTCGCGCGCCGAGTAGCGCGCCCCTTCCTGCTGCTTGTAGCTGGCGTCATGCTCCTCATCGACGATCAGCAGCCGCAACTGCGGCATGGATGCAAACACCGACATGCGTGTGCCCAGCACAATGCGGGCCTGGCCGGTGTGGGCTGCCAGCCAGCTCTTGAGGCGCTGAGGCGCCGTCATGCCGCTGTGCATGCTGACGACCGCGCCTTCGCCCAGGCGGGCCGAAAAGCGCGCCTGGAAGCGGGCCTCCAACTGGGGCGTGAGGTTGATCTCCGGCACCATCACCAGTACCTGGGCCTCGGGATCGCGCTGGAACAAGGCCTCGGCCTGGTGCAGATAGACCTCGGTCTTGCCACTACCCGTGCTGCCAAAAAGCAAAAAAGGTCCCGCATTTTGGTCTATCTGCGCGCAAACTTCCATTTGCTCCTGGCTCAGGGCCAGCGCCTGGTCGGCGGCGATGTCGCTGTCGATCGCCATCTTCTTGCGCTTCAGGCGCCGTGCCAACTGCTCCACCGTCAGGTCGCGCAAGGCGGGTGGCAGTGCAGTGATCGCCATTTCGCCCAAGCTGCGCTGGTAGTAACGGGCCGCAAAATGCACCAATCGCAGCCAACTTTCAGGCAACGGCGCAATTGCCTCCAGCACCGCAGTGATGGGTTTGATTTTGGCGGGGTCGCCATTGAATGCCGTATCCAGGCCCCAAACCACGCCCAGCACCTCCCGTTTGCCCAGGGGCACGCGCACCAGACTGCCGGCCGGCAGCATATCGGTGGCTTGGTAGGTGAGCAGTTCACTGGCCGCGCTGATGGCGCTGTAGGCAGGGGTGTGAACGGCGATGGACAGGAAAATCAAGGGGAGGGCGGACTGAAACGCGGGAGCTCCGAGTGTAGCGACTGCTGCGCATCCGCATCGGCGAAGCCTGGATGGGGAGGCCGAGCCGCGCAGTATGGTGTTTATCCGGATTGCGAGGCGGAAGGCTGCAATCTTGTGGCAAACGAAACAACTTATACACAAGGCAAATCTCAAGAAAAATCAATACGAGACTTACATTTCTGTGGATAACTTTGTTGAAATATCGATGCGCTGACCTGCATCAGAATTACCACATATTGTCAGTTGGCTAAGAGGCTTGGCTGACAAAATTTTTTTATTTATATCTTTCATGGAGTTATGTTTTTCGCCCTACCTATATTTCCGATAGCCTCAAGATATTGTGCTATGGAGCCTGCTTTCCACAATGTGTGCATAAGTGCTTGCTCCGGTGCGATGCGCGATCCGAAGCGGAGGGGTAGTCGAACCGCGCTTATCCACATTTTCTCTTCAATTGGCTGAGTTATCCACTGCAATTCTTTGATGTGATTGGAGATTTTTCCTTTTCTTATGTCCTTATGCGCTGTCCATTGGCGGCTTCGCGTCCGGGCAGCGGACGGGGGCCTTGGCTTCCGATATGATTTAGCGCCAACCACGCCTGTGCTGCGGTTTTGGCGTTGCATCGCGTGGATCCAATTTTGCTGCAGCCTTTGGCGCCATACCGGATGCTGCTGCGCTGGTTTGCGGCTTTTGGCGTGGCCCGTTGGCATATGCCAGCAAGGGTCATGCTTCGCGTCTCTCTGTCTTTTCTACTTCACCCATGTCACTGCTCCGATCAATACTGCACACGCTCTTCATGGGCCTGACGGTCATTCCCTATACCTTGACCATCTTGCTGCTGCGGGTCTGTGGTGCCAGCAGCCGCGCCCGGTATGTGGTGGCGCGCCGCTGGCTCAAGCTGTCGGCAGACAGCGCTGGCTGGTTCTGCGGCATCAAGGTCCGCACGCAGGGCATGGAGAATCTGCCCGTCGCCGGCCAGCCCGGCGGTGACAAGGGCGTGGTGCTGCTGTGCAAGCACCAGTCGACCTTTGAGACTTTTCTGATGCCGGCCATCATGCCGACGCCGCTGGCCTATGTATTCAAGAAGGAGCTGCTGAAGATTCCATTCTTTGGCTGGTCCATCGGCAGCCTGGACATGATCCATATCGACCGCAAGGATGGCAGCCGCGCCTTTCACAAGGTGGTGGAGCAGGGCAAGCGCCTGCTGGGCCAGGGCATCTGGGTGATCATGTTCCCCGAAGGCACGCGCATCGCACGTGGCGAAAGCGGCGAATACAAGACCGGCGCGACGCGCTTGGCAATCATGACAGGCGCCCAGGTGGTGCCGATTGCGGTGACCTCTGCCAAATGCTGGCCGCGCAAGGCCTTTGTGAAGAGGCCCGGCATTGTTGATGTCTCCGTCGGCAAGCCGATCGACAGCAAAGGCCGCAAGCATGACGAACTGATGGCCGAGGTGGAGTACTGGATCGAGTCCGAGATGCGCCGCCTCGACCCCGAAGCCTATGCGGGCAAGCCTGCGCTGCAGGCGCCTGCAGCGGCAGTGGCCGCAGCATCTGCAGCTGCCGAGCCGGGTACCGCCGCCCATTGAAGGACAAAGACTGCTGTGTTTGCCGCTGAGCGTCCCTTGTTGATGTACTGCCGCAAAATGGGGTGCAGGCATGGTTGATGTGCGCCGCCTGGTGCAGATGGCGCTCGACCTGTGGGAACGCAGCGAGCCGACGGCTGCTGCCCTACCTCCTGCTTCCGCGGTAGAGGAAATTGTGGATGCCCGGCCTCTGCGGACACCAGATCCCGCCGTTTTGGCCCCACCGCTTCGCCTGCCGGTGCCGCCGCCCGCGCCCATGGCCAAGCCGGCGGTCCCCGCAGGCCCTGCCTCCCTGCAGGCACACCCGGCAGCCAACCGCAGCATCCTGTTGCAAGACCAGCGGGTGGCCTACTTGCTTCAGCGCGCCAAGCGGCGCAGTATCGGTTTTGTGGTCAGCGAAGACGGCTTGGTGGTACGCGCGCCGCGCTGGGTGACGCAGCCGGGCATCGACGAAGCATTGCAGGAAAAGGCTGGCTGGATTGTGCGCAAGATCGCAGAGATGCAGCAGCGCCGCGCGAGCAGCCTGAGCGCCAGCATCCGCTGGGAAGATGGCGCCAGTCTGCCTTTCCTGGGGCAGCCGCTGCAGTTGGTGGTAGACAGTGAGCAGCGTGTGGCGCGCTCAGGGGCCGTCTGGCGGGTGGAGGAGGGTGCGACGGGTTCGCCCTCGCGCCTCTACCTGGCGCTACCGCCCAACGCCGGGCGTACGCAGATCCGTGATCTGGTGCAGGCCTGGTTTATCCAGAGCGCGCGCCAGCACTTTTTGGCGCGCCTGGCGCATTTTGCGCCGCTGCTGGGCGTGCACTACACCAGCCTGCGCCTGTCGAGTGCCGAGACGCGCTGGGGCAGTGCCAAGTCGGATGGCTCGATCCGGCTGAACTGGCGGCTGATGCACTATGCACCGGCCGTGATCGACTATGTGGTGGCCCATGAGCTGGCCCATTTGCGGGTGATGGACCACAGTCCCCGTTTTTGGGACACCGTGGCTGAGGTGGTGCCGAACCACCGCGCACTGCGCCAGCAATTGAAGGACATGCCGGCCCCGCCCTGGGACCGGGCAGCGTAGCGGGACTGGGCCTTCCCGCGCTTTTGAGAGGTATCTATGAGCTTGACCGCAGAACAGCAGACCATTGCGCCCGCCAATGGCTATGCCGGCGATATTGGTGCCCGGCTGGCCTGGCACTGGGTGCAGAACCAGCAGGCGGTGCTGGTCGACGTGCGCACGGATGCCGAGCGCGCCTGGGTCGGCCAGGTGCCTGGTGCCGTGGCCATTGCCTGGAAGCAGTGGCCGGAGATGGCAATGAACCCCGATTTCGATGCCCAGCTGCTGGCACTGGCCCAACGGGCGCCTGGCGCCAAGATTGTGCTGCTGTGCCGCAGTGGCGTGCGTTCGGTGGCGGCGGCGCAGCGCGCCAGCCAGTTGGGGCTGGAGGCCTACAACATCCTGCAGGGCTTTGAGGGCGATGCGAATGCCCAGGGTCAACGGGGACAGCTCGGTGGCTGGCGTTACCAGGGTTTGCCCTGGTCTCAGTGACATTTGTAATCGTCGCGGCTTGTAACCGAGCCGCACCCGCGCCAGTCGGGATAGCGTTGTCCCTGTAAACTTGGCCGCCTCATGATAGATGGAGTTACACATTGACTGTCGGTGTAGGCAGCGCTGCCTCTGCGCGCGCGTTGGTGGGTAGCGTGCGTGCGCACTGGCCGCTGGTGGTCAAGATGACGCGTCGTGAAGTGAGTGAGCGCTTCAAGGGATCGCTGGGTGGTTGGCTGTGGGCGGTGCTCATACCGCTGTGCATGCTGGTGATTTACACCTTTGTGTTCTCTGTCGTGTTCAAGGCGCGCTGGGGCGAGGGGCCGGAGTCCAAGACCCAGTTTGCGATGGTGCTGTTCGCCGGCCTGATCGTCTACGGCCTGTTCTCCGATGTGCTCAACCGCGCCCCGCACCTGGTGCTGGCCAATGTGAACTACGTCAAGCGCGTGGTGTTCCCGCTGGAGATTCTGGTGGTGGTGGCCGTTTGCTCCGCCCTGTTCCAGGCGCTGGCCAGCCTTGCGGTACTGCTGGTGGCGCTCCTGGTGCTCAATGGCAAGATCCCGCTGACCGCCGTGCTGCTGCCAGTGGTCTGGATGCCCTTGGTGCTGCTCAGTGTCGGGGTGGGCTGGTTCTTTGCGTCGCTGGGTGTATTTGCCCGCGATCTCAAGCAGATCACCGGTGTGATGACGACCATGCTGATGTTTATCTCGCCGATTTTCTTCCCCGTGCATGCGCTGCCTGCCAGCTTTCAAACCGCGATGTGGCTCAATCCGCTGACTTTTTTCATTGAACAGACGCGTGCCGTGCTGATCTGGGGCCGCATGCCGGACTGGAGCGGCTGGGCGATCAGCATGCTGGCCTGCAGTCTGGTGGCATGGCTGGGCTTCGCTTGGTTTCAGAAGACGCGCAAGGGATTTGCCGATGTCCTCTGAATCTCTGGCACTGGACGTACAGGGCCTGGGCAAGTGCTTCCATATCTATGACGCGCCCGGCGACCGTTTGCGGCAGTTTGTGATGCCGCGGCTCTCGCGCCTGCTGGGGCGTGAGCCCAAACCCTACCACCGCGAATTCTGGGCACTGCGCGGGCTGGACCTGCAGGTGGCCAGGGGTGAGACCATTGGCATCATCGGTCGCAATGGCTCGGGCAAGTCCACTTTCCTGCAGATGGTCTGCGGCACCTTGGCGCCAAGCTGCGGCGCGGTGACCACGCATGGCCGCATCGCCGCGCTGCTGGAACTGGGTGCAGGCTTCAACCCCGAGTTCTCGGGCCGGGACAATGTGGCGATGAATGCGGCGCTGCTCGGGCTGAGCGATGCGCAGATTGCCGAGCGCTTTGACTCGATTGCCGCCTTTGCCGATATTGGCGAGTTCATCGACCAGCCGGTCAAGACCTATTCCAGCGGCATGTATGTGCGGCTGGCCTTTGCGGTGATTGCCCATGTGGACGCCGATATCCTGGTGGTCGATGAGGCACTGGCCGTGGGTGATGCGGTGTTCACCCAGAAGTGCATGCGCTTTTTGCGCAGCTTCATGGAGCGCGGAACTTTGCTGTTTGTCAGCCACGACACCGCCGCCATCAAGAGCCTGTGCGACCGCGTGGTCTGGATCGACAAGGGCCAGGTCATGCAGATCGGACCGACCAAGGAGGTCTGCGACCGCTATATGCAGGCCTGCTATGAGGCCGAGCAGGGCAGTGGCCCGGTGGCTGAAACGGCCCCGCCGGCCCCGGTGTTCGATGCCAGCCTGCCCTGGCATGACCAGCGGCGCGATTTTTTCCGTGCCGAGCCGCTGCGCAACGATATCGAGGTGTTTCGCTTCAACCCCGATGCGCCATCGTTTGGCCTGGGCGGCGCGCGCATTACCGGCGCCTGGCTGATGGATACGCAGCAGCGCCCCTTGCACTGGGTGGTGGGGGGTGAGCCGGTGGTGTTGCGCATCCAGGCGCAGTGCCACCAGCCGCTGCAGTCCCCCATCGTCGGCTTTGTGGTCAAGGACCGCACCGGCCAGGCCGTGTTTGGTGACAACAGCTATTTGAGCTACCTGGGTCAGCCTGTAACATGTGCCAGCGGCCAGGTTTTGCAGGCCGAGTTCAGTTTTGACATGCCCCGGATGCCGGTGGGCCATTACGCGATCGACGTCGCACTGGCCGATGGCTCGCAGCACGACCATGTGCAGCAGCACTGGATCCAGGATGCGCTGCACTTCAAGTCCGAGTCCACCAATATGGCCACCGGACTGCTTGGTATTCCGATGCGGTCCATCGTGCTGCAGGCCGGCCAGGCGCAACAGGAAACCTCTTCCCCATGAACCGTATGACAGACCTCCCAGGGCAGGCACGGGCCAACTATGACTGGTTGCATCCCGCCGCCTTGATGGAGCCCTACCATCTGACCCACCCCGCGCCCTGGGCCGGGCATATTCCGTTTGCCGCCTGGCTGATGGCGGTGGCGCAGCCGCGCAGCCTGGTAGAGCTTGGGGCTTATTCGGGCATCTCCTACCTGGCTTTTTGTCAGGCGATTGTCCAGCAAGGCTTGTTGACGCGCACCTATGCGGTCGACACCTGGGAGGGTGATGCGCATGCCGGCGCCTACGGCGAGGGCATTTATGCCAGCCTGCGCCAGGCCCATGACCCGCACTACACCCAGTTCTCGACCTTGATGCGCATGCGTTTTGACGAAGCCTTGCCCAGCTTTGCCGATGGCAGTGTCGATGTGCTGCATATTGATGGCCTGCATACCTACGAGGCGGTGCGCCATGATTTCGAGACCTGGCTGCCCAAGCTGAGCGAGCGCGGTGTGGTGTTGTTCCACGACAGCAATGTGCACCGTGATGACTTTGGCGTGCGCCAGCTCTGGGCGGAGCTAGAGGGGCGTTACCCGAGCCTGCACTTTCCGCACAGCAATGGCCTGGGCGTACTGCTGGTGGGCGCGCAGCAGCCTGCGTTGCTGCGCCGGCTGTGTGACCGCAGTGATGCGGCCTTCCAACGTGATGTCTGCCGGGTGTTTGCCGCGCTGGGAGCACGGCTGGAGGCCAAGGCCGAGATGATGGCGCTGCAGCATGCGCTGGGCGATCGGCAGCAGCATATCCAGTCGCTCGAAGCGGCGGGCCAGCAGCGCCACAGCTGGATTGAAAAGCTCGATGGCGATATCCGCAGCCTGGAGCTGGAGCGCGAGCAGCTGCGTGCGCATTTGGAGGGCTCCCAGGCCCAGGCCCAGCACAGCCAGAATGCGCTGGAGCAAGCCCAGGCGCAGGCCCAGTGGCTGACGGCGCGCCAGCAGCAGCAAGACATCAAGCTGCTGGCGCTGCAGCAGGATGTGGCCCAAAAACAGTGGCAGATCGAGCAGCAGACCCAGCAGATGCAGGCGCTGGCACGCCAGTTGTCGCCGCTGTGGCGCATCACTGATTTGCTGCGCAAAGGCAAGAGGGCGGTTTTCAGGATCAAGCAAAAGCTGGCGCCTTATGAACCAGCCGGTGTACGCAAGGTGCGCCACGCGCTGCGCCGCAGGATGCGGCAGGCAAGTGGCACGCCAATGCCGGCGGTAGCGTTGCAGCCCGGCAGCAACCGCCATTACGGCATTTTGGCAACGGCCCACACGCAGTTTGTCGCGCATGCGCTGGCCCAGGTGCTGCGCAAGGCGGGCTTCGAGGTGAGCCTGTTCCAGGATGTGCCTTCTGAAGGCTTTGGGCTCGACATGTACATCGTGGTCTGCCCACAGATGTTCAAGCAGCTGCCGCCGGGCGAGAAGCGCATCGTGTTCCAGATGGAGCAAAGCGTCAGCCCGCGCTGGTTCACCGACGACTACCTGGCCATCTTGGAGAATTCGCTGTCCGCCTGGGACTATGCGCCGGCCAACCTGGCCTTTTTGGAGACCAAGGGCATTCGTTACCCGCATACCTTTCTGGTGCCGATTGGCGGGGTGGCGGGTTACTCGCAGCTGTTGCAGGAATGCGGTGAGCCGGCTTTGCCGGAGGTGGGACCGGGCTGCGACGTGCTGTTCTATGGCGATGTCAATGCCCCGCGCCGCCAGGAGATGCTGCAGGCGCTGCAGCGCCAGTTCTCGGTGCGCATCGAAGGCAATCTGTTTGGCGATGCCTTGCGCCAGGCGGTGCGCCAGGCGCGGGTCGTGGTCAATATCCATTACTACGAAGGCGCCTTGCTGGAGACCACCCGGGTCTACGAATGCCTGAGCCTGGGCACACCAGTGGTGACCGAGAGCAGTGCCGATATCCACCAGCACGCCGCCTTGCTGAACAACCCCGCGCTGAGGGTGACGCCGGTGGGCGATGCCCAGGCCATGGTGCAGGCGGTGCAGGAGATGCTGCAGCAGCAAACGCAGGCGCCTGCGCAGGTGCAACAAGGGCTGGCAGACGAGATCGCCCGCAGTGGCCAGCAGTTTGAGTTCATGGTGCTGCGCGCGCTGTATGCGCTGGGCCGCATAGATACAGCACAGTGGGAGGCACTGACTGTGGCGCAACCACTGCCGGGCAGCTGCATGGTGTTGAGCATGCCCGAGACGGTGCGCCGCCGTGCGCATTTCGTCGAGCAGACCTTGCCGGGTTTGCAGAGGGAGGTGAGCGTGTTCGATGGCGTGCGCTACAGCCCGGGCTGGCTGGGCTGTGCGATGAGCTACCAGTACCTGGCGCGCAAGGCCTTGCAGACCGGTGCGACGCAGCTGGAGATCATGGAAGACGATGTCGAGATGCCACCCGACTATGCACAGCGCCGCGCTCGGGTGGATGGCTGGCTGGCCGCACATGAGGGCCAGTGGGACATCTTTGCCGGCCTGATTGCCAAGATCCACCCAGGCACCCAGGTGCTGGAGGTGCTGGAGCAGGACGGCGAAACCTTTGTGGTGCTGGACCGCATGACCAGCATGGTGCACAACATCTACGCCCAGCCGGCGCTGGAGGCGTTGTCGCAGTGGGATTCCTCCATCCGCGACCCGCACACCAACACCATCGACAGCTACCTGCAGGGCCGCGCGCAGATGCGGGTCGTCACCACCTTGCCTTTCCTGGTGGCCCATACCACCGATATGGATTCCTCGCTCTGGGGCATCAACAACCACGAATACCTGGCCGTCATCTACAAGGCGGAGCAGGATTTGCGGCAGCTGGTGGATCGTTTCAAGCAGGCACAAAGCCGTTAAGCCCCAAGCCCGGATGGAAAAAATCCCGCACCGGCCGAGCCGTGTGCGGGATTTTCGATGCAGGGCTGGGCCGGGATTACAGCGCAGGAATGCGCAGCTTCTGGCCGGGGTAGATCTTGTTGGGATCGCTCAGCATCGGCTTGTTGGCTTCGAAGATGGTCATGTACTTGTTGGCATCGCCGTACATCTTCTTGGAGATACCCGACAGCGTGTCGCCCGAGACCACATCGTAGTACTTGGCTTCTGGCTCGGGATTGGTGACGCTCATCTGGTTATCCACGTCGCTGACGCTGGAGACATTGCCGCAGCACAGCGTGACTTTTTCCTTGGCGGCTTGGGTGGGGGCCACACCGGTGACGGTGACCTTGCCGGCATCAAAGGCCACCTTCACATCGGACACGCCCAGGTTCTGTGTGCCAATGTATTTTTCGATGGCCGCACCTGCCGCCGCGTTCAGGTCTTGTGGTGCGCTGGCGGTGGCAGCTGCCGCTTCTTTGCCGCCAAACAATTTTTCACCGGCTTCCTTGATAAAACTGAACAGTCCCATGGTGACTCCTAGAGGGTTGGTTACAGGAACTGCCCAATATATAGGGGTTTGGGAACGCGATGAAGTCAGACGATGTCGCTTGAAAATAATTCACAGTGGCGCCGGGATGACTTTTGAACCTCAGGTTGTTGCACCTGCAACAAGGCGGGCGGACAAAAAGGCCGATAATGCCGCCCATGCATTTTCTGGCCATCGACGTAGGGAACACGCGCCTCAAGTGGGCGATGTATGACGCAGCACAACCTGGCGCCGCTGTGCTGGCCCATGGGGTGGAGTTTTTGGACAACATCGAGCGCCTGGCTGAGGGCAGCTGGGCCGAGCTGCCGGAGCCGCAACACATGCTCGGCTGCGTGGTGGCGGGCGATGTGGTGCGCCGCCGCGTGCAGGCGCAGATGGACATCTGGGATCTGGCACCCAACTGGGTGGTGTCCTCCAACGCCGAGGCGGGCCTGACCAATGGCTACGACCACCCAAGCCGCCTGGGCACGGACCGCTGGGTGGCCATGGTGGGCGCCTGGCACCATGTGCTGGCCCAGGGGCGCCAGCGCCCGGTGGTCGTGGTCATGGTGGGCACGGCGGTTACCGTCGAAGCCATCGATGCCGATGGCAAGTTTCTGGGGGGCTTGATTCTGCCGGGCCACGGCATCATGCTCAAGGCACTGGAATCGGGCACCGCCGGTCTGCATGTGCCGACGGGCGAGGTACGGCCTTTTCCCACCAACACCAGCGATGCGCTGACCAGCGGCGGCACCTATGCGATTGCCGGTGCGGTCGAGCGCATGGTGCAGCATGTGATTGCCCACTGCGGGCAGGAGCCCGCCTGCGTCATGACAGGCGGTGCGGGCTGGAAAATGATGCCAAGCATGACGCGGCCTTTCGAGCTGGTCGAAAACCTGATCTTTGACGGCCTGCTGCATATCGCCCACAGCCGTTTTGGGTCAGGCGCCTGAGGCTTATCCACCAGCCGTTACAGCGATAGTCCCTGGATTGGCAAAGGCAGGGCGGTGCAGCGGAAGCGCAATGCGATAATGGACGGTTATTTGTTGAACTACCTGTACTGACCATGATTCTCGTCACCGGAGGCGCCGGCTTTATCGGCTCGAATTTTGTGTTGGACTGGCTGGCGGGTTCGGATGAGCCGGTGGTCAATCTCGACAAGCTGACCTACGCGGGCAATCTGCATAACTTGGCCAGCTTGCAGGGCGACAGCCGCCACCATTTTGTCCATGGCGATATCGGTGACCGCGCACTGCTCGATCGCCTGCTGGCCGAGCACCAGCCGCGTGCCATCGTGCACTTTGCGGCCGAGAGCCATGTGGACCGCTCGATCCATGGCCCCGAGGATTTCATCCAGACCAATGTGGTGGGTACCCTGCGCCTGCTGGAGGCCGCCCGTGCCTACTGGAGTGGCCTGGAAGGCGAGCGCAAGACCGGTTTCCGCTTTCTGCACGTATCGACCGATGAGGTCTACGGCAGCCTGGAGAAGGACGACCCGGCCTTCACAGAAACCCATAACTTCGAGCCCAACAGCCCCTACAGCGCCAGCAAGGCGGCCAGCGACCACTTGGTGCGTGCCTGGTTCCACACCTATGGCCTGCCGGTGCTGACCACCAACTGCTCGAACAACTACGGCCCCTACCACTTCCCCGAGAAGCTGATCCCGCTGATGATCGTCAACGCGCTGGCGGGCAAAAACCTGCCGGTGTATGGCGACGGCATGCAGATCCGTGACTGGCTTTATGTCAAGGACCACTGCAGCGCCATCCGCCGTGTGCTGGAAGCGGGCCGTCTGGGCGAGACCTACAACGTGGGCGGCTGGAACGAGATGCCCAATATCGAGATCGTCAAGCATGTCTGCAGCCTGCTCGACGCGCAACGCCCACGCGCCGATGGCCAGTCCTATGCCGAGCAGATCAGCTATGTGAAGGACCGCCCCGGCCATGACCGCCGCTATGCGATCGATGCACGCAAGCTGGAGAAGGAGCTGGGCTGGAAGCCGGCAGAAACCTTTGACAGCGGCATCCGCAAGACTGTGCAGTGGTACCTGGACCACCTGGACTGGGTGGCCCAGGTGCAGTCGGGTGACTACAAGGACTGGGTCAGCAAACAGTACGCCTGAGGGCGGGACGGAGGTGTGCCGGGCAACTGCGTGCCGGGCGCCTTACAGGACGATGCGATGAAAATACTGTTGTTGGGCAAGAACGGCCAGGTCGGTTGGGAACTGCAACGCAGCCTGCTGCCACTGGGCGAAGTGGTGGCGCTGGACCGCGTCAGCGATCCGCACTGCGGTGACCTGCTGCGCCCCGGGGCACTGGCCGAGACCGTGCGGGCGCTGGCGCCCGATGTGATCGTCAATGCGGCTGCCTATACCGCCGTGGACAAGGCAGAGAGCGAGCCCGAGGCAGCCCGTACCATCAATGCCGAGGCCGTGGGCGTGCTGGCGCGTGAGGCCCAGGCACTGGGTGCCTGGTTGGTGCATTACAGCACCGACTATGTCTTCGATGGCGGTGGCGACCAGCCCTGGCTAGAGGACCAGGCCACCGGCCCGCTGTCGGTCTACGGCCAGACCAAGCTCGAAGGCGAGCAACAGATCGCCGCCTGCGGCGTGAAGCATCTGATCTTTCGCACCAGCTGGGTGTATGCAGCGCGTGGCGGCAACTTTGCCAAGACCATGCTGCGCCTGGCGCAGGAGCGCGACAAGCTGGCCGTCATCGACGACCAGTGGGGGGCGCCCACCGGTGCCGACCTGATCGCCGATGTGACCGCGCATGCGCTGCGCACCGCCATGGCATCGGGTGACGACCTGAGCGGCATCTACCACCTGGTGGCGGGCGGTGAAACCACCTGGAACCGCTATGCCCGCTTTGTGCTGGAGACGGCGCGCAAGATCAACCCGGCGCTGAATTTGACCGCGCAGGAAGTGCAGGCGGTCGACACCTCGGCCTTCCCGACCCCCGCGCGCCGCCCCCACAATTCCCGTTTGAACACCCACAAATTGCAGCAGCGCTTTGCGCTGGATTTGCCTGATTGGCAGACCGGCTTGCAACGCATGCTGCAGGAGATTCTCTGAACATGACAGTGCAAGCACGCAAAGGCATCATTTTGGCGGGCGGCTCCGGCACCCGCCTGCACCCGGCCACCCTGGCGGTCAGCAAGCAGCTGCTGCCGGTGTACGACAAGCCGATGATCTACTACCCGCTGACCACCTTGATGCTGGCGGGGATCAAGGAAATCCTGATCATCAGCACGCCGCAGGACACGCCGCGCTTCGAGCAACTGCTGGGCGATGGCAGCCAGTGGGGCATCCACCTGGAATACGCAGTGCAGCCCAGCCCGGATGGACTGGCGCAGGCCTTTTTGATTGGCGAGGACTTCCTGGCCGGTGCACCGAGTGCGCTGGTGCTGGGCGACAACATCTTCTATGGCCATGATTTCCACAAGCTGCTGGCCAGCGCGATGCAGCGCGATACGGGTGCCAGCGTCTTTGCCTACCATGTGACCGACCCTGAGCGCTATGGCGTGGCCGACTTTGACAAGCAGGGCAAGGTGCTGTCGCTGGAAGAAAAGCCAGCCAAGCCCAAGAGCAACTATGCAGTGACCGGCCTGTATTTCTACGACAGCCAGGTGGTGGAGCTGGCCAAGAGCCTCAAGCCATCGCCGCGCGGCGAGCTGGAGATCACCGATCTGAACCGCCTGTACCTGGAAAAAGGTCAGCTGAGCGTGGAGATCATGGGCCGGGGCTATGCCTGGCTGGATACCGGCACGCATGACAGCCTGCTGGATGCGGGGCAGTTCATTGCCACCCTGGAAAGCCGCCAGGGCCTGAAGATTGCCTGCCCCGAAGAGATCGCCTGGCGCAGCGGTTATATCGGCGACGAACAACTGGCTGCATTGGCCAAGCCTTTGGCCAAGAACGGCTACGGCCAGTACCTGCAGCGCCTGCTGCAGGAACCCAAGGAGTAAGGCCATGCAAGCCATCGATACGGCCCTGCCCGATGTCAAGATCATCGAGCCCAAGGTGTTTGGCGACGCGCGCGGCTTTTTCTACGAAAGCTTCAACCAGAGGGCTTTTGATGCCGCAGTGGGGCAGCACTATGACTTTGTGCAGGACAACCATAGCAAGAGCAGCCGGGGTGTGTTGCGTGGCCTGCATTACCAGCTGGAGCAGGCGCAGGGTAAGCTGGTGCGGGTGGTGCAAGGTCGGGTGATTGATGTGGCGGTCGATATTCGCAAAAGCTCGGCGACTTTCGGCCACTGGGTGGCCGTCGAGCTGAGCGAAGACAACCAGCGCCAGCTGTGGGTGCCGCCCGGTTTTGCACATGGATTTGTGGTGGTCAGTGATACCGCCGAGTTTCTATACAAAACAACAGATTACTACGCGCCGGCCCACGAACGCTGCATTATCTGGAATGATGCACAGTTGTCGATTGACTGGCAGTTGAATGGTCTGGAGCCGCAACTGTCGGCCAAGGACCAGCAGGGCAAAGCTTTTGCCGAGGCCGAGGTTTTTGCCTGAGTTTGCTTTTCCTCCCATTTGTCTCCCATGCCTGACGCCTACACTGGGTGCCCTAAAGGCTAAGGGGATGAACACTACGCCTGCCTTAGGCTTTTGAGACCATAGACGCATGAGCACCAGCACTATTGACGATTTCAGCGACGCAGCCCTGGCTATTGAGTCCGGGCGCCGCCCTTTGCTGGGTGAGATGCTGGTGCAGGGCGGCAAGCTGTCGCCGCGCGACCTGGAGCGTGCGCTGCAGGCGCAGCAGGAGATGGGCAGCCTCATCGGTCAGGTGCTGGTGCAGCTGGGTCTGGTCTCCGAGCTGGACCTGATGCACACCTTGGCCACCCAGCTGCAGATTCCTTTTACCTTGGGTACGGATTTCCCGGCTGAGGCGATCAGCGTGCCGGGCCTGATGCCCGAGTTCCAGCAGTCGCAGCATGTCTTCCCGCTGCAGCTGCAAGATGGTGTGCTGGATGTGGCGATGGCTTCGCCCCAGGATCCGTTTGTCATCAAGGCCCTGCAGATGTCGACCGGGCTGCAGATTCGCCCGCACCTGGCGCTGCAGGCCGATATTGAAAAAGCGCTGCAGGAGCCTGAGCCCGAAGCCGAAGAAGACGACGGCGATGACATGTTTGGCGATGGCTCCGATGTGGGCGATTTTGTCGAGCATCTGAAGGACCTGGCCAGCGAGGCGCCGGTGATCCGTCTGGTCAACAGCATCATTGGCAAGGTGACCGATCTGCGCGCCTCAGATATCCACCTGGAGCCTTTTGACGATGGCCTGCATGTGCGCTACCGCGTCGACGGCGTGATCCACCCCGGTGAGCTGGTGCCGCCGCGCCTGTCGGCGGCCGTGGGCTCACGCGTCAAGCTGATGGCGCATCTGGATATTGCCGAGCGCCGCCTGCCGCAGGACGGCCGCATCAAGACCCGCGTCAAGGGCCGCGAGCTCGACCTGCGTGTCTCCACCGTGCCCACCGTGCATGGCGAGAGCATCGTGATGCGTGTGCTGGATCGCGCCAGCGTGCGGCTGCAGCTCGAAACCATGGGCTTTGCCAAAGACACGCTGTCCAAGTTCAACGACCTGTTGGCCCGCCCACACGGTATTTTGCTGGTGACCGGGCCCACGGGTTCGGGCAAGACCACGACCCTGTATGCAGCGCTGTCCAAGATTGACGCGCTCGAGAACAAGATCATCACGGTGGAAGACCCGGTCGAGTACCAGCTCGAAGGGATCAACCAGATCCAGGTGCATGCCCAGATCAACCTGACCTTTGCCAACGCGCTGCGCTCCATCCTGCGCCAGGATCCGGACATCATCATGATTGGTGAAATGCGCGATGGCGAAACTGCGCAGATCGCGGTGCAGTCCGCGCTGACGGGTCACTTGGTGCTATCGACCCTGCACACCAACACCGCCGCCGGTGCCATCACCCGTATGCAGGATATGGGGGTGGAGAGCTATCTGATCACTTCCTCGGTCAACGGCGTTCTGGCCCAGCGTCTGGTGCGTACCTTGTGCGGCAACTGCAAGGAGGCGTATGAGCCTGGCGAGGAGGTGCGCAAGCGCTCCGGCCTCGCACGCTTCAGCGAGGTGGGCCAGCCCATCTACCGTGCGGTGGGCTGCAACGCCTGCCGCCAGACTGGCTACAAGGGCCGTACCGGCATCCATGAGCTTTTCGTGCTCGATGAGCCGATGCGCAATGCCATCAATGCGGGCAAGGATTCGAACGAGCTGTTCAACCTGGCGGCCAAATCCGGCATGCTGAGTCTGCACGAGGATGGGCTGCGCAAGGTGGCCGCCGGCATGACCACGTTGGACGAAGTCGCCCGCGTCACCCAGGACCAGATCGATGGCTGATTTTGCCTGGCACGCGATCAACGCTGCGGGCGAGCAGGTTCGCGGCACTTTCCAAGCGCCCAATGCGGCGGCGGTGCAAAAGCACCTGCGCGCGCAAAAGCTCACGCCGGTGCGCATTGTGGATGCGGCAGATGCTGCCGCGCTGATGCCGGCCAGCGCCAAGGCTGCAGGCGCCAAGCCGGCTGCTGCCAGTGCCATTGGCAAGGCCAAGGCACCCAAGTCGCAAAAGGGCCCCGCCAAGGCAGCCGATGTGCTGGCGATGACATCGGAGCTGTCGATCATGCTCAAGGCCGGTCTGGCGCTGGACAACGCGCTGCGCGTGCTGATCGACATGGCCTTCAAGGACAGCATGCGCGAGCTGCTGACCGGCGTGCTCGAAGCCGTCAAGGGCGGGGTGCCGCTGTCCAAGGCGCTGATGGTGCACCAGGAGCTGTTTGGCGATTTCTACATCAACATGGTGCGCTCGGGCGAGGCCAGCGGCCAGATGTCAGCCGTGTTGCAGCGCCTGGTGGAGCATCTGGAGCGCCAGCGCGCGCTCAAGGAAAGCGTGGTCTCGGCCACCATCTACCCGATGATTCTGGTGGCGGTCGCGATTCTCTCGCTGATCGCGATGCTGGGCTTTGTGGTGCCGCAGTTCGAGAAACTGTTCACCGACATGGGTGATGCCCTGCCCACGCCGACCAAGATCGTGATGACCATGGGCCAGGTGTTCCGCAAGAACGGCTGGGTGGTGTTGCTCGGTGGTGCCGCCGTGGTTTATGTGATGCGCAGCTGGTTGCGTTCGCCCAAGGGCCGGTTGTGGTGGCAGGGTGTGTTGCTGCGCATGCCGATTCTGGGGCGCCTGGCACTCAAGTACCAGCTGACCTTGTATTCGCGCTCGCTGGGCACCTTGCTGGGCAATGGTGTGCCATTGCTGACAGCACTGCATATTGCGACCGATACGGTCAGCAACCGCCTGATCCAGGCGGAGCTGGCCAAGATTCCACCCATCGTCAAGGAAGGCGGAAAGATGGTGCAGGCGATGAACACCACGACGGTGTTCGAGCCGCTGGCGGTGAACCTGGTGCGCGTCGGTGAAGAGACCGGGCGCCTGGGATCAATGATGCTGGAGTTGTCGAATATTTTGAACCGTGAGGTGGAAACCGGCATCAAACGCGCCCTGACCATGATCGAGCCAGTGTTGATTCTGGTGCTGGGCATCATGATTGCCTCCATCATTGTTTCTATCTTGATGGGCATTCTGTCCGTCAACGATCTGGCTGCTTAATTTTTAATACTGCAAGGAGAGCCCGCCATGAAGGCCTTATTCACCCAAAAGTCGCCACGCAAGAGCCGTGGTTTTACCTTGATCGAACTGCTGGTGGTGCTGGCCATCCTGACCCTGCTGGCCGGTTTGGTCGGCCCCAAGGTGCTGAGCCAGTTGGGCGGCGCCAAGTCCAAGACCGCAGGCGTGCAGATTGCTGACCTGCAAAAGGCGCTGGATATTTTCAAGCTCGACACCGGCCGCTACCCGACCACCGAAGAAGGTCTTGAAGCACTGGCCAAGCAGCCGGGCAATGTGCGCGGCTGGAACGGCCCGTATCTGTCGGGTGGCGTGCCCAATGACCCCTGGAACAACCCTTACCGCTACAGCTACAACGGTGGCCGGGTCGATATCCTGTCTTTGGGTGCCGATGGCCAGCCTGGTGGCGAAGGCGAAGCCGCCGACGTGCGCAACGCACAGTAATCTGGCTTGCGCTGCTCTTACGATCTGAACAGGAATTCCCGTGCCGACTGCCTTGCCATGGCTGAGCCGACACCCGCGCGCCACGAAGCGCCCAGCAGCCCATCAAGGCTTTACCTTGATCGAGCTGATGGTGGTGTTTGCCATCATGGCCTTGGTGGTGGCAATGGCGCCGGTCGCCTATGACCGGCTCAAGGACGGGGTCCAGTACCGCGACACTGTGCGCACGATGATCAGCCAGCTGCGCTCCGCCCGCTACATTGCCGTGTCGCAAGGGGAGCCGGTGCGCTTTACCGTGGATCTGCAGACCCGGCACTATGGCTTCACGGGCTCCGAGAAGGATATTCCCGAGACGGTTGATCTGCGTGCCACGGTGGCGGATCGGGAGTTTGTGCCCAACAGCTCGGCCTCGATCGTGTTCCTGGCCTCCGGCGGCTCTACCGGCGGCAGTGTGGAAATTCTGCGCAAGAACGGCGCCGGCACGCGGCTGCGGGTGGACTGGCTATCGGGCCGGGTCACCCAGGAGCCCTTGTTCCAATGAGGGCGCTGTCGTCTCTGTCCCAACGCCCCCGTCGGCAGCAAGGTATGACCTTGCTGGAGATTCTGGTGGCGCTGTCCATCATGGCGATCTCGCTGGGCATGATCTACCGCGCCACCGGCAGCAACGCGCGCAGCGTCGGTGATCTGGACCGCTACCAATATGCGGTGCAGCTGGCGCAGTCCATCATGGATTCGCGCGATTCCGTCTATGAAAGCGGCTGGAACGAGTCAGGCGACAGTAATGGTTACCACTGGAGTGTGCAAAGCGCACCGTTCAAGACTGGCGTGGATGAAAGTCCGAACATCCCCGTACTGCATGAGGTGCACATCAGTGTGAACTGGGCCGAGGGCGACCGCCCTCGCGTGTTCGAGCTCACTACCTTGCGGGCACAGCGCCGCCCACCTGATCCGGCAGAGAATGTGGTGCCTGCAGGATGAGCCACATTTCTACACTTCTCCCCCAGCGCGGCCATCCTGGCCAGCGTCTCCTGGCTTCCGGCTTCACGTTGGTGGAGATGCTTGTCGCCATGTCCTTGCTGTCGCTGATCGTCCTGGGTCTGGCTGGCGCGATGGGCACCATGGGCCGCACGGAGACCAGCATCGACAGCCGGCTCGAACGCATGGACGAGTCGCGCGCCAGCACCGATTTTCTACGTGCCGTCCTGGGCCGCATTTCCGCCAAACGGGTGCAGGGCCTGCAGCAACAGGGCATGCTCAGTGCCGCGCCCTCGACATTTTTCTTTGAAGGTGCGGGCCAATCGATGACCTGGGTGGGTGTAATGCCTGCACGTTATGGCGTGGGTGGCCGTTACCATTTCCGGCTGACCATGGGCAGCTACGAGGGCGCGCCTGCCGTCATCTTGAGCTACCTGCCATGGATCGATACACAGACGCTGCCCGACTGGGGTGCGGCGCAGACCTATCCACTGCTGATGCATGCGACGGGTTTGTCTTTTCAGTACCTGGATGGTGCGATGGATCCACCTCAGTGGGGAAGCGACTGGGCTGCGGTTGACCGTTTGCCGCAGGCGGTGCAGGTGGTGATGACCACCGAGACCTCGGTGCTGGCGCCGGTGGTGGTGCAACTGCGCGTGATGCCTGCCGGCGATCCCCGAGGCGGTGGTGGTGCGAGCCTGGGAGGCGCCGGATGACGCGTGTCCACTTTTACTCCCGCGGTACTGCGCTGCAAGAGCAGCGGGGGATGGCCTTGATTGCCGTGCTGTGGCTGGTCGCTGCGCTCAGCCTGATGGTGACGGGCGTCAGCGGCGTGGTGCGCCAGGAAGCCAAGATGATTGGTGTCGCCAAGGACAAGGTGACCGCGCAGGCCGTGGGTGATGCGGCCGTCGTGATGGTGCTGCAGCAGCTGGCAGCAGACCGCACGATCCTGCAGGAGATCACTGAGACCTCGGTCAATTACCAAGGCACGCAAGTAGCGGTCAGTGTGATGCCGCTCAACGGTCTGATCAATATCAATGGCGCATCACTGCCTCTGCTCACCGCGCTGATGAGCGTCGGGGGTGGACTGCCGGAAGGCGCAGCCCAGGAGCTCGCGGTGGCGGTGCTTGATCGCCGGGAACGCGCTTCGCTGGATGGGCGCCGGCCTGAGCGCTTTGAGGCGATAGAAGACCTGATGCAGGTGCCCGGAATCGATTACGACCTCTATGCTAGACTCGCGCCCTTGATCACGGCGGCGACCTCCGGCTCGGGAGGCGCTACGGTGAATCCGTTGGCGTCGCCCCCGGATGTGCTGCGGGTGCTGGCTAACGGAGATGAGGGCATCGCAGCCCGAATCGCCGCATCGCGTGGTCAACCAGGGCTGGACACCACTGGCCTGGATGCCAACTTGGCGCGCCCTGGTGGGGCGCAGCGCCGTTACCGGATAACGGCCCAGGTCCCGATGGCGGACGGACGTATTTTTCTCGTAGATCGCAGTGTGTACTTTGGAGCCAGAACGCGGGACGGCCTGCCCTGGTACACGTTTGAAGCGCGCCAGATGCTGAAGCCAGCATCCTGATCGAAGCAAAGAACCCTTATGGCAATTTCAACTGAATCGCGCTTTTTCGGGCTGGATCTGAACCAGCTCAAGGCCGATGTTTTAAAAACCTGGCGCAGGGCGCCGCAGTGGCCGCCACTGTCTTGGCTTCGGCCCGCGCAAATGCTGCGCCTGGTGCCTGCCGAAGGCACGCCTGCCGTGGTGTGGGAAAGCGGCGAGCCCGTCGCCAAGCCCGGGCGCGAGCCTGCGTTCTGGGCGGTGGAACTGCCCGAGCACATGGTGCTGCGCAAGACGGTGGCTCTGCCCGCCCTCGATCCTCAGGATTGCGCCAGCGCTGCCGAGCTGGAAGTGCAGGCGATCAGCCCTTTTGCTGCCGATGATCTGCTCTGGGGCTATACCGAGCTGAGCCGCAGCAGTAAGGCGGTCAAATTGCTCGTGGTCCTGGCCTCCAGAGCGCAGACCGAGCCCTATCTGCAAGCGCAGGTGGCCCAGCAGCTGCATCTGCAAACACTGAAAGGCGGGTCCAAGGCGGAGTCGCTGGAGCAGCCTGAAGTCTGGGTTTTTGCGCCTGAGCGCAGGCCGGTGGTGTTCCAGGGATTTGGCGAGCAAGCCCGTTATGCGCTGGGCCGCAAGCGCCTCTGGTGGAATGTGGGTGGTGTTGCTCTCGCCGCGCTGCTGCTCGCTGCGATTGCCGCCACGCCCACGGCACAGCTGCGGTTGCGCGCCATTGAGGCAGTGCATGCCTACGAAGGAATAGCTGCCAAGACTGCCGATGTGGTTGCCAAGCGCGAAACCCTGATCCAGAGCGCCGATAAGGTCGCAGGTCTTTCAGAGCTGTTGTCAGAGCGCATTGATGGCGTTCAGGTGCTCAGCATGTTGACCAATGTGCTGCCCGATGACACGGCCTTGCAATCGGCACGTATCCAGGGCAGCAAGGTGACGATTTCCGGCTTGACAGAAAATGCTTCTGCCTTGATGCAGAAGCTGAGTAACCAAGATGGTGTCAAGGATGTGCGCGCGCCCAGCGCCGCCACCCGCATCGGCGGCGGCAATAAAGAGAATTTCACCATCGAGTTGGGTTTGGATGCCAAGGTATTTGGCCCCAAGAGTGTCATCGAAGCAGAGAGTGGCGCCAAGCCGGAGTCCGCACCGCCTGCTGTTGCGGAATCGGCTGTTCAGGGCGCAGCAGCTGCAGTGCCCGCTACCACGCCTCCGGGAGCGAGCCCAGGGGCGCCTGTTGCGGCAGCGAAGGCGAGCGTGGGCGGCGGCAAGCCAGGCCCGTCCCTGGGCGGCACCAAGTCGGGTCCGAGCCTGGGTGGCAGCAGACCTCCATCTCCTCCTCCCTCCGCTGAATCAGGAGGGGCAAAGCCATGATCGCGAATCGTCCTAATCGTAAAGAGCTGCTGATCTTGGTGGCCACTGTCTTGCTGGTGCTGCTGCCGTTGGTGGCGCTTGGCAGCTATGTCGTTAGCAAACACCTCTGGGCGCAGGCACGCCTGTCGGAGCTTGAACCCCGCTATGCACGGCTGCGGGGGCTTGATCTGCAGCGCGAGGAGATTGACCAGTCGCTCGAGCGTGCTCTGCAGATCAGAGCTGAATATATTTACCCCAGCAGCCAGGATGTGGCCCAAACCGGAAACGCAGTGCAGCAGAAAGTGCGTAGCCTGTTGACTACCGCAGGGTTGACTGTGGTCAGCAGCCAGGTGCTGCCGGCCAAAGAGGAGAAAGGTTTTGACCGCATTCCGCTGTCCGTGCGCGCAGAAGGAGATTTGCTGGCTGTCGACAGCGCATTGGCTGTCTTGAACGAGCAGCTGCCAGTCATGTTGCTGGCCGATGTGGAAGTAAGAAACCAGGGAACCTTGCAGGTGATGAATGAGAAGGTGGCGCCTCGGTTGACACTCCAGATGACCTTGAGCGTGTTGAGGGAGCGTCCATGAAGCGCTATATAAGTGTCATTTTGGTGGCAGCCAACGTTGTGCTGGCGTTGCTGCTGGCCTGGATGTGGTTTTCACCCAGTGGTGGGCTGAAGAATGTTCATTGGACGATGCCCAGAGGGCAAAAATCCAATCTGGACAATATCGTTCCCCGTTTGGGAAAGGCTCAGGCTATGGACCACAGTCAATTTTTGGCTATGCTGGATCGGCCCCTGTTCTCGTCTACCCGGCGCCCACCACCTCCGCCCCCTGCCGCTGTTGCGGATGCACCGCCTCCACCTCCAGATTATCTGGCCGATGCAGTACTCACTGGTGTCTACATTGGTGAGGATGGCAAGAGTGGAGGCATCATCATTCACTTCCAGGGCAAGGATAAGTCGTTGCCGCTGCGAGGCACGCTGGATGGTTGGACCTTGAGCTCAGTAGCAGATAACCGCGTGTATTTCACCCGTGACGGTCTAACCAAGGAAATTGCCTTGCAAAAGGGCAAGCTGCAACAGGGCTACACCCCCGCTGCTGAGCCCGGTGTGCCGCAAAGGGCAATGCCACCTCAAATTGGACAGCCTCCTGCGGGCTCCGATACCCCAACACCCCGTCGCCGTGCGAGCATAGGCGGCACCGCTGCCCAGCGCCCTTGAGCGTGGCAATCTCTATAAATAGATAGATCCTAGGGTTAGAACCATGAAGTCTCCCGTATTTTTCAAGACGGCGCTGGTAGTTGCATTGGGCCAGATGGGCACGCTGATGCCGCTCCATGCACAAACCGCGGCGCCGCAGCCCTCTGTCCCGGCTGTGCAAGCCAACGGCTCCGCCCCGGTCATCCAAGCGCCAAACATCCTGATCACACCCAAGGTGGGTAGTGACGAGGAAGAGGGGTCGACCGAACCGCGGGTGATGCGCGGTACGGACAAGCTGCTGAACATTGACCCGTCTGCGCCGGTCACCGGTGGCGCGCCGGTCAGCTTCCGTTTTGAGGAAGCGCCGGTCGCCGAGGTGGTCCGTACAGTGATGGGCGATATTCTGAAGATCGACTATGTGATGCACCCGCCGCTGCAGGGCACCGTCACCTTGACGACGCCCAAGCCGATTGACCCGGACAAGGCAGTCTTCCTGCTGGAAGCAGCCTTGCAGGCCAATGGCCTGGCCATGGTGCGCGATGCGCGTGGCACTTACCAGGTCGGCAAGCCCGAAGTGCTGCGCAGTCTTGTCGGCAACGTGCGCCTGGCCGGTGCCCCCGGCAGCATGGCGCCGGGCTATGGTGTGATCGTCGTGCCGCTGCAATACATTGGCGCGACCGAGATGTCCAACATCCTCAAGCCCATCATCCCGGCAGAAGCGCTGATCAAGGTGGATACCGTACGCAATGTGCTGATCATGCAAGGCACGCGCACCCAGTCCGAAGGCTGGATGGAGATGGTCAAGACCTTTGACGTGGACCTGCTCAAGGGCATGTCCGTGGGTATTTACCCACTGAAGCATGCATCCATTGAAGAAGTCAGCGCTGCATTGCAAATGGTCAATGGCGGCGGTGGCCAGGCAGCCCAAGGTCAGGGCGCTGCAGGGTCTGCTGGCATCTCGGGAAGCGGCGCGAGCGCTGCCGCGCAACGCCGGCCCGGTCAGGCAACGGGTGCTGCTGCCAGCGGTAGCGGCAACAACCAGCTCAGCGGCAACGCGGCAGCGGCGGCCGCGCTGCTGACCTCGCTGGGTGACTCCAATCCCTTGTTCGGTGCACTGCGTGTATTGCCCATCCCGCGCCTCAATGCGCTGATGGTAATCACGCCGCGCGCGTCCTACCTGGATGAGGCCGAGCGCTGGATTCGCCGCCTGGATGTCCCTGGTTACGGTGGCAGCGAGCCTGAGCTTTATGTGTACCGCGTGCAGAACGGCAATGCCAAATACCTGGCCCAGGTGCTCAATGGCATCTTTGGTGGTCAGCAGGGCGCTGGTGGCAACATGACCTCGGGTGTTGCCCCAGGATTGAACGGTGTCAACAACAACAACCGCTTGGGTGGAGGCTTCAACAGTTTTGGCAGCACCTCTGCTTTCTCCTCGGGGTTTGGCAACAATAACGCCAACCGTTTTGGCAATACCGGCACCGCCCAGCAGCAAGCTGGTACACCTACCATCACCGCCACTGCGATTGGCGATATCCGTGTGGTGGCAGACGAGTTCAACAACACCATTCTGGTATGGTCCACCGGCTCGCAGTTCCGCAAGATTGAGGCATCGCTCAAGCGCCTGGATGTGGCACCTATCCAGGTGCTGATTGAAGCCAGCATCATTGAGGTGACCTTGAATGACGAACTGCGCTACGGCGTGGAGTGGCTATTTCGTAACAGTGGGTTTGGCGGCGGTGGCCGCGATTACTCTGGCGTAGGGAACTTAGGCGGACTGTCTGCAGATAACGCGGGCAACAACAACGGCGCCGTGGCAGGCAGCTTCACTTATTCGCTCTTCAGCGGTGGCAACATAGCGGCACGATTGAGTGCCGTCGCAGGCACTGGCCAAGTAAAGATGCTGTCCAGCCCCTCGGTGATGGTGATGGACAACCACCCGGCATCCATTTCTGTGGGCGAGCAGATTCCGGTCAAGGTCAGCAGCACCATTACGTCGACCAGCTTTCTGTCTGATAACTACCAGCTCAAAGACACCGGTGTGATCCTGAATGTCACGCCTTCGGTCAATTCCGGCAATATGGTCAGTTTGCAGATCGACCAGTCGGTGATAGATGATGCGGGTTTAGATACCGCGTCGCAGCAGACCAAGTTCTCCAACCGTCAATTGACCAGCAAGCTGGCTGTTAGGTCTGGCGAATCGATTGTGATGGGCGGTTTGATCAGAGATCGTAATGAAGATACCAACTCGGGTGTTCCTTTGCTCAAAGACATACCAGTGATTGGCAAAGCCTTCAGCAGCACCCTTAGAAAAACTACTCGCACGGAACTTCTGCTGGTCATGACACCTCGTGTCGTACGCACCGATGTGGATGTGCGCGAAGTCAGTGAAGAGCTGCGTGACCGTCTGCGCGGCTTGAACGATGACGATCTGCTGATGCGCGCCAACAATGCGCCCGCCCCCGTGTCCCGTGTCGCACCTGTGCAGCCGGTGCAGGCCCAGTAAAGAACCAATCTGTTGTAAAGATATTGAAAATGACCTCTGACTTGCTCGTTAAACCTTCGAAAGCTTTGTTTGCAATCGCAGTTGCCATCTCAATGGTCGCCTGCGCCAGCATCCAGCCTGCGACCCCTGAAGAGACCGTTGCCAAGAATGCGCTGGACTTCAACAACGCGCGTATCAAGGGCGATCACGCCGCCGCCTATGCCCTGACCAATGCGGCGTATCAGAAGGCACGCACGCTGGAGCAATACCAAAAGGCCTTCCCAGGCACCTTTGCGCAATCAGCAGCGATCCATGATGTCAAGTGCGATGCGGAAAAGTGTGAGGTCGGTGTCGATTTGAAGGTCAAACCGCCGCTGATAGGCAAAAATCTGGGTACCATTGATATGTATTCGAAGCAAACTTGGTTGCTCGAAGACGGTCAGTGGCGACTCTATCTGGAGCCCTGAGCCCATCGCCAAGAAAGGTGGGCGGTGTGAAATGCAGATGGTTGTTGTAAATTCTCAACAGCTGCTGCAAAAAACAGGGCGCTTGCTTTGCAAACCGCGAAGGCGCTATGCTATTATTTCTTAGCGTAAACAATCGTGGTAGTTGCGCTGACTAACTTTTTTTAACTGGAGTGTGTTTATGAAGAAAAATGTTCTGGCTCTGAGCATTGCTGCCATGATTGGCGGTTTTGCTGGTGCTGCTTCCGCTCAAATGACTGCTGCTTCGGCAACCAAGTTCGAGCAAGCCGAAGGCGGCGTGGGTCACATTTTGGTGGTTCCTTACTTCACCACGCAAAATGACAACATGTCCGTGTTCCACGTTGTGAACACCGACACTGTGAACGGCAAGGCTCTGAAGGTTCGTTTCCGTGGCGCTGCCAACTCTGACGATATCTTGGACTTTACCGTGTTCCTGTCGCCTTACGACGTGTGGACCGGTTCGGTGCAAGCTGACGCCAATGGTTCGTACTTCCTGACGGCTGACAACAGCTGCACGTACCCCAATATCCACGGCCAAAAGATCAGCTTCGTGCAAGATCGTCTGGCTGATGGCTGGACCGCCGAAAAGCGTGTGAACAACACGAAGGAAGGCTACGTCGAAATCCTGAACATGGCTGACGTGAAGCCAGGTTCCGATCTGTTCAAGACCATCAAGCACGCTGCTAACGGCGCTCCTGCTTGCGCTGACTCCGTGCTGGAGCAGACCCTGTCGATCAACCCAACCACTGTAGCAGCTGCTGCAACCCTGGGTTACGACACGCCTACCGGCCAACTGACCGGCGACTGGTACATCCTGAACGTGGCTCAAACCACCACGTTCTCCGGTGCTGCTACCGCCATCAAGGCTGTGGACGCTGCTGGTGCAAACGCTCGCGGCAAGTTCGTGGCATTCCCACAGGACAACGCAGCAACTGGCGTTGCGATCGGCGACTACACTGCTGATCCACTGTTCAAGACCGGCGCTAACATCGTTTACGGTGATGGTAGCCCTGTGGCTGCACCTCTGGTTGCTGCCGTGAACTACGACTTCCCAGATCTGTCGACCCCTTACCTGACCACCACCACCACGCCTGAACAGCAAGCTTCGCTGCTGACCCAAGCTGTGGCCAACACCGGTGTGTCTAACCAGTTCGCTACCGATACCCTGATCGATGCGAAGACCGACTGGGTTCTGTCGATGCCTACCCGTCGTTACAGCGTTGGCGCTAACTACGCTGAAGCTACCAACTCGGGCAAGTACCGCGTGTTCAACGCTGGTGTGGTCGCTGCTGACAACGCTACCCGTTACTTCGAAGCTGGCACCACCTCGGTGGACGCTGATGGCAACATCTGCGTGAACACCACCAGCAACGTATTCTACGACCGTGAAGAATCTTCCGTTCGTAACGGCGCTGTGATCTCCCCCGGCACTGCCAAGGTGATCCGTCTGTGCGGTGAAGTGAACGTGCTGGCATTCAAGGACACTGGCAACTCCGTGTTGGGCGCTTCGGTGGCTCGTCAGACCGCTGCTGTGACCTACGAAAACGGTTGGGGCCAAGTGAACTACACCCGCGCTCTGCCAGTGGTGGGTTCCTCGTTCATCAAGCTGACCAACGCCGGCGGCGCAGCTAACGGCTTCAGCGGTACCTACGGTATCACCTGGCCACACCGCTTCTCCAAGTAATTCACGCTCAGGCCGCAAGGCCTTAGTTTGAAATACTGAGAGAATCAGCCAAAGGGCAGAGAGCAATCTCTGCCCTTTTTACATTTTTGGAATATTTGTCCAATCCTGAGCACGGCGCGATCCAGCTTGATTTGTTATGCTGCTTCTTTTGCCAGTAGGATCATGAATGCGTAACCGTATGTTTTTTGCCCCTGTGGGCATCGTTTTGAGTGTGTTGTCCCTGGCGGTCTCGGCTGCGACTACCAATGACAGCCCTATTCTGGTATCGGGTGTCCCTGGTGCTGAAGTCCGGGTCGTCGACATCCAGGCGGAAGCACAGCGCTTGCCCGTTGAAATGCGTGATTCATTCTTGGCCAATAAAGATGGCGTGCAGCAGATGGTGCATGCTTTGTTCGTGCGCCGCGCCATGGCTGCCTACGCGCGTTCTGTGGGTGTGGAAGATGACCCCCAAGTAGCTGCCGCCGCACGTATCGCTGCGGACAAGGTGATCTCCGATGCCTATCTGGCTCAGTTCAATGCCAAGCACGCCCCTGATCCGAAGTTGATCGAGGCACAGATCAAGGCCCACTATGCTGCTAACAAGGACAGCATGGCGACGCCTGAGGAGGTGCATCTGGCGCACATCTTGGTCAAGGGCAAGACCGATGCAGCCAAGCAAAAGGCAGAAAAGCTGCTGGCCGAAGCAAAGGCAGGTGCAGATTTTGCGCAGCTGGCCAAGGACAACTCCGAAGACCCTGGCAGCGCTGCACGTGGTGGCGATCTTGGATTCATCGCTCGTGGTCGTATGGTTCCAGAGTTTGAGAAGGCCGGCTTTGCATTGACCAAGCCTGGTGAATTCGCGCCCGTGGTGGAGAGCCAATTTGGCTACCATGTGATCAAGTTCATCGAGCGGAAGCCGGCTGTCCAGAAGACGTTTGAAGAAGCGCGTCCTGAGCTGGAAAAACAATTCACGCAAAAGGCTTTGCAAGCCGCCCGTGAAGCTGAGGTGGAAAAGGTCACCAGCAAGGCCAAGTTTGACGAAAAAGCCTTGGAAGCCTTTTTGGCGCAATATAAGGCAAAATAACCTGTAGTCACTGCCTATGGGGCAAGGAGGAGGCTGAAACAGCCTTCTCCTTTTTTCATGGGCGCTTTGTCTTTCGATATTGAATTGCGATGCGCACCTTTTTGCACAGTATTCACGAGGCTTGGAACGCTCGCGCGCTGATTGGCGTGATGACACGCCGAGAGGTGGCCGCGCGCCACGCCGGCACTGCGCTGGGCGTCATCTGGCCCTATCTGCAGCCTCTGCTATCCGTCGCAGCCTACTACCTGGTGTTCGACATCGTGTTTGCGATGCGCCTGGGAGAGGGCGCATCCAGCCATGCAGTGGGCACCTTTCTGATAGTGGGCGCGCTGCCCTGGATGGCATTTTGCGACGCGGTCTCGCGTGGCATGGCCAGCCTGCTGGAGGCGGGTTCCATCTTGCAGAAGAACCCGCTGCCACCAGTGCTGTTTCCGGTTCGATCGGTATTGGCAAGCTCCTGGATTTTTGGCCCTTTGATGCTGCTGCTAGCACTGTGCTACATCCCCGTGCACCATATGCAATGGGGGGTACTGGCCTTGCTGCCGCTGATGGCCATGCAGCTGCTGATGACCTTGCTGCTGTCGTACGCGCTGGCGATCTTTGCGGCGGCCTTGCGCGATACCGTGCAGCTGGTGGGCTTTATGCTGTCGGTGGGTATCTACCTGACGCCGATCCTGTTTCCTATCACGATGTTTCCGCAGGGCTGGCGCTGGCTGCTGTGGCTCAACCCGATGGCTTCCTATGTTATGGGCTACCAGTCTGCACTGCTGCAAGGTCAGTGGCCGGAGCTGCAAGTCTGGGTGGTGAGCGCCGTGTGGATTGCAGTGCTTGCCGTGGTGGTGAATGTGCTGGTGCGGCGCAGCCGCGACCAGTTGGTGGACTGGCTATGACGGGCGTGCAGATGGCGAAAACGCAAGAGACTGCCGCCGTGCTGGTGGTCAAGAACCTGGGCAAGGAATACAAGCTGTATGACTCCCCGCGCCAGCGTGTGAAGGCGCTGCTGACGGGGCGGGCCATGCACCGCAGCCACTGGGCGCTGCGCGATGTCAGCTTCAGCCTGGCGCGCGGCCAGTGCATCGGTGTGGTGGGTGATAACGGTGCCGGCAAGAGCTCGTTGCTCAAATTGCTGGCAGGCACGATGCAACCCTCGGCCGGCTCGATTGAGCGCTCCGGCCGCATCACCGCCATTTTGGAGCTGGGAGCGGGTTTCCACCCTGATTTCAGCGGCCGCGACAACCTGTATTTTGCCGGCAGCCTGATCGGCATCAGCCATGAGGAAATGCGCAAGCTGGAGCCGGAGATCATTGCATTCTCGGAACTGCAGGACGCGATCGACCGCCCGGTCAAAACCTATTCCTCTGGCATGAACGTGCGCCTGGCCTTTGCGCTGGTCACCGCCGTGCAGCCCGATGTGCTGATCGTGGACGAAGCACTGGCCGTCGGCGACCAGAGCTTTCAGAAGAAGTGCATCGAGCGCATTCTGGACTTTCGCCAAAAGGGCTGCACCATCCTCTTTTGTTCGCACAGTCCCTACCATATCCGCCACCTCTGTGATGCCGCGTTGTGGCTGGAGCAGGGCCAGGTGCAGATGTTTGGCGAGACCGAGGCGGTACTGGCCGCCTACGATGTGCGCACGCGCCAAAAGCAGGATGAGAAGGACCGGCAGCAGTGGGGTGATGATGCAGCCAGTGCAGCGCCATCTGTGTTGGCCGATGTGGCTGCAGCAGCGGTGGCTACAGAACTGGTCGATCCACTGGCTACGCCCTATGCCGTGGAGCCGCCCAACCTGCCCCCAGCCGAAGAGACTGGCAACGCCTGTATCCTGTCGGTTGATATAGCCAACCTGAGCCCGGGCGACCCGCCGGTGCTGCAAGGCCAGGACCTGGTCGTCACCATCAAGGCACGCGGCAATGGCGCCGAGCGGCCCAATATCGGCTTCATGATTGAGCAGAACAGGGGCGTAGGCATTGCCTGTCTGGCTACGCACGAAGAGGGTGCAGTGCCCCTGCAATTGCCCGATGGCAGTTGGCAGTCGGTACTGAGCTTTCCGGACCTGCCTTTGCACAGCGGTGACTATGTGGTTAGCGCCTTTTTGTTCGATGGCTCGGGGCTGGCGGTCTACGACCAATGGTTCCAGTACACCGTCTTCCGCTTTATCTACCCCAAGCCGCTGCCTGGACTGGTACGATTGCCCCACCATTGGAGCTGAGGCTGCGCGCAAGCGCGTGCACCGCTTGAACCCCAGGACACGAGCGCGCCAACGTCTGCGCTGGCGCGCTCATCGCCCCCAGATTTATGACCACGAATTCTCCCTCTGCGACAAGCCAGGGCCAGCAGCTGTTGGCCGAAGCCCAGCTGATGCTGGCCAATGGCAATTTTGAAGCGGCCTCGGGCCTGCTGCTGCGTGCCCGTGCCGAAAAAGATGTGATGCTGGAAGCGCATGCGCTGATCGAGCAGCATGGGCTGACCGGCTCGTTCCGCAACATCATGGGCCTGGACTGCACGATTTCCACAGCCGATGATATTTTTGGCTTCTTTGCCAGCCACCCCAGCAGCAACAACCCGCTGCGCGACTACCTGGCTGATGGCTGGCGCACCCTGGCCGAGCTGATGACGGTGATGGAGCGTGTTGGCCAGCCGCTGGTGCAGAGCCAGCATTTTCTGGAGTTTGCCAGCGGCCATGGCCGCTTTACCCGCCACCTGGCCCATCTGCTGGGCCCCGGCAAGGTGACGGTATCGGATGTGGTGCCCGATGCGGTGGACTTCGCGCAGCGTACCTTTGGCGTGCAGGGCTTTGTCTCTGCCAGCGTGCCTGAGCAGCTCGTGGCTCCACGCCAGTACGACACGGTCTTTGTGCTGTCGCTGTTCAGCCATCTGCCGCGCAGCACCTGGGGCCGCTGGCTGCAGGTGTTGTACAGCCTGGTGTCTCCGGGTGGCATTCTGGTGTTCAGCACGCACGGCATGAAGGCGGCACGGTTTGACAGCGTGCCGCTCGACGACGAGGGCTTTTTCTTTGCGCCGTCCAGCGAATCGAACGCCATCGATCCGAACGAGTACGGCACGGCCTTCACGACCGAAGCCTTTGTGCGCGCGCGCATTGCCGAGACCGTCGGCGCCGACAAGCTCGAATATTTCTCCCCCGTGCAGTTCTGGAACCACCAGGACGTGTACGTGCTGCGAAAGCCATCATGAACCGCGGAAGCCGTATGCGCCGGCTGGCGCAATTGCGTGAAAGGCTGCTCGGCCTGCCCGCGTTTGACGACAGCCGGATCACCGATGAGTGGTTCCGCTCCCACTTTCACTACGCATCCGATGTGGTGGCCCAGTGGCTCAGCCCGGTGATGGATGTGAGTACCGCCCGCCTGCTGCAGTTTGGCTGCGGCGATGGCATCACCGATCTGGCCCTGGTGCTGCGCCATGGCGCTGCGGCCATCCACGGCGTTGATGTGCGCCAGGAATACGCCAAGCTGCCCCGCATTGCGCAAGAGCAGCTGGGCATGCAACGCATTCCGGCTGCGCTGAGTTTTCAGACGATCACGCCCAGCGCGCCGCTGGCGGGCCAGGCGCCGCTCTATGACGGCATCATGAGCTGGTCCACCTTTGAGCATGTGCAGCGCGACCAGTTGCTGCCCATCCTGAAAGACCTGCTGGCCTGCCTGAAGCCGGGTGGGCATTTCTTCTTGCAGATCGAGCCGCTGTTCTACTCCGCTTTTGGCTCGCACCTGCGCCGTTATGACGATGTCGCCTGGCACCATCTGCTGGTGGACGAGGATGCGCTCTGGAAGGTGATAGCAGCCTATGACGGTGAACTCAGCCCCGATGAGGTGGACTTTGGATTTGCCGATTTTGGGCCGGAGGGCTACAAGCGCTTTGTGTTCAAGGAATACCAGGAGCTCAACCGCCTGACCGCCGACGAGCTGGTGGCGCTGGCCAAGGAAGCGGGCTTTACGGTGGCACGCGAAGAGCGCCGCCGCTATGAGCCCGAGCCCGTGCCCGAGGCCTTGTTGGCGCAGTACCCGCGCGAGGTGCTGACCAACAACGAGATCTTTTTGCTGCTGCAGCGTCCCGTTTGATCGCTGGCCGGCAGCCCGTTCAGGGCACCGGCCAGTGTGCCCTCAGGCGGCGCGCTGGGTATCTGCCGCAGCTGCTGCTTCCTGCAGTGGTTCAGAAACACTGGCGCTGTAGCTCAAACGCTGCATGCGCTGGCCCAGGCCGCTGCGGCTGAAGAGGCGGCGGTTGATCGAGGGCTGGCAGTGCAAAGGGGTGCGCACCAGCCAGCAGGTGTGGCGCACTTCAAAAGCGGGGTGAAAGTAGGGGTCGCCCTGGTCCAGAAAATCACGCCAGCGGCTGGCGAACAATGCCGAATCCTCTGGGTGCGGGTCATAGCCTTCGGCCTTGCCCCGGGTGATGGATTCATGGTGGATCAAGGTGGCTTGCGGGCAGTACAGCACCCGCCAGCCCAGCTGCAAGGTGCGCAGGCACAGGTCCACATCACCAAAGCCCACGGCCAGCTTCTCGTCGTAGCCGTCGATGGCATCAAACGCATCCTTGCGCATCAGCAGGCAGGCGGCGGTCACGGCAGATACTTCGTGCGTGCTCACCAGGCGGCCCATGAAGGCGATGTCGACGCGGTCGGGTGGCAGCTTCAAGAACTTGCCATAGTGCTCGGCAATGCCAAAGGCGCCCACGCAGACGCCGGCGTGCTGGATCGACGTGCGGTCGGGGTAGAGCAGTTGCGCGCCCACCATGCCGACGCTCGGGTCCTGGCACTGTGACAGCATGTGCTCCAGCCAGCCGCTCTCCAGCGCCTCGATGTCGTTGTTGCAGAACAGGTAGTGGCTGTAGGGGCGGGTCAGCTGGCGCACGGCCCAGTTGTTGATGGCCGAGAAGTTGAAGGGCCCCTGGTAGCGCAGCACGGTGGCGGTGCCTTCTTGCTGCAGCTGGGCAAAGTAGTCCAGGCTGGCCTGCTCGGTCGAGTCATGGTCGATCACGATCAGGTCATAGGCGGCATGTTGCACGGTGGCGCGGATGCTGTCCACGCACTGGCGCACCAGGCTGCCGTAGTTCTTGGTCGGGATGATGATGGCCACACGCTGGCCATCGGCGATCTGGTGCTGCGTCTCAAAGAAATTGAAGGACACGCCGGCGGCCGAGCGCGCCGCAACGCCGCTGCGGTCCAGATGGCGCTGCAGCACGGCGGTCGAGGTGGCCATCACCTGGGCCATCTTGTCGTGGCCGGCCGAGCCGGTGTGGGTGCGCCATTGGTAGAGCAGCTCGGGCAGGTGCACGATGCGGCTGGCCGCTTCGCTGACTCTCAGGATCAGATCGTAGTCCTGTGAAATGCTCAGGGCCTCGTCAAAGCCGCCCAGGCTGCGCAGCAGCGCCGTGCGAAAGCCCACCATGTGCACGATATAGGGGTGGCTGCGCAGGTATTCGGGCGAGAAGGCCGGGCGGTGGAAGTACTGCAGTACCTGCTTGCCATCGGGGCTGACCAGCACTTCGTCCGAGTACAGCATGTCCGGGTCATCGGCCATGACGCTTTGGGCGACGCGGTAGATGGCCTGGGGCTGGAGCAGATCGTCATGGTCCAGCAGCACCACAAACGGGGAGGTGGCCAGCGCCAGCGCCCGGTTGCTGGCATGCGATACGCCATGGTTGCTCTCGCCCAGGTGCAGCTTGATGCGCGGCTCCTGCGCGGCTAGTTCTTGCAGCATGCTGCGCACATGGGGCTGGGTGGAGGCATCGTCGGCGATGCACAGCTCCCAGTGCGGGTAGATCTGGGCGCGCACCGAATCGACCATGGCGGTGAGCATGGCCGGATCGGTGTTGTAGGTGGGCACCAGGATCGAGATGCTGACCGGCTGCGTCAACCTTGCAATCTCGGCTCGCAGCACCGGCAGCACCTCGCTGGCCAAGCGCTGCTGGTAGTCCTGCCAGGCATCGGTGGGGGCGACCGGTACGGTCGGTGCATCGGGGTGACCCAAGGACAGCAGCTGGTGCTTGAGCATCTGGGTGCCGCCGGTGCGCCAGGCGCGCCAGAGCCGGCGGCTGTTGCTGCCCAACTGGCGTGGATCGGCGGCCAGCAGGTACATGCTGCGGCCCAGCTGGCGCAGCTTGTGAGGCAGCTTGCGCAAGGTAGAGAGAGTGGATGACAAGGAGTGGCTCTTTGTTTTTGTAGCAGGGGTGCTTGGTTTGCAAGCACTATCGGCCATTTTATTTAATGGGGGGACGGGCGCAGGCCCGTCAGGTAATCGTGTCCGTAGCTCCAGGGCTGCAGGTACTGGGCCTTGAGGTCGACCGCAGCCGCCGGCGCAGGCAGCGGTGGCTGGCCTTCGACGTACTGGCGCTGGCGAATGTCCTGCATCAGCGCCAGCCATTCATCGGCCGAGGTGCTCCAGGGCCGCAGCCAGGTCCAGGGGCGGCCTGCCAGGCGCTCGGGGAAGGCGCCGATATCGGGCGCGATCACCGGCACGCCGGCCTGTAGACAGGCACTCAAGGTGTAGCTATAGGTCTCGGGCCACAGCGCCGGGAACCAGACCACATCGGGCTGCAGGCGCGCCATCAGCGCGGGCAGGTCGGCATCGTCGTAGGGGCCATGGATGGTCAGGCTGGCATGGGGCTGGGTGCGCATGCGGCGGTGCGGGTAGCCCAGCAGGTGCAGCTCGACGGGCGCCTGGCTTTGGGCGGCTGCCAGTGCCACCGCTTCCATCACATCGCCCCCCTTGGCCAGGCTGACGCCGCCGAGGATGAAGACGCGCAGATGCGCATGGGGCGCCAGCGGCTGGCCCTTGGGCACAGGCAGCAAGGCAGCATCGGGGATGTCGTGGTGGGTGACGTAGCGCACCGCTGCCTCGGGGAAGTATTGGTGCATGCGCAGTGCGGCATCCTTGCTCGGGGCCAGCACATAGCGCGCCTGGTTCAGGAACAAGCGGTGGCGCATGCGCCAGGCATCGATGTACTCGCCAGTTGGCGCCGGCTCCGCTCCCGAGCACTGCGGGCATTGCGGCACACCCAAGGCCGCATAGCGCGGGTTGTGGGTGGGCTCCATCAGGTTGATCTGCGGGCAGATGGCGTAGTAGTCGTGTGCGGTGAAGTCATAGCGCACGCCCAGCAGTTCGGGCAGGCGCATCACTTCCAGGTTCAGGCCCATCAGGTGGTGGAAGTGGATATGGCTCACGCCCAGCTCGCGCAGCAGCGCCACCAGCGCTTCCGATTGCGTGGGCCAGTGGAACTCCTCGTCATAGCCCTCGGCTGCATCCAGCCACTGCAGGCGGATGTAGTTGTCTTCCAGCGGGGTCAGGGCCAGCGATACCGCGCGGTCGCGCAGGCTGTGGGCCAGCTCCTTGACATGGCGCAGCGTGCCGCCGCCGGCGTTGTGCAACACCATCAGGATGCGCGGCAACGGGTGCTGGCGCAGGCGGGCCTTGTCGATGGCATTGCGCGCGGCCTGGGCTGGGTTGGCTTTCAAGTGGGCTTGCACCAGGCTGTCGTAAGCGGGGTGCAGCTGCAGCAGGGTCTGGTAGGCGGCCTGCTCACGCGGCGTCTTGCTGTCGCCGAAGCTGACGCCGCCGGTGTGCAGCACCACGCTGTCCAGCGCCAGCAGGTGGCGCCAGCCTAGGTCATGGGCGCGCATGCAGAAGTCGTTTTCTTCACCGTAGCCCTTGCCGAAATGCTCCACATCAAACAGGCCGGTCTGCGCCAGGCAGTCGCGGCGGATGTACATGCAAAAGCCGACGCCGGTGGGCACCTCGACCGTCTGCCCGGCATTGACGCTGGCGGCCAGATGGTTCAGGCGCAGCAGGTCGGCATCCGCGGGCAGCGCATTCTTTTCGCAAAAGCGTGGGTAGCTGCAGATCGTCGCGTTGTTGGACAGCGGCGTGACACTGCCCACATCTTCTGCGCTGTAGGCCGCCCGGTGCAGGCGGTCCAGCCATTCGTGGGACACCTCCGTGTCGCTGTTGAGCAGCAGCACATCGTGGCTGGGGTTCAGCGCCATGCCCCGGTTGACGGTGGCCACAAAGCCCAGGTTGCTGTCGTTTTCCAGCAGGTGCACGCGGCTGTCCTGCTGGGCCAGTTCGCGCAGCCAGGCGGTCAGTTCGGGCTCGGGACTGGCGTCATTGATCACCACCAGCTGGCTGTTGGTTTGCGTCGCCGCCTGCAGCACCGACTGCAGACAGCGCTGCGTATCGCCCAGGCCCCGGTACACCGGGACGATGATGTCAACCATGGTCGCGGGCTGGGCGGCTGCCAGCGGGCGCACTGGCTCGGCCAGGGTGTCAGGGGGGGCTGCTGCCTCGACCACGGCGGCGAGCAGGGCTTCATCCTGCACCTCAGCGATTACCTCCGCTGCATCGATGGCTTCAGTGGCCGCTTGCACAGGCTCTGGCTCGGGCACATGCACAACGGCCGGGGCGGGCGCAGGTCGGCCGCGCAACCGGGCCTTGGCGCTGGCCAGCTTCTGGCCGACGCGGTAGGCCTCCGAGGCCTCGATATTGCTCAAATGGGTTTGCAGATTGTTGATATGCGTCTGCTGGCCCTGGATGTGCTCCTGCTGCTGGGCAATGGCTTCTTCCAGGTTGTTCTTCTGGTCCTGCATATGGGCCTGAAGCAGGCGCAGCTGGGTGTGGGCATCGGCCTGGGCCTGCTGCGCGCGCAGTACCTCGGTGTCGGCATGGCGGATGCGGGCCTGCAGCTCCTGGGCGCTATCGGCCAGCGCTGCGTAGTCGGCCGACATGGGCCAGCCCAGGCTCACTTCCAGCACCGCACCTTCCGTCTGCAAGCAGTCCTGCAGCAGCGCCGGCGCAATCGGCAGGTGCAGGTGCGGGTCGTCGCCGGTCAGCAACAGCAGGGTGCTGCCTGGTGCGGTAGCGGGGGCCGGCTGCCAGCTGATCTGGCTGTGCGGCACCTGGGCCAGGGCTTCGGGCTGGTCCGCCTCCCAGCGCCAGCGCAGCGCGCCGCTGGCGTCATACAGGTGCATCGCATGCAGGTGCAAAAAGCCAGGGCGGTCGGCCGGATCCCAGCGCAAGCTGGGCTGGGCGCCGTCAAAGCGGGGCAGCGCAAACCGAATGCTCTGCTGCAGGGCGCCAATCTGGCCCTTGGCAATCAGCTTGTGCGATTCGCTGAACTGGCCTGCATCGGCCCAGTACAGGTTGGTGGTGAAGCTGGCATGCGCCGTGTTGGCCTCGCTCTCGATCGCCAGCAGTGCATGGGCCTGGGCGGCAGCGGCATCGCTGCTGGGGCGGATGCTGCAGATGAACTGGTAGGCCAGCGCATCGGGCTGGGCCAGCAGGTAGCGCATCACCGCGGGCGGCAGGCTGTCGGCGGTGGTGCGGGCAAATTCGGATTCGTCGAGCGGCCGGTCAATGGTCTCCAGCGACTGCACACTCCACTGGCCCGCCTGCATCAGCCGCAGCAGCGATTGGCGCGTGAAAAAGCGCAGGTGGGTGCTGTCGAGCAGGCCTTCTTCGCGGTAGCGCAGCTCGCCCTGCATCAGCTCCATCACCAGGCCGCAGTAGCCGGCGTTGGGGATGGAGACCAGGATCACACCGTTCTCGGCCAGCAGATCGCGGCAGTCGGCCAGCAATTGCTCAGGGTGGCGCAGATGTTCCAGGACATCGGCGCAAACGATATAGTCATACTGACGCCGCGTAAAAGCCTCGGCCAGGTTGATCTGTTCCAGATCCGCCACAGCGAGATCGCGATAATACGGCCTGGCGAGCGCGGCCTCCTGGGCACTGAACGTCACACCATCCAGGGTGCAGGCCTTGTGCTGTTGCAGGTACTGGCCCAGCACGCCTGGGCCGCAGCCCAGATCGAGCACACGGGAGCCCGGCTGTATCTTGTTCGCCAGCACGGACAGCGAGCTGCGCTGCTGGAGATCAATGTGGCGGGTGTAGACGTGGTGTTCGCGGGTCATGGATATGGGAATGGGTAGGAATTCTGCCGAGATAGGCCTGCACAGGCAGGTGAACAATGAATGACTGACAAGCAAAATCGTGTGGCAATTCTATTGTCTACATTCAATGGCGAGCGGTTTCTGCCTGCGCAGCTCGATTCCCTGTTGGCGCAAAGCCATGCGGGTTGCGATATCTGGGTGCGCGATGACGGCTCCAGCGACCAGAGTCTGGCCATTGTCCGGCGCTATGCCAGCACCCATCCGAACATCCACATCCAGGCCGGCAAGAACCTGGGTTTTGTAGCTAGTTTTTACGAATTGTTGCAGAGCGCGGGTGCTGGCTATGGCTTCTATTTCTTCTGCGACCAGGATGATGTCTGGCTACCCAGCAAGGTCGGCCGTGCGCTGGCGCTGCTGGAGACCGAGCAGGGCGCTGCGCTTTACTGCTCGCGCACCCAATATGTGGACCGCGACCTGCAGCCTATTGGCCCGTCACCCGATTACGACCATCGCTGCATCGGCTGGGGCAATGCGCTGGTGCAGAACATTGCAACCGGATGCACGATCGCCCTCAACAGCGCGGCGCGTGAGCGCCTGCTGTCCCAGCGCCCGGGCTTTTGTCTGGCGCATGACTGGTGGGCCTACCTGGTGGTGTCGGCCTTTGGCCAAGTGGTGTTCGACAGCGAGAGCCACATCCTCTACCGCCAGCATGGCAGCAACACCATCGGCATGCAAAAGCAGGGCCTGGCCGGCCAATGGGCGCGCGTGCAGCGTTTTTGGCGCCGGCTGCGCCAGGCGGGCCCGGGCTGGATCGACCAACTGAGCGAGTTTGAGCGGCTGCATGGCACCAGCCTGCCAGATGCACAACGCCACCAGCTGCGCATGCTGATCCGCTCGCGCAGCAGCTGGATCACCGCGCTGCGCGCATCGGCCCAGCACTATTACTGGCGCATGAGCAAGGTCGATACGGTGATCTTGCGCGTGCTGCTGGCACTGCGCCTGTACTGAGGCGCTGTTACAACGGGCTCGGCGGGATTTCAGCGCGGGCCGCTGATGGATAATGCCCGCTGATGTCCGCCAGCCCCACCTCACCACTCCCGCCCATCGCCTTGTCCGTGGTCAGCCATGGCCATGGCGCGATGGTGCAGCAGCTGCTCAATGCCTTGGCCGCGCATGGCGCCGGCGGCGGCGGTGTCAGCCGTGTGGTGCTGACCTTGAACCTGCCCGAGCCCGCCCCCATGGCACCCGCCGGAGGCTGGCCCTTTGTGCTGGAACTGCGCCACAACACCGTGCCGCAAGGCTTTTCCGCCAACCACAATGCCGCCTTGGCGGGCGCGACCGAGCCGCTGGTCTGCGTGCTGAACCCGGATGTGGACCTGCGCGGCGGCAATCCCTTCCCCGCCCTGGTGCGGGCTGTGCAGCGCCAAGGCGTGGGCCTGGCCTACCCGATGCAGGTGGATGAAAACGGCCATCTGCAGGACAGCGAGCGGGAGCTGCCCACCCCCTGGTCCTTGTTGCGCCGCTATGCGGTCAAGCGCCGGGAGACCCGGGCCGAATGGGTCAACGGCGCCATGTGGTTGCTGCCCACCCCTGTCTGGCAAGGCATTGGCGGGCTCAATACCGCCTACTTCATGTACTGCGAGGATGTGGAGCTCTGCCTGCGCCTGCGTCTGGCGGGCTGGACCTTGGCGCGCGCAGCATGCGTGGTGGGCCATGCCGGCCAGCGCGCCAGCCACCGCCGGGCCCGCCATGCTTTGTGGCATATTCGCAGCTTGCTGCGGCTCTGGGCCTCGGCAGTTTTCTGGCGCGCCCGGCCCTTGCTCCGGCGCACCCCCACGGCAGCACTCACGATGACTGAATAATGATTTTCCTGGCAGTGGTCGCTTTTCTCTGTACGCTGATTGGCGCGGGTTTCATCGTGCGCCGCATGCGCGGCCACGCCAAACGCTATGGCAAGGATTTGCCCCAGCGCTTCCACGTCGGCCACATTCCGCGTCTGGGCGGCCTGGCCATGTTCAGCAGCCTGGTGCTGACGGTCGTCGTCGCCGGTCTGCAGAACTGGTGGGGCTACTACGGCAACGCACTGCACTGGAACCAGTGGGTGCTCTACTTCTTCATAGCCATGCTGCCCGCAGTGGCTGGCGGTATTGCCGAGGACATGACCCAGCGCATGACCGTGCGCTACCGCCTGATCTTGACCCTGCTGACCGGCCTGCTGGCCGTCTACCTGCTGGGCATGACAGTGCCGCGCATGGGTCTGGTCTGGCTCGATGCGGCGCTGAGCGCCGCTCCCTGGCTGGGCATGGCGCTGGCCGTGCTGGCCATTGCGGGCCTGCCGCATGCCTTCAACATCATCGATGGGTACAACGGGCTGGCCGGCATGGTGGCGGTCATCATCTGCGCGGCGCTCACCCATGTGGCGCTGCAGCTGGGCGACCGGGAGCTGGCCGCCATTCTGGTGATCACCGCAGCGGCCACCCTGGGCTTCATGTTCTGGAATTACCCCATGGGCCAGCTGTTTGCCGGCGACGGCGGCGCCTATGTCTGGGGCATCGTGATCGCCTTTTGCAGCATCACCCTGGTGCAGCGCCACCCCATCGTCTCACCCTGGTTCCCGATGCTGCTGCTCATCTATCCGGTCTGGGAGACGATGTTCTCCATCTACCGCAAACTGGCACGGGGCGACTCGCCCGGCATGGCCGATGCGCTGCACCTGCACCAGCTGATCTACCGCCGTATCGTGCGCAGCGTGCTCGATGAAAATGCTGCGCGCCGCATGCTGCGGCGCAACAACCGGACCGCTCCGTATTTGTGGGCGTTCACTTTGCTCACCGTGGTGCCAGCGGTCCTGTTCTGGCGCAACACCTATATCCTGATTGGTTTCTGCGCGCTGTTCTGTGTCTCCTATGTCGCTGCCTATCTGGTGATCGTGCGCTTCAAGCTGCCAGGCTGGATTCGCTGATCAGCAGGCAGGCGGCACTTTGGGGCACAATGCGCGTTTTGCATCTTCTCCGCTGCTGTAAAGGCCTGCAACCATGACGACTCCTTCTCTCTCCATTGCCCCGCGCGACAAGGCTGAAATTCTGGCGCAGGCGCTGCCCTACATCCGCAAGTTCCATGGCAAGACCATGGTCATCAAATACGGTGGCAATGCGATGACCGACCCGGAACTGCAGGCTGACTTTGCCGAAGACGTGGTGCTGCTCAAGCTGGTGGGCATCAACCCTGTGGTGGTGCACGGCGGCGGCCCGCAGATCGAGAACGCTTTGAAGCGACTGGGCAAGGAAGGCAAGTTCGTGCAGGGCATGCGCGTGACCGACTCCGAAACCATGGAAGTGGTGGAATGGGTGCTGGCCGGTGAAGTGCAGCAAGACATCGTCGGCCTGATCAACCAGGCCGGTGGCAAGGCCGTGGGCCTGACTGGCCGTGACGGTGGGCTGATCCGCGCCCAAAAGCTCAAGCTCAAGGACAACAAGGACCCATCGGTCGAGCACGATGTGGGCCAAGTCGGCGACATCCTGTCCATCGACCCCAGCGTGGTCAAGGCTCTGCAGGATGACGCCTTCATCCCCGTGGTGAGCCCCATTGGCTTTGGTGAAAACAACGAGAGCTACAACATCAATGCCGACGTGGTGGCCAGCAAGCTGGCTACCGTGCTGCAGGCAGAAAAGCTGATGCTGTTGACCAATATCCCCGGTGTGCTGGACAAGCAAGGCCAGCTGCTGACCGAATTGACCTCACGCCAGATCGATGAACTGATTGAGGATGGCACGATCTCGGGTGGTATGCTGCCTAAATTGGCTGGCGCCATCGATGCCGCCAAGAGCGGTGTCAATGCCGTGCACATTGTCGATGGCCGCGTGCCTCACGCGATGCTGCTCGAAATTCTGACCGACACGGCCTACGGAACAATGATTCGTAGTTATTGATACATTTGATTGCGTAATTGATTTGTGCATCTAGCAATGCACATGATTTTTATCATTTTTCTGCCGTTCTTTTGCAGTAAGATGTTACAGAGGGCCCAAGGTTGCGCTGGCAACCTGTGAGGCGAGTGCCGTACTTTTATCAATAAAAAATACCTGGCGGTGTTGGGAGACTGCGTCGGGTGCTGCCTCATATTCAACGCATGTCTGATCAAGAATCTTCTTTCGCCGCCGACCTCGTCGATGCGCCGCTAGAAGCCGCTAACCCGGCACCTACCCGTAAACGTCCAAAACCCGGAGAGCGTCGAATCCAGATTCTGCAGACGCTGGCAGCCATGCTGGAGCAGCCAGGCGCAGACCGTATCACCACGGCTGCACTGGCCGCGCAAATGTCGATCAGCGAGGCGGCCCTGTACCGCCACTTTGCCAGCAAGGCCCAGATGTACGAAGGGCTGATCGAGTTCATCGAGCAGTCCGTCTACAGCTTGGCTGTGCAGATCACCGGCCGCGATGTGCCCGACCCCGCCAAGACCGTGGAGCAGGGCATTGCCCAGGCCCACCGTGTGGTGGCGATGGTGCTGCAGTTTGGTGAGCGCAACCCCGGCATGGTGCGCGTGATGCTGGGCGACGCCCTGCAATCTGAAAATCCCCGCCTGCAGCAGCGCATGCAGCAGTTCTTCGAGCGCATCGAAACCACCTTGCGCCAATGCCTGCGCGTGGTACCCGGCGCTGACGCCTCGGCCACGCCGACGGTGGATGCCAATGTGCGCTCCAGCGTGCTGATGTCCTTCCTGATTGGCCGCCTGCAGCGCTTTGCGCGCTCTGATTTCCGCCGCCTGCCGACAGAGCAGCTCGACAGCTGCCTGTCCTTGATGGCACACTGACGCCATCCAGCCCCCATCGCAAAAGCTGCTGTGCCTGCCCAGGCCAGCAGCTTTTTTCATGGCTGGAATGGCGGCGTGCAGTGGTTTACCCTTGCTTTGCACTGCAGCCGTTGGCAGCACACTGGGTTTGTGCAAGAATCAAAAAAAGAACGACCGTGCTATTTTTTGATTTATGACCAAATCCCTTGCCTCCACCCCGGGCCCTGCCGAGATCGCCAAGCTGGCCAAAGGCGCCCAAACGCGTGCTGCGATTGTGGACGCCGCCTTGTCGCTGGCTGCGCAAGAGGGGCTCGACGGCCTGTCGCTGGGCATGGTGGCGCTGGCCATGGGCATGAGCAAGTCCGGCGTGTTTGCCCATTTTGGCTCACGCGAGGAGCTGCAGTGCTCGGTGGTGCGCGAATACCACGAGCGCTTTGAACGCGAAATCTTTGTGCCCGCGCTGCAGGTGCCGCGCGGGCTGGCCCGCTTGCTGCACATGGCCACGGGCTGGATGGGCAGCACCGCCCAGCCCAATGACGCTAGCCGCCTCTACGGCAGCCTCTACATCAGCGGCGCGGTAGAGTTTGACGACAGGCCTGGCGATGTGCGCGATGCGCTGTCCGAGTCGGTGCGCATCTGGATGGATGCGATGCGCCGGGCGATTGTGCAGTCGCAGACCGAAGGCCAGCTGCGCAGCGATGTGGCGCCCGACCAGGTGCTGTTCGAGCTGCACGGCGTCATCTTGTCGCTGCACTACGAAACCCGTTTTCTACACGGCCCGCTGGCGCTAAAGCATGCCGCCACCGCGTTGCGTAGCGTATTGCTGCGCTATGCCGTCCACCCCGAGCGCGAGGCTGCCTTGATCGACGCCGCGCTCGCCCCCTGCCTGGCGGCGCAGCCCGATGCGGCTGCGCCCGCTTCCGTTTCTGTTTGACCTCGTCATTTTTCCAAAGGACTTTCCATGCCTCAGTACACCCCACCGCTGCGCGACATGCAGTTCCTCATGCAAGAAGTGCTGGGCCTGCCCGCCCGTTTTGCGCAGCTGCCCGCCTATGCCGACGTCGACAGCGGCACCATGGATGCGATCTTGGAAGAGGCCGGCAAGTTCGCGGTCGAAGTGGTGCAGCCGCTCAACCTGTCGGGTGATGCCGAAGGCTGCACGCGCAACCCGGCTGATTCGAGCGTGACGACGCCCAAGGGTTTCAAAGAGGCCTATGCCAAGTATGTGGAAGGCGGATGGGCGGCCTTGTCCTGCGACAGCGCCTATGGCGGCCAGGGCCTGCCCTTTGTGCTGAACCAGTGCCTGTATGAAATGCTCAACAGCGCCAACCAGGCCTGGGCCATGTACCCCGGTCTGTCGCACGGCGCCTATGAGGCGCTCCATGTGTATGGCTCGGACGAGCAGAAAAAGCTCTACCTGCCCAAGCTCACCAGCGGCGAGTGGACCGGCACCATGTGCCTGACCGAGCCCCATTGCGGCACCGACCTGGGTCTGCTGCGCACCAAGGCCGAGCCGCAGGCCGATGGCAGCTACAAGATCACCGGCAACAAGATCTTCATCAGCGCCGGTGAGCACGACATGACCGACAACATCGTGCACCTGGTGCTGGCCCGCCTGCCCGATGCGCCCAAGGGCAGCAAGGGCATCAGCCTGTTCCTGGTACCCAAGTTCCTGGTCAATGCCGATGGCTCACTGGGTGCGCGCAACCCCATCAGCTGCTCGGGCCTGGAGCACAAGATGGGCATCCATGGCAATGCCACTGCGCAGATCGCCATCGATGGCGCCGTGGGCAGCCTGGTCGGACAGCCCAACAAGGGCTTGCAGGCCATGTTTGTGATGATGAATGCCGCCCGCCTGGGCGTTGCCAACCAGTCGCTGGGCCTGATGGCCGTGGCCTACGAGAACGCGCTGGCCTATGCCAAGGACCGGCTGCAGATGCGCAGCCTCTCGGGCACCAAGGCCAAGGACCTGCCGGCCGACCCCATCATCGTGCACCCGGATGTGCGCCGCATGCTGCTGACCGCCAAGGCCTACAGCGAAGGCGGCCGCGCGATGATGATCGCCACCTCGGCGCTGGTCGACGAAGAGCTGAACCACCCTGATGAAGCGGTACGCAAAGCCCATGCCGCGCAGGTGGCCTTGCTCACCCCCATCCTCAAGGCCTTTCTGACCGACAAGGGTTTTGAGGTGACCGTGCTGTGCCAGCAGGTGTTTGGCGGCCATGGCTACATCCACGAAACCGGCATGGAGCAGTTGGTGCGCGATGCGCGCATCAACATGATCTACGAAGGCACCAATGGCATCCAGGCGCTGGATCTGCTGGGCCGCAAGGTGCTGGGCGACCAGGGCGCGGCGCTCAAGGCGCTGGGCAAGCTGGTGCAGGGCCTGGTCGAGGAAGAAGGCGTCAACGAGCGCATGGCCGACTTCATCAACCCGCTGGCGCAACTGGCCGGGCAGATGACCGGCATCACCACTGAACTGGGCCTCAAGGCACTGCAGAACCCCGACGAAGTGGGCGCTGCGGCCACCGACTACCTCTGCGTGATGGGCCACCTGGTGATGGGCTACTGGTGGGCGCGCATGGCCCAGACCGCGCTGCGCGCACTGGCCGAAGGCGATGTGGCCGACAAGACCTTCTACGAAGGCAAGCTGCAGACGGCGCGCTTTTACTTTGCGCGCCTGTTCCCCGAGGCGGGCCTGCGTGTGCGCACCATGCGCACCGGCAGCAAGCTCCTGATGAACACCGACGCTGCGCTGGCTTGACAGCTGCAGTGCTGCCGAAAAACACCGAAGGAGACCCTGATGCAAACCTTGCTGAAACCTGTGCTGATGGTGGCTGGCAGCTTGGCGGTGGCGCTGCCAGCGCTGGCTGCGGACATGTCGCCGGTGGGCCTGTGGCGCACCTTTGACGAGAAAAGTGGTGAGCCCAAGTCCGAGGTGCGCATCAGCGACAGCGGCGGGGTGCTCAGCGGCAAGGTGGAAAAGCTGCTGCGCAAGGGCGCCGATCCGCAGGCCGTCTGCGACCGCTGCACCGATGACCGCAAGGGCCAGCCGCTGGTGGGGCTGGAGATCATCCGGGGTGCCAAGCAGGCGCAAGGCAAGGCGGTTTGGGAAGACGGCAAGATCCTCGACCCCGAAAACGGCAGCACCTACAGCCTGAAGCTCACGCCTGCCGACAACGGCAACAAGCTCGATGTGCGCGGATCGATTGGCCCCTTTGGCCGCACGCAGACCTGGTCGCGCGTCGAATAGGTTTTGACTGAAACTGGCTGCCAGCCTGCAATTGAACAACGCTGGCGGCTCTCAAAAGTGGAGTAACCATGTCCCGATTTGTGGTGAAAAAAGTGGCGGTGCTCGGCGCCGGGGTGATGGGGGCGCAGATTGCGGCCCACCTCGTCAATGTGCGCGTGCCCGTGGTGCTGTTTGACCTTCCGGCCAAGGAAGGCCCCAAAAGCGCAATTGCCCAGAAGGCCATTGCCAACCTGAAAAAGCTCAAGCCCTCGCCGCTCGGTGTGGCAGCAGAAGCCGATCTGATCACGCCGGCCAACTACGAAGAACACCTGGCGCAGCTCAAGGACTGCGACCTGGTGATCGAGGCGATTGCCGAGCGCATGGACTGGAAGCGCGACCTCTACCACCAGATTGCGCCCTTTGTCGCGCGCCATGCGATCCTGGCGTCCAACACCTCGGGCCTGTCGATCACGGCGCTGTCCGAGGCGCTGCCTGAACAGCTTCGCCACCGCTTCTGCGGCATCCACTTCTTCAACCCACCGCGCTATATGCAGCTGGTGGAGCTGATCCCGACCGCAGCGACCGAGCCCCAGGTGCTCGACCAGCTCGAGAGCTTTGCCACCAGCCAGCTGGGCAAGGGCGTGGTGCGCGCCAAGGACACACCCAACTTCGTCGCCAACCGCGTCGGCGTGGCGGGCATGCTGTCGACCATGGCCGAGGCCGAGCGCTTTGGCCTGAGCTACGACGTGGTCGACGACCTGACCGGCAAGAAGCTCGGCCGCGCCAGCTCGGGCACCTTCCGCACTGCCGATGTGGTGGGCCTGGACACCCTGGCCCATGTCATCGCCACCATGCAGACCCAGCTGACGGCGCAGAGCGACTCGTTCTATGGCAGCTACACCACGCCAGCAGTGCTGACCAAGCTGATCGCCGATGGCGCGCTGGGCCAGAAGACCAAGGCGGGTTTTTACCGCAAGACCAAGCTGGGCATCGAGCGCTTTGACCCTGAGCACCAGGCCTATGTGCCCTCGGGCGAAAAGGGCAATGACGTCTACACCCGCATGCTGAAAAAGCCCGCCGGCGAGCGCCTGCAGCTGCTGCGCAACAGCGAGGGTGCGCAAGGCCAGTTCCTCTGGGCCATCTTGCGCAACAGCTTCCACTACGCCGCCGTGCACCTGAAAGACATTGCCGACAATGCCCGCGATGTGGATCTGGCCATGCGCTGGGGCTTTGGCATGCAGCAAGGCCCGTTCGAGCTGTGGCAAGAAGCCGGCTGGCTGCAGGTGGCCAAGATGGTGCAGGAAGACATTGACGCGGGCAAGGCGCTCAGCACCGAGCCGCTGCCGCAATGGGTGTTTGAAGGCCCGGTCGCAGAGGCGGGCGGTGTGCACACCGCGCAGGGCTCCTGGAGCGCGGCCGAGAACCGATTTGTGCCGCGCCGCGATCTGCCGGTGTATGCGCGCCAGCTCTTCCCCGAGCGCGTGCTGGGGGAGGCCAGCGCGCCCGCGCAGGACTGGCGCACGGCAGGCCGCACCTTGGCCGAGAGCAAGGCCTCGCGTAGCTGGACCCTGGATGACCAGGTGCTGGTCTTCAGCATCAAGACCAAGATGCATGCCATCAGCCCCGATGTGATGGAAGACCTGCAGGCCGCGCTGGCGCTGGCCGAGAAGGATTTTGACGCGATGGTCATCTGGTCGGGCGATGCACCGTTCAGCGTGGGCGCCGATCTGCAGGCGATGATGCCGGCCTTTGCGCTGCAAGGCCCGATGGCCATCGACCAGATCGAGCAGGTGATGCAGCAGCTCTTCCTGTCGGTGCGCTATGCGCAGATCCCCGTGGTGGGCGCTGTGCATGGCATGGCGCTGGGCGGCGGCTGCGAGTTGTTGCTGCACTGCGCACGCCGCGTGGCCCATATGGAAAGCTATATTGGCCTGGTCGAAATGGGCGTGGGCCTGGTGCCCGGCGCCGGCGGCCTCACCAATGTGGCCTACCAGGCCGCGCGCCATGCGCAGTACTCCACCGGCACGGATCTGCTGCCCTTCCTGGCCAACGGCTTTACCGCTGCAGCCAAGGCCACCGTCGGCACCAGCGCGCTGGAGTCGCAGGCCATTGGCTACTTGCAGGCCGATGATGTCATCGTGCCGCACCGCGACGAGCTGCTGTTTGTGGCGCTGACGCAGGCCAAGGCCATGGCGCAGTCGGGCTGGCGCCCACCGCAGCGCAAGCCTTTTCCGGTGGCGGGCCGCAGTGGCGCAGCCACCTTGCGCAGCACCCTGGTCAACATGCGCGAAGGCGGCTTCATCAGCGAGCACGACATGCTGATTGCCAGCCACATGGCCGATGTGGTTTGCGGCGGCGATGTGGATGCCGGCACCCTCGTGAACGAGGAATACCTGATGGCGCTGGAGCGCAAGGCCTTTACCGACCTGATCGTGAAGGAAAAAACCCAGGAGCGCATTCTGGGCATGCTGAACACCGGCAAGCCGGTTCGCAACTGAGGCCCAGCATGCAAGACAACGCCCTGCGCTCCAACCCCCTCTCCCGCAAGCGGGAGAGGGCAGGGGTGAGGGCGGATGTCAAAGTGCAGCAAGCCCGCGCCCTGTGCCAATCCCCCACCACGGCAGAACAACTGCTATGGCGCCACTTGCGCAACCGCCAACTGGCGGGCGCCAAGTTTCGCAGGCAGCATCCGCTGGGCCCGTACATCCTAGATTTTGTCTGCCTGGAGCACAACTTGGCGATTGAGATCGATGGCGGCCAGCATGCCGATCCGCAGGCGCAAGGCTATGACGAACAGCGCAGTACGTGGTTGCAGCAGCAAGGCTTGCGGGTGCTGCGGTTTTGGAACCATGAGGTTGTACAACAAACGAACGAGGTGCTTGCACATGTGCTGCAGGCCCTCACCCCGGCCCTCTCCCGCACGCGGGAGAGGGAGGAAATACAGAGGACTAGTGACCATGAGTAAACAAGTTCAAGACGCCTACATCGTTGCGGCGACGCGCACGCCGATTGGCAAGTCGCACAAAGGCTATCTGCGCAATATGCGGCCCGATGATCTGCTGGCCACCACGATGAAGGCCGTGCTGGCGCAGGCGCCGGGGCTGGATCCGCAGGCGATTGAGGATGTGGTCTGCGGCTGCGCGATCCCCGAAGCCCAGCAGGGCCTGAACGTGGCGCGCATCAGCGCGGTGCTGGCAGGGCTGCCGGTGGGGGTGGGCGGGGTGACGGTCAACCGCTTCTGCGCATCGGGTCTGACTGCGCTGCAGATGGCGGCTGACCGCATCCGCGTGGGTGAGGCCGATGTGATGATCGCCGCCGGTGTTGAGAGCATGAGCATGGTGCCGATGATGGGCAACTCGCCATCGCTGTCGCCGTCCATCTTTGAGCGCGAAGGCGATGTCGGCATTGCCTACGGCATGGGCCTGACGGCCGAGAAAGTGGCGCAGCGCTGGAAGGTGAGCCGCGATGCCCAGGATGCCTTTGCACTGCAGTCGCACCAGCGCGCGCTGGCGGCGCAGCAGGCGGGCGATTTTGCCGCCGAGATCACGCCGATCACCGTGACCGACCGGGGCGTGGACATTGCCAAGGGCGAGGCGGTGAGCCGCTCGCGCACCATCAGCCTGGATGAAGGCCCGCGCCCAGACACCTCGATCGAAGGCCTGGCCAAGCTGCGTACCGTGTTTGCGGCGCGCGGCTCGGTCACTGCCGGCAACAGCTCGCAGACCAGCGATGGCGCCGGTGCGCTGCTGGTGGTGAGCGAGGCGGCGCTCAAGCGCTTCAACCTGACGCCGCTGGCACGCTTTGTCAGCTATGCCAGCAAGGGCGTGCCGCCCGAGATCATGGGCATTGGCCCGATTGAGGCGATCCCGGTGGCGCTGCGCCATGCCGGCCTGTCCTTGCAGGACATGGACTGGATCGAGCTGAACGAGGCCTTTGCCGCCCAGTCGCTGGCGGTCATGCAGCAGCTGGGCATGGACCCGGCCAAGGTCAACCCCATGGGCGGCGCGATTGCGCTGGGCCACCCGCTGGGCGCCACGGGCGCCATCCGTGCCGCCACCGTCGTGCATGCGCTGCAGCGCAACAAGCTCAAGTACGGCATGGTGACCATGTGCGTGGGCATGGGGCAGGGCGCGGCCGGCATTCTGGAGCGCGTCTAAACCGGCGCAGGCCCCGGCATCTGTCGCCCACTGGGCTGCAGCAGATGCCGTTGGCTGCTAATGTCGGATGGCAGAAAATGCAACTGCAAGACCGGTCTTGAAAGGCTTGGTGCGGGCACATGGCGTTTTCAGCGGAGTCAAAAATTTCTGCGAAAGATGTCCGAATGAGTGAACTCTCCACCAACAGCGAACGCCATGCCTTTGACCGTGCCATGGCGATGGAAGCAACCGGCCAGAACCAGTACGCGGCGCAGGCCAGCAAGGACTACTGGAATATGGTCGGGCCCTATGGCGGCATCACAGCAGCCCAAGTGGCCCAGGCGGTGTTGCAGCACCCGCAGCGCCTGGGGAATCTGGTGGCGATCACGGTGAACTACGCTGGTGCGGTGGGCGAGCGGCCGTATGTGATCGAAGCCATCCCCGCCCGCACCAACCGCAGCACCCAGCACTGGATCATCACCCTGCGCGAGGAGGATGCGCAGGGCCAGTGGTCCACCACGACCACGGCGACGGCGATGACGGCGCTGGCGCGCGAAACCTGGTCGGACGACGAATACGCGATGCCCGAAGTGCCGCCTGCCAGCGCGGTGGAGCGCTACACCACCGATTTCCGCGTGGAATGGCTGAACCGCTACAACATCCGCCCGCTGCTGGGCGGCTACCCGACGGAATGGGACGGCGCGAGCAGCCCGAGTCTCACCCGCATGTGGGTGAGCGACGAGCCTCCGCGCCCGCTGGATGTGCCGGCGCTGACCTCGCTGTGCGATGTGTTCTTTCCCCGCATCTGGCTGCGCCGCGCCAAGCGCGTGCCGGTGGGCACCGTGTCCTTGACGGTCTATGTGCATGCCAGTGCCGAGCAATTGGCTGCAGTCGGTACCCAGCCGGTGCTGGCCCAGGCCCAGGGCCAGGGCTTTCGCGATGGTTTTTTTGACCAGACCGCGCAGATCTGGTCGCCCCAAGGCGTTTTGCTGGCCACCAGCCACCAGCTGGTCTACTACAAGGAATAAAGCGTGCCAAATCCGGTTAGCATGCCAGCGTCTTGGGTGTGCGCCCTGGCAGTGGCCCAGGCCCGGCACCGACCCCTTTTTTGAGAGACTGTTATGACGATCCAATCCTCCTGCGACGACATCCGGGTGCTGGCCGAAGCGGGCATCTGCACCATCACCTTCAACCGGGTGGCCAAGAAGAACTCGCTGACCGGCGCCATGTACCTGGCGCTGGCGGACATCCTGCAGCAGGCCGCCAGCAGCACCGATGTGCGTGTGGTGCTGTTCCAGGGCGATGCCTCGGTGTTCACCGCTGGCAACGATCTGGGCGACTTCCTCCACGGCCCCAAGCCCGATGACAACGCGCCGCCATTCCAGTTCCTGCAGGCGCTGGCCGCCTTCCCCAAGCCCATCGTCGCAGCCGTCTGCGGCCCGGCTGTGGGCATTGGCACGACGATGCTGCTGCACTGCGACCTGGTCTATGCCGGGGACAACGCGATGTTCTCGCTGCCCTTCGTCAACCTGGGCTTCTGCCCAGAAGGCGCATCCAGCCTGCTGCTGCCGCAGCTGATGGGCCACCAGCGCGCCTGCGAGGCCTTGCTGCTGGGTGACCCCTTCATGGCCGAGGCGGCACTCGAAGTGGGCCTGGTCAACCGTGTGGTGCCCCCGACCGAATGCAACACCATTGCCCAGGCGCAAGCGGCCAAGCTGGCCGCCAAGCCGCTGGCCTCGCTGATGGCTAGCAAGCGCCTGCTCAAGAGCGGCCAGATGGCAGCCGTGCAGTCGCGCATCGCTGAAGAAGGCCGTGTGTTTGCCGATCTGCTGCAGCAGCCCGCTGCCAAGGAGGCGATGCAGGCCTTTATGGAAAAGCGCAAGCCCAACTTCAGCGGTCTGTGATCCTTGCTCAGGCGCCCTTGGCAGGCGCCAGCTTGCCAATGCGGCAGCCCTGCGCTGCCAGCAGCGCGCCAAACTCTGGCGAGCGCAAATAGGCGCATTCCACCGGCCGCTGCTGGCCAATGGCGTCCTCCGGCATCGGCGTTTGTGCCGGGTGGCACATCAACAGGCTGCCGTCCTGGCATTCAGCCAGCCATTGCGCCATCAGGGTGCCATAGGCGGCTTCCGTCGGCGCATCAAAACCATAGACCCCCGCAAAGCCTTGGTTGGTGGCCCAGTGCTGGCGCTGCAGCTGGTGGCTGAGGCGGTAGCCGCCCAGGAGCGCAATCGTGGCCGATTTGGCCTGCCAGCGCAAAGCGCCTGCGGGGGCTGTGGAGCGGATCCAGATCTGCCGGGCGGCCGCGCCATAGCGGGCGCTGAGTTCGGCCAGCATCGCTTTGCGCACGCCGGGCAGCTGGTGCACATGCTGGTGACCATCCACATAGACGGGCGGCATGCCCAGCGCATCCTCAAACGCATCGAGCTGGCGGCACCAGGCATCGCGCAGCGCAGCGGCAGACAGCCGGGCGGTATAGGCCTGGCTGAGAATGCGCGTGATGGGGGTATCTGGCGCTATGCCATGGCCTTCGGTCAGGTTGAAGTGCAGGCCCAGGTCCAGCTGGTCGCGCACCGCAGGCAAGGCGCGTGCAGCAGCACGCCAGCCCGGGGCTGTGGTCATGCAGCTGGTAGCAGAGAGGCGGCCCAGCGCCGCCAGCTCCAGCACGGCGGCATCAACGGCCGGGTGCAGCGCGAAATCATCGGCGCAGAGGGTGATGTTCTTCATGGTGCTCAGTGCGGCGCAGCATGGGCAAAAGCCCAGCACTTGGCCGCGACAAAGGTGAATACCGCTACGACCACCAGCACCACGACCAGGCTCCAGGCATAGTGCCAGTGCAGCTGGTGCAGTGCCAGGTAGTACAGCAGTTCATTGAGGGCGAAGGAGCTGCAGGCGACCAGAAAAAAGCGCGGCAACGCCTGGGCATGCGGCGCCTTTTTATCGGCAAAGGTCAGCCAGGCGTGGCCGCTGTAGCTGACCCCAAAGGCGACCAGAAAAGCCAGCACATTGGCCAGCAGCGGCGCCATGCCCGCGCCGCCCACCAGGAGCAGCACCACCAGCAAATGCGTGGCTGCCGCCGAGCCGCCCACGGCAATGAACTGCAGGCCCTGCGGCAGTCTGCGCAGGCGCTCGCCCAATGCAGCGACCCGCAAGCTCAGGACTCCGGCGGCATCGGCGCGACCGGTGCCGGCGCGGTGGCGGATGCGGGCGCAAGAGGGGGCGCAGCGGGCTCGCTGCTCACGGGGCTGCGGTCGTCGTTGTTCGCCACGATGTACAAAGGCCGGCGCTTGACCTCGTCATAAATGCGGCCGATGTACTCGCCCAGCATGCCGATGGACATCAGCTGCACGCCGGAGAACAGCATCAGGCCGGCGGCCAGGGTCGGCCAGCCGTCGATGGGGTTGTCCAGCACGATGGTTTCGATGGTGATGTAGATGCCATAGATGATGGCCATCACCGAGATGCAAAAGCCCACCAGGCTCCAGATGCGCAGCGGCAAGGTGGTGAACGAGGTCAGCCCCTGAAACGCCAGCGCAAACAACCGGTGAAAATTGAAGCTGGACTGGCCGCTGCGCCGGCTATCTGGCACAAAGGGCAGGGCCACGCTCTTGAAGCCGACCCAGGCGTAGAGGCCCTTCATGAAACGGTTGCGTTCGGGCAGCTGGCGCAGCGCATCGACGACCTTGCGGTCCATCAGCCGGAAATCGCCCGCGTTCTCGGGGATATGCACGGCGTTGTCGCGGTTCATCAGGTAGTAGAACAGCCAGGTGCCCCAGCGCTTGGCCTTGGCCTCGCCAGCGCGGTCGGCAATCACGCCGTAGACCATGTCATAGCCGCTCTGCCAGAGCTGCACCATCTCGGCAATCAGGAGCAGGGGGTGCTGAAAATCCGCATCGATCAACAGCACGGCATTGCCGCGCGCATAGTCGAGTCCGGCGGTCATCGCCGCTTCCTTGCCAAAATTGCGCGCCAGCTGGATGTAGTGCAGCGGCAGCTGCTGGCCCAGGCGCTGGGCCACCTCGTCGGTCGCATCCTTGCTACCGTCGTTGACCAGCACGATCTCGCAATCAATGGAAAGCGCGCGCACCGTCTCGTACAAAGCGGGCAGAAAGGCTTCCAGATTGCTGGCTTCGTTATAGGCGGGCACCACGCAGCTCAGGCGCAACGGCGGCCGAGGCACCGTGCGGTTGGTGGGCGGAGCGGGAGGCAGAGTGTCAGGCATAGTTGTGCTGTATTTGCGCGCAGTCTAGCGCATGGCGCAGTGGCATCCCAGCAGAATCTGCGATTGCCGTGCCGGGCGCTTGACTGCATACTGCGATGGATGAGCACTGCCACCTTGCCTACGCCGCACCTTGAATCATCAGCCTATGTCTCTATGCAGGGTCTGGATAACGCCTATGTTGAAGGCCTGCGCGATATCTTTGAGGAGCGCATCGTCTTCAACAAGCTGCTGGGGCTCAAGCTCCAGGCGGTGCAGGATGACGCGGTCTGGGCCAGCCTGGAGATGCGCAACGAGCTGATCGGCCACTTCGGCCTGCAGCGCGTGCATGGTGGCGTCATCAGTGCCAGTCTGGATGCGCTGGGCGGCATCGCGGTGATGGCGGCCTCCGGCGCCAAACATGCGGGCGAGCCGGTGATGCAGCGCCTGATGCGTTTTGCCAAACTGGGCACCATTGATTTGCGGGTGGACTACCTGCGCCCAGGTACCCACGGCCCCTTTGCACTGCAGGCGCGGGTGCTGCGGTTGGGCTCGCGCGTGGCCACCACGCGCTCGGATTTTTGCGACAGCAGCGGCCAGGTGCTGGCCACCGCCACAGCGGCCTACATTGTGTCCTGATGCGGGCTGGCGGACAGGTCGGATGTTGGGAAATGTGAGATTTGTCCGACCCATGAAAGTATTGATAGGAAAGGCCGCCATAGTTGCCTGTTGTTACGACTAGTGTCAAATTATGTGAACACCCTAGCTATAAATTGAATAGCATGTAGAAGCTTTTTCACAAGGAGAACCGATGGCTGTACAAAACCCTTTTTTCGGCGGACGCCGTGACAATGACGCTTCCGCTTCCAAGTTCATGGGAGGCAATGCCTCCAGTTCATCGGGCAGCACCTTGCCCAGCACCGCAGCCGGCTCTGCGAGCTCCGTGCTCGGCGGCAACCTGAGCGGCCACAAGGCCGAAGAGTCCAGCAACCCTTCTCCTACCTCTTCCTATACCAGCACCGTGACCCCTGACAGCACTCCCGGCACCGGCAGCAAACTGACTGTGGGCCCTAATATCAAGCTCAAGGGCGTCGAGATCACCGATTGCGACACCTTGGTGGTGGAAGGCACGGTCGAGGCCACGATGGATTCCCGCGTGATCCAGATCGCCGCCGAAGGCGCGTTCCGTGGCTCGGCCGAGATCGACATCGCCGAGATCCATGGCGAATTCGAAGGCAACCTGACCGTGCGCGACAAGCTGGTGATTTTTGGCAGCGGCCGTGTACACGGCAAGATCCGCTACGGCAAGGTCATCATCGAAGAAGGCGGCCAGCTGACCGGCGAGATCGAGTGCTCCAACAGCACGCGCAAGCCCGTGGCCGCCAGCACCACGGCCACCAAGACGGAAAAGCCGGCTGAAAGCCTGGCCTGATCGCTGAGGCCCCCGGCCTCCCGCTTGTGAAAAAGCCGCTGCAGCGCAGGTTTGCGTTGCAGCGGCTTTGGTGTTTCTGGGCCGGTGGTTTGTGGCCAATCAGACTGGCAGCGGCGGCACGGTGCGGGGATGGCCTTCCTCGTCGATGGCGACATAGGTCAAGGTCGCCTCGGTCACCTTGAAGAACTGGCCTTGCTTGGACAGGCGCTCGGCAAATACCTCGACCTGGACCGTCATCGACGTGGTGCCCACGCGCACCAGCTTGGCGTAGAACGACAGGATGTCGCCAACACGCACCGGCTGCTTGAAGATGAATTCATTCACCGCCACGGTGACGGTGCGGCCGCGTGAATGGCGCAGCGGCAGCACCGAGCCGCCCAGATCCACCTGCGACATGACCCAGCCGCCAAAGATATCGCCGTTGGCATTGCAGTCAGCAGGCATGGGAACAACGCGCAAAACCAGCTCTTTGTCCTGGGGTAGCTCGTTGGATGCGGTGCGTGGGGTATTCATGGTCACAATGGAGGTCTATAACAAAACCACAATTGTCTCCGATGCGACGTTATGCCGAGGCGCCTGCCGCCACAAGCCCTACCCCTAGTGATGGGAAAACTTTGACCGCTGGCGACGGCCGTACCTTAAAGCGCCTGCTGCCCTATCTCTGGACCTACAAGTGGCGCGTGCTGGCTGCCCTGGTGCTGATGGTGGGGGCCAAGGTCGCCAATGTCGGGGTTCCGGTGCTGCTCAAGCATGTGGTGGATGCGCTCGACATCCGCCCTGGCAACCCGCAGGCCTTGCTGGTGGTGCCGGTGGGCCTGCTGCTGGCCTATGGGGGGTTGCGGCTGCTGACCTCGGTGTTTGGCGAGCTGCGCGAGCTGGTGTTCTCCAAGGCTACGCAGGGCGCAGCACGTGCAATTGCGCTGCAGACCTTCGAGCATCTGCATGCGATGAGCCTGCGCTTTCACCTGGAGCGCCAGACCGGCGGCATGACCCGCGACATCGAGCGCGGCGTCAAAGGCGTTGAGTCGCTCATCTCGTACTCGCTCTACAGCATCGTGCCCACGTTGATCGAGCTGGCGCTGGTGCTGGGCATCCTGGCCGTGCAGTTCGATATCTGGTTCGCCATCATCACCATCGTGGCGCTCACGGTCTACATCACGTTCACCGTCGTGGTCACCCAGTGGCGCACGCATTTTCGGCGCGAGGCCAACCTGATCGACTCCGCGGCGCACAGCAAGGCCATCGACTCCTTGCTGAACTACGAGACGGTGAAGTACTTCAACAACGAGGCCTTCGAAGCCCAGCGCTACGACGGCGATCTGGAAAAGCTGCGCCGCTCGCGCCTCAAAAGCCAAAGCAGCCTGAGCCTGCTCAACAGCGGCCAGCAGCTGATCATTGCGGTGGCCTTGGTGGCCATGCTTTGGCGCGCCACCCAGGGTGTTGTCGATGGCCGGCTGAGCCTGGGCGATCTGGTGATGATCAACGCCTTCATGATCCAGCTCTACATTCCGCTCAATTTCCTGGGCACCCTGTACCGCGAGATCAAGCAAAGCCTGACCGACCTGGACCGCATGTTTGTGCTGATGGACCAGCAGCGCGAAGTGGCCGATGCCCCAACCGCCCAACCACTGGCGCTGCAGGCCGAGCCCGAGCTGCGCTTTGACGATGTGCATTTTGCGTACCACCCGGACCGCCCCATTCTGCAGGGCCTGAGCTTTGTCGTGCCTGCGGGCAAGACCGTTGCCGTGGTGGGCCCCTCGGGCGCCGGCAAATCTACGCTGGCGCGGCTGATCTTCCGCTTCTACGATGTGCAGTCGGGCGCCATCCGCATTGCCGGCCAGGACATCCGCGACCTGACCCAGGACAGCCTGCGCCGCGCCATCGGTATCGTGCCGCAGGACACCGTGCTGTTCAACGACACCGTCGCCTACAACATCGCTTATGGCCGCCCGGGTGCCTCACAAGACGAGATCGTGCAGGCCGCGCAGGCGGCGCGCATCCACGCGATGATTGCCGCCTCGCCCGAAGGCTATGCCACCCGTGTGGGCGAGCGTGGGCTCAAACTGTCAGGCGGTGAAAAGCAGCGCGTGGCCATCGCCCGCACCTTGTTGAAAAACCCGCCCATCCTCATCTTTGACGAGGCGACCTCGGCGCTGGACTCGGCCAACGAGCGCGCCATTCAGCAGGAACTGCAAAAGGCCGCACAGGGCAAGACCACCTTGGTGATCGCCCACCGCCTGTCCACCGTGGTGGACGCGCATGAAATCCTGGTGATGGATGCGGGCCGCATCGTGGAGCGCGGCACCCATGCGCAGCTGCTGGCGCTGGGCGCGCGCTATGCAAGCATGTGGGCACTGCAGCGCAACCAGGCGCAGCAGTAAGGGGGAGCCGGCTTAGCGCTTGATGCGCGACAGCCGCTTGGCATTGCGCACGGCCTTGGCATGCACGGGCGTCAGGCCGGCGTCGAGCACATCGGTGACCGCCTGCACCTGCTGCGTCACCATGCGCGAGGTGGCCTTGCCCACGCCAAAGGCCGCCAGCGGGTTGCTGCTGCTGGCGCTCAGCATCGGTGTGGTGTACATGCTGGCAGCGGTCTGCCAGTAAGAGGTACAGGCTTGCGCCCACATGCCCATCCAGGACTCGTAGAAGGCCGCTACCTTTTCACTGCCCATGCGGTAGAACTCCTGCTGGTCTCGGGCCGATGGACGGGAGCCGGCGAGCATCATGCGGCCCATGCGCTGCGCAACCACCTGGGGGGCAGCCAGGCTGAGCTCCAGGCTTTTATGGGCCAGATTCTGGACCTTGGCTTGGGTTTTGTGTTGGGCGTTCATGGCATCCACAGCGGAGTTGGTACTGGGGAAATTGTAGAAAGGAATGAAGAATGCTGCATTGCAACAATTTCACCTGGCTGCGCCCATGGTCTTTGTTTAAGTTTTTGATTTATTGAACTAATTTCAACTTTTGCACCAAGATTGTGCGGTAGGTGTGGGGCTTGTCAGGGGCTAGGACGGCGCATTGTTTGCAATGCCCTGCGCATCCTGTTGCGCCAGCGCCGCCAGCTCGGCGTCGCTGAACACCCGCGAGCGGGTATGGAAGGCCTTGCCCTCTGGGCCTTCGAGTGAGAAGGTGCCGCCGCCGTGGGTATCGATCACATCGATGATGAGCTGGGTGTGCTTCCAGTACGCATACTGGGAGGTGCTCATGTAAAACGGGCAGCCGCCGATGTCGCCCAGGTAGACATCGCCCTGGCCAATGGTCAACTCGCCCAGCAGGTAGCAGTTGGCTGCACTGTTGTCGCAGCAGCCGCCCGATTGGTGAAACATCAGGCCAGGGCCATGCTTGTCTTTGAGCAGGGCAATCAGTGCTTGCGCGGCCGGGGTGGCCACCACTTTCTCCACAACCATCATGCTGTCTCCGGTGATGGCAGGCGAGGCTGGGCCGGGCCTGCCGTGAAGGGGTTGCGCAGGCGGCGTGCGTGGCCCCGGCCCCTGCTGCGGCTGCAGTGGGGGCTGGGCACACCGCCCAGCACACCGTTTATTAGAAGAAGCCCAGCTTGTTTTCAGAGTAGGACACCAACAGATTCTTGGTCTGCTGGTAGTGGTCCAGCATCATCTTGTGGTTCTCACGGCCGATGCCCGATTCCTTGTAACCGCCAAAGGCGGCGTGGGCGGGGTAGTGGTGGTAGCAGTTGGTCCACACGCGGCCCGCCTTGATCGCGCGGCCCATGCGGTAGGCCAGATTGCCATTGCGCGTCCAGACGCCAGCGCCCAGACCGTACAAGGTATCGTTGGCCAGCTCCAGCGCTTCTTCTTCGGTTTTGAAGGTGGTGACGGCCAGCACCGGGCCAAAGATCTCTTCCTGGAAGATGCGCATCTTGTTGTGGCCCTTGAACACCGTGGGCTGCACGTAGTAGCCGCCTTCCAGGTCGCCGCCCAGCTTGGCTTCGGCGCCGCCGATCAGCACCTCGGCGCCTTCCTGGCGGCCCAGGTCCAGGTAGCTGCTGATCTTGATCAGTTGCTCCTTGCTGGCCTGTGCGCCCATCATGCTGTCGGTGTCCAGCGGGTTGCCGTGCTTGATGGCGGCAATGCGCTTGAGCACTTTTTCCATGAAGCGGTCGTAGATGGATTCATGGATCAGCGCGCGGCTGGGGCAGGTGCAGACCTCGCCCTGGTTGAAGGCGAACAGCACCAGGCCTTCGATGGCCTTGTCGAGGAAGGCATCGTCATGGTCCATCACATCGGCAAAGAACACATTGGGCGACTTGCCACCCAGCTCCAGGGTGGCGGGGATCAGGTTGTTGGCGGCAGCCTGGGCGATGACGCGGCCGGTGCTGGTCGAGCCGGTAAAGGCAATCTTGGCGATGCGCTTGCTGTTGGCCAGCGGCATGCCGGCCTCACGGCCATAGCCGTTGACCACGTTGAGCACGCCAGCGGGCAGCAGGTCTTCGATCAGCTCGATGAGGATCAGCAGGCTGATGGGCGTGGATTCGGCGGGCTTGAGCACCACGCAATTACCGGCGGCAATGGCGGGGGCGAGCTTCCAGGCCGCCATCAGAATCGGGAAGTTCCAGGGAATGATCTGGCCGACGACGCCCAGGGGCTCGTGGTAGTGGTAGGCCACCGTCGTGTTGTCGATCTCGCTGATGCCACCTTCCTGTGCGCGCAGTGCGCCGGCAAAGTAGCGGAAGTGGTCGGCCGACAGCGGAATGTCGGCATTGAGCGTCTCGCGGATCGCCTTGCCGTTGTCCACGGTCTCGGCATAGGCCAGCAGCTCGGTATTGGCGTCGATGCGGTCGGCAATCTGCAGCAGCACATTCGAGCGCTCGGTGGCCGACTTCTTGCCCCAGGCATCTGCGGCTGCATGGGCGGCATCCAGTGCCAGCTCCACGTCTTCGGCGGTGGAGCGCGCGGCTTGCGTATAGACCTGGCCGTTGATCGGCGAGACCACATCAAAGTACTGGCCCTTCACGGGCGCCTTCCACTGGCCGCCGATGAAGTTGTTGTACTGCTTCTTGTAGCTGATCTTGGCGCCCGATTGGCCGGGAAATACGTATTGCATGGTTTGTCTCCTTGGAAATGGATGTCTCAAGCTGATTCGCGCCGCTGGCAAAGCCGCTGAAGGCACGAGTCACTATGGACATATCAAGATGCATGCCAGCGTGAAAAGCGCGGCAAGTGCTTGATTTGTCTCAGTCTGATAGCGCGCAATGGCAGCCGCTGGAACAGCGCTGGACAGTGCAGGTGTTCCAATCTGGAACAGTCGGACAGCGTCATGGCTATTCGCGGCAACCCAGCACGGCCGCTTTCCTATACTGTCCCCATGGGCCTGCGCAGACAGGCTTGCAAGGAGACAACATGGATCCCCAGATCACCTCCCAGGTGCTGCGTCAGGCACGGGTGCATTTGTTGGCACATGGTGAATGCCCGCCCGGGGCCGTGCAGGCGCGCATTGCCAGCTCCTGGCAGCGCAGCCTGCGCGCAGGGGTGCAGCCCGTGGGCCGTGTCTCTGGCGGCGATCCGCTGACGGGGACCGAAATGCGCCAAGTGCTCACGCGCAGCGAAGACCTGCTCGCCATTGCCCGGCCGGTGATGGACTATGTGTTTGAGCAGATCCAGGACAGCCACAGCATGGTTATCCTGGCCAATGCCCAAAGCACTTTGCTGCACACCTTGGGCGATGCCCCATTTCTGAACAAGGCCGAGCGGGTGGCGCTGCGCAGTGGCGCGATCTGGACCGAAGAGGCGCGCGGCACCAATGCGATTGGCACGGCACTGGTGGAGGCCACGCCGCTGCGCGTGGAAGGCGCGGAGCACTTTCTGGAGGCCAACAGCTTTTTGAACTGCGCGGCCTCGCCCATCTTCAGCGCTCAGGGCCAATTGCTGGGCGTGCTCGATATCTCCGGCGACCAGCGGCTGGCCCAGGCCCATACCCTGGGGCTGGCCACCACTGCGGCCCGCATGATCGAAAACCGCTGGCTGCTGGCGCGCCACCAGCGCGATTGGCGCATGCATTTCCACACCCAGGCCGAAGGGGTGGGCACCGCCGCCGAGGGCATTCTGGCGCTGGCGCCGGATGGCTTGCTGCTGGGCGGCAACCGCGCGGCCATGCAAAGCCTCAAGATCGCCCCCGCCGACTGGGGCCATCTGCACTGGGATGACATCAGCGCCATGCCGTTGCGCGACTGGCTGGCCCGGGGCCACAGCCACACCGAACGCCTGCACCTGGCGGCCCTGCACACCGGCCGCAGCGTGTTTGCCCGCTTGGTACTGCCTGCCGGGGCGCAAGCCACATCCACCGCTACTACGCAAGCGGCATTGCCCAGCGATCGCGCTGGCCGGGCGCCGCAGATGGACTTGCCCCAGCAACCGACGCCCGATGCGCTGGCCCAGCTCGACACCGGCGACCCGACCTGGCGCGCTGCCGCAGAGCGTGGCCGGCGCACCTTGGGCAAGGGCATTGCGCTGCTGGTGCAGGGCGAATCGGGCGTCGGCAAGGAGCTGTTTGCCCGCGCGCTGCACGACAGCAGCGCGCGCCATGCCGGGCCCTTTGTGGCCATCAACTGCGCGGCGATTCCAGAGCACTTGATCGAGGCCGAGCTGTTTGGCTATGAGTCAGGTGCCTTTACCGGCGCCCGGCGCGATGGCCAACTGGGCCGTCTGCGCGAGGCCCAGGGCGGCACCTTGTTCCTCGACGAAATTGGCGATATGCCGCTGGCGCTGCAAACCCGTTTGCTGCGCGTGCTGCAGGAGCGCAGCATCACCCCGCTGGGGGGCGGCAAGGCCCAGCAGCTGGACTTTGCACTGGTCTGCGCCACCCACCACCAGCTGCGCGAGGCGGTGGCGCAAGGGCGCTTTCGGGCCGATCTGTTCTACCGCATCAATGGCCTGGCCTTGCAGTTGCCCGCGCTGCGCGAGCGCAGCGACCGCGAGGCCATTACCCGCCGCTTGCTGGACCAGTTCAACCCCGGCCAAGCGGTGCGGCTGCACCCCGATCTGGCCTTTGCGATGGCGCACTACCCCTGGCCCGGCAACCTGCGCGAATATGCCAACGCGCTGCAGACCGCATCGGCGCTGCTGCTGCCCGGTGAGGACACCATTGGCTGGTCCCAGCTCTCGGACGATCTGGCGCAGGAGCTGCTGCGCTACCGCGAAGGCGCGCCGATGGCGGTAGCTGCTGTGGCGGCGCAAGCGCAGCCGCCCAGCCTGCCGGCCACCGATCTGAAAACCCTCTCCCACGCTGCCATTGCGCAGATGCTGCAGCAGTGCCGGGGCAATGTGTCGCAGGCGGCCAAGCTGCTGGGCATCAGCCGGCAGACCTTGTACCGCCGGCTTAAGACGGCTTAGGTTGAGCTGCATGGCCTAAGATAGCTGCTTCGCCGGCACATGGTGTGCCGCCTGTTTGTTGGAACACCCATGCCCGCCTCTGAAAACCCTGCTGTCGCCCCCTGGTCTTCCCGTTTCTGGGCCGATATCAGCACGCGCGAATTTGCCCAGGCGCAGACCAGCGGCCTGACGGCCAGCACGGTGGCGGTGCTGCCGGTGGGCGCGGTGGAGCAGCATGGCCCGCATTTGCCGGTCTCCGTTGATGCCAGCTTGCTGCAAGGCATTGTGGCGGCCGCCATGCCACTGCTGCCGGCCGATGTGCCGGTGCTGGTGCTGCCGGCGCAGAACATAGGTCTCAGCACCGAGCACCTGAACTTTCCCGGCACCCTGAGCCTGCCGCCCAAGCTCATCATCGATCTCTGGACCGCGCTGGGCCAGGCGGTGGCGCGGGCGGGCATCCGCAAGCTGCTGATGTTCAACACCCATGGCGGGCAGGTGGCGGTGATGGATATCGTCGCGCGCGAGCTGCGCATGGCCCATGGCATGCTGGTCTACAGCAGCAGCTGGGGCGGCCTACCGTTGCCGGCCGAGGTGACGGGCCTGTTCAGCGCCGAGGAGCACCGCTTTGGCATCCATGGTGGCGAGGTGGAGACCTCGATGATGCTGCACCTTGCACCTGCACAGGTGGACATGGCGCAGGCGGGCTGTTTCCATTCCACGTCCCAAGACCGGGCGCGTCGCTTTGCGATTGTGGGCAATGGCAAGAGCGCCAAGATGGGCTGGGCGATGGAAGACTACAACCCCTGCGGCGCCGTTGGCAATGCCGCTGGCGCCACGGCAGACAAAGGCCGCGCGGTGGTGGAGGCGGCGGCCCAGCAACTGGCCTTGCTGCTGCAGGAGATCCACCAGCTGGAGTGGACGGTAGCACCCCGCTGATGCCTTGCTGGCGCAGAATCAGCCGGCCAGCACCTGGCTGAACACAGCCGCATCCACATTGCCGCCCGTCAACGCCAGGCCAATGGTCTGGCCGGCGATCAGCTCGCGCTCCTGCAGCGCGGCGGCCAGCGCAGCGGCACCTGCGCCTTCGGCGACATTGTGGGTGTCGGTGAACAAACAGCGCATGGCTTCGCGCACCTCGTCGTCGCTGACCGCTACCAGGTGGTCCAGGTGCTGGCGCAGCACGGGCAGGGCCATCGGGTCGGCGCGGCGCACGGCCATGCCATCGGCAATCTCGGTGCTGACCACCGCCTCGACCACTTCTCCGGCGGCGATGGAATCGCGGTAGGTGGTGGCGCCAGTGCTGATCACCCCGACAATGCGCACCGGGTGCTGCAAGGCCAGCTTGGCGGCCACGGCTGCGCAGGCGCCCGAGCCCAGGCCAATCGGCACATAGATGGTCTGCAAATGCGGCACGGCGCGCAAAAACTCCCACCAGTAGGTGCTGACACCGCTGACCAGGTCCGGGTGGTAGCTGGGCACCATATGGGCACCAGTCTGCTCGGCCAATGCAATCGCGTGCTCGCGGGCGGACTGGAAGTCGTCGCCGTGCTCGATCAGCTCCGCACCCAGCGAACGCATCGCCATGTTCTTCTCGACCGAGTTGCCATGGGGCACGACGATGGTGCAGCGCACGCCATGGCTGCGCGCGGCCCAGGCAATGCTCTGGCCATGGTTGCCGCGCGTGGCGCTGATCACCTGGGCGGGCAGGTTGCCGCGCGCGGCCATCTGCGCGAAATAGGCCAGGCCGCCCCGGATCTTGAATGCGCCCACCGGCGTGTGGTTCTCATGCTTGAGCCAGCACTCGGCCCCCAGGCGTTCGCCCAGCAGCTGCCAGCGGTACTGCGGCGTGGCCTGGAACTCACGGTAGACGATGCGGGAGGCGGCTTCAATCTCGGCGAGGCTGGGAAGGGAGATGGCTTGCATAGATCAGAAAAGAGAGTGCGTTGAAGAGAGGATCAGAGAGGGCTGCGCAGCTGCACCGGCCCCTTGGGCGTGTGCAAATCGGCGACCAGCGCCGGCGTGCTGGCTTGGGCCACTTGCAAGGCTGGGTTGTCAAGCAGGCCCAGCGCTTGCAGCGCCGTTTTCAGAGCATCGGCATCGGGGTGCAGCAGCTGCAGCTGCTCCAGCGCAACGCCCTTATCCGCCATGCTGGCTTCCGGGTGCTGCTCCCCCCATTCAATCAAGGTGGGCAGCAGGCCTTGCAGCAGGCGCTGGCCATCGGGCCGCAGCCCAATCTGCCAGGCCAGCAGGCCCCGGGGCGTTTGCCGGCTGGCGGCCTGGGGCGTGCCGGCGGCATGGCCCAGCGCGCGTAAGGCCTCGCTGGCCTGTGCGATGCCGTGGACGCGTGCGACCCAATGGATCAGCTGCGGCCCCTGGCTGCGCACCTGGGCCTGCAGCGTGCTGTCATCCATGTCAAACCAGCGGCGGTGGCCGCTGGGCGCCTGGCCTTGCGGGTCGATCGCGATGATCTCTAGGTAGCTGGCCGAAAAGGCCGGGCTGCTGATGCGCAGCAGGCGGTTGTGGGTGCCCATGAAGGCATGCTGGCCGCCTGCATCAGGCGTCACGCCCAAGGTCGCCTCGCACCAGGCCAGGCCTTCGTCCAGGCTCGCCGCCATGACGACGAGGTGGTCCAGTCCGGCCTGGCTCACAGCAGTACCTCGCCCTGGATGCCGGCGGCCACATGGCCGCCCACCCAGACCTGGCCGGCTGCATCCTGCGCGATGTTGACGATGCCGCTGCGGTCTAGGTTGATGCCCTGGCTGGCGACATAGGGTGCCTGCAGATGGCCATCTGCCAGCAGCCACTGGGCCAGGCTGGCATTGAGGCTGCCGGTGATCGGGTCTTCGCTGAGACTGGCGCCGGTGTTGAACCAGACCCGCACCTCGATATCGACCTCAGGCGGGCGGCTGGCCTGGCCCGAGGCGCCGTCAAAGGCACGTGCCTCGCGGCTGGCGCGGCCGATCAGCGTCTTGGCCGCTTGCGGGTACAGCGCGGCCACGGCCAGCTCCATGCCCAGGCCATGCAAGGCCGTCAGATCCGGCTGCATCGCCAGAACGGTATCCGGGTCATCCAGCAGCAGGGCCCAGAACACGGGGCCGTTGTTGAGCTTTTGGCTGGCCAGCACCTGGCTGGGCTGCAGGCCGGCGGCCTGCAGCACCGGCGCGAGTTCCGCATCCGCAATCTCGCTGCGGCTGAGCGAAGGGGCGGCAAAAGCCAGGCGGCCGCTGCGTGCGTCTTGCTGCAAGGGCACCAGGCCCTTGGCGCATTCCTGCAGCACGCGGCCGGCTTGCTGCGGCTGGCCGCCGGCTGCCAGCCAGGCGTGGCAGCTGCCCAAGGTGGGGTGGCCGGCAAAAGGCAGCTCGCCGCCGGGGGTGAAGATGCGCACCCGGTAGTCCGCACCCTGGGCGCGGCCCTCGGGCGTGGGTGGCAGCAAAAAGGTGGTTTCGGACAGGTTGGTCCAGCGGGCAAAGGCCTGCATGGCCTCGTCGCTCAGGCCTTCGCTGTCCAGCACCACGGCCAGCGGGTTGCCACGGTAGGCGGTTTCGGAAAACACATCGACCTGCATAAAGGCGCGTGTACGCATGGGAACTTCCTTTCTTCAGTATTCAGAGAATGACCTGGCCTGTCAGCACGCTGTGCACCTGGCCCTGCACCCAAACCTGGCCTTGCGCATCGGCCACCAGGCGCATGCGGCCTGCGCGGCCGATGGCCGCCCCTTGCTGCACGCGGTAGGGCAAGGCGATATGGCCGGTAGCGCTGAGCCACTGGGCCAGGCTGGCATTGAGGCTGCCCGTGGCCGGGTCTTCGGCGATGCCGTGTGCGGTCAAGGTGATGCCGCGCACTTCCAGCACAGGCTCTGCGGCCATCGCGCCGCTGCTGGGTGTGTGGATGGCGCAGAGGCCGGCTTTGACGCCCAGCGCCCGCAGCGCAGCCGCGTTGGGCTGGGCCCGTGGCAGCACATCGGTTGCGCGCACCAGCAAACCCATCCAGCGCGATCCATTGTCCAGCCACTGCGCGGCGACCAGGTCGTCGGCCTGCAAGGCCAATGCCGCCAGCACCTCTGCCTGCACACTGGCCGGCACCTCGCTGCGCTGCAGTGGCGGTGCGGCAAAGGCCAGGCCTTCCTGGTCGGTGCTGCTGGCAGAGGGCGAGCGCTGGATGCTGACCAGGCCCTTGGCGCATTCCTGCACCACCACCTGCGCCTGGCGCGGCGTACCGCCGGCGTTGAGCCAAGCCTGGCAACTGCCCAAGGTAGGGTGGCCGGCAAAGGCCAGCTCGCCTGCCGGCGTGAAGATGCGCAGCCGGTAGTCAGCGCCACCTGCGGCTCCCTCGGGCGTGGGCGGCAGCACAAAGGTGGTTTCGGACAGGTTGGTCCAGCGGGCAAAGTCCAGCATGGCCGCGTCGCCAATGCCTTCGCCATCGAGCACCACGGCAAGCGCATTGCCTTGCAGCGCATGGTGGGCAAATACATCGAGCTGGGCAAAGCGGCGTGGCTGCATTGTAGGGGGGTGGAGGGAAAAAAGCAGGGCGCGCCGTGGTGGCGCGCTGCGGGACGCGTGTTGGGCGGCGCTTACTCGATCGTGATGTCCAGCACGCCCCGGCTGGCCGGGCGGGCCAGCATCGCGGCAAACCAGCGTTCCACATGCGGGTAGTGGGGCCGCTGGTAGGCGGCGGCGGGCAGGTTCCACCAGCGGTGCACCTCGCAGGCGAGGGGGATGTCGGCCATGCCGAACTGCGCACCTTGCAGGTAGGCATGGCTGGTCAGATGGCGGTCCAGCAGTTGCAGCAGGGGTTCCATCGCGGCGATGGAGGCGGCGATCTTTTGCGCATCGCGCTGTTCGGGGGCGGTGCGGATGAGCTGGATAAAGGCATCGCGCCCGGCGGGGTTCATCGTCGTTTGCTGCCAGTCCATCCAGCGCTCGGCATCAAAGCGCTGGGCCAGCGCTGCCGGGTAGAGCACGCCGGGCGAGTAGCGGGCGCAGAGGTAGCGCACGATCACGTTGGATTCGAACAGGGTCAGCTGCATGGCGCCTTCGCCGTCTTCGATGGCCGGCACCATCGCATTGGGGTTGCGGGCCAGGTACTCCGGCGTTTGCGTGCCGCCGAACTTGCCGCCGGCGTCTATGCGCTCAAAGGCAACGCCCACTTCTTGCGCGGCCCAGACGGCCTTGCGCACATTGATTGAGCTGATGCGGCCCCAGATTTTCAGCATGTGTCTTCCTTGGTGTTGGCGCGCAGCCCGCGCTCAGGCGGGCTGCGTGGTGGTGGTGTGGCCTGCTGGCTTATCGGGCGGCCAAGCTGGCACGCACGGTATCGGCCAGCGCCTTGATGGCGAGATGGATCTGCTCTTCTGAAGCCGTCACATAGGACAGGCGCATCGTGCGGTTGTCCGGCTGGCTGGCATAGAAGGCACTGCCGGGCACATAGGCCACATTGCGTTCGACGGCGGCGGGCAGCATGGCAACGGTGTCAATGCCTTCAGGCATGCGCACCCAAAGGAACATGCCGCCCGTCGGCGTGGTCCACTGCACATCCAGGTCGGCGAAATGCGTGCGCAGCGCGGCCAGCATCGCATCGCGCTGCTTTTTGTAGAGCGCGCGGATGGTGGGCACATGCTGGTCCAGAAAACCGCTCTGCACCACCTCGGCCACCATGCGCTGGTTGAAGGTGGGCGTATGCAGATCGGCTGCCTGCTTGGCCTGCAGCAGCTTGCCATAGACCGCCTTGGGCGCTACCACATAACCCAGGCGCAAGCCGGGTGCCAGCACTTTGGAGAAGGAGCCCAGGTAGACGCCGCCTTCGGGGTTGCGGGCGGTCAGCGGCGCAGGAGGCGCCTGGTCGTACCAGAGGTCGCCGTAGGGGTTGTCCTCCAGAAATGGGATGCCCAAGGTGGCCAGGCGGTCCACCACGGCCTGGCGGCGGGCGTCGTCCATGCTGCGGCCGGTGGGGTTCTGGAAGTTGGGCAGCAGGTAGACCATGCGCGCCTTGTCCGCGCCTTCGCCCGCCTTGCGCGCCAGGTCGTCGGGTATCACGCCATGGTCATCGCTGTCCACCCCCACCACCTGGGGCTGCTGGGGCGAGAACGCCTGCAGGGCGCCCAGATAGGTTGGCGTCTCCACCAGCAGGCGGCTGCCCTCGTCGAGCAGGATCTTGCCCATCAAATCCAGGCCCTGCTGGGAGCCGGTGGTGATCAGCACCTGGTCAGGGCTGACGTCCCAGGGCAGTTGCTTGGCCACAAACTCGCGCAACGGCGCATAGCCTTCGCTGGCGGCGTACTGCAGCGCGGAGGCGCCGTCCTGCAGCAGTACCTTGTCGGCTGCTTCCTTGAAGGCAGCGATCGGGAAGGTCTTGGGGGAGGGCAAGCCACCGGCCAGGCTGATGATGCCGGGCTTCTCGGTCACTTTCAGGATCTCGCGGATCACCGAGGGGTTCATGCTGGCGGCGCGTTTGGCCAAGGTCCAGTTCGTCATCATTTCCTCATCTCTTTGACAGGCAGCCGGGGCGACAGCGCCCTGGCCGGGGTGGATGCAGCGCAGAGCCACCGTAGGTTGGGGTATTGGCAGGGGCCGGGCGTCTGGGATTGCGCACGGCGGGCGGCCACTGCCGGCAGGCTTTTGGCCTGCATGTTTCTTTGCGGGGGGCAGGCCTGTGCTCTGGCCCGCCGGTGGGGCTTTGATTGTCTAACTTGTGGGGCAGCGGCACAGACATTGGTACCTGCAGGCTCAGGCCTTGAGCATCCATAGTGCCGTCAGCACCAGGATCAGCGCCATGGCCCGGTTGAACCAGAGCAGACGCTGGCCCTGGGCCAGCCAGCTGCGCAGCATGGCGCCGACCGAGGCATAGAGAAAGTTGCTGGCAAAGGCGTAAAACAGCATGACTGGCAGCACGATGGCCAGACGCGCCAACGCATCCTGAAAGCCGACAATCCAGCCCGCGACAATGGCCAGCGCCAACAGCCAGGCCTTGACGTTGACAAACTGCAGGCCCACCGCCTGCCAAAAACCGAGCAGATGGCCGTTCTTGGTCTCCGCCAGTTGGCCGCTGCGGCTGAGTTTGTAGGCCAGCCAGACCAGGTACACAATGCCGACCGCCTTGATGGCGCCTTTGAGGGCGGGCGCGGCCATCACCAACGCACCCACGCCGCTGGCGCACAGCAGCAGCAAAGCGCCCCATCCGATCGGCACGCCCCAGACAAAGCGCATCGCCGGCTTGAGCCCCCAGTTGGCGCCCATGGCTGCAGCCATCGTCGTGTTGGGCCCGGGGGTAAAGCTCATGGCCGTGGCCAGAACCAGAAATGCGCTGAACTCTACGGCGGTCATTGTCGTTGTCATGGTGATCGAATCCACTGCCCTGGGGGAGGCCCATCATGCACTGCCGCTGCGGCATTCCGGTGGCGCGAAGGCGCGGGCCGGTTGCAACGGGGACAGTCTGGGCCTGCAGGGCAGGCTTGCCTCAATTAATGTAGCTTTGATAGCAATACAGTTACAGTACAGACAGAAAATCAATACCATGAACTGTATTGGTGCCAAAACCGGTACATCTGCCCTTTATTGCCATGCTGACCCGCGACACCACCCATACCCTGACCGAGCAACTGGCGGCGCGCTTTGCTGAGCGCATCCGTTCGCGCCTGTTGCCAGCCGGTGCGCGCCTGCCATCGGTGCGGGCCTGCGCCGCCCAGCAAAGCGTGAGTCCCTATACCGTGGTGGCCGCTTATGACCTGCTGCAGGCCCAGGGCTTGGTGGAAGCGCGCCGCCAGCGCGGGTTCTACGTGCGCGACTATGTCGCCAAGGCCGTGGTTACAACGCCTTCCGCACCGCCGGTGGCCAAGGACAGGACCCTGAAGGACGCGGTGTCGCTGTCGCTACCGGCCGCATCGGCCCGCATCAATGCGACCTCGCTCATTCGCGGCATGATGCACAAGGCCACGCATCCGCAGCCGGGGGCCGGTATGTTCCCGCCCGAATGGCTGCAGAACCAGTTTCTGCAATCGGCGCTGCGCAAGGTGGTGGGATCGGACGCGCTGCATGCCATGCACTGGAGCTACGGCGCGCCCATGGGCGATGAACTGCTGCGTGCGCTGCTGACGGATCGCCTCAAGGAGCTGGGCTTGCCGGTGGGGATGGAGCAGGTGATGACCACAATGGGCGCGACCCAGGGCCTGGACATTGTCAGCCGCACCTTGCTGAAGGCGGGCGATGCGGTGATGGTGGAGGAGCCCGGTTGGTCGGTAGAGTTTGCCCGGCTGGCAGCACTGGGCATGCAGGTGCTGCCGGTACCGCGCGGGCCCGATGGCCCGGATCTGGCCGTCATGCGCCATTACTGCGAAACCCATGCGCCCAAGCTCTATGTCAGCGTCAGCGTGCTGCACAACCCCACCAGCTACAGCCTGCACCCGGCGGCGGCCCACCAGGTGCTGCAGCTGGCGCAGGCCTTCAATTTCTATATCGTCGAGGACGACACCTACAGCCATATCGCACCCGAGCATGCCACCCGGCTCAGCGTGCTCGACGGCCTCCAGCGCAGCATCTATGTGAGCGGCTTTGCCAAGATACTGGCGCCCAACTGGCGCGTGGGCTATATGGTGGCGCCACCGGATCTGGTGGACCGCATGCTGGACACCAAGCTGCTGTCGACCTTGACCAGCCCGGCGCTGATGGAGCGCGCGATGGCGCTGTGCATCGAAAACGGCCAGCTGCGGCGCCATATCGAGCGCATGCGCAGCCGCCTGGTGCAGGCGCGCAAGCACAGCGTGCCGCTGGCGCTGGAGTCCGGCTGCCGCTTTGTCACCGAGCCAGCCGGTATGTTCGGCTGGGTGGATACCGGGATCGATACCGAAGTGCTGGCCCAGCGCATGCTCGATGAAAACTACCTGATTGCGCCGGGCAGCCTCTTCCATGCGAGCCGCCAGCCGTCCACACTGATGCGCATCAACTATGCCTGCACGCAGGACCCGAGCTTCTGGCGCGTCTACCAGCGGGTGCGTGCCGAGTTTCCGCAGGCCGAGCCCATGCCGCGCTGAGCCGCTGAGGGCTGAGCGCGGCGCTGGATCAGCTGGCCAACTCTTCCCAGCGCATCAAGGCTTCGAGCAACTGCTCTTCAATGGCGGCATCGCGCTGCTGCAACTGCATCGCCTGGCCGTAGTCCTTGGTGTAGAGGCTGCCATCGGCCAGCTTGGCCTGGATGTCCTTCTGCTCGGCTTCCAGCTCGGCAATGCGGGCTGGCAAGGTATCCAGATCGCGCTGGTCCTTGTAGCTGAGCTTGCGCTTGGGCTGGGCGCTAGGCGCAACTGCCGCAGCGGGCGCTGGCGCGGGGGCGGCTGCAGCGGCCTTGGTCTCTTTGGCCTGCTTGCTGGCTTGCGCAGCATCGCGCTGCTCGGCAATCTCACGGGAGCGGCGCGACTGGATCAGCCAGTCCTGCACCGAGCCTTCATACTCGCGCCAATGGCCATCGCCTTCAGCGGCGATGATGCTGGTGACCACGTTGTCCAAAAATGTCCGGTCATGGCTGACCAGGAAGACGGTGCCGTCGTACTGCTGCAGCAAGTCTTCCAGCAGGTCCAGGGTGTCGATGTCCAGGTCATTGGTCGGCTCGTCCAGCACCAGCACATTGGCGGGGCGGGCAAACAAGCGGGCCAGCAGCAAGCGGTTGCGCTCGCCGCCCGACAGGGAACGCACTGGCGAGTGCGCGCGTGCGGGCGAGAACAGGAAATCGCTCAGGTAGCTTTTCACATGCTTGCGCTGGTTGCCGATCTCGATCCATTCGCTGCCCGGGCTGATGAAGTCCTCCAGGGTCGCATCCAGATTGATCGCATCGCGCATCTGGTCAAAATACGCCACCTGCAGGTTGGCACCCTGGCGGATCGTGCCGCTGTCTGCAGCCAACTCGCCCAGAATCATCTTCAGCAAGGTGGTCTTGCCAGCGCCGTTGGGGCCGAGCAGACCGATCTTGTCGCCGCGCAGCACGGTGGTGCTGAAGTTGCGCACAATGGTCCGGTCGCCAAAACGCTTGCTGACGTCGGTCAGCTCGGCCACGATCTTGCCTTGGTAGGCACTGCCCACGCCCGAGGCGATGTCCATCTTCACGCTGCCCTGGGCAGTGCGGCGTGCCGCGTGTTCATTGCGCATCACCTTGAGCCGTTCGATCCGGCTCTGGCTGCGGGTTCGGCGGGCTTCGACGCCCTTGCGGATCCAGATCTCTTCCTGCGCCAACAGCTTGTCAGCCTTGGCGTTGATCACCGACTCTTGCGCCAACTGCTCCTGCTTTTGCACCAGGTACTGGGCAAAGTTGCCGGGGTAGCTGCGCAGCTGGCCACGGTCGAGCTCGACAATACGGGTCGCGACCGCATCCAGAAATGAGCGATCGTGGGTAATAGTAATGATGCTGCCCTTGAATTCCTTGAGCAGGTCTTCCAGCCAGGCGATGGAGTCCAGATCCAGGTGGTTGGTCGGCTCATCGAGAAACAGCACATCGGGGCGCAGCACCAGCGCCTGGGCCAGGGCCACGCGCTTTTTCACGCCGCCGGACAGATTGCCGACGACCGCTTGTGGATCCAGATGCAGGCGCTGCAGGGTTTCTTCCACGCGCTGTTCCCAGTTCCAGGCATCAAAGGCCTCGATCTGGGACTGCAGGGCATCCAGGTCCTCGCCGTCTTCGGCGGCAAAGTAGCGGTCACGGATGGCGGTCACCTCCGCCAGGCCGTCCGAGGCCGCTTCAAAGATAGTGTGTTCCAGGTTCAGGTTGGGTTCCTGGGCCACATAGGCGATGCGCAGGCCGTTCTGCAATTGCAGTTGGCCGTCATCGGCCTTCTCCATGCCGGCCAGAATCTTCAGCAGCGAGGACTTGCCTGCGCCATTGCGGCCAATGAGGCCAACCCGCTCCTGGGACTCCAGGGCGAAGTCTGCGTGGTCCAGTAAGGCAACGTGGCCAAAGGCCAGTTGCGCGTCTAATAAAGTAATCAATGCCATGTTGGCGCCATTATCGGGTGCGCGCCAACAGCGGCCCGGTTGCAGGGGGATCAGCGCCGGCAGGCGCTGCATCTGCTACTGCCATGGTCTTGGATCGTCATCTGTAGGTCATGCAGATGCGGTGCAATCAGAAATTTTCGCCAACTGCGTGACGCCCCGGGAAAACGCCTATACAATAGCGTCTATCGACAGCACGATGCCTTGCAAAGCTGCCAGACTCGAAAGAGGGCGGTTCGCAAGGTTTGTTTTTTGAGGTGCTGACAAGGGGCTAGCGGAGACGCTAAAAAACTTTGTCAAATAGTTCAAAAAGCTGTGCTACAATACAAGGCTTCGCTGATCGCGGCGAAGGGGATCCAAGGGTTGAGGCTCTTGGGTCAGGTCTTTAAAAATTAACAGCCGATAAGCGTGGGCGTTTGGTGGCGATTGCCATAT